>Ga0307517_10011369_pt1 | contig 12339 bp, 16 predicted proteins | sample 23_EM_MG_FD_194515 | JGI IMG/M metagenome (GOLD analysis project Ga0307517, IMG submission 194515) | Populus trichocarpa ectomycorrhiza microbial communities from riparian zone in the Pacific Northwest, United States - 23_EM | ecosystem: Host-associated > Plants > Roots > Unclassified | place...
GACATCGCCAATGCAAGCTTAGGTATCTTACTATTTCTGATACTACTGCGACACGAGTCGCAAATCATCGAACAGTTATAATCAAGTATTGGACCTTTGTACTCACGTTGAGGAACAGAACACTCTTTGCGCTCAACACGGGTGACACCTGGTACCTCAAGAATATGCAATTGTCGCTTGACCGATTTCAATCGACTCATATCACGTACAGGCTTGAGCTCCCCACAGACAGCACATCCTGATTCACTAATGTTATGTGTATTCATTCAGCTACAAGCTTTTTCAATTATTATGTTGCTGAGACTTTTGTCAAGAGGAGCAGGTGGGAAATCAGCACTGGGTTCAGAAGAATGATTTGATAGGGTGCAACTTTTCATCCCATGTTTAGCTCTTTGTGTACGCATCCTCTCAACTGGTGACTTAGGTTTCATGAGACTTTTAATAAATACAGATTTATTAATCGTGCAGCAGAGTCCACTGTGATGTTCCAGTCGGGACTGGATGGCTGGCATACTGTCTCTTGCACCACAGGAAATGTTGTGACATTTAATTATTGCATGAGCTTGGGCAACAGTTACTTGGGTCAGGAGATCACTGAGTGGAATACTTGCAAAAACATAGGTATCCTTCGAGTATCCCAATAAACCAACATTGTCGGTGTGATCAACATAATGGTAACATTCACCACTCTGCACTTGTTGGCCATGTGGTTCTACAAAGTCACTTAGAAAGTCAGCAGTAGAGAATTTCATTGATCCATGACCTCCTTTTTGAACTTGCATATGTGTGAATACATTATCCGCAGTCAACCAGTATGGTGAAATTAGTAGTCTTTTTTTGCGCAAGCCATTCGGTGAAGCAAACAGGACATTGGTAAAAGAAACCATCTCAAGTATAAGACAGCATGAACAGATAAAGAAACAAAGTAATTTCTTTTGGTGGAGGTAGCAACGTGTTTTATCAGATATTGCAATGTAGTCATGTTTTAAATATTGATTGCGACACAATGTCATTTGAAGCAACTGGCCACGAAATTCCATTTGATGGAATAACATTTGATATGAAACACCACATACACTTAACAGCTTGCACTGCTCAAAAACAGCCCATGCAGCGGATAAAACGCGCTGAAACCCAGGCGAGCTCCAGAGCCGGATAACAGATAAATTTTCAAACAACCTCTGTGAAACTGGAGTTGCGCAAGAAGCATTGTGTACAGCACAACATGGTTGACCAACGGATAATGATTCACAGACTTCAATCCAGCTTTTGTTAATATTAAATTGGTGTTGGTTTATCATTATTTTATTGGATATACAACAAGAATTGCTTGTTGCTACGAAACAGGAAGACATTGGACAATTGGTCTGACAATCCTGCGTATCGTGAACACACCTGGAATTGCCAAGTGCAGGGCGAGAATGTGTGCACTCCCCTTTCGAACATTGCAAGAAATGAGGTGCAGATGGGAACCAAGTGACTGGGCCACCTGATGCATTTTGAGCCAGTTGTTTTTATAGAATTATCGCATTGCTCATCTGCAAGTTGAGGAACTGCAAATTGACTGACACTACGGGAAATTCCAGTGACGTCAAAGAGTGAGCACAAAAAAGCACAGAAAAATATAGACGCAAAAGATGTCAATCTGATCATGGGTGCAGAAAAGGGATATCAGGTAGGGCTTGGAGGATGGGGGACTGCGAAGAAAGATGTGATGGTTGAATAGAAGCCAGTAAAATTTCCGGCCCGCAAGGACCCTGTCGCGAGGAGTTACAACAGGCTCTCCAAGAGTTGAAGTCTCCATGGGCTAGAAATTCACTGGACAGCGAGCGGCCCTGTGAACACCTAGAGCGCAAATATAAAATGTATAAAATGTACACTATGTATATTATTATTACATGTGCCGTACATTCTCTCGTGGTCAAGACGGCCTGGAGCTTCTCTCGCGAGAGAAGCTCTGGGCTGTTACACTCCGGTTGCTGGACTCATGGGCTTCGGTTACGTTTTCTCTTCCCCAGCACTCCGCCTGGAGTGAAGTCACTTTCCTCATCACTTTCCTCATCGTCATTAACTTCACTGCCATCCCCAGTTTCCTCCTGTCCGTCGCCAGGCCCCTGTGTTTCACCCTCATCCTCATCACTTTCCTCATCACTTTCCTCATCGTCATTAACTTCACCGCCATCCCCAGTTTCCTCCTGTCCGTCGCCAGTCCCGTGGGTGTGCTCTTCCTTTGTGGGAGCTTCGTCGTCTGCAGTGCTTCCCTCATCACTGTTTGGCCCCTGTGTTTCACCTGTGTCGGACAGTGGAAAGTGTTGGGCTGAGCCTTTCTGAAACATCTTGTCGCCTTTAGTCGTTCCAATTTTGAGTGCATCGCGTTCTATATAATTGTTTCATCAGTGTGACAGTCGACAGAGAAAAAAAAAAAGTTACCTTCAAAGGCGAGGGAGATCCTGAACTTGACTGGTTTGAGAGTGGTGTTCCAGCCCAGAGTGTCCGCGTCACTCAATGTGGTGAGAGAAATATCGCCAAGTATGATCTCGTCACCGCCATGAGTGAAGAGTAAGTCTACCTGACGTCTTATATCGTTTGATGTGCAATTGGGAACACCCTCCACATTCTCTTCCTCCGCACGCATTTTGTAGCGAAGAATGGCCCAGACCTGTCGATGCAAATACATACGTGCCTGCATCGCAATATCATACACTACACCCTTATCATCGTCCTTGAATGCAAAGCAGGAGTTTATCCAGATTATAAGGTTGATCGCTAAGCCACGAACGTACGAAAAGTAGAGACGGTCGGCAGGGGATAGCACATTGTAATCGTGTTTCTGACGTTGCAATATGTGGGTGGTGGTGGCATCCTGACGGTACATAAGGTCCGGGAAACTGTAGGTCCTAGGGTCTAAAACATTTGAGAGAATACAAAAGTTGCACAGGGAGAGGATGTTGATGAAGGAATCCATGGTGGTCAGGGCTGGGAGGTGTGATGCAACATTTTCTATCCAGCTGTTATCAGGATGGTGAAAATTTTAGAGCTGTACGGACTCACTTTCCGGATCAGCTCCTTCAACGTAGAACTTGTACAAGTATTGAAGCATACGGAAAAGGAGGACCCTCGTATTTGGGTGCTCAGTGTTCGTGATCAGGTTATCCATCATGAAAGCATGCACAAGACCGAACACGGTTTGCTGCATGTTTCCAAACGAGTAGAAGTGACCACCAACAGCTATTGTGTGCTTGGTGGTGAATACCGTGTGAGGAGTGTTTGGCTTCATGATGCTGTTTGCGTAGAATTAGAACTTGATACTGAACTCATTGATCTGATACTCACAGTCGTGTTCCAGGCTGTAGCGACACCGCCTCGGCATCCCAGTACATTGGAGGGGACGTCACATCGAAATCGTTGAAGAAATTGTCGATGTCCCCAAAGCTAAGGTCAGAGACGTCTTCCTCGGAGGTGTAGAGAAACCACAATTTTTCCCCTGTGACAACGTCAATCTCTGTGGCCAACCCATCGCAGTCGATATGGATCCAATGTAATGCACCTGCTGTGGCAGCTAAGCCCCATTTCATGTCGCCTGAGGGATAACGAGCCTCTTGGTCGCAGTATGGGAGCCCTTCCGTGATGCGCCATGCTTCCACGTCACTACCGTAAGAAGTTTTGCGGATCTCTCTCAACGGTAGCAGGAACGACAGGGCGTTGAGGATGGCACCGTCTTTTCGTCAGGTGCTTTCGAGGAGGTGTTCCAGCGTGCCTGTGCAGAGCCGGACTGAGTAGTCGTTTGCAACAGGGATCGACTGGTCTGAAGAAAAAAAAATATGAGTAGCTAACAAGGATGTTGATCATCACTACTAACCCTGGAACGGGATCAGTGCCTGAAGATTTTTTAAAAGTTGCAGGCACGCGGCGTCAAACCGGATGGGCTGGTCCACTTGAACGACCTGCTCGATGGGAATGTGGGTGATCAAGAGGTGCTGCCGTCTCAACAACATTTGAACAGCCTTGACAGACTTCGCCCTGTATTCTTGATATGTTAGCACCTTGATATGGCTCTTTTCGGGGGCCGAGATGTATCGCGGAGCATCGTTGATGTAATTCCTGACAACGGAATCATACATCTTCTTGAAATTGTGGAGGTCCTTTTGGAACTGTATAAATTTAATGCTATGAACGAGTATTGTCGACGACACATTGAAAAGAGACTTACATGAAATTCGGGCGTCCATTGGTGCGTCTGACCGGAGGGTTCAAAAACCGTAAGCTGTTCCCCTCTCACGCGTTCTCTAGTTTTCTTCTGGTCGAACGTAATATCTTGTTTCTTATAAAAAGTCAGTTTACTTTTAGCGCTCCACTGAATATAAATGATGAATTCCTCACCTCGAAGGTCTTGACACGCACTTGCTGGATAAAAACACCCTTTTCTACTTCTTGAAAGGGCATGAATTCGAGGGCCCTGGCTTTCCGTGCCAATACCGCGTGCCCTGATCGCCGTGTAAGGGCCAAAAAAAAAAAAAGGAATCATAGACTTCGGAGCAGGAACGTACATGGTTTCGTCTTCGTAGCTGGAGGCCTTCTTTTTCTCTGCTTGGGTTCACTCATCAAATCGAACTTCTGAAGCTTCCCAGCCATTTTGAGATCCCTCAAGCGTTCCGACTTGTATGTGGGAGCCTCATCCTTGTTCCTCGAGGATGACGCGACGGGGGCAAGGACAGGATTTTGCTGGGTACTAGGAGGTGTGTGGCTTGCAGGAGTGCTCTGAGACACATCCATTGGTTGATCCTCCAGCAACGAGGTTGACGCGAGGGTGTTTTGGTTTCGTTCAGTAGTTTCGTCGCCTGAGAAATAAATTCAGATGGTTGGAACACTAGTCACTAATAATAAACACACATTGAGAGGGCCCAGCACCAGTCTCTCCATGGAGCTTCGCAAGCGGCCACGAGCCAGGTAAGTTAGTCTCCCCAAAGAAAGACATCAGCTCGATGTCGTCATTGGGCAACGAGGGGTCTGAAGGAGGCTTGATCAGTGCTGTGCTTTTTCTTGGTTTCAGGGGAACCTACCGTCAGCAAAGTGAGCCCGATCAGCGTCTGAGATCATGGCAAGGTCGTCCCAAGGCACCTTGCGAAAGAAGTCCACCAAGGCTTTGTACGCCGTATCCTTACCAGTCGCAATGGAAAGTAGCGATCTCCACAATTCCCGCTCAATGTCCACTAGGATGGTGGGTTTGATATTCCCGAGCGACTTGGAAAGCTAGCGGAGTATGACCATCGATCGGTGGAAATGTCCACGACTACGTACCTTCAACATTTTTTTCTGATCCCAGGAATTAGCAGTGAGCTTGTTGGGCGTAAGGAGGTATATCGGGGAGAAAAGCAACGTGCCATAGAGGGCGTGACGAATCTTTTGGATTTCGGACGTCTTCATAAATTCCTGAAAGAAGACTGTCTCTTCCTGGGTTAGCCCATGCCTAATGTTTGTATGAATAAGTCATAATAAGTCCATAACGAGTGATACCAAATTCGAAATTTACCATTTGTCGGCGTCAGTGGGGAAATTTGGGATGGCCTTTTTTATATATTTTTTTATCAGCAATGGTGGTGAGGGATAACAAAAAATAATTCACCAGGTGATCGGCCCTGTTTGCAGTGCCCTTGAACATGCACACGAGATGCAAACCTGCCAATTGAAAGTTGAGGAGTACTTTGACGGCTTTCTGTTGCTTGGACAACACAAACAGGTCCCTGAACAATTTCAGGGGTAATGGCAGGACGGAGGCTGTGGCCACAAGCTCTCCACTTTCACTGTTCTCAACTGGTGGATGTACTGGATCCTTATAGTAGGAATCCAGCGCACCAAAGTTAAGTTTTGCGTTTTTAAGGCGTAGGACCCAATCCTCCAGCAGCCAGAGCTGAAAAAAAAAACCACGTTAATGTCGCTGTCATTACACCGTTGGCCTTACTTCACCTTCGTAGGAAGATTTTTTTTTTAATCGTTGCTTTGGGTATGATGGCCTTTCGTATGACGACAGGGGCTTCAGATCTTGCAAATCGTATAATACGTCGATAAGTTTGTACCCACAAATTAGCTCACAGACCCTGTGCTTGATACCGCTGTCGAGATTGGACCGAGTGGGAAACGAACTCAATCCTGGCAAGACTCTAGCCAACGCCCCTTTCAAACGTTCGGCATCAGTGTCCTTCGATTGGCCAACTTTGTTTTCCAGCTTAGCTATTGCCTCCATGTAATCCTGCAAACGATAGGCTGCTCAGAATACAGGAAATTTCGACTGATCCAACGAACCCACCAAATAATGTCCCTCTGTGACAATTGCAGTGATATCCTTCACAAGGAAGTTGGTAGTCCAGGGGAAAGTCGAAAGGACCACCGATATTTGCCGAATGTGACTGATCCTTCATCGTCAGCGGATTGGATTATATATAGAAAATACTGCTTACCTAGTGTTGCTGTGCGCATCCTCAGAATTTGGTACGTCCATCATGATCGGGAGAGAGATGTATTCGTGACACGTGCTGCAGAACAGCCGTTCTAATCCCGGAACTACAAAGGACTTGTTCAGAGGACGACGACATTGCCATGGGCGAAGGTGTTGGTGAATGATCGAAGTGGCAGATGTCGAAGCAGGATCTCAGCTGCCTCTTTTTTTTTGGTTTATTTGTCTGTCCTCATACCAAAAAAATTAAAAAAATGTTACACATGATTATTTATTTCAATGAATGTGGTGGAAAACACTCCTTTCCTGGCAAGCTTGATACAGCAAGTAGCAAGAAGGCAAAAAAATTTGATCACAAGGCAGATGAAACAACACCCTGTCGAGGCAGATGTTCCCTCCCTTCATGGACACCAAAAAATTTATAACAGAGACAGACATGCACATGCACATCTGGACGCTATAATCATACATACATACATAAGAAAAGATGCTTTGTCAAAAAGCAAGCAGGAGGGAAAGGGCGATGGACGACAAGAAATAGACAGGAGGGAATCAAACTTTACAAACCCCCCTACTGGTCTTCTTCGTCATTAATCTTTTCTGCCAACAAGACTGCAAAAAGAATGTTGAAAAGAAGAGCAGTGTTTGCAGACGCTGAGTTCGAAGTGATAAAGGAAGTTACGGTATAGCCGACGGTGACCACAGCATATGGAGGCAGATCATGGGATCTGTTTCGAAACAATGGCAAAGATCGTATTTTGGCGAGACTGGAACCATTGAATTCGAAGTTGCCATCGGTAGCATCGTAAATTGGAACTGAAACGACCAGTTAGAAACCACCCACTATTCATTAATAATATAGACATACCATTGTCGCCAAAAGACAATGCCACAGGGAAGCTGCCACCCGACAGAGCAGCAGCCTGAGACGAGGGTTTTTTGAAGAGTCCTTTCTTCTTAGGACTGCCCATTACCGCTGATGAAATCAAGAAAATCAGACTCCATGATGGAAATGCATAAAAGATAGAAGAAAAATAAACTTGCCAGATGAAGATGAATAGACGGCGTGACCCTCTTTCTTCGTAGAATAGGTGACAACGCCATTGGCGATCTGCCCGGCAGCCTGTGTGATCTTGAACTTATATCCAAAGAAATCCAGAGCGTCCTGGAAGATGCCTTCAATCGGAAACAGTAACAATTTCTTTGCAGCAGCACTATTGTTGATCCCTGGAGCTGGAGTGATCAAATTACATGCAGATACACAGCCTGTGGTTAAAAAAACGGCGTTCATTCTGGAATCCTCCCAGACGAGGTGGTCCTTGTCCACGGCGACGAGGTCGGGACTCGCCAACGAAGGATTAATGAAAGGAGCATAACTGGTGAACTTCAGAGCGGACGCAACCAGGCTGAAAAGACAATATAATAAGAATTCATTCCAATGGGTCAGTTTTTGTGGGTAATGCACTAACCGGACATCATCCTTGGACAGCAAGGTTCTCAAAAAGGTCTTCAAGTCCATCATCGTTTCGTTGTCGCTCGCCTTTGCATTGGATGAGAAAGGTACCAAGATACATTTCCTACGATGTGATTTAGTGATGAAACCGACGAAGGCAATGATTTCACTCACGCAAGGATGCCCCTTTCAGGTTCCTCAGCAGGGGCTTTCTCGACAGGTTGGGTAACAGCCGACTTGGAGGCTGGTTTGACTCGCTGAACCTTGGACGTCTTGTCGATGGTACCAGCGTCAACATCAGAATTCGTGTTTTTCTTGACGATACCCGGTGCCCTTGATACAAAAACACCTGATTAGAATCGTGAAGACGATGAGGTACAAGCCACCTGCCTTTTGGATGGACTCTTGTTGGTGTTATTGGCAGCTTTCGCCTTCTCTGTAGGCCTTCGGCTTCTCAAAGTCAGACCAAGGCAAGGGAACGACAATGCAGATAAGTGGGAAACTCACAGGCATTTTTCATTCTTCAGTGGTTCGTTGAGCGTGGCCAGAATAAGGCTCAAACTACAGAAGTCATCAGCACAACTCCATCACAACATTATAAACACGTTACCTTTCCTGACGACCACCAGTTTTTGCCTTTTTCCCTGCATTGTAGCTCACAATTTCTCTGAATCAACTCATAAGAGAGTTCCAAATGACATAAAATTTACGCACATCTCCGAGTCTGAACCATTGTTTGGAGCGGCCCGTTTCTTGCCAACAGATTTGGTAACCCTGCCAGTTGTGTCAAAAAATGAGTTAGAACGAAGAGAACAGAAAAAACTACTTGATGAGCTGATCAATATCTATATCAAGGTTCTCCCCATCGCCAGAGGTTGAAGCTGGGGCCCTGGAACGGCGTCAGCCTGCCCAACTTTGATCGATCTAAAGAAATGCCTTACGGTGTCTCCACGTCAGGCGTCGCCGTGGCAGACTGGGCATCAGACACCTCGTCCAGTACGTTGTCAGGTTCAGAGGAGATTATAACTGGCGAACTATGCCAAACGTCAGTCTATACACGGCAACCAAACACAACTGTAAAGGGACCCACGGAGACTGACGCCCTTTTCGAGAGCCACTATATACGAAAGATATTAGCAGAGCTCAAGAATGGATTGGTGGCGCATACCCGAGCTTTACTGGAGAAGGTTTTCCAGGCATGGTAGGCAGCAAGAGGAGAGCACAAAGTTAGCGTGCAAAGTCTGGATGGATTCCAACCCCAACTTATATATCGCTCGCGCGCTTACCAAGTCAGAATTCGATGCCATCCGCTTACCAAAAAAAAATGAATTCATGCCCACAAAGCCTGTCTGAACGACACCATCTGTAAATGATCCACCAGGAACAGGTGCAAACACCATCAGGACGAATACCTGTCGTTATGACCTCAGACTCGGACACAGATTATGCACATGTACTGGGTGAGAAAAGTGAGAAAAGTGAGAAAAGTATCTATATAATATAGATAGTGCCTGCCAAGAAAGACTGGACACTGACTGGACCGGTCAGTGAACATGGTACAGAAAAGCTTGTCGAATCCATTTAAGAAGTGAGAATCGATCAAGAAAATTTCTATTGATGTCAATCAGACTCTCAAGAGGAACATTGGTTCACTCAGTGATGACAGCGACTCAAGTCAAGAAGGTTTTATTTAATTAGGCATCGCTAGGAAGAAGCAAGGAAGAAGGACCAAAAAAGATAAAAATAAAAAAAAAGGGAAAGAGATATCACACGGCGATTGCCCAATAATCATGAATTGGAAGAAAAAAGACCATAATCAATGCTGGTAGAACTCTGCCAGTGTCTCCCCGCCAAGAAAGTCCTGGGGACGATCGTAATCATACCAACCTGCCCATCTAGCCACTTCTAAATCGATAGCATCACCCAGATCCCCTGCGAAAAGGTCCAACTTCCTGACTCCAAGTGGAACAAGAAGAGAGCTGCGTAGCCGACCTTGTTCCAAGGATGACAGTGCAAACACCACGCATTTAAGAGCAACATGTATATAAGGCGAGATGGCAGACAGACTAGCAAGGGACGCAAGAGGTCGCGACAATGTGGAAGAGCAATCATCCGGACACTACTACACAGACAGAAGTTCGGTAGCAGACGGAACTCCTGAACCGCGGAGTAGAAGTTTACCAATTCAGATGAGAAGCATGCCAAAATCAAAATTAATATGATCAAAGGAAGGTGTCACACGTTGTGCAGCCATCGTCTAACGGGCAAGGGCTTTACTCCAAAACAAATTTACAATTGGAAATAAAGCCGTAAGTCGTATGCATGCAGTCTGTTGTTCTTCCCTTTCCCCCCCTCCCTCGACACCCAATTAATTGATCACGATGGACCCGACGTACGATGCGCTGGATGCCAGTACGCTCTATTTCGTTTTCTTTTTCAATAAAAAAAAAAAAAAAAAAAAAAGCCTTGTTATGATTATTATCATTATCTTTTTGTTTTCTCCATCGTACTAGGGCGGCTATGACACATTTTATGTTTATTCACAGAAGCTAGGCTCGCGGTACTCATGGAAGAACATGCGCAAAGTGCACATAGTGGGCTGCAGCTCGTAAACATAAAGCAGGCGAGTAGAGCATGTTGCAAACGAACTCTAGCTAATTCCCACCTTACTATGCCCTTCCAGGACCCATCATGGATGTCCACTCTCGTTCCTGTGTACGGCGGAGTGCCCAGGCTCTGGCGTCTCACCAAGAGCGATGGTGCCGAAGGGATAGAAGAGGTAGTCGCATCAATTCAAGGCATAATTTGCAAGAAGGACTTGCCACCGTTCTTGGAGCGCATGAGGTAGATAAGATAACACTTTTAAGCATTGCGTCGTCACTCATATTATATGGTAGTCCCACCAGCAAACAGAATCGCCACCTGAGGCAAGGCATCTCGATAACTGGACTCGGCCTCGATGATTTTCAGGACCAAGTCAACATGATTCCAGACATCGCGGCGTTGTTCACCTGAGCCGTGAGCGAAGACAAAATACAACCCAACGCGATTATCGGAGAACAGGAGGATTTAACAACCCTGAATGCATCGAACCGGTATTTTACATCCAGGAAAGATTCGCAGACTGCGAAGGAATTACCCTTTCACCCAGATGTCGACTCTTATGGCAACCTCGCTCGACTTCTTGGAACAGCGCTCGTGCACATAGAAGAGAACAAGGTGTCATATTATGAGTGTGTGATCTCTGACCATGCTGGTGATGCAAGGTATGTCACCTCAACATTTTATTATATATATACTCAATCTAACACAAGCGATTGCAGGTATATCACAGTGAAGCCAGCATGTGTATCGGTAGGGGACATCGTGGAGCTCCAGGTCTCGTTCATCATGGTCCCGCTTCGTGACAATAATTTCAAGGTTACCATGGTACTGCGTAGCGTCCTTGTGCTGGACCGCAGCTACACACAGGTAATAAGCTAGTTCCTCATCGATTCGACTTGATAACATCTCATCACTTTCTCACCGATACCAGAAGGCGACTGCCAAGCGTTTTGCACAGCCGAGAGGCCCCCATCTGAGCAAGGCAGACGAGGTTTTGAAAAGACGTGTAGGTTACTTCGAAGAGCAACTCTCGACCACGAGAGCAAAGCTTAGCAACATGCAGGTGGATGAAGCTGACGAAGCTGAGGTTGGAACCAGCTTCGGTATTGGAGGAGTATGATAGAAATATGTTTATGTCCTGTTCACATCAATGGGCATCTTGTATTCTTGCCATGAAGCCTCTAATATATACCCACCAGACGCCCAAGCGAAAATAAATTAACAGCGGAGCTCCGGATCATACGGTCCGGTAAGTATATGACTGATAAATACACTACTGACTCCATACTAATTTTATCATGTCTCGATGATACATTGTGGTTCACTTGGATGTCCCATAGCTAGCAGTTGTGTAAATAGAAATTTATTGGACCCAACCTGCTTGCTGACTGGAGTTGGAATGCCATTCTTGATCCAAATGCCAAAAACAAAGGGAGTCCAGCTCTAAGAAGAGCACTGCTAATGGACCCCTTGCTACCACCCACGAGATGCCTCCACTGATTATGGTTTTTCAGCTCCGTATGTCAAATCATAAATGTGTGTTTACTGGCTCGGTGACCGGTAGATAAGATAATGATGGGATCAAAAGTCACGGCAAAAACCGGCTAATCGAGCGTAACATTAAACCTTAATTTCTCACTTATAAGAACGAGCCCTATAAATAGGGACTCGTAACATAAGACTCTACTACACTGCTGAAGGTAGATACACTGCTTCAATAGGTTATGGGCTTGTCAATGAGCTTGTGGATCTAATAGCTGCCTTATTAAAAACCTGTTAGACATTCTGGACCTAGTGTTACTGAGCTTATGCTTGCCACTAGAGGCAATGA
>Ga0307517_10011370_pt1 | contig 12338 bp, 3 predicted proteins | sample 23_EM_MG_FD_194515 | JGI IMG/M metagenome (GOLD analysis project Ga0307517, IMG submission 194515) | Populus trichocarpa ectomycorrhiza microbial communities from riparian zone in the Pacific Northwest, United States - 23_EM | ecosystem: Host-associated > Plants > Roots > Unclassified | place...
TTTGAACCGGTGACCTACTGAATACTTGGCATCATTAATTCCACGTGATCTTTATTTTGAGTACTTCTGCAGGATATAGAGCTAAGCTCTTTAAGACACCCTTCCTATATTTTACTTGGAGCCTAAATTACTATTGACAGGATGTGAGGTCAGGTTGGAGATTGTCCATGAACATATTTTGGCTTTGATTTCTGACTTAAATGAACACCTGAATGCAAATATGGCTCCCTCAAGCAACTCCTTAATAAACATAAAACGAGCAGTTGAATTCTAATAGCATGATTTCTTTTAGTAGCAAGGAGCCTGGCTGACTGTTTTATACACCACAAACTTTTCTCTTGTTTTGAACTGGATCCTAAACATTCCATTTTCTAGTCTTTAGTCTGAAATGTTTTTAGCAATAGTGGTGGTAGTTTGGTGATGATTATTCCAATTAATTTTACGTGGTTGGTTGCTGTGTCATTTTAACTATTTCAGATTAATTAGTCCTAACATGCTTTTGTTGTTTTTGAAGATATCCAAATTTGAAGAATGTGAGTGATCTGATTTACAAGAAGGGCTATGGAAAGATAGACAACAAAAGAGTTCCTTTAATTGATAATAATATTATTGAACAGGTAATGAATCTTGTTACAGCTGTGTTTGGTTTTGTAGTGCCTATGACATTTCCTCTCATTTTTTTTTTTCATTTTGGCAGGCATTAGGGAAGCATGGCATTGTATGTCTAGAAGATATTGTACATGAAGTTGCCAATGCTGGTCCACATTTCAAGGAGATCATTAGTTTTTTGGGGTCATTTTCACTCAACAAGCCGAAAGAAGGATTGCTGGGGAAGAAGGCATTATACATAGATGGGGGAGACACTGGGAATCGTGAGAATCAGATTAATGACTTGATCAATAAGATGAACTAACATCAAGAAAACAGGTCTTATGATGAAGTGTAACTCACCCAACTTTTTCCTTTTAAGATGATTCTGAGCCATGTACCGCAGTTATTATTTCCTTCTAGTTGGATTTTGGATTTTGAAACTGTCATAATTTATTTCTCTGCTGGTATTTCTTTTTTCTTTTATCTTTTTGTCAGCAATACCTCTTGTAACATTGTCTTCAATTTTTTGTTGCTGCACTCACATTATGTTTGTTTGCGAAAGAAAGAGGGATGAACGAACAGGAGAGATGGAGGGGGTGGAATAGGTGTTTGCATCGTTTTATTGGGTATATACATACATATATTCAAGCAAGTAATGGATCCATCCTCTTTTTATGTGGTCATTTGGATAAGGATCTTGCAGGAAAAACATGAATTGACGCATTTCAAAACTTTTACCATTTATCTAAATTGTCTGTCGCCATGTCTTACTTTCGCCGAATCAAAGGTCATCTCTTATTTTTTTTCTTTTTTTCTTTTATTTGTGATTGCAAACCGAGCTATTGATTTCGTTGAATAGAAGCAGGAACAAATTTGACATGGCTCTCAACAGTTTAATTAGATCTAAATTTATATTTTGATGGGAGAGTTGCATTTAAAAATGAAAGAGCTTATAGGTGCAAATCCAACTACAGTCAATTTTCTTCCTTTTACTCATTGAGATGTTGGTTTAGGTTGTTTAGAGAGTTTATTTTCCATGTCATTTTGGATGTGAATTCAAGAGCTGATTGTTTGAGACGAATTATGGATAGCAGTCCATTGGTAAGGTTCAAGCCAGCAACCCCATAACTCCATCATTTAGCTTTATTGCAGGGTATGATCTTGAAAATATACTCTCCTTCCAATTCTTCTTCTCTGGTTGCCTCTTGCCTCAACTATTGGTCTTGGCGGCAACCATGGGAACTTTAGTAGAGAGATGCTCTCTTGAAGCTAAACATGATCTTACTTATCCTTCAAACCGACTTGCATCTTGGGCTGGCGATGGGGGTTACTGCAGATGGCTTGCAATTGTCTGACAAAGTTACTGATCATGTCACCGAGATCGAACCTGGAATTCTTTCTTACCAAGAACATGTCAATTCCAACGGTGTTGCTATTGACTACTATGATTTTTATGCGAGGTCAATGTTCAGCGGTAGGATAAATCCTTCTTCGCTCAACTTGAAGCATTTGATGAACTTGGACTTGAGCAATAATGTAGCGAGTCAGCTACAAATATAAGGAATACCTACACAGTGCGATAAGGCATCAGCGTCAATGACAAACAATTATACACCTGTTTCATTTCCACATATACGCGGCACAAATAACAGCTCAACTTTCAGAGCTTTGAAAAATAAAGCCCCAGTACACATGATTTGTAGCCAGCTACCATATTAACCTCCCACAGGTCCTAGAAACCACAGAAAAGCAAGCCAGCATTCTTACAAAATTAAGAGCAGGAACCGATGCAAGCCTTGAGTTCCTTTCCACATTTATCCAGTCAATGCCGCTATAACAAGGCAGTGCTATAAGAAAACATATTTACTCACCGAACTTATTCTCTATATTAATTTTTTTTATTAACGTGGGTATCTGGACCAGATTTAGTGCACTTCAACTAATTTCACATGCCCTGAAGTTAATGACTATATAAGTTTCTAGTAATCTTAAGAGCACTCAAACTCGTTACCATTGAAATCAAACCCAATATTGCATTAGATATAGAGCCCCAGGACCCATGTACATCAAAATTGGAAATTCAACTCAGGCGTGGAGCCTGAGTTTTAAGATTTGGGAAGGGGAGATTTGAGAAGGGGAGATTTGAGAAATGCAAGGTATAGATAAATTAACAAAGGAAAAGCTACAAAGACAATAAATGATTTGTAAGGATACATAAACCTTTATTTAGAAGGTATCATTAAAAAATTCATAATACTAAAGATTCAAGTGTAATTTTTTTCAAAGATTGCGGTGTTATAAATTAAACCTTGTGTCTGAAGGTAGTTCTACCCATGATTAATTCAATTAATCTAGTTGCACGAGTTTACTTGTGAATAACATCTTATAGAAAACATAATTTATATGAAATTAAGTTGATTTTGAAAATATTTATTACACTTGATCATGTTAGCCAAGTTATCTGAAAAAACTCTCTGCGTGAACAAATTATTTCAGTATAACCGCTATAAATTAATAACTTTAATTAAATAATATCCCTGTTCCATACTGATTTAGATTTAAATTTGAATTTGAATAATATTTAGATTAATTAACCGATTTTCACTTAAAATCATTGAATTAGTTTAACTGTATTTTTTCGAATTATAACCCACAAGTGAAGAAAGAGAGGGAGATGACATGGAATTACGTGTGACTTTTTGTAGTGGAGAAGTCATCTTCTAGCTGTAATCAAATTCATATCCTTTGACATGTATTTCTAATGGGATGGCTAGATGCCCCATGACGCTCTTCAAACGACTTCCAAAACACTAATTTAATACAAAGATAGACAGAAAAATCTACAAGAAGATTCGGGGTCCCAATTTTGATTAGACAAAGCAAGCCAAGCCCAACACAGGAATCATATTTGTTTTCCCATTTGCCATGGACAAGCGAATGAATTCAAAAGCTAAATGCACTCATAATCAATCCCATCTTTTCTTCTCCATCCATCAAATCCCCTCTCTCTCTCTCTCTCTCGTCTCATTAACTAATGTCATATGCGAAGCTTATCTAAAAGGGTTTCCTTTAGAGACGTGATCATGGTATACATGATAATAATTCATAAAGTTATTTAGCATAGGACACCACTATGAAAGCACATTAGGGGCTCTCCACATCAACTCCTCAATCTATTTGTCGGCCACTTGTCGTCTTCACCACCCATTTACTGCATCTTCTGTTGACATGTGGGAATGTCCCATTGGGTTCCATGCTGAGTCCATTTGTGCACATGAGAGTTCTTATTTGGACTCTCCTCCGTTTAGTACTGTCCCACAACATGAACAAAGGTCTTTTGGGGCAATAGATAATGTACTTCAGGTTTCCCCTTTCACTTCCCTACAAGGAAGAAACATGTGCTGGGGTTTTTATCCACAATCAAATGCTTGTTTGAGGGGTCAAAACCAGACAAGGTTGTTGAACTTTGAAAGATTTCCATCTCTTTTTTTCTCCCGCTGGAATTCAAGAAGTGAAGTAGAAATTGAAATGCTGCTTCAAAAGTTATTTTCGAGAGCTGTTGTTCAAGTACTAGTAATGTTTTAACATGCCATAAAGAATGAAATCTCACCACATCATCCTTGTCCAAAATAATCAGGAGACATAGCATATAAGGATCGATATGGTGTCTGCATACTATTCTCCTTTCACCGTGCACATCCTGCAGTAATTGAGCCTTGTCAATCCATTCTCAAGCATCTCGTTGTTCAAAATGACGTTAGCTGAAAGCTTTCGATAAAGTAGAAGAAGACAAGGAAATGTACTTTTGATGGATACTCCTCTTTGAACCAATATCTACTCGAGCCCGTGTGGTCTCAATAATGCCATAAAGAAGACAACAATGGTAGTGCAACTTGTTTTGTGCTGTCATGACTGGCTTTTGAACAGGCGAGACAGCCAAATGTTGTGGCGTAATTTTCACATCAGATGTATAACCACGAATACCATTATTATGTTATCTCCATGTCTCGTGGCCATTTTCAACAATTCGGTGGTATTTATGGGTAGAATATAATGTTTGAATTAATGCGAGGCATCGTCGATTTGGAAAAATAAACCGAGAAAGACATGCATGATGAAGTTGATGAGTCGAATTCATCCTTGCTTTCTCTCACTTTCTCCTGACAAAATTTCTCTTGCTTAATGATAAGGTGATCCTCAAATGGCGCAGATTGATAAACAAGGTACAAAAAGTTGGGCTGGTTAATTTCCTAGCCTCGGCTGGTTAATATATTTAACTCTACTGAAACCCTAAACTGAAACGAGGTTCAATTATTAGCTAGGTAGCTTGTCTATGGTTAATTTCCACCAATTGATTTTCACCAGACCAATTAATCTGCATCCTAATTTCGAAAATCATAGTGTAAACCCCACCATGTTTTGCCAATCTCCTCTCTTTTAAAAGAAAAGGGTTGTTCGTTGCAGTTGCCATCAATTTCTAGTGCTGTTATGGCAATATCATCCTTTAATTAGCAAGACGTACATGAACATATATACCAAGAAGTCGAAGACAACTATATATATAATTTCAATCTTTTCTGCGTACCCATTAGTAAAAAATAGTGTTTGATGATTTACTAATGCTTTGCTTTCTTATTGAAAACAAGGGATATTTGGCTTTGATTCAAGAAAACGAAAGAATTTCAAAACTAGTTGAGGCAGCCACATGATCCTCATGCGCCATTTCGTATGATTATAAATCAGGTCCGCCTCAAGGTTTTGGGACTTATCCCTTGATATACCACCTGTTAACTTAGGTCCCCTCTCTCTGTCCTTCTGCCATGACTACTCAACACTTCTCCTAACTTTGACCTCCAGTATATATCCTCTGCTGGACATGGTCTATTTGCTTCGATATATTTTAATATTAATATTAATAGATCTTAAAACCTCGAATATAAAGTCTATTAATTATTACCCATTAGTTGCTGCCTACATGTCGGTAATTCATTAACTTACTTGGAATTTAATCTAAATCAAACTCATTAAATTATTTGAAAATTGATTTGATTAAACTTGGTGATCAATGAATAAAATCAAAGATGAGAGATTTGACCATATTAAATCCTCAAATTTTTAAAGTTTTTGTTCAAAATAAAGTTATTTTTTGGATGGATAAATTAAATCAAACTTGGTTGACTTGTAAATTGAATCGGTTAACTCGGCGATGTGGGTTTAATTTTTAACAAAGTTAAATGTCAAGCCAAGTCTAATAATAATTATGGGTGCAACACATAGAAAAATTAACAAATTAATCCAATACATGAGCATTTTTCATAGAAAATAAGGCAAACGATCCCTTTTCCTTATTTGGGTAATAAAGGGAAAAGTTCTCATTTTCTTAATCATAATTAAGTCTACTTTTCCTCGAATAGAAATAGTGGACTGACTAAACTAGCTCACATGACCAAATTCTTGTCATGAAAAATGTCCTCGAATGGAAATAATAGTGACCTTAAGTCACACCAAATTCAAGTTACGAAAGGCCTCACTATTCTTTTTTCTTTTTTCTCGTGAAAGCCATATGTCATCTACCAGAGAAATGTGACCTTAAACCGAGAAAAATAGTGCTGCATTTCCCCCCTCGAGGCAGAGTAATTTATTGTTGCTACGCACTCACCAAATCAATTCTCTTCGACATCATAGACTCTATATGATCTTGATCGTGTTTATATTAAAACAATTTTTTTTATAAAATTATTATAAAATAAAGAAGGGACATATATCTCTTTCATAACTAGTTACATTTTAGTTGTTTTTCTAAGATAACATGCCTTCTGTTTTAAAAAATAGGCTTGTTACCAAATAAAAAAAAAAAAAACAGAAATGGAGCAAGAATCTCTAAACTTATATGTATCCTTGGCACCTCTTTCTTTCCATTAAATTAAACGAACTCCTTAAAAATTTTAATTACACGTTGCAAGGCTTACTTGGATCATAATCACCTTGTAGAGAGAAAACACGAACTAAGATTTTCGAGGGTTTTCAACACAAAAGCAGCATGTATACATAGTTTTCTTTTTCTATATATGGCTCTAATTAATACATGATCATGCACATTCTACAGAAGAAGAAGAAGAGGGGGGGTAACTTCCAGACAGGACATTGCCGACACGAGTGTTAGAGTTTACTTGCTGCCACTTTCCTATCCCATGAAGCTAGGGAAAAGACGCACAGGAGAAACAAGCAAAAGAGATTGGTAGAATCTTTAAAAGATAGTTCTCACTTGTCTATCAAAAGTCAAAGAATTATTTTCTAAGGAAATGTGCGATGAAAAGTGGGGATTAATCCCCAAGAAGAATTGTGTTTTGTGATAATATTATTGATGATTAGAAATTAGTCTATAGTTATAGTGTATAGTATGTAAGATTAGATTCCTAGCTAGGCGTACAAAGATTTGATTGCATGAGAGACGCCATTGGCCATTTCTTTGAAGTGTGGAAGCTTACCTAACATCTGAAATGACTTCAATTATGCGTGACCTAAATCAACTATACTAATCACACTGTCTATAGTAATCACACTGTCCGCACAGCCCTTGCACTACTGGCCTTCTTGGGAGCTACGCTGCCTTGGTAATTGTAGCCTTGCACAATAATAGAATTGAAGCACTTTGACAAAAGAAAAACAAGAGAGCAAAAGGTTTTTTTCTCCATTTTTTTAATTTGTGTTTTTTAAAAAAATTTAAAAAATTATTTTTTGTTTTAAATTAATTTTATTTTTATTTTTTAAATTGTTTTAATGTGCCGGTTAAAATTAAATTTTAAAAAATAATATTATTTTGATATATTTCTAAACAAAAAATATTTTAAAATACAACTATTATCATAATATTAATCACGCTACAAATATTTTTGAAAAATTTTAAAGGTAATATATATAAGAGATAAAAAGACTATGTGGCTTAAATTAATTTTTAATAGATATATTTTTAAAATTACTCGGAAAAAGATAATTAGTTCAAAAATAATAAAAAGCTTTCATACATAATCACTTCAATTAGATTTAAGAAAAAAAAAAAAGGGCCTCGTCCCCATAGAAAATGCTTTAGTGGCGAAACTAGAATTTATACCATGCCATAATTAATTTATATATATATATATATATATATATATATATATATATAAAGAATCCTATAATTAATTACTACATTGTGTTTCAAAATTCAAAAAGCAAATTATATATTTAATTTTAACTAAACTTAAAGCTAATTAAGTCATGATTGTTTGTAGGATTAATTTGAATTTGAAAATGGATTTTTTTTATTTTTTTTTTGGCTGATAAAGATTATTACTCATAGTGGGATTTGAAGAATAAAATAAAATTCTTTCGGTGATCTATGAGGCTTGAAACATCATTACGAGATCTATCCTATATCTAATTGAAAATCAATTTATTTATTCTTTTCAGCTAAAAAGCACAAGATTAATTAACAAAGATAGCCTAATGAAACCCATGTTTGGAAAATGATTAGTATTAATTTGCAGTAAGTTATAATTAATGTGGTCAAATTAATATATATAGATATATATATATATATATGATAAGACTGTTTAATGAATTGTAATCATGAAAATGACCTCTGCATGTCACTCAAATGGCCCTTAATGCATGATTGCGTGCACATGAATATATTGCTGATTAACTTGACTAAGATTCATAAGTCAACAAAATCAATGATTAATGCCAAATAAGTTTGTCAACACTCAGAATTAGATGGCCATCTTGTTAAATGATCCCACCGGATGATCATAATCTCTCAATCAACATCATAACCTTCTGATTTATCACTATCCTCAGCACTGTGCATGCCCTTGTAAAATCCCAGCGTCTAATTAATGAAACACTAATATTCTTGATGGTCATACATGTTGGCAAATACCTAGCTAGGAACAAAAAAGAAAATCACATGATAAAGAACATATCATGTGGATGTACGTAACTCCTTGGTGCCCTAATTATATATAAATCTGCACACCCTCTTCCGCCTGGAGGTGCCGTGGTGGGGGTAATTTTGACAGGGCCCTGAGGTTTCCTATGATGGACAGAGTAATATGCAAAGATTAGGACAGAAGTCTTTCTGTGAGGATTTTGCAAATCCTCCATGAGTTTTCATACACTTCACAAGACCACACGTTTTCAAGGATAGGTCCACTCCTACAAATTCAAGAATCAAAAGGGAAAAATAATAGATATATTTGTTGGATTCTATGTGTCAGAAGCTCACAGTTGACACACACGCTCACGTATATAGCCATGAACACACATGCCCACAAGGGCCAAGAAAAATAAAGAGACGAGCGTGCAAGGACAAGAGAAAAACATTGAATGGGGTGTGAGCTAGGAGACAAGAGGGTACATGGTGTTCCTCATGAGTTTTAATCAAAACGTTGGTGACACATGAATCTCTCTCTACAAAAAGTCCCATTCTCCAAGTCTTACTATATTAAGACCTTGTAGCTGTAAAATAGTAGGAGAACATCCTTCCATACAAAGGGCAGTGCATTTAAGACTATATATCAATTAACATTTTACCTTGCTTGCTATTAAACCCACTCTGCCTTCCTTCAGAAAGAGGAAATCCTCTCTTCTTATTCTTCGCATGGAGCCTCCTGCTAGATCAGAGGCTTGTCTCTCTGAAACTTCAAGCATAATTTCAGTTTCAAATGCTCCCCTATCTCTGAAACCCTCAGTAATAATGAAGAGCCAGAAGGAGGTGAAGCAACTTGAAGAAGATCAAGAAGAAGAAGAGGAAGAAAGGCACCAACAAGGGGTAGACACCAACTATGGTCTTGTACTGGATCTAAGCCTCTCTAGCAAGGATTCCAAACAAGATTCGTCAAAACCACAACTCAATCTCATCGATTCTTTCGATATGGATCCGTCAAGAAAGTCCTTAGATACTCCCCAAGGTAATGAAACCGAGCCTCGAGTGTTTTCGTGCAACTATTGTCAAAGGAAATTCTATAGCTCACAAGCACTTGGGGGTCACCAAAATGCACATAAGAGAGAAAGAACACTTTCCAAACGTGGACAAAGAATTAGTGCTGCTTCTTTTGCTCTTCTTCAACCTAATTACTCGCACCAAAACGGATACACTAGCATGGCTTCTCTTCCTTTGCATGGCTCCTTCAATAGATCACTTGGAATTCAAGTGCATTCTATGATCCATAAGCCATTTAGCACTAGTTCTTCTTCAAGTATTTACGGGCAAAATGGATGGTCTAGAAAACCTATTGATCAACAACCTGCAATTGGGAGGCTTGCATCAGACAAGTTTCAGATGGCAACAAGTATCAAGGGATCATCATCCAGTAATGGGGTTGCAAGGTTTGAAAGTACTCGGAAATTTTCTCCGGTTAGTACTGAAGGAATTGGTGGGTTTTGGTGGGATGGTGGTGTTAACCATTTGAAGACCAAACAAGATGATTTGCAAAAGCTTGACTTGTCACTCAAGCTCTAAGCAGTTATTAATTTCTTTTTTTGTATTTTTAGTTCAATCTTTTATGTTCTTTTCTATATATATATATATTTTATTTTTTTTATTTCTTACTTTCGTTTTATTCTTGTTTACTAAGTATTTTTCATCATCCATTCTTAGTTGGATCTCTTGTAAATTCCTTTTTCTTCTTCTTCTTTTTTTGCTATAGAAGAACGTGAGAGATTTTGTTTTCTTTCGCAATTCTTGAATTGGAAGTTTGCCAAATTCTATAGGCATGATGCCAAAAAAGAAATCGAACACTGAAGTTGCTTTGTGCTAACCAATTAATCATCTTTATTCACTTTAAGATAGTACTTAGTTGACAAATTAAAACTCCTTTTGACTAACATTATAGAGATAAGTTGATCTACTCTTTACAAGTTTTAAAAAAGCAGCTTATGATCTTCCATGGTTTTGGTGGGAATTTCTCAATGTAAACTTTTAGCTGTTGGGATTGTTGCTTCCACATTGATGGAATTATATAGCCAGGGTCAGATTGAATCCCATCTTCATTAATTCTCTTATAAACCAATTCAAGTTTCAAATTCAAATCATTAGAACAAGATAGTAACATGGAGAAAGGGAGAGAGGATATTTGATAAAGGTGTAAATGCACATCAAAAACTGTTCTTACATTGATGACTCTCATATGTGCAGCAGCAGAAGTTGATAACACTAGGGACAATTTGGATGTTTGTGATTGTCATTTCACAGAACTGTTGCTATTATTGTTTACAACATGGTCCACTTAGCTTGGATATACATCATGTTGCACACCATATTTGTACAAAATTGGATGGCCGGATTGTGTGGATGATTCCATATTTGACCCACCAGCAGTTGAAGAAATAGACCATCTCTATTCGAAAGTTAGATCAGGGGGGTAGGTGTAGCTAGCCATGTGAAAATAAGCACTTAATAATGCCCCTCAGCTATGCTATCTCCATCATTTTCCTATTTTATATTGTGTTTAATCTGCGGTAACCTTGATTTCTTACCAAAGAGATCTCACAGATGGGGTCTACGGATTTGTGGGCCAAATCAAACTGATGTATACAATTAAGGACCATGCTAATCATATTCGCACTTAATTTTCCTAGAATCAAGATGTAAAGTAACGGAAACTCAATGCTTTGACAGTTAATTACCACAGAAAGCTTGGATTACTAACAGAGGATGAGGATGAGATAGCAGGGATGACATTTTGTGTCACACAGTCCTCTGTTTCTTTTCTTTTTTTGGCGGAAGTGTCACACAGTCCTTGACTACAGAATATGACATTTGGTGGGGTTTTGCCACGTGTTGCAGTTCAGCTCTGCTGTCCATTTTCTTGTGTTAGCCTGCCTTTATCCCCCTCCCTATTTTTTTTACCATTAAAAGAATTGGGAACCTATGATGTTGCTTCTTATTTAAGAAACACTTAAAAACATGGCTAGAAAGGGATTCATGAAAAATCGGGTAGCTATCATTTTTTATGATTTCAGCTCAAGTGAAAAAATGAAGCAAGAAGTGGCCATCACTCTTAAGATCTTATAATTATAAAAGTAAGGTTGTTTTGTCCACATTCATGTTTAAATATTAAGGTTAGATCTTTTGTGATCTTAGACCATTGTCTTTTTTTGTTCATGGACAGATTCAAATCCACCATCAATCATTTCTCTTACTTAGTGCATTGTAATGATACGACACTAAAAAATGTTGAGCTATCATTCCATGTGGTGCTGAAGAGAGAAGGTGAAGAAATAATCAAATAAAGCAAGAAGTGGTCTTCTATCTTAAGTTCTTATGATAATCAACTGCTAGTCTTCTATCTTGTTCTAATCTGCCATCATTAGTTTTGATGAACTCAATAATCTAAAACAGGTGGGACAAAAAGAAAATAGCAGTAAATATTTAAGTTTTTTTTGTTTTTTAAATGTGTTAAAATCATGCTCATTTATTTCAAATTTCATCATGTCTCTAGTAGTTCGATAAAGAAGCTTGAAGGAAGACGATGATTTGGTATAATAAAAACAAGTCTGATATTGTAATCTAATTCATATACTTTCAATCAGAACCTCCACTTCTTTGCCCCTGATTTTCTGCATTTTACAAGTAAAAAACTCTTTCATCCATCACTAATATTGCGGTTTTTAAAGAAGAAAATTGTTTTTCTTCAAGTTAATTTAAACTACAGCAGGTAAAACGAGACCCCAGAGAAAAAATTCTGAACCAATCCAGTTATAGT
>Ga0307517_10011371_pt1 | contig 12337 bp, 18 predicted proteins | sample 23_EM_MG_FD_194515 | JGI IMG/M metagenome (GOLD analysis project Ga0307517, IMG submission 194515) | Populus trichocarpa ectomycorrhiza microbial communities from riparian zone in the Pacific Northwest, United States - 23_EM | ecosystem: Host-associated > Plants > Roots > Unclassified | place...
TCTAGACCATAACCGCTACCCCCACCTGGCACACTACCCTTAGCTCCCTGCGTTCACGTTACACTCCACTTATTTTACAATTGACCGGACTCATTTTATCGTATGGATGCCTTATTGCAATCATCGTGCCGACTCCCTGAGGGTACGCGTGGATTGGGTACATTAGTGAGAGAATCTTGTCTCTCAAGCGAATCTATAGCGGGTATACGACACCGTAATAGTAATGAAAGGAGGGTGTTGAAAGGAATGTAGTGGTATACTTGAGTAAGAGTCGCGGGAAGGTATTAAAAAACGACAACCAGTGTTGGGACGAACCAGGGTGCGGAAACGCGAAATGCCTCAACGTGCCCGACGAGTGGGCTGCGGAAAAACTCCAATTCCGAACATCATGGTGACTAGGCCATAGGGGTATCTTCAACAACTGACGGAGAGGATCTTCCAATTCCCTGTGCTCCCGACGTCCCGTTCGAACAGATTTGTGTTGGTCCACTGCTGTGTGACGACGTCCTTCAGCTGCCACATATAGTATGTGTCGGACTTGACGCTGAAGCCAACAGAGTATACGCCATCCCCGACTTCTTCAAACACGCCGGAAGTACCCCCGCCCGCAATCTATAGGGTGTTAAATGAGTGCGCGCTTCCAGAGCTTGAGTTATCATGGTCGTACTGTAAGAGGGTTTGCCGGTGGGTCGGAAATAGCGAATCGATTCAAGATTCCTAGGGAATCCAACGTCAGGCGTCCCTTTCAGCTCGCGATCGAGAGGGCATAGGCGCACCGTAAGTGATCAAAGGTTTGGGGTCCGCAACCTTCCCAATGGTTGATTGAACGATCAATATACAAGTGTTGAGCGGGAAATGAGCGTGTTGGATCTCGACGTCTGCCGAGACCAAGGCGAAGAGGCTGGCAGCGTACAGTATGAACAGCGAGAGCCTCCACATCATACTGGAACAGCCGGTCGTCGTGGAGGTAAGAGGCAAGGGGCTTTTGGTGGCCGTGTGCACAGTGTGTTGATGCATACCCATAAGGGGACCGAAGCGGATTGATGGTCCGTTCTTAGCAACCGAGATTCGCCTTGACCGTGGAAGGAAATAGGTGGGGGATGAGTTGCGTGGCCCATCGCCCCCCGTACCCTCGAGACCCAGGAACAAACCCAGGCATTCTCGCCGGCGGCAGATAAATGCTACCGGGGACCACGTTCGACATGAGGACTCGTCGCGGAGGAGGGACGTCGCTACGACATGAGAGATTCTTGGCCTCGCGATCACATGGTCGGATACAAAATGTACCCGGTTTCCCGGCGCTTATGGATTGACCCCGGTGACCTCACCAGACCAACCTGCGGGAAAACCAAGGGCTCACACAAGCGTCTGAGGAGACAGGCGCTACCCCACAGGATCGCCTGCATTCTTTGCGATAAACGAGGCAGAGTTTGCGCAAATTAGGAGGCTTCCAAGCCAACGCGACTGAATCCCTGTCATCCCAGGTCACCGATCACAGTGCAACGCTCGAGAACATCAAACAACAGCATAGATTACAGAAATGCAACACTTAGAATACATATTCAATAATACATAAGTTGGGGACGATATAGCTACACAGACGTGATAAGATATTCGATGTCCGTAGGTCATCGCAGTCATGGATAGTTACATCGGAATATGGTCATAAAAAAGGGGGGGTAAGGCCACCCAGTGGCACGCCTCACCTGGAGGTTTGACATTGGATAAGCTCAGACCCTACATACCGATTATTTGCCTGGTATCAGTTTTCGTAACCACCGCACGATGCCTGATCGCCCGGGGCCAGCGGAATCTACAGGTCCTGTCACATGAGGAATAGCAACGTGCAGAGCGACTGGAGCCATACCACGGGATCCCTATTCCGGGTGATATTAGTGAATGTACAGGGAAGCAGAAGAAAGAAGAATTCACCTTGCGGTGCGCCTTTCTGTACACATCTGATGACTGGAGGTAGTTTAGATCCCCTGAAGACAGTTTGCTCTCATTTATTTCGAGCAACCGGCCGTCAGAGGAGGATAGGTGAACGGTCCCGTCTTTGCAGTCCACAAGTGCTGCCTCGTGCCAGTGAGAACCGCTGGAGTCGTGCCACGTTCTGAAGTCGCTTTGTTGTTGTCCTTCGACAGCAAGGTTAGTGTTAATTGTGACGTCAACGGATGGGATAGGGCGTACTTTTTCTCTCTTTCTTTGTCGCCCTGGAGCCAGCAGATGTTTTGGTAATGAACGGAGACGGAGTCTCAGGAATCTTCGGAGGTGGTTGGGAAGGTTGAAGAGCTGGTTGAATCGGCGCATCGCTGACTCGACGCCCACGATTCGGCGGGAGAGGGCCTATTGATTACGATGGTTAATCCCTGCCCACGATCGGCACACGCGTGACGTACCAGGCACCCTACGCGAGGTTCGTTTTCCTTGATCGTTGGCAGTCCCGTGCAGTTTCCTACGTTTGACCTCGACGTCAGCCGCATCGTCCAGGGCGTTCATCGCAAAGTCCACATCGGGTCGACCGTCTGAGGATGAGGACCAGCATCTGGAAATAAAGTTCCAGATATCATCAGAAATCCATCCATCGGGACCTGGCGGGCGGGCCGGTCGCTCCCCGGTAACGACGTTATATATTATCACACCGTCCTTGGCCCCAGGGAAGGGTTGTTGTCCTGTGATCACCTAGATGCCGTCATTAGTTGCCGGACCTGAGATAAGGGATGTAACGTTTACTTGGTACGTAACAACTCCGAATGCGTAGACGTCACTCTTTTTCGTCGGGTCGCTGTTCTTCAAACCAAAACCGGAGGGATTCAGCAGTTCCGGCGCCATGTATCGGACGGTGCCGACAGACGGGGACGTCGTACTCCCAGGATCGACAGTGTTTGGGTCCGATATGATGGCGATGAGTCCGTAGTCAGTGAGGCGAGGATGGAAATCGCGGTCGATGAGGATGTTTGTCTGCGTGGAGTCATCAGCGACAGTCAGGGGAAATGATTGGTGGTGCATACGGGCTTGAGGTCACTGTGTATAATGTCCATCGAATGCAGGTACTGCAGTCCGCTAGCCGCCTCTGCGAGCTTCAGGGGTATTTCAGGATTTGAGGATTGAGGGAAAAACAGATCAGGCGTACGAGACGAAGGCGGTTGACCTCGGGATGGTTTGATGTGAAGTCCATAATGTTTCCATCAATCATCCATTCAGTGATCACGCATAACGGGAACAGCTTCGGGGAGACACCCAACACAGGCAGGATGTTCGGGTGGGAGAGGCGTCTCCAGATCACAATTTCCTGGAACAAACGCTGCCACGGGTCGTCAGAGCCGTACGTTACACGTAAAGTCGCTGCATACCTGCTTGATTTTGAACAGATTCTCGGCTGTGTAGGCGCGGAATGCTTTTACACATACACGAGTCCCACCGCTGCGGCCTTTCCAGACATCTGCGAACCCTCCAGAAGCGAATGCGATGTCGCCTTCCCTTGAGATGTTTTCTGAGAGTATGCAAGAACGTGGCAGGATAGCCTGTGAGCCGCACACTCTCCGTAGGATACGGACACTCCTCCTCCGGAGATCAAGCTCCATGTTCGGAGCCTCGAAAGCCTGTGCGAGGGGATCAACCACGTGGTCCGACGATTATCGGATACTTACCTGATCAAGGATGTCAACAAGGGTCAAGGCATCATCGCCCTGCAACGACATCGCAGTGTTCATGCCCTCTTGGGATGCCAGCATCTTCGTGAGGGTGGTTGGAAACTCCCTGGACCTTATGTTAATGGACGTGAGTTGCGTGAGGAAGGTATTCTTGAATGCTAGGACACGAGGCAATCAGCAGGGAACGTTACTCGTCTCGGGGCACCCCAACTCACGATAATTAGACGCCATTTTTGGATAGATAATCCTGCGAGAGCAGCGCCTGGGCTCTTGGAGGGGTCGAAGCGGGGAGGAGTGGCTGGGATCGCTTGATGCCGCCGCCACCTTAAAGGGTTTGCCTCGCCGGGTCCTCAAGGCGATTGCAAACTTCTCGCAGGAAGGCACGTGGGGGTAAGACACACTTATGTAAGTGTGGAATCTTAGAGAATGTTACTAGTTAGACGACGACTTGGGAAATCGCGATGAACCCCGATCACGGCCCGCATACATATACTATATCCATATAGATAATACACCCTGCCACTTATCGGTTCCACAGGGAATTTCGGGGGGATTCTGCATTGCGAGTATTAGGTTTACGGTTATGGGGGGAGGTTCGAGCAAACGAAGGACTGGCCAGTTGATGTTCGACCATAATGGATCGCCGTAAACCAGGATGCGAGATCATGCGATGATGTCTCGACGAGTGACACGTCTGCGCACCAGATACGCAATGTGTCTTACGTTCTGACGTACATGAAAGGGTGTCTGGGGAGATGAAATCTCGGTAGGGCGGGCTGGCCACTCTACACGTCTCAGAGTCCGCGGATCCGGAGATACGAAAGCTTGTCGCTGGGGACTCTGACCCTCAGGGATCCGGATTCGTTGAAGCACCGGAAGATGCCACACAGGTACCGCCACGACTCATGAGAAGCTCAAGAAACTCGTGTAGAAGATACAGAACAAATATCGATACACATGTCATCGTGAAGCGAATAAATATACTACTTATGGCCCAGGCCTATCGTAAACTCACGAGAGTTACTTATGGGTATCCGCTGGGTGCGAAATCGTGTCGAGGACCCTGCCCAGTCGTTTTCGGATATGAAAACGGCTGTGCCGAGATTTATGTTTAGCGTTGTCATCAGTTTGTGGCGAGACTTCCGGCTCGGTCGGTCGCGGTTTGGAGTATAGTGATAACATGCTTGCGGGTCTGCTCAAGTGATGCGTTGGACCATCCCTCGCTTGAGCCATGGTAATCGCCGCCGCCTCCGGTACGATCAGGAACGTGGAGGCCACGAGATCGCCGACCGATGATCTCTCGGCGTGTGCCTCCCTTTCGTGCGACGCGACTGTGGAAATTGTACCTTGACTGGTCAGCGGAAGGTAAATACGCAAGCTGGTTGACCGCTTACTAGTATCGATCCGGGGCTGCTCGCGTTGAGTCGGCGCCAGTGTCTGACTGCTCCCACTCGACTCGGCGAATCTTTTGTTCCGGTAGGGACCCGAGTTGTCGCGAATGAGTCGCGGTCGAACGGTAATTTCTGAACCAGGCGTGGGTGATCGAGAAACGGGATCCGGGGTGGCCGGGAAGTGGGCTGCGCTGATACATCAGCAGGATGCGGCAGCAGTGTAAGGCGAATGTTTCAACTCACGGACGTGGTCCGGCACTCGACTAAAAAAGGAGTCAGGGAAGTCGTCTGTCTTCCCGTCCTTCGAGTGACTGGCCTGTGCCAGTGCTTCGGTACTAGTTTGGGCGAGTTCAGTGACGGAGCTTTCAGCCCCTGAAAGTTTGGAGAACAAGGAGTCGCGCGTTGAGGTGTCTGTGAGTGTCGACCCCTGACTCGGAGGGCGGTCCATAGCTAACGGGAAACTCATGAGCGAACTTGAGGGGCAGGATTCAGGAATCTACTCACGGTAGACACCAAAATCTCCATCGTCTACACCACGTGGTATGAGAGCTCAGCAGGTGTGTAACGGAAGATGGAACTCACCAGAGGGCATTCCAAGGAACAATTGATCTACAAGTTCCTGTGAATCCCACACCACTCGGCGACTGGAGAAGTGACCTACCGAACTTGGTAAAGTCCGAATCAGGGTCATCGCATCGTTGGGTTACGTCCCCGACCGAGGAGAGTATACCACAGACCGAGGCAGCTGCCTTGACGCGGTCGGACACGTGTCTTACCGATGGCCGACGTGTACGCTCGGTTTGCCAACAGTCCTCCAGCAGCGCCCAAACCCTTTCAGAGAGGCCGAGTTCCATCGCATTCAAGGGTTTTGAGGGTTTCTCTTCTCCCAAGACCTTAAACACTACCTCGGACCCGGATAGTTTACCGAATGGTAATGTTCCAGTGAGCACCTGTACGGGAAGAATCAATATGTGCACGCGCTAGGAGTCGCATGATATGCACCTGGTATATTACCATCGCTATCGCCCATATGTCGGCTTGCTTCGTAGGCGTGCACTTGTCCAATCCGAACCTGGAAGGAACAAGGAGCTCCGGTGCCATGAAAGGTGTGGTCCCTCCCTCGTTTACGGATTTGGATGATTCCATCCCGAGGTCTGGGTCATGCACGATGGTCATGAACCCGAAGTCCGCGAGACACGCCGTGACGGGCTCGCGATTAGTGATCAGGATGTTCGCCTAATCAATCGCATAAGAGGTGATCATGGGATCCAGATGGGAAACTTACACCCTTCAAGTCGCCATGAACAATGTCAACTTTGTGAAGGTATTTCAGTCCCTCAACGGCGTCAGCGAGCTGGGAGGTACTCAGCAAACAACAGATGAATGCGGGATTGCGGCCTACCAGCTTCAGGTGATTGCCAGCGTTATTGCGGACGTATTCCATGATGTTCCCATTGGCCATCCATTCGGAGACCATAGAGAACCTCCCTTCCTCGAGGGTGTCAGGAACACCGATGAGGTTGAGGACGTTTTTATGAGACAAGTTCTTCCACACGGCGACTTCTTTGCAGAAGTGCTGTATAGGGTGTAAGTAATCGCAGATGAGAAGGTGCAACATGGTTCCCAACCCTACGAATCTTCACTTTGTCGTCCATTACTGCGACTCTCAACGACTTTACGGCCACGTCTCCCCCTTTGAACGCTCCCATCCGGACATCAGCAAAGCCACCGGAAGCGCGAGGCGGCCCAGAAAGGTCGAACTTGTCGGATAACAGGTAGGAGTCAGGGAGATGACCTATCTTTCCGCATAACCGCCTGAGGACATTGAAAGCAAGAAGACGAAGTTCGGTGTCCAATCGCGCAGCTCGGAGCGCCTTCATATCCAGAGATGAAGTCGTTCAGCAGGCGCCGAGGAAAGTTCGAGAGAAACGTACCCTGTCGATGATTTCGATGAAGAATCTCGCATCTTCATCTGATAACGCTAGGATATCCGTGCGCCCATCCTTCGACGACAAAAATGACCGAAACAGCTCTACAAATTCCTCCGACTTGGGGTCGAGCGGTGGAAGGTAATGCATCCCCGGCGGCACATTATTTGAGAACCCTGACTCACGCAGATGTCAGTAGGTGGCTAGGTAACAGAATCTGCAAGATCTGACTTCTCTTTGATTTGGTGTTCCGCGCGTTTAGTTTCGGCTTAGCTGGAGGCATGGTGGGGAGGGTAGGAGAACAGAGCGTGTCGAGCGGCAGGCCTTGGACTTGAAGTTATACACGCATAAACCACGGGGTAAGCCATACGGGCGTTTAACGCCCGTGGGCTGTCAACTTGGAGGCCGCATCATGAGCCGGATATCTGCTGATCAATTTACTCGGGAGATCACCGGCCTGCGATAAGGGTTATGATGTGGTGTTTCTCCGTCATGGTCGGCGAGTGGCTGGTGACAATGGTAGTTATCATTGCGGTTGCGGTTGCGGAAGCCGAAAAATGGGTGGACGAGGGTAAGTACATAGAGATCATCCGAAAGGGATTAGCAGGGAGAACCATCCACAGCGGTTATATGCCACGTGTTCTTGACGGGTGTGTGGCGCAATGGTAGCGCGTCTGACTTCGATTGTCATTCGCTATCAGAAGGTTGCAGTTTCGAATACTGTCACGCTCATTTTTACCCTCCCCGTACTGTGAGGGGCGATACTTAAAGGAGTGGACTCGACCTTGGAACTTGAACCCATCCTTCATTACTCACCTGCCTCCCCCCACTTGGCGATCTGATAGTACTCTGCTATCAGTTATCTGCCTCCATCGTGGGTAACGCATGGCCACTGCGGATCAGTTAGCCGCTTTCATTCACAGGCAGCGTGACCTGCTCAGCCGGGAGCGCGACGCTGAAATCGAGCAAAGCGCACTGCTCCTCACGAATTGCGGGTCAAAGCTCCTCGAACAAAAAGGTCTAGCAATCCTCGGATTGGGAGTCGTTAGCGTCAACATCGGTTTGGGCGGGAAAAGGTAGGCGGACTCTCTGCTATGTGAACCCGCAAGACCCACGGCGTTGCAGTTTGATAGAATTGGAACGTCCAGTGGCGTACAATTCATCACCGCTATTCCCTCCCCATAATTTTAGGTAAGCTTGCTCCTCGTTATCTCGGCATGTTGGCCAAACCCATTCAGGCCTGGTGACATTGCTCGGATCGAGGACAATTCAACGGGAGGGAAGCCCAAGGGCGCTGGAAAAAATAGGAAAGTTGACGCCGATAAATCAAAAACACCCGGGAAACAAATCGAAACCGTCGTGTACAAAGTACTTCTGTCATCCTCGTTTGGAATGTCCGCTCACAGCACGAAAGGTATCGGATACTCGTATCGTCCTCGCGGTAGATCCATCGGATTCTAGCGCTAACGAGGACCTCGATCTCCCTGAGAGATGCCGTATCGTGAAACTGGCGAACAGTGTCACTTATGACAGGTTGATCCATCCTGTATTCGCGTGGAAGTAGGCTCATGGTGTTTCGGTGTAGGATGGAAAAGGCTCTCAATCAGCTCGAGCGTATTGTCTTACCTCCTTCGGGGGTGGCGAAAGTTTGGCATCCTGTGTCGCTTTATTGTTGTACCCTAATGAATCTGCCTGCAGGAGGAAGTCAAGTTTACTCCCCCCATGACGAAACTCGTCGAGGTGCTGCTGGGAATATCCGCCCCTTCGGAGAGCGTATCCCGCGAAAACATCGTCTTCTACGATTCCACACTCAATGACAGCCAAAAAGCGGCCGTAAAATTCGCGCTGGAGTCACCAGAAGTTGCGTGCATTCACGGTCCGCCAGGTATCATCTTGGTCCCCTGCATGGATATGTCGGACTAAACTCGGTGCCGCAGGCACCGGAAAGACCCATACATTGATTGAGGTTATTCGCCAGCTAACTTCGGTGAGTTCCGTAAACCTTAAACCGTTGCGTATCCTCGTATGCGGCGCATCAAATTTGGCCGTGGACAACATCCTCGAGAGGTTGCTAGCGCTACCGGTTGCGAAGTCTGAGAATCGCCCGAAAGTCACGAGGGTCGGTCATCCCGCCCGCGTGATGTCAGACGATAGCGTACTTGATTCAACATTGGATATGAAAGCAGAAAGGTCCGACGAGGTCAGTGAAGTCTTCTCACCTTGTTGACCCATGAGATTAACACACTTCCTCGTAAGGCGGCGCTGGTGAAAGACGTGAAGGCTGAGCTGGAAACTGCTCTCGGGATACTATCTGGGAAAGGGAAAGGTGCGAAGGGAAAATCCCCTCGTGGTTTGGAGCGGAAGAAAATGTGGGAAGAAGTCAGGGCATTGCGAAAGGAGTACATGGTTGCTTGCAAACCAAACGCCTTGCTGACATTGTTTATGACAGGTACCGCAAGCGAGAAGGAGGGGTCGTCGAAAGCGTTCTGAGCGATTCCCAGATCGTGGTGTCGACTTGTCATTCTTCCGGGGGAAGGCAGTTGTACAAACACTCGTTTGATGTGGTCATCATTGACGAGGCAACCCAAGCGATGGAGGCGGTGGGCCATTCCACCATGCCAACGGCGTGACTACAGCTTACACTCTACCCTAGGTTTGTTGGATACCGATATTCAAAGCCAAGAAACTCATCCTTGCGGGAGACCCGATGCAACTGCCTCCCACTATCCTATCCCTCGACAACCACAAAAAGAACAAGAAAGATTCAGTTGCCACCAAAGCTACCGGAAAGAAGGCTGCGGCTCCGAAGAGCAAATCAGGCCCAAAAGAGAAGCTTACTGTCACAGATCCTCCGCCAGCCCAAGCCACGCAAGACGAGGATAACGAAGGGAACTCCTCCGATAAGAGTGACGAGGGAGGCGATGCTTTTATGAAGGACGACGGCGGCGGTCTCCCACTAGAAACCGGGACTGAGACATCAACCTCTGGAGGAGCGGGTCCGCCGGCGGTCGGGGCACTTCACCACGGAGCGCTTGAACCCCCACGCACGCTCGAAACGACGTTATTTGACCGCCTCGAGAAGATGTACGGCCCAGGAATCAAGCGCCTGCTCAATGTTCAATACCGGTGAAGAAGTTAACTCTTGGAACCCCCCGTCGCACTGATGATCCTCGGTTACCAGAATGAACCAGAAGATTGCGGAATTTCCGTCGAAGGTTATGTATCACAACAAGCTACGTTCTCATAGATCCATCGCATCGCACTTGCTGGATGACCTATCGAACACCTCCGCGGAGGATAGCGATGAAGCAGAAGAGGTCCTACGGACTCCCGTTGTTTTCATCGATACCGCTGGTTCAGAATACTATGAGCGAGTTGAGGGCGATCACGAAGAGGGGAGCAGGTGCAATGAAAACGAAGCGGCGGTCGTCAAGAAATATATCACTCGACTGGTATGTATTGGTTAGTTTGGGGTCACATTCATCCCAAATATCCCGCCCCAGGTCAATTCTGGCGTGCTCCCAACCCAAATAGCCGTCATCACACCGTGAGTGTCCTAACACAATGTGTCCCAGCTTATTCAGGGAAGAGTCAGGTACCAAGCACAAGTCACCCTCCTCGCGTCCATACTGCGTCCAGTATATGGTAAAGACATGGAAATTGGTACCGTGGATGGAATGCAGGGTCGGGAAAAGGACGCAGTGATCATTAGCCTCGTCAGGAGCAACGAGAAGGTATTTGAAACTCACTCCTCTCTTTCCTGGGGCTAAACCCTGTTGCCATAGCGAGAGGTTGGATTCCTCAAGGACAAACGCAGGCTGAACGGTAAGAGAAGTGACCGATCTTCCGGCAGTACCCCTAAACCAGAGGTTTCAGTGGCTATGACCAGAGCCAAAAGACACTTGGTGGGTGGCTTTATCCGGATGCGAATCGTGCGCTGAACATGGGTGGTGTCGTTAGTGTGTTATCGGTGACTCGTCCACAGTGCAGCATGGTGGGTCGTTTTTAGAGAAGTGGGTGACATGGTTAGAGGCGAATGCAGACGTTAGGTACGATATCGCTGAATGAAGGGTGGTGGGTTCCAGGTCAAGTAGGGGGGTTCTGAATGCCAAATATAAGATCTATTTGTCGGACCGGTGGCGTAGTGGTTATCGCGTTCGTCTTACACACGAAAGGTCCCAAGTTCGATCCTTGGTCGGTTCATTTTTTCCCCTAATGTTAATAGCCTCCACTACTGCTGTATCTTCCATTCTTTTTTATTCGTGATCAGCGCTCATCACCACCTGTCGAGTAGAGCCTGATAATTCAATTGATCGCGAAGCTATCTCCGAGGCGCTGCAAGCGTGGGAAAATGCCTATGCAGTCGTACGGGTTTGGCCGGGTGGCTGCCTGCACCCACCATATCGACCGCTCAACGTTCCTACAATCCGAAGTCTCGAAAATGGTCAAAGGTAAGAGCTTCCCTCAGGTTTCTACCGTACACGACTCACCTCTCGTTATGCACAGTTTACAAACCCGGAAAGGTTGGAGCGATTAACTCGAAACCGGGGTCTCTCCTTTGATCACATCGCACAGGTCGCTATTGTCCTCCAAGGACGCCAGGCCGGAAAGAAGGTCGTCGTTATCAAGCAGAATGATGAAGGGTCTAAGGAGCGACCCTTCCCTCACGCAATCGTTGCTGGTGTCGAGCGTTACCCCCTGAAAGTGTCAAAACGAATGGGAGCGAAGAAACTGGCCAAGAGGAGCAAGGTCAAGCCTTTCATCAAGGTATGTTCCCAAGTAAAAACGGCCGCGTTTGGATGGATCTGAGGGCCTATGTGAAGGTTATTAACTACTCCCACCTGTTCCCTACGCGATACGCTTTCGAGTTGGAGGGTTTGAAGGGGACAGTTTCGTCTGAGACTTTCAAGGAGCCATCACAGCGGGAGGATTCCAAGAAGAACATCAAAAAGCAGCTGGAGGAGAGGTACCAGAGTGGGAAGAACAAGTGGTTCTTCCAGCCACTACGGGTATGTTGTCTCAGGTTATTCGTCGTCGGTCAGGTTCTGTGCTCACATATACTCCGTTCTCCCAACAGTTCTGATTACACACTTCGTCGATTTTGTTCAGTATATTAAAATCCCTCTCCACGTGTACACCATGACCATGATCCGTACATGACCCATGCATTGGACCTTTTTTTGGGCTGAAGGACGGGAACAACCGCGAGTTTTGTGAGAACCATTGAGATTAGATTGCGGCTACTTATCACCATGGGCTTCCACGATCGTCCCACCACTTGCCGAGAACCGCTAAGATGACGGCCAAATGCCTCGTGAGGGGATCTATTAGTGGGTTCAACGAAGGTAGTATCGTCCAAGGAACT
>Ga0307517_10011372_pt1 | contig 12337 bp, 10 predicted proteins | sample 23_EM_MG_FD_194515 | JGI IMG/M metagenome (GOLD analysis project Ga0307517, IMG submission 194515) | Populus trichocarpa ectomycorrhiza microbial communities from riparian zone in the Pacific Northwest, United States - 23_EM | ecosystem: Host-associated > Plants > Roots > Unclassified | place...
GGCGGAGGCCGCGGCCCGGGACTGGTCGGGGGTCGGCGTCAGCGTCGTGCTGTGCCTGGACGAGCGCCGCGCGCTCGCTCCCGCCGCGCGTACGGTCGCCGGTGCGCCGCCCGCTCCGGCGGGGTGGGCGCTGCCGGAGGAGGCTTTCGCCCACCGCGATTCCATGGTCACCAAGTACGAGGTCCGGGCGCTGGCCCTGGCCCGGCTCGGGCCGCGTACGGGTGAGCTGGTGTGGGACATCGGCGCGGGGTCGGGGGCGGTGGCGGTGGAATGCGCCCGGTTCGGCGCGGCGGTGGTCGCGGTCGAGCGGGCTGCTGACGGCGTCGAGCGGATCCGGGCCAACGCGGTCGCCCATGGGGTCGATGTCGAGGTGGTCCATGGGTCCGCGCCATCGGTTCTGGACGCGCTGCCGGAGCCCGACGCGGTTTTTGTGGGCGGGGGCGGCGGTGACCTGGCGGCGATCGTCGCGGCATCCGCCCTGCGGGCGCGGCGGGTTGTCGTGGTCACGCTCGCGGCGATCGACCGGGTGGCAGAGGTCCGGTCGGCGCTCTCCGGGGCGGGGCTGGTGGTGGACGGTGTGCTGCTGCAGTCCTCGCGGCTCGCGCCGCTTCCGGGTGGGGTGAGCCGACTGGCGGCGACCAACCCGGTGTTCGTGCTCTGGGGTGAGCGGGTTTCGTCCCCCACCCCGCCCCCAGACCCCCGGTCCTCAAACGCCGGACGGGCTGAAATCAGTCAAGACTCTGAAGGAGCAACAACGTGATCGGCCTGATAGCCGCCACCGCGGCGGGACAGCGCGGCTGCGAACGACTCGCCGCCGCCTGGCCGGACCGTACGCGCGTGTACGACGGCCCGGTGCGTGAGGCCGTGACGGCCGCGTTCGCCGAGTGCGAGCAGCTGGTCTGCTTCCTGGCTACCGGCGCAGCCGTACGGCTCGTCGCCCCGCTGCTCGCCGACAAGGCGAGCGACCCGGGGGTGGTGTGCGTGGACGAGGCGCACCGGTACGCGGTGGCGCTGCTGGGCGGGCACGGGGGCGGGGCGAACGACCTGGCGGCGGCGGTGTCGGACATCCTCGGGACGGCGCCGGTCGTCACGACGGCGACGGACGCGATGGGCGCGTCGGGCCTGGACACGCTGGGTCTCCCCGTGGAGGGGGCGATCGCAGCGGTGAGCCGGGCGATGCTGGACGGGGAGCCGGTGGCGATGCGGGCAGACGCGGTGTGGCCGCTGCCGGCGCTGCCGGCGAACGTGGGGGAGGCGGGGGAAGCCGAGATCCGGGTGACCGATCTTGTCGTGCCGACCGGGGAAAGAACCGCCGTGCTGCGGCCCGCGTCGCTCGTGGTCGGGGTCGGCGGGAGCCGGGGCGTGGCGGCGGAGGAGGTGCTCGGGCTCGTACGGGAGGCGCTGGAGGGGGCCGGGCTGTCGGCCCGTTCCGTGGCGGCGCTGGCGACGGTGGAGGCCAAGGCGGACGAGGCGGGGATCGTGGCGGCGGCGGAGCGGCTGAACGTACCGCTGCTCACGTACGCCGCCGGGACGCTGGCCGGGATCGAGGTGCCGAATCCGTCCGCCGCACCGCTCGCGGCGGTCGGGACGCCGTCCGTGGCGGAGGCGGCGGCGCTCGCGGCGGCGGGGCAGGGCGGCGAACTGGTCGTCCAGAAGCGGAAGTCCGCGATGGCCACGGCCGCCGTGGCACGGCGGCGTCCGCGCGGGCGGCTCTCGGTGGTGGGGCTCGGCCCCGGCGCGCGCGACCTGCTGACGCCCCGGGCCCGTGAGGAGCTGCGCAGGGCGGCGGTCGTGGTCGGCCTGGACCAGTACGTCGACCAGATCCGTGATCTGCTCCGCCCCGGCACCCGGATCCTGGAATCCGGCCTCGGCGCCGAGGAGGAGCGGGCCCGCAGCGCGGTGGCCGAGGCCCGTGCGGGGTACGCCGTCGCCCTCATCGGCAGCGGCGACGCCGGGGTGTACGCGATGGCCTCCCCCGCCCTGGCCGAGGCGAGCGCCGACATCGACGTCGTCGGGGTGCCCGGGGTGACGGCGGCGCTGGCCGCCGCCGCGATCCTGGGGGCGCCGCTCGGGCACGACCATGTGTCGATCAGCCTGTCCGACCTGCACACCCCGTGGGAGGTCATCGAGCGGCGGGTACGGGCGGCGGCCGAGTCCGATCTCGTCGTCACCTTCTACAACCCCCGCAGCCGTGGCCGGGACTGGCAGCTCCCGAAGGCCCTCGCCATCCTCGGCGAGCACCGCACCCCGCAGACCCCGGTCGGCGTCGTCCACGCCGCGTCCCGCCCGGACGAGCGCAGTGAGGTGACGACCCTTGCCGCGCTCGACGTGACGACGGTCGACATGGTCACCGTCGTCACGGTCGGCAACACGGCCACCCGCGAGGTCGCGGGCCGCATGGTCACCCCGCGCGGCTACCGGTGGCAGACGTGATCCCGGCGGTGACCGTCACCGACCGCTGCGCCGGCTGCGGGGCGTGCCTGCTGACGTGCCCGACGCATGCCATCCGGCCGGACGGCGGAAGTCTGTATGTGCTCGCGGAGCTGTGCACCGGATGCCTGGAGTGCATCGACGTGTGCCCGGTCGACGCCATCGATGAAACGACCAGCAGTCACGGAGGAGCCCGATGACCCGCAGCGCGGTCCACCCGATCGAGCAGGAGTCCTTCCGCATTCTGCGGTCGCGGCTGGACACGACCGGCCTCCCGCCGCTGACCCGCGCGGTCGTGGAGCGGGTGATCCACTCCAGCGCGGACCTGGACTACGCGGACGACCTGGTCTGCGACGAGCCCTCGCTCGTCGCCGCGCACGCGGCCCTGCTCACGGGCGCGCCGATCGTCGCGGACGTGGAGATGGTGTCCGCCGGCATCACCACCCGCAAGGCGGTGTGCCGCCTGAAGGAGGCACGTTCCGGCCCGGGGCTCACGCGGTCGGCACATGCCGTCCGGCTCGCGTACGAGGAGGTGGGACCCGGCGCGGTGTGGGTGATCGGGTGCGCGCCGACCGCGCTGGAGGAGCTGCTCCTGATCGAGGACGCGGCACCGGCGCTGGTGATCGGACTGCCCGTCGGCTTCGTCGGCGCGGCGGAGAGCAAGGCGGCGCTACGGGCCTCCGGCCTGCCCGCCGTCAGCAACATCTCGGAGAAGGGCGGTTCTGCGGTGGCCGCGGCCGCGCTGAACGCCCTGCTCTACACGGAATACACGGAAAACCCCAGCAAGGAGCAAGACCTGTGACCCCGCCCGCACTCCTTCTCGTCGGCCACGGAACACGTGACGAGGCCGGAGCCGAGGCCTTCCGCGACTTCGTACGGCAGCTCGGCGAGCGCAACCCCGGGCTGCCGGTGGGCGGCGGCTTCATCGAGCTGTCGCCGCCCCCGCTGGCAGACGCCGTGGCCGAGCTGGTGGCGGGCGGCGCGAGCCGCTTCGCCGCCGTGCCGCTGGTGCTGGTGTCGGCCGGGCACGCCAAGGGCGACATACCGGCGGCGCTGGCCCGGGAGGAGCAGCGGCACCCGGGCACGTCGTACGCGTACGGGCGCCCCCTCGGCCCGCATCCGGGGCTGCTGGCGGTGCTGGACCGGCGGCTGGAGGAGCAGGTCACGCTGGCCGAGCGCGCGGACACCACCGTGCTGCTGGTCGGCCGCGGCTCGACCGACCCGGACGCCAACGCCGAGGTCTGCAAGGTCGCGCGGCTGCTGTGGGAGGGCCGGGGCTACGCGGGCGTGGAGACGGCGTTCGTGTCGCTGGCGGCGCCGGACGTGCCGTCGGGTCTCGACCGGTGCGCGCGGCTGGGCGCCAGGCGGGTCGTGGTGCTGCCGTACTTCCTGTTCACCGGGATCCTGCCGGAGCGCGTACGGCAGCAGGCGGAGGGCTGGGCGGCGGCGCACCCGGAGGTCGAGGTGCGGCAGGCGGATGTGATCGGCCCGGAGCCGGAGCTGGCGGAGCTGGTGATGGAGCGGTACCGGGAGACGCTCAAGGGCGATCTGCGGATGAACTGCGACACCTGCATGTACCGCATCAAGCTGCCCGGCTTCGAGGAGCGCGTCGGCTCGCCCCAGCAGCCGCACCACCACCCGGACGACCCGTCGCACAGCCACGGGCATCACCATCATGCCCACTGACGGCACCGACGGTTACGACCTCCGTCACCACGGCGACTCGGAGGTGCGCGACGACGGCGACGGGCTGGTCGACCTCGCCGTCAACGTCCGTACGGGCACGCCCCCGCGCTGGCTCCGGGACCGGATCTCCGCCTCGCTGGACGGGCTCGCCGCCTACCCCGACGGGCGGTCCGCGCGGGACGCCGTCGCCGTACGGCACGGCCGTCCCCCGGCGGAGGTGCTGCTGACGGCGGGCGCGGCCGAGGCCTTCGTACTGGTCGCGCGGGCGTTCTCGCCCCGCCGGGCGGTCGTGGTGCACCCCCAGTTCACCGAGCCCGAGGCCGCGCTCCGCGATGCCGGGCACGTGGTCGAGCGGGTGCTGCTGGACGGCGCCCGGGGCTTCGCCCTCGACCCGGACGCCGTCCCGGACGACGCGGATCTCGTCGTCATCGGCAATCCGACCAACCCCACGTCCGTGCTGCACCCGGCGGACGCCATCGCCGGGCTCGCCCGCCCCGGGCGCGTACTCGTGGTCGACGAGGCCTTCATGGACGCGGTCCCCGGCGAGCGCGAGTCCCTGGCCGGGCGGCGCGATCTGCCGGGGCTGGTGGTGCTGCGCAGTCTCACCAAGACCTGGGGGCTGGCCGGGCTCCGGATCGGCTATGTGCTGGCGGGAGCCGGCCATGTGGCCGCGCTGGAGCGGGCGCAGCCGCTGTGGGCGGTCTCCACGCCCGGGCTGGTCGCGATCCGCGCCTGCGTCGAGCCGGCGGCGGTGGCCGAGGCGGAGGCGGCGGCGGCGGTAATCGCTTCCGACCGCAGCCATCTTCTCGCCCGGCTCGCCGATTTCCCCGCAGTCCGGGTCGCGGGGGACTCCCCCGCCGCCCCTTTTCTGCTTCTACGGCTGCCGGGCGCGGCGGTCGTGCGGGAGCGGCTGCGGGAGCTGGGGTTCGCGGTGCGGCGGGCCGACACGTTTCCGGGGCTGGGGCCGGAGTGGCTGCGGGTGGCGGTGCGGGACCGGGACACGACGGACCGGTTCGTGGACGCGCTCGCCAAGGCGCTGGGCTGAGGCAGACCGGAATATCCCCCACCCCGCCCCTTCCCGAAACCAGGGGGCAACCCCCCGGGACCCCCCAACGCCCTTCGGGCGTGTCCTCAAACGCCGGACGGGCTGTTTATGCCACGCCCAGTGCCTGCAGGTCCACGCCGCCGAGTGCCGGGTGCAGGTAGACGTTGGTCAGGCGGTCGGAGCGGTAGTTGAGCCGGCGCTCGTACATGAAGGGCAGCAGGGTGCCACGGTCCTGGGCGGTGGAGTCGACGGTGCGCCAGAGGTTGTCGGCGGCGTTGCGGTCGGTCTTGGCGTCGGCCTCGTCCATGAGGCCGTTGATCTCGCGGTCGTCGAGGCCGGCGTAGTTGTAGGGGCTGTCGGGCAGGAGAAGGGGCCGCAGGAAGCCGGCGGGGGTGGGCCAGTCGGCGAGCCAGCGGCTGAGGACGATGCCCCAGCCCTTCTCCTTGATCTTGGCCTGGTCGGTGAGGACGGGCCAGAAGTCGGCGGAGGCGGGGTGCTCGACGGTGGCCTCGATGCCGACGAGGGCGAGCTGCCGGCTCAGCTCCTCGGCGGCGGCCTTGCCGTCGGTGTCGCCCTCCGGGGAGACGATGACGGTCTTGAAGCCGTCGGGCTTTCCGCACTCGGTGAGGAAGCGCGCGGCCTGCGTCGGCTGGCTCTGCCCGCTGACGGTGCCGTAGGTGTCGAGGTGCTCGTCGTAGCCGCCGACGGTCGGCGGGAGCATGCCGGCGGCGACGTCGCCGGCGACGGTGCCGCCGGCCGCGTCGCGCAGGGCGGTGCGGTCGGTGGCGTACTGGACGGCCCAGCGGCAGCGGTAGTCGTCCAGGGGGGCGACGGCGGTCTGGAGGGAGAAGTAGCGCACGGAGCCGGTCCGGGCGAGGTCCGCGTCGGCCTTGAGGGCGGTGTCGCCGAGGATCTTGGTGCGGGTGGTGGCCTCGACGCCGCTCTGTGCGGGGTCCAGGTCCGCCGATCCGTTCAGGAGCGCCTGGTCGACCTCGGCCTGGGTGTCGACGACGGTGAGGTCGACCTCGTCGGGGAGCGCGGTGCGGATCTGGTCGGTGGCGGGGTCCCAGTCCTCGTTGCGGACGAGCCTCAGGCTCTTGTCCTGTACGTAGGAGGCGATCTCGTACGGGCCGCTGGCCACCGGCCGCTTCTGGTAACTGTCCTTGGTGTCCCTGGACTTCGGGACGGGCGAGGCCGCGGCCAGCGCCAGGACGTAAGGGAAGTCGGCGAAGGGCGTGTCGAGATGGAAGACGACGGTGCGGTCGTCGGGGGTGTCGACGCTGTCCAGGCCGAGCTTGTCCGGGTCGGTGTCCTTGTACGGGCCGGGGTAGTCCTGACCCTGGTCGAGCAGATCGCGCAGGTGGGTGGGGCCGGTGTTGTAGAGGTCGGTGGCGAAGCCGCGCTCGATGCCGTACTTGACGTCCTGGGCGGTGATCGCGGCGCCGTCCTCGAAGCGCAGGCCCTCCTTGAGGGTGTACGTGTAGGTGCGGCCGCCGTCGGTGACGGTGCCGGTGGTGGTGGCGAGGTCGGGGACGAGTTTGGCGCCGGCCTTGCCGGGCTCGGGGGCGTAGTCGACGAGCTTGCGCATGAGGAGGCGGCTCAGGTTCCACGTCAGCGGGGAGTAGCTGCGGACGGGGTCGAGCGAGTCCGGGGCGTACTGGGAGATCAGCTTGAGCGTGCCGCCCTTGGTGGTGGAGGGGTTGACGGCGGCGTTCAGGGCGCCGTTGTAACCGCTGGCGGTACGGCGCTGGTTGACGAGGTCCAGGGCGGTGGTTGTGGTGCCGGAGCCGCCCTTGCCATCCTTGCCGGCCTTGTCGTCCTTGCTGTCGAAGGGGTGCAGGAGGAGGGCGGCGATGACGGCGGTCGTGGCGACGGCGGCCGTGACCGCGGTGACCACCGGCCAGCGGCGGCGACGCCTGGGGCTGGGGACCGGCGGGGCGAGGACCCAGGTCTGGTGCGGCGGGTTGTACGCGGGGTGGAGCGGCGGGGCCATCGCGGGAAGGGGCGTCGGCGGCGTGGACGGCGGCGGGGGAAGGGGCCTGGGCTGGGGCTGGGGCTCCGGACGGCGCTGCGAGCGCATCAGGGCGTCCCGCATCGCGAGGGCGCTCTGCGGGCGCAGCGCCGGGTTCTTGGACAGCGCCGACAGCACGACGGCGTCCAGTGCGGGCGGCACGCGCGGGTTGCGGGCCGAGGGCGGCGGCGGGGTCTGGTGGACGTGGGCGTACATCACCGACAGCGGCGTGAGCCCGGGGAAGGGGACGGTGCCGGTGAGGAGTTCGTTGAGCATGCACCCGACCGAGTAGAGGTCGCTGCGGGCGTCGACCTCGTGGCCGGCGACCTGTTCGGGCGACATGTAGCCGGGAGTACCGAGCGAGGTGCCGGTGCCGGTGATGCGGGACAGGGAGTGGACGACGCGGGCGATGCCGAAGTCGGCGACCTTGACCGAACCGCCGGTCGCGATCAGCACGTTGGACGGCTTGACGTCGCGGTGGACCAGGCCGTGCGCATGGGCGTGGGCGAGGGCGTCCAGGATGTCGCAGGTGATGCGGATGGCCCGGTCGATCTCCAGCGGGGCCTGCTCGCGGGCGAGTTCGGAGAGGGTGCGGCCCTCGATGTGCTCCATGACGAGATACGGCACGACCTCGTCGCCGTCGGTGCCGCCCGCCTTGGTCTCGTCCTGGTCGTGGACGGTCACGATTCCCGGATGGTTGAGCCCGGCCGCCGCCCGTGCCTCGCGCGCGAACCTGCGGCGGGCCTCGGGGTCGCGGGCCAGCTCGGGCAGCAGCGTCTTGAGCGCCACGGTCCGGGCCAGCCGGGTGTCGTAGGCGAGGTGTACGCGGGCCATGCCGCCCGATCCGAGCAGCCCCCGGATCTCGTACCGTCCCCCGAACAGCTGGCCCTCGTTCATGAAGCCCCCCGGCCTAGCGCGCTTACCCCTAACCCCTCCTTAAGGGTAGGGGTGGAGGGCGGCGCCGGACACTGTCGCCGCCCTCCACGTTTCCCCTGCCCGTCACTCCTTGACGTCGACCGGGGCCGGCCTGCGCCTGCGGGCGGCGTAGGCCACCAGGCTGCCGGCGGCGAGCAGGCCCGCCGCGCCTGCGGCGAGGTACTGGGTGGCCGCGCTGCCGCCGGTGTCGGCGAGGTTCTGCTCCGTGGCGTCAGTAGTGGCGACGTTCTGGGCCCGTGCCTCGGTTCCGGCGCTGGGGGCGGTTTCGGTGCCCGAGGCGGATTCGTTACCCGGTGAGCTTTCGGAGGAGCCGCCGGTGCCGGATGAGCTTTCGGTGCCGGCTCCCCCGGGGGTCTCGCAGGTGGCCGCCGCGAGCGTGACGTGACCGGTCACCTGGGCCACGTTGAGGTTGAGCGGATCGACCGCCACCGTCAGCACCAGCGCGGTGGCCGCCGCCGTACGGGAGGTGATCTCCCGCTTCGACAGATCCAGCCGCACCTCGCCGATCCCGGGCACCGTGACCTTCGTCGGACCGCCCGCGCTGATCATGACCCGCTTCCCGAGGACGGACACCCGCCCCAGCAGATTCGACTCCGCGACCGGGTGCCTTCCGACCTCGCAGGTCGCCCGCGAGGTGATGGTCTCCGCCTTGATCAGGCCGAGCAGCGGCAGGCCCGGGACATTGACCCGCGCGCCGACCACATTCACGTAGCCCTCGGCCTTCCGGTCGTCCGCCGTCGCCCGGGCGGTGGCGACCGTGGCCCGCAGCACGTTGAACGGCCGCCCGTGGTCGACGGCGTCGATCCTCGCGGTCAGTGTGGTCCGGCCGGCGTCGGCGGGCGCGTGCACATCGCTGAGGGACACATTCAGCGGCACGTCGGCCGACTTGCTGAGCAGCGACACATCGAGCCCGGCCCGCAGGACGGCGGCCGTGGCTTTCCCGCTGCTCGTGCCGCTCCTGCTGCTCGTGCTCTCCATCGCATGCGCGCTCACCGCGGACGACAGGACAAGCGTGCCCGCCGCGAGCGCGGCGGCGGCGGGCATGCTGAAGGCAGTGCTGTACAAGGTGGAAAACCCCCAACTGGCATGGGCCCATGGCGCCGCTGATGGGGACAGCGCGTTCGCCGAGGACCTCGACGCCCGCCATGATTTACGCACTGAGAGTGAAGTGACGGCTACCTGTCGTCAGTTCACTCCAAAGGGTGGTTTTCGCGTCCGTACTCGAATCTTTCGGCACACCCGTTCCCCTGCGTCACCCGGACAACGGTATTGGCCGGTCAGACGCGCGAAGGTGAGCAACGAGCGGGCCGCGCCCCGGGTCACGCACCGTCAACTCGCGTACTCCCTCGCGTATTCGATCAGGTTCGCGAAATCGAGGGCACCGGGATCCCCGTGCAGGTTCTCGGGGACGTGGCTGTGCCCGCACACCCCCTTGAAGGCGTTCCACGTCTTTCCCGACATCCGCTGCCCGTTCCCCGAGCCGTACGACTCCGGGTAGGGCTTCCACAGCTTCGGCCCGCTCAGCGGCACGTCATGTTCCTCGTTCATCCACGCCAGGAACCGCGCGACCTCGCGCAGCGCCCACTCCGGCGCCTGCGGCCAGTAGATGTGCCGCCCGCTCCCCCAGCGCTCGTGCCGGTCCGGGTCGCAGGTGCCCACCAGTTCCACCTGGCAGACGTTGAGGGTGTTGGTCTCGACGCCGCCGTGCAGATTGACCAGCGCGCGGGAGGAGATGTCGATGTCGAAGTGCTGGTACCACTTGAGCTTCTCCGCCTGGAAGTCCGGCAGCGCCGTCAGATTCGGCGCGCTCGCGCCCTCCTCGTACGAGGGCACGTTCCGGCCCTCCGTCGTGTGCAGGACGACGACATTGACCTCCATCGCGTCGCCGCCGTAGTCGTCCTGCCACCAGTAACGCCGCGACGCTCCCGGGTACTTCTGCGGTCCTCGCCTGGTCATGGCTGCTCTCCCCGTCCTGTGCCGTGGGTTCGGATCGGTCCCTTCCGATAACAGCACAAAGGACATATACAGGTCAGCCGGTTCGAGCCCGATCACCCGAATCGGGTGCGAGGTGCGGGGTGTTACCCGACCACCCGGCCGCGGAGCACGATGCGGCGCGGGGCCGCCAGCACGCGTACGTCCGCGCGGGGGTCGGAGGGATAGACGACGAGATCGGCCGGGGCGCCCTCGGTGAGGCCGGGGCGGCCGAGCCAGGCGCGGGCGGACCAGGTGGCGGCGGACAGGGCGTCGAGGGCGGGGAGGCCGGCCCGGGTGAGCTCGGCGACCTCGTCGGCGATGAGGCCGTGGGCGAGCGAGCCGCCCGCGTCGGTGCCGGTGAAGACGGGGATGCCGGCGTCGTGCGCGGCGCGCACGGTGTCGTAGCGGCGGGCGTGCAGGCGGCGCATGTGGTCGGCCCAGCGGGGGAACTTGGCGTCGGCGGGGGCGGCGAGCTGCGGGAAGGTGGCGATGTTGACGAGGGTGGGGACGATGGCGACGCCATGCTCCACGAAGAGCGGGATGGTGTCCTCCGTCAGGCCCGTGGCGTGCTCCACGCAGTCGATGCCCGCCTCGACCAGGTCGCGCAGCGAGTCCTCCGCGAAGCAGTGCGCGGTGACCCGCGCGCCCTCGGCGTGGGCCGCCGCGATCGCCGCCTCCACGGCCCCGCGCGGCCAGCAGGCGCCCAGGTCCCCTGTCTCCCGGTCGATCCAGTCGCCGACCAGCTTCACCCAGCCGTCCCCGCGCCGCGCCTCCTGCCGTACGTACGCGACCAGGTCCTCGGGCTCGATCTCCCAGGCGAAGTCACGGATGTAGCGGCGCGTACGGGCGATGTGCCGGCCCGCCCGGATGATGCGGGGCAGGTCCTCGCGCTCGTCGACCCACCGCGTGTCGGCCGGTGACCCGGCGTCGCGCAGCAGCAGCGTCCCCGCGTCGCGGTCGGTCAGCGCCTGCTTCTCCGATGTCTCGGCGTCCACAGCGCCGTGTCGGCCCAGGCCGACATGGCAGTGCGCGTCCACCAGGCCGGGCAGCGCCCAGCCTTCGACGGTGACCGCGTCGCGCGTGCCCGTCGGCCGGTCGTAGCTGACCCTGCCGTCGATCACCCACAGCTCGTCCCGGATCTCCTCCGGCCCCACCAGAATCCGGCCCCTGATGTGCAGCGTGTCGCGTTCGCCCATACCGGGCACTTTACGAGGCGCCGGGACCGCGTTGGTACGTCGCCGGGTGCGGGTCCGTGGTGGGTTGTGCCCACCCGTTCCGCCGTGCGGAACGCCTGCCCACAACCCAGGCACCAACGCGGTGTCCACGGTCCGACGGACGGAGTGCGGCGTCAAGAAGTGGTTGCCGCTCGCGGTCGGGCCGTTGGCATGGGGGGCCAGGGCTACGGCACCGACCGCGGGCGGCGGGGGGACGCGAGAGGGGCCATTCTCTTCAGTCCCACATGCAGGTCGCCGCCGGTCGCGGATAGGTTGCCGCGGATTCCAAAGTTTTTTCCGCGGCTTCTCGCGGGGCGTCCTGACGCCGTATTTTGTTCGGTTTTGAGCGGCACATCTCGAACAACTCCGGCCGCGCTGATACGCTCACGCACCATCCGCAGGGCATGGCAGCGAGTCAGGGGAGAGGTCACCGTGGGCACAGCAGTCGACGATGTCGCCGCTGCCGAGTTCCATGAGTTCTTCGAGCGGCATCACGGCGAACTGTCCCGTCTGGCCTACCTCCTGACGGGTGATTCGGATGCCGCGGACGACCTCGCGGCGGACGCGCTCGTCGCGATGTGGCACCAGTGGGACCGGGTCCGCGCGGCGGACCATCCGGCGGCGTACGCACGCGGGGTGGTGGCGAATCTGGCCCGCTCGCGCATACGCAGCCTGGTGCGGGAGCGCCGCAGAGTCGCGCTGTTCTGGGGGCAGCGCAGCGAGCGCGTGGACGATCCGGACGTGCCGGCGGTGCTGGATGTGCGGGAGGCGCTGCGAAGACTTCCGTTCCGCAAGCGTGCGTGCGTCGTGCTGCGGCATGCTTTCGACATGTCCGAGAAGGAGACAGCGGTCACGCTGGGCATCTCGGTCGGCACGGTGAAGAGCCAGACCTCGCGCGGCATCGCGGAGCTGGAGAAGCTGCTCGGCGCAGCCGGTCCCCTACGGGTACTGGGCGGCGATCCACCTCGCGGCGGCGAGACGGCGGCGGCAGCCGCCGGACACGCGGGACGGAGGAACTGATGGGCGGCCGGAAGCACCCTG
>Ga0307517_10011373_pt1 | contig 12337 bp, 7 predicted proteins | sample 23_EM_MG_FD_194515 | JGI IMG/M metagenome (GOLD analysis project Ga0307517, IMG submission 194515) | Populus trichocarpa ectomycorrhiza microbial communities from riparian zone in the Pacific Northwest, United States - 23_EM | ecosystem: Host-associated > Plants > Roots > Unclassified | place...
TGTGTAGGAAACCATATAGAATCATGGGTTGGTTGTCTATGACTGAATGAAATAGAAATAATGAGTAAATTGAAGGAAAGAACATGAAAATCCTTGTTGCTAGGATCCAACCATATGTAGAAGGAAATAATGCTCGAATTGTGTGTAAATTGGCTAATTGGATTTGTGTGTTGAGTTAGTGTTGGAATATATGTGCTCAAGGATGAGTGGTTACGACAAAATTGTAAGTGTTTGTTGAATTGAACCAAATGCTTAGTAGTAAGTTCTGAGAAATATTTAAATGGACTTGAACACTTAGTTGAATGATGTTGTTTCAAATTTTATAGGTTGACTATGGTAATATATGGATAGGTTAAGTGTAAAAAAAATGGGTAAGTCATTTGAAAAATATTGACCTAAATAGTTAAATTAGTATATCATATTAGATTATAAACCATTGAGGGTTTAGTTGATATTATGTAAAATACTTGAATTAATGAGAAATGATTTAGAAATTTCAGTGATGCTTTATTTATATGGAAAACTCGAGATATCCATTGTAGTCAATATGAGAGCATTTGCCTAATTGACACGTTTAAAGAAATCAATGTCAAACTTATCAAATCTTTAACAATTCATGCCAAGATTGGTCATTAAGGGTCAAGAATTTATATAGTTACAAAACATGAAATGGAAAAGAATTCATCCGATAATTAAAGGAGGGGAATTTGGATATGTTGAGGTTAAAGATGATAATTATAATGATGCAATGTAAAGTATAGACATAATTGTATTAACATTAATATTGATTCATGTGATGGAATTATTGATATACTAACAATGGACCCTCTTTTTAAATTAAAAGAGGCACCCGGAGTTGGACTTTTAGCTAGAGGAGCTCGACCAATAAGAAAAGGAGATAAGTGTCTAACACCTTATCCATTTTTTATTTAAACTTTAATGCTTTCCTGTTAAAATTCTACAATTTTTTTTTTAGTTTAACGTGGGTGTCCGGGCCAGCTTGCGCGCATCTCGACTAATCCCAGAGGCCCTGAAGTTAACGACCATATAAGTTTCCAGTGGCCATCATATGAGCAACCACAGGGCTCGAACCTGAGACCACAGAGGGAGCAAACCTTTTAGTCCCAAACTCTTACCACTGGGCCACCACCTAGATGGTTAAATTCTACAATTATTGATTTTATATGTTGTAATGCAAATGGATGGACCGACCGTGACATGAAATGAGAGAAATGTGTTAAGTGTTTGAATTGGAGTCTAATGTGAATTATTTGTATCATAATCAGCTATTTTGACAAAGACTATGGATACAAATATATGAAACTAGGCGACCATTGGATGAAGACTAATATACGAGGGTGGTATGCTGAGTTCTTTCCATTATATAATTAATTGCAAAAAAGAAAAGAAAGAAGAATCTAGATTACTTGTAAATTCTTTACTGCCTCGGTTGTTTGCTGCTGTCTCCAAGTAACACTGGTCTCTGACTTTTCCTTTTATCTTTGGATAATTTGCTGTCTATATTAAGTAAATCACTTTTCTCCAATTTGCGTTCCTGGCTGCTTATGTCAATTCTGCGCTGAGTGCATGGCTTGCAGTTCTCCCTGTGTTCTGGTTGACTTTGGATTATTTGCCTTACTGGTTATATATTAGTGGAAATTATTTGCAATTAATTAGTGGTTATGTTATAGCAAAGTGATGGTATGTTGAGTTCTTTCCATTATATATATATATATATATATATATATATATATATATATATATATATATATATATATATAATGAGCTAATACTGATTGGAATGCTATGTTCTTGTAAGTCCATCTTATACAGCGAGACATCGATGAGCTAAATTAGATGTGTTACACATCCTTAATATCAAATGATCATTAAAAATAAACCCCTAAACTAAGGCTAAAAACTCTTTAAATCAAGAATAATTTAGTTATTATATTATTTATAAAAAAAAATAAAATTCCTAAAAATTCCCTAGACCCAAGGTATTTTTTTTATTTTTTAAGGGTAATATATTAATTTAACTGTTTTAAAAATTATAAAAAAAAAACATGATAACATTGAATAATTCAAAAATAACAAATGAATTCATGAAAAGACTTATTTAATCCTTGAAAGTTAATTTATTTAATTTTAAAAAAACAAAATGATAATTTTATTATTTCAATTCATAGTAAATCATAACATATGTAAAGTACTTTTCCTACTTAATTTAGATTTTTTATTAATTTTCAAATAGAAAAAACACATATATTTTTAAATCAAGTAAAATTATAATATACCTAAAACATGTGGGAAAGTACTGTAGTTTTCTTCACATTTTACTGTGGATTTCTATAATGCTTTCCTCTTTTTTGTTTTTTTTTAAATTATATTTGTCAATTTTATTTTTTTAATATTAAACTGGTTAAAAATTTAGCTTTGTAATTTTTTTTAAACGTTGTGAATTGCTACAATGTTTCCACACATAGTTTTTTTGGTTATGATTTTTTTTCAAAATTATTTGTTAATTTTATTTTTTTAATATTGAGCTGGTTGAGAATTACAGTTATGGTTTTTTGTCACAAAACATTGTAGATTGCTATAGTGTTTCCCCCACATGGTTTTTTTTTTGTTTTTTATGATTGTTTTTTCAAAATTTTATTTGTCGATTTTATTTTTTTAATATTGAGCTGGTTGAGAATTTAACTTTGTAATTTTTTTCTTTAAAACATTATGGATTACTATAGTGTTTCTCCACATGGTTTTTTTTTCCTTTTTTTGTGTTTTATTTTTGTATGATTTTTCCAAAATTATCTTTGTTGATTTTATTTTTTTAATATTGAGCTGGTTAGAATTTAGCTTTATAATTTTTTTTCTTTAAAACATTGTAGATTGCTATAGTGTTTCCCCACATGATTTTGTTTTTTTATGATTTTTATCAAAATTATCTTTGTTGATTTTATTTTTTTAATATTGAGTTGGTTGAGAATTACAATTACAATTAAAATATATCTAAAACATGTGGGGAAAGCACTATAGCTTTCCTCATATTTTACTATGGATTGCTAAAATGCTTTTCTTTCTTTCTTTCTTTCTTTCATTCTTTTTTGGTTTTTTTTGTTTTTTTTTCAAAAATATATTTGTCGATTTTATTTTTTTTAATATTAAGCTAGTTAAAAACTTAGCTTTGTAATTTTTTTCTTTAAAACATTTTGAATTGCTACAGTATTTCCCCATATACCTAAAACATGTGGGGAAAGCATTGTAGATTTCCTCACATTTTACTATGGATTGCTACAGTGCTTTCCTTTTCTTTTCTTTTTTCATTTTTTGGTTTTTTTTTTTTTTCAAAATTATCTTTGTCGATTTTATTTTTTTTTAATATTAAACTGGTTAAAAATTTAGCTTTGTAATTTTTTTCTTTAAAACACTATGAATTGCTATAGTGTTTCCCATTATAGTTTTTTTGTTATGATTTTTTTCAAAATTATTTGTCGATTTTATTTTTTTAATTTTGAGTTGGTTGAGAATTACAGATGTGGCTTTTCTTACAAAACACTATGGATTGCTACAGTGTTTCCCCACATGGCTTTTTTATGATTTTTTTCAAAATTGTATTTGTCGATTTTATTTTTTTAATATTGAGCTGGTTAAAAATTTAGCTTTGTAATTTTATTTTTTAAAAAAACACTGTGGATATTGTTGTAGTGTTTTCCCCACTTAGTTTTTTTTTTTGTTTTTTTATTATGATTTTTTTTCAAAATTATCTTTGTACAATAAAGCTAAATCATGTGAGGAAAGCATTGTAGTTTTCCTCACAAAACACAGTGGATTGCGATAGTGTTTCCCTACATGGTTTTTTATGATTTTTTTCAAAATTATTTTTGTTGATTTTACTGGGGAAAACACTATAGCTTTCCTCATAAAACACTGTGGATTGCTACAGTGTTTCCCCTCATAGGTTTGTTTTTCCAAAATTATCTTTGTCGATTTTATTTTTTCAATATTAAGTTGGTAGAGAATTTAGCTTTGTAATTTTTTTATTATTATTAATAGAAAAGCTAAATCATGTAGCAAAAAACTAAATCATATAGAGAAAACATTATATCTTTCCTCACAAAATATTGTGGATTGCTACAAATCATTCTATTTAGTTTCTAAGTTTTTTATTACCAACACAACTTTTTTTTCGTTATAAAATATTAATTTTATCGTACTTTTAGTTTTTATTATTTATCTAATACTAATTTATAATTATAATAATATAAAGTATATTTGTTTCATAGCTCATGGTAGGACTCGAGCATGTCATCTCATTATGAATATAAAGGGAACCCGGGGAGTAGTGCCGGGTCCAATTAGAAGAGACGAAGTCAAACAGCCGGCGCGCGTCCTTTACTTTATAATTTCTATGCTAACAAGCCCCGCCCCGCCAAACCCAACAAAACAAATTCATTTAACAGAAAACCGCGGGGATTTAACTGAACACTACAAACGTCAAGCATCGGTCAAATCAAAACTCAGTTTCTCTAGTTCATCTTCCTTCTCCTGGACAGGAATTTTTCGAACCAATGAATCCCAAACTAGGGTTAGGTTTTATTCTTCTGCTTTTACTCTGCTACTCAATCGAATCAAAGTGCAGAAAAGGCTGCGATTTGGCTCTAGCCTCCTACTACGTTTGGCAAGACGCAAACCTGACATTCATCGCCGAAGTTATGCAATCAAGAATCTTAAAATCATCAGATTTCGACACCATCCTCCGTTACAATCCTCAATTGCCAAGCAAAGACAAGCTCTCATCCTTCATCAGGATCAACATCCCTTTCCCCTGCGACTGCATCGAAGGTCAATTCCTCGGCCACTTCTTCAACTTCAACGTCAGATCTCAAAACACTTACACTGTCGTCGCTGATACATACTATGCCAAATTGACCACGATCCCGTCGTTGATGTACTTTAATAACTACTCCGAGTTTAATATACCCGATAACGGAAAACTCAATGTGAGTGTTAATTGTTCATGTGGGGATAGCTCGGTTTCTAAGGATTACGGCCTGTTTATGACGTACCCGCTCCAACCCAACGATACTTTGAATTCCATTGCCAATCAGACCAATGTTACTCAGGAGTTGCTGCAGCGGTATAATGTTGGTTTCAATTTTAGTCGAGGGACTGGTGTGGTTTATATTCCTACCAAAGGTGATTTGTTTATTTGATTATTTTTAGAAGAATCGGAGAGATAATGTTTTGTTTTGATAATTAGTTAGTTGGGGGTAATTGAATTAGGGAAATTAATTAAGAAAACACACAATTAATAAGTACTGGGGTATTTGTTTGGAGAACTTAGTCTATATTTCACGGTCCGGATTATTAAATTTATGTAATTGAATGTTCATTAAATTCTAAAGCTATTTATTGATGCCTGAAATAACAGTTTTTAGCAGATAGATGCTATCAATTTGTCTTACCGCGAATCTGTTTCTTCTTTATTTACAGATGCAGATGGTAGCTACCGGCCCTTGAAGTCGAGGTAATAATTTATTTATTTTTACTTATACTACATTCTAAATTTGTTCTTCGTTTTTTACTGTTTGTTTGTTTGTTCATTTGTGGGTTTTATGAAATTATTACATGTTTGTAATTTCCTTTTGTTTTTCATTTTTCCCTTTTTCAGCACAGGTGCTTTGGGCTTCTCTGATTCTTTATTTTGATATTGGGACTTGAATGTAAGATGATAAAATTCAAAGTTAGTTGCTACTTTGAGCTGACGTTGTACTTTCCTGTAACCAGGAATAGCAGGTGGAGCTATTGCTGGCATAAGTATAGCAGCAGTAGCTGTGGCACTGTTGTTGGCAGTTCTTATTTATGTGGGATTTTACATAAAGAAGAAGGAGAAGGGAGCAATATTGCTGTCGGCATCTCCACAACTCTCTCCACGAATTCTTCATGGTATTTCTATCATTATCCCTGTCCTTTATTTATGACTGAAGAGTTCTCAATGAATTAATTGGTGTCAACAAGTTTCTCTTTTTTTATTTCTTTTAGAGAGAACATTAGGAATCGGTTTTGCATGAGGCATGAGCTGATTATATTTTATTACGGGGCATGGTTACAGGACTCCCATGTATGGCTAAATATCTGCAGTGTTCCCAAAACCTTTGTTTCCAAACTTATATATAGTTGCTAGTTATGGGTTTTATTTTAGTACTAAGTCCTCAATATAGTTCAATTTTCAGTTCACTAACACTTTATCGACATTGCAATGCAATTGTGGCATGCCATCAAAATAACTCTGTTGCCACAGTATATATGTCACGTTTATTGAGTGTAGAGCTCAGTCCTATCTAACTGGATTAGGATAGTTCTTCAATGTATCTTGTTTTTAGTACCATGATCACCATGCTCCACTTTATGATTGTTCTTTTTCATTGTGTGAATGCATTTAAACACAATCATCTCATCTTATGAGTTCTTGATTCTCTTATTCTTTTGGAGAAAATGAAATCATGTAGATGACTAAACATGTCAAACATTTCTCTTTCTTGCTTCAGTAACTGGCTCCAATACACCTGTGAATGCGACTGGGTCTCAAGGTCTTGCAGGCATAACTGTGGACAAATCTGTGGAATTCTCTTATGAAGAACTTGCTAAGGCCACTGATGACTTTAGTCTTGCAAATAAGATTGGTGAAGGTGGCTTTGGGACTGTTTACTATGCAGAACTGAGAGGCGAGGTCTGTAATTACTGTAATTTTTATTTATTTATGATCCCCATTGTTAAAGCAATGATATAACATCATGCATTTTCCTGCGAGGTATTGAATGTTAGTTATTGAGTTTGAGTTAGTTCGGCACCTTCACTGAGTTTTTAATGATAAGTGCGGGTGCCTGATCTTTGTTCCTGTTTTTATATTGGTAGTTATAATCTCCCATCCTACCACATAACATAACCGTCAAGGAATGGATCTCAAATAAAACACAGATCCATTTATTGTAGAAGGCCATTTATATTTATGTTATTGAGGACATGCTTATTCAGCATATTTTGAGTTTAGGATAATGTTACTTTGCCACGATTTATATTAAACACTTGATGTGAACTGACAAGACTTTGATTTGTTAATTTGATCAGGTCATATATATGATTCTACCTGCTTTAGAGAGATTTATGTTTGCAGAACATAGGAGTCCTAGAGCCAACTTCATAAAAGCTATGTGAGGCCTAGTCATTGGTCAATTAGAACTGGGAATTCAAGTTGTGGAAATGAATGAAAAAATTTCTACTGGGTGAATGGTACAGGTGGATGAGCAATTACATTAACTGTTAGCATCTGCCTGGCTTGAATTGAAATAGTGGTTGCTGAATCTACATTTCTTAACATCCTCTGTGTTCTTAAGGATTGAGGTCCATGCCTTTTCTTTTCTTAGATTTTCTTGACTCATGTCAGCATAAAGGGTGAGTGAAATTTTGTCAACGTGAATTTCTGAACTGACTCTTCAATACTTTCAGATCGATTGTTTCAGATTTGGTTTAATTTGGAAGAAAAGTGTACAGTCTCAAATGCTGGAGTTCTGTTTAGCTTTGGAGAAGTTGAACTAAACCAACTGAACAAACCTATTTATATTCTTGAAATTGCTTTTCAATTTTTTAATCAATTTATCATGCATTTATAACATATAAATGGGTTGGAAAATATGAAGCGCCTTAAAGTGATGTACCTCAACTAAAGAACCTTGATCAATGTATCTTGCATTTTTTAATCATTGTCTATTTTTAAATTGAACAGGATGGAACTGGTTCAATTTGGTTCAGTCTGGATTCAGCTATTTAGTTTTGGAATTTTGTTAATAAAAAAACATAGACATTTTATAGCTGAACTGACCAAATGCTCACCCCCAACTGGGCACCCCCAAATGTTTATTGCATATTACACTTATTACATGCGTGTGTGAATTTCCATTCTAAAATTTATTTTTTTGACTTGTTATGCAGAAAGCTGCAATCAAGAAGATGGACGTGCAAGATTCAAAAGAATTTTTTGCTGAGCTCAAGGTTTTAACACATGTTCACCACCTGAACCTGGTAATGCATTCATGTTTTTGCAATTACAAGAAATATGTACTGTACTTATGAACATGAAGCTGTGCTAGAATCTTTTCTGTACTTGAGAAAATGTAATACATTTTATTTAGGTTAGCTAACAATTTTCTGGAAAATTCTTGAGATTACTTTTTAGATCTTCATTTTAAACTGGAGACAGTATCTTCTTATCCTTTAATTAATTTCACCAATTTTTCAATTTAGCATGGTACAGAGGAAGGCACGGTTAGCCTTGCATTCTCTGTTCCAGGAACAGTGAGTGCAAAAGGCCTATATTCATCTGCTTAGCAACTTTGATAAAGTTACTGCACCCTCTACTCCTTTACATTAGTTTTGATGTAAATAGTTTAGTCCACTTATTCACCCAAAACCTTGCACACTATCTGTTATTGGCAATGTTGGGTGCACGTGTGAGTGAAATGTCCCACATCTGTTTATATACAAGATTGGACCCATAACCCTCTAGTTTAGGCTTTTGGACTAGAGGTGGTGTCCATCATTATGTGTAAGCCCTCGTGCGCACAGGTCAATTCAGACATTGAGGCCCATGCATCTCCCCAACACATACAGTTCCCTAACAGGCAACACAATTTGGAACACTGTATATCTCTTCCATGGGGGCATGATCTAATTTTACGTCTACCTCGTCATAAATCCATCCTATGCAACATAAATAATAGGAAGATCTACAGTTGCATAGGTATATGGAATTTCGAGATTGTTATGCAAGTAAAGAAATGTGCTCCATGTTATATCAGGACATATCATAGACCTTTAGAGCACTCTGCCATGTGACATTTTTTTTTTTAATTTCTGGAAGGAATTATAGTTGGCTAATATTGAATGGTCCTTCTATTTCTGGATGGAATTTATGTCGGTTAAACATATTCATGGATCTGAGTTGTAAAAATAATTGATGGATGTCCTGCAGGAAGGACTTTTGCATGTCAGTAATTATTTAATTACCATTGTTATGGAAGTGAATAAAATAGCTGTATGTGCACTTGATCGTGTGTATCTGCACACACGAGTTGCATAGATGACCTTGTTAAATTTTGAAGTTTTCTTACTTTCAAAGAACTAGTAATGTTTTTACTTGTACTTTATGCACTAAGTAGTACTATCTACACTTAATTGCAGGTCCGATTAATAGGATATTGTGTGGAGGGTTCTCTTTTCGTAGTTTACGAGTACATTGAAAATGGAAACTTAAGCCAACATTTGCGCGGCTCTGGTGAGACTACATGTCCATTGTGAACATCATTTCTAGTGGTAGGAGTGTCTAGAATGGCAATGATAAAAGTGTTGCTTGTTTGCAGGGAAGGATCCATTGACATGGTCTACAAGAGTGCAAATTGCCCTTGATTCAGCTAGAGGTCTTGAATATATCCATGAGCATACTGTCCCTGTTTATATTCATCGTGATATTAAATCAGCTAACATACTGATAGACAAGAACTTCAGGGGAAAGGTTGGGTTGATATTTTTCTCATGATGGCGTCCCATTTTAAGCCTTTTTCACATAGCTATACTGAATCCTTTATTATACAGGTTGCAGATTTTGGATTAGCAAAACTAACTAAGGTTGGGAGTGCATCTCTCCTTACACGTCTTGTGGGTACATTTGGATACATGTCGCCAGAGTAAGACATTTTCTCCTTTAACAATTCTATAAGAAGATAAAAACTTTGGAATAGGTTTCAGATAGGATCATGTTTAGCTTAACTACTGGCTGGTTTCTGGAGTTCAGAGAAAGAGCCCAAAATCTGTGTCAGAGCAAACAAAGTTTTTATGAGTTGTGTGATTTTACCTTATTCTTATCTGCAAATTTATGAATGTCATTGTTTGGAGCATCTGTTATAATTTTAAAGTAGGGTCAGTAAATGGCATATGTAGGTGGCAATGAAAATGTTCTGATAGAAGGCTATTGAGAATTTTGTATTGCATCTATTATCCATGTGTACTTTGATGGCATAAACCTCGTGAAATCCAAAATTTTTCAAACCCCGAGGTTTGTTGCCAGGCAATGAGGGGTATGGGATGGGAGGTTGATCACCCAGTTTATAATTCATGACCCAGAATGTGATGGAAATAAAAAAAGAGTTCATGAGGGTGGTGAAACATGAATGAGTGAGTCATATGGAGGAGTCTGACTATAATGCAAAAGAGTTGTTTTTAGAGTGGGAAGATATGCGTGCATAGCACTGCTGCAGCCAAGTAAGATTTTTGGGTGGTATGATTATAATTATAAATCTAATAGAGTTAGAAGTATATCTGATGAAGTCCCTATAGTTTGCAAATGAAAATTTAATGCCATTTTTAGTCTACGAGAATTATGCAAGGGTATTTCATGCATCTAGCAGGACAGGGCAAAAACTTAAATGATATTTTTATTTTTGACGAAACATGGATTAACATTTCCCATGCTTCTATGCAGATATGCTCAATATGGTGATGTTTCTCCAAAATTAGATGTTTTTGCATTTGGAGTTGTCCTCTATGAACTTATTTCTGCTAAAGAAGCTATCGTCAAGGCAAATGATTCTAGTGCTGAATCAAGGGGCCTTATTGCTTTGGTTAATTTTCTGCCATTCCTCTTATATCTATTAATTTCTGGATGTCAAAAGATGGGTTTAATTTACTGCTCCGCTGAAGCTTGAATCAATGCTGAGCCAGACAGTTTGAACTACAATATTATACCAGGCTTAAGTGGAGTTGAATTGAACTTTACTAGCATTTGAGACTCTCATAGATTTGTATTAAACTTCCAAGCCTGTCTATGTGCTGCTTCCGAATTTTTCTCCAAGCTGACCTTTTTTTTTTACTTCATTCTACAGTTTGAGAATGTTCTAAATCAGCCTGATCCTGGAGAAGATCTTCGCAAATTAGTTGACCCAAGGCTTGGAGAAGACTATCCACTCGATTCAGTTCGAAAGGTAAAAAAAACTTATCATGGAAATAAATATCAAGATCCTGTTTTTTCAGTCAGAATTAAAGCTAAGTGCCTATTTTGGTCCCAGGTGACCCAGCTTGCCAAGGCATGCACTCATGAGAATCCTCAGATGCGGCCGAGTATGAGATCCATTGTGGTTGCCTTAATGACTCTTTCATCATCGACCGAGGATTGGGATGTTGGCTCCTTCTATGAAAATAAAGCTCTTGTCAATCTGATGTCAGGAAGATAAAAGGCAATGCAACGGCATCACTCATGTCAAAGCTTGCCTTCCATGAAGAGCGGACGGTGACATGACAAACTCCTCTAACAGTGAAGCCCCACGGCCCCCGAAGCAGAGTTTTGGATTTGAGTTGGGGGAAAGAGATGGCTTCTTGTTTGCACCTCCCTCAGCTAATTTGAGTTGTTTTGTTAAAGGAAGTTGGAAAACTGGCTGGATTTTCTTTGATTAATATTTTACAAGAAGCCATAGCTAGCAGATGTAAGGTTGTATCATGGCAGTATGTAAGGCGGGAAAAACTTTTTCCTGTACTTCAATAATTACGATTAGGGTAGACTTGGACGTGGCATACTATAAAACCCATCGACACTGTAATTGATTCTCTATAGTCTATACTGGTTACATGACACGCGTGATGCTGTGGGTCAATTATTTTTTGTATTTTAAAAAAAACAAAGATCTAAAAGTATTAGATTTTTCTGCAAAGTTATACCCAAGAGTCTTAGATTTGGTCGCAACAACTGACCCAAGAGTAATATTTATAATATTAATAATAACATTAAACTTGGGTTAACCCTTAGCATAAAAGTGTCTGGACTGCAATACCAGATCCAATAGCATTGGACGTGGATCTGGCTGCAAGGTCATGTCATAAAAATGTGATAATTAACTGCAAGGTCATGTCATAAAAGTGTGATAATTAAATAGATTAGTTAAAAAGAAAAAAACCAACAGGAATAAAAAAATTAATGAAGAAAAAGAAAAAAAAATATGAATTAACTGGATTAACTTTTCAAACCAGGTTAACCCGTTCATACCTTGAATTCGCATCGTGAAAGTTTGATAATTAAAAAGAAAAAAACAAATTAATGGGTTAACTTAGAATTAACTGGGCTAACTTGTCAAACCAGGTTAGCCTGTCAAATCCATAATTCGTGTCATGAAAGTTTGATAACTAAATAGAAAAAAATTTAACATTAACAATTTAAATTAAACAAAAAAAATTAATTAAAAAAAAAACAAAAGGCATCAGCCTTTTCACTGTGGACTGCACAGTGCAGTCCACG
>Ga0307517_10011374_pt1 | contig 12335 bp, 6 predicted proteins | sample 23_EM_MG_FD_194515 | JGI IMG/M metagenome (GOLD analysis project Ga0307517, IMG submission 194515) | Populus trichocarpa ectomycorrhiza microbial communities from riparian zone in the Pacific Northwest, United States - 23_EM | ecosystem: Host-associated > Plants > Roots > Unclassified | place...
ATATATGAAGGATTCACGTAACTTTTTTAAAAAAATATAGGTTTGCAGAAAGTAGCTCCCAGCTGTTTTCCACAAACCTGCGAACGTATTAAGTGGAGAGTGAATTATAATTTACTCTCCACTGAACGTCCATAGTGGAGTTCAACTCCACTGTTTACATGAACAGTAGAGTGTGACTCTACTGTTCACGTGAACAGTGGAGTCACTCTCCATGTTCTGGCTGGACCGGGTTTGGTCCAAAGCTAAATGCATTAAACTAGGTCCGACCCAGTTAAAAAATTCAATTTTTATTTTTAATTTTAATTGTGTTTTATTCAAAAAATTAGAAAGAGATCGCTTGATGATGTAGCATTTGCAGAATTTGATCGCAATCCCAATTTTGTTCTTGCCGGGTCCGATTCAGTTTAAAAAATTCAATTTTTATTTTTATTTTTAATTATGTTTTATTCAAAAAATTAGAAGGAGATCGCTTGATGACGTATCATTTGCAGAATTTGATCGCAATTCTAATTTTGTTCCTGACGATATTTTACCTGATGTTGTTGCGTGCTTAAGAAAACTATAGTCCTTGTCTGATGGATTGTGTATGTGATGAAATTGTAGATCGTTTAATGGAACAATAAAAAATATTTGATATCAATATTATTTATTTCATGATATAATAGCAGTAGTTAAATCTATAATATTTAAATTAAAAACCATCAATATATATATATTAATTATTTTATAACCTTAATTTGAAAAACACTCTTTTAACCAAACACATTAAATTACTTTTTAATCAACCTCAATTTCAACCATAGTTTTAACCAAACATATATTTTTCCATACTAATCTCAACTAAAAGTAATTTTTATAAAATAATTTTTTTCAAAGCACAACCACAACAGCTATCACAATACCAAAAACGCTCAAGTCAGGCATGCCTAGGCTTATGCTCTAGTCACTTTTGTTTTTTAATATCTTGAAATAAAATCCTAGTTTGATAATTAATTACAATTAAATATAAAAAAATCATTCAATCATTCTATGTTTTTTAAATAATATTTGAGCTCTTTATTGTAACATAATATTAACTTCATTTATTATTATTATTATTATTATTATTATTATTTGAAACTAATAAGCATTTAAGAACACACACACACACATTATTTTCATTAATTAATAATTCTTTTAATTTTTATACAAGCACAAGAAAATAATTGAAAAAATTATTTTTTTTTATTTTCTTGATTTATAATTGATTTACATATCATAATAAGTTTTTATTTGAATAATCATGCTTCTAATATAAAAAAAAACATGTTCCCTCCAAAATGAAAGAGGAATTGATGAATAACAAAATTAAAGTTTTTGTTAAAAAAATACATTTTTACAGGAGAAAAGATTATTTTGAGGAATTTAAATCATTTGATTTTTTTATAGATACTTATTTTGATTGCTTGAAGTTTTTGTTCAAATAACTATGCTATTAATAAAAAGATTATTGTTCCATTAAAAACAAATGGATGTCGAAAAGGATTTTTTACAGGAGAAATATATTTTTGCCTTAGAATTTAAATGATTAGAATTTTTATAAATATTTATTTTAATCACCATGAAAAGTTTTTAAAATATATATTCCTCTATAATTTTAAATAGATAAGTTATATTTACATGATATATTTATAAGAAGAATAATCATACGTGCTTAGCAACTAGAATTAGCCTCCAAGATAAATAAGAGAAAGTACTGTATAAAATGAAAAGAATAGCTTATGTAAAATATTTGCATATATATCTATTTTTTGTTTTTTATAATAAAAATTAAATTTTTATTTTTATTTTTAATTAGCATTAACAATTTTTTTATGAGTTATCAATTCATATTATTTTTAATTTATTTTATTAAAAACATATATTATATTTTCATTTCTCAATTAAAAAATTTTATGATATCAAAACATGTATCTACAACATCAGCCTTTTTAATGTTAGAAATTAATGTGATAACCTACCTATAACATGGCACAGGTTCACTTGCTAGTCTGTACTGAAAAGCTTCATAATTAAAATCTTTTCATTAGTACGTGTAGGGCATGGTGATTGAGTTTTTTAGAATTTAGTCCATATATTTTATTAAAATTAAATAATCACCCCCTACAATATCATAAATAATTATAAATACCTCAATTTAGTAGTTTATGAGCTTTGCTTTTAAGTATTGATGGGCCTGAACTTAACAGCCCTGGGTTTGCTGACCTAATTTAGGCTCAAAGAGGACCCTTTTTCTTATACATAAATTTCGAGTTGAGGTTTTCCACTCAATTGGTTCATCGAGCACTCCATGCCCGACCCTGTAAAAGAAAAAGGTACATGAAGCCATCTTCTAAGAAATTTATCCAGCTCGTTAGCACTATCCTTGCGGTCCTTCCAACCTAAGTCTTCAGGATTGTTATGGATTTATTGTATATGAATTTACACCTTTTTTATGGGTTTATTATTAGCAAATAATTGTTGGTTTGTAAATCATAATAATAAAAAATTAAAACATTGAATTATTCAGTGAAATTGCTTACAGAATCAGTATTTTATCAGCAATTCTATTGTAAATTCTATCAGAATGTTCCAATTCATTTTAGATTTTTCAATAAAACTTACAAAATTTTCAATTACCGTTTCCCTACACACTAACAAAATATTGTTTCAGCTTTTTTCAACTTTATAGTAATGAATGAAGAAGCTCGAGATTATAATACATAAATTTGCTATTCCAAAGCGTTTGAAAACCCTCCCTCCACCCAAGTCGAATATAGGAAAAGATTAAAAAAAAAATGATTGGTAATAGAAAGCGTTGACATTTTTTTTGGTGGGCTTAGAACATCGGTTGATGTTCAACTCAGGGAATAATGAACTCAAGGTGATTAGAAAAGAAGTCAAGAACAACAACTCGTGCCTTAATCCATCTCATAAAAAAAATCACAGACAGACCTTAATGGACGTCAAAATCTCGATACAATTCACTTGTTGAAAGAATCCAATACCAGATTATTTTTTTCAATCGTTTCTTCTGATAAATTGATTCATGAGGTCAAAGTTTTATCCTCCTTTTCTACGTACTACCCTGTGAGGATTAATACTAGCAATTGGAAAATGGTTCGGGGTTGTCTAGATTAATCTTCCTTCACCAATGCTTAAATTGTTTCTAATTGTATAGGATATCTAGCTGCAATTTGAACTTTTATATATGTTTGTCCTATATATGATTCTCGGAGAAAGAAGGTTCAGAATGAGAATCATAGTTTTTCACCATTTGGAAATAATCAAGGGTCAATGAACTGATTGATCAATGCAAGTTGACTGATCGACATGCTATGTGGACACAACAAGGCAAAGCCAACCTTTGTACTTTTGCAACTTGGAAGTCGTCAATTTGTTTCCCATATGAAGATAGCTATGAAAGCAACACCTAGGTAAGCATAATGAACGTTAATGGATAAATATTGTTTGGTCCTTTTCATAGCTAGAATATATTCGAATCCATCTCCTTTCTTTAGTAACATTTGATATCAATGTTATGCTCAAAGAGACAACAAAATAGTAAAAAAGGGTTTATATATTGAGGGAAAAGTAGTGCCCATATATGGTGGGGAATGAAGCTCAACTGTTTGCTTGGCAATTCGAATATGGCCATCTCACTCCTCATCAGCTATATAAATACAGACTTTCTCGTGGAGTATTCTATCATCCCATCTTCTTGATTACTAGTATCCATGAGAGGAAGAGAGGTCTTGTATGAAGATGAAGAGGTAGAGGGTTTGGTAGCCAAGGACGACTAGCCTATTTCCTCCATTGGGTTCTCAAAAGAATGAAATGTCGTTCAGAGCTCACTGGTAGGGTTCATAGGCAGTCTCCTTTGGCTATCCTAACTGGCTCTCATTTTTCATGCTAGACCTACATCTCTTCTACATACATGTTAGAAAGCTAGCTCACTTTCATTTTGTCTGGAATAGGAAGGATGACATGAGACTGCCATTGTTGGAAACGAGAAGGTAAGCAAATCAATGCCTTGGGGATGATTCTAGTTGGAGCCAAAATATGTGCAATTTGATTTAAACTCAATTATTAAGGTACAATTCCAGTCAAGGTTGCCATTGCATGCATTGAAAGCCATGTTAACCAAGTTAAAGCATCAACAACTTACTTTATACTAGATTTCAGGAAACTTTTCTCTCATTATCAAGAATCATTTCAACAACACTATAAACATCATTTAACTACAAGTATTCAATCTTGTATATAAATTAAATTCAGGTTAAGGTTTTGCACTCAATGGATCCACGGAGCACTCCTTGCCTGACCATATAAAAAACGATACACGAAGCCATCTTCTAAGGAATTCATCTAGCTCGCTAGCACCATCCTTGCGATCCTTTCAACCCAACTCTCCATGAGTTAGGCTCTGGACTTTCACGCCTATGCTTTGTAAATCATCTTGCCTGAAAATCTCAACTTGGTGCATGGCTACCACTTGGCATTAGATACCTGAGAATCTCTTCAAGGAAAAACTTTTTGTCCTCGGTCAAGGCACACTTTGCCTAGACCTAGTCCCAGTCACACCTTTTTCATACATTATAGAGTAATCTATTGAGATTAGGGTAATTATCTTGCATTATTAGCCCTAAAGTAGATCAGGGATCTTCTTACCTCATTTCCATGTAGGAAGAGGAAGAGGAAGAGGAAGAGAAACTAGTATATTAAACCCTGCAACAATCATTAGAAAAGGGAGATAGCAATGGAACATTAATAACATCGTATAACCATATAACAATAGAAATAAAAGAAAATATAACATGATCGCCATCATCACAATGGAGAAGGAAGATCCGTGTCAGTATAAACATTTTTCCCTCATTAACAATTGTTAATTTAAGCATCGAACAGGGAGACTTGTTTGCAGGTACCCTTGGAAAGTCAACCTCGCCAACAATCATCACCAACTCGTCCAGCTTTCTTGCTTTTACTCAGTAAAGGGCACATGTTCCTAAAAGATTGTTACATATCTCTTCGAGGATCTCACTTTTTTGGACCAAAGCCCAACAGGAGCCCATCAATCTCATTAAGGCCTGAAAAAGAAGCCTCGTCAAGCATTAACAGGGGGGGAAAAGGCGAGAGGGGAGAGGCTATCCTCTCATGGTATTGTTATTTCGATTTTCGAGCGTGTTGTCACAGATGAACAAAGAAGGGACAGTAGCACTACAGACGACCTGGTTCACGGTAGATCATTCACATGACTAAAACCCATCTTACCTTAATCGTCTTTTGCGTGACGACTTCGAGCTTGTTTGATAATTTAAAACATAACTTTGCTTAAAGAGGAATAAGAATTTTCTTTACCAAAATTCGGGGAACTTACGTTTTCAGTGTAACATAACCATCCCAATTTCTACTTCCAGAATAAAATCAGCCATCATAAATAATTAGAGATGCCAGGCCGATAATTTGGTAAGCACAACCATCTTTACATTAAATGAATGCATATGTTTCTTGTCCTAATTAAGCTATATGGTGAATGAACAAACATCTAGCTAGCGACCAAAATAATTTTATGCTAATTGGAAATGCAAAGTTTTGCTTCCCTGCACTGTTTGGGGTGTTAAAAAATCTAGGTTTACATGGTCATTAATTACATGCAAGCTAACCCAAATACCCATGTCAATGAAAAAAAAAAAACTTCACTGCTAATTTGATATTTACCAGAAGAGAAATCTTCACTGCTTGGGACCTGGCCATTCCAGGTCATTGTGTTCCTGCATATAAATTCTTTTGAAGCATGAATCGCTAGAGGTTTATTAGATTGAGTTGTAAGAAAATAAATCATCCCAGGGAGCTGCAGCGGTGTGGTTGATACAAGTTCTTGAAGGTAAATTTTAGCACCACCTTCTTTTTTATTTTCCCCTTGTTACTGAGCAAGGCTTGGGGTATTTTTATGTAAGAGAAACATAGCTAGAAGAAGAAAATACATTCAGTATTCAAGCTGCCCTTAGTATTTCTGAATGTACTCTCTTTGTGCAGTATACATGAATTTTCTTATCCATGCTGCATTCGATAAAGATGCTGCTGCTCTTAAATCCCCATAGGCTTATGACATATTCCTCTTTTCCTACTCTGATTGATCGAGAGCCTCCCTACGGTTTCAGAGCTTGCTATTATACCCTTCCATTATTTCTTCATTGCAGTTCTGCAGTTCTTCATTTGCTATTTCTAGACTTTAAGTTTTCTTGGATCAACTTACCATTAAACCTCGCCTGGACCATGCCTTTGAGCTTATGGTTAGCCTTCTCTGTTTCCTCTTTCTCAACTTCTCTCTTTGCACAAATCTTTCTAACATCAGGGTACCTCATCTCATCTTCTTCATTCTTCGTCTGAAGTTTCTTGTTTTGCTCTCTCAAGCCTTCATTGCATGGATCATACTGGATTTCTCCTTAGCTTGCCGACTTTCAATGCCCAAAGACTTGTTTTTGGTATTTATTCTTGGAGAAAGAAATTGCAATGATTGATCAACATGCTACAACAAGGCAGAGCCACTTTTGCAGCTCGGAAGTCAATTTTCTTCCCATATGCAGAGAGCTATGAAAGCAACACCTAGGTAGCATAATGAACATTAATGGATAATTGTTTGGTTCCTTGTCACAGCTGGAATATATTCTATCTCCCTTCTTTGGTAACATTTGAAATTAATGTTATGTTCAATGAGACAACAAAATAGTAAAAAGGCTTTATATATTGAGGGAAAAGTAGTGCCCATGGTGGGAAATGAAGCTAAACTTTATGCTTGGAAATTAAAGTATGGTTATCTCACTCCTCATAATTAGCTATATAAATAAAGACTCTCTGGTGGAGCATTATATCACCCCATCTTCTTGATTACTAGTATCTATAAGAGGAAGAGAGTTCTTGTATGAAGATGAAGAGTTAGAGGGTTTGGTAGCCAAGGATGACTTGCCTATTTCCTCCATAAGGCTTTAAAAAGCATGAAATGTGGTTTAGAGCTCAATTGAAGGGTTCATAGGCAGTCTACTTTGGTTATCCTAGCTGGCTCTTATTTTTCATGCTAGACCTACATCTCTTCTACATATATGTTCAAAAGCTAGCTCCCTTTCATTTTGTCTGGAATGGGAAGGATGACACGAGATTTGCCATTGTTAGAAACAAGAAGGTAAGCAAATCAATGCCTTGGGGATGATTCTTGCTGTAGCCAATTTGCACAATTTGACTCAAACTCAGATTATTAAGGTATAGTTCCAGCCAAGGTTGCCATTGCTTACTGTTGATGCCTTCAGCCACGACCTGATTCCTTCAAGACCCTGTAAACATTGGATCGAAATATGACTTCCGATTAGCCCTCCGACGATCAAGTTAGCTTCCTTTCAATATAATATGTAGTGGTTTTATATGGGTGTGTTTATCATTTTGTTCTTCTTTTATACAAACCATTTCCCTTTATACTTGTGCCCCAAGTATGTCCTGTACCAAATGCATTGCTAAATTACTCGAAGCATGGACAACTTGATTATAGAATTTAGGAAACTTTTCTCTCATTATCACAAATAATTTGGGCTTGTCATCCAAAGTTTGTGGTTGAGATTCACTTTAAGCCCGCAAAATATTTCCAGAATCCAAACAGGTCCCTCCCTTCAAACAAAAAAGAAGAAAAATCAAACACTGAGAATTGACCAAAGAAATTTGAATAGTCATATAATCATAATCTTCTTCATTCTCTCTCACGAGTACTAATCAAAGGTACTCCACCAAAAAATCTAAAAACCACAACCACTCCTAGGATTGTGTAAACCAGAGAGAGAAGAGGAGAGGAGAAATGATTAAGATTCCATATTTGACCGCCTTGAGCACCTACTTCAGCTATGGATTGCTCTTCGTTTTTGGCCATTTCCGTGATTTCTTTCGTAAAATCCTCGATTGCTTCCACCCCAGCAATCTTCAGGTCCTCCTCTTTTTTATTTATTTTTTTATAAAACTTCTCTTGCCTCTGGTTTATTTCGTTTTTGGCATAATTTAGCTCTCAATGCTTCAATTTTGTGCGTTAATGATCCGATTCTTGTTTAAATCAGGGCTACGCACCGATTTGTCTAGGACCCGAAGACTTTTACATTCGTCGATTATTTCTTCGAATTCAGGTACTTTAATTCATTCGTTTATTTATTTTAAGAGTATGGTTTTTTTTATTAGAATCAAAATTGATTTATTTATTTATTAGAGGAAAAATAAGTTTTTTTAGTATAGTTTTTTCTATGTTACGAAAGATTAGTTTGATTTAGTTACGTTGGTGTTTTGTTATTTTCATGTTTTTTAATGTTTAGGATTGTTTTGGACGTCCGATTTCGAGTGCTCCGGACGTGTGGTTTGATGTTGTCCAGCGTTTCTCCAATGACAATAACAAGACTTTGAGGTGAAAACACTGAGAAAGTAACTCTTTCCATTATTAGATGGTGATTCTTTTGGGGCATTTTCTTGATTAATTGCTATAATTGTGTGTTGAGCAGACGGACATCGAAGGTAACGAGGTGTCTGAACTTGGGGTCGTATAATTATCTCGGGTTCGCTGCCGCTGATGAGTATTGTACGCCTCGTGTTATTGAGACATTGAAGAGGTTTTCACCGAGTACTTGCAGTCCTCGTGTTGATGGAGGTATGTGTATCATTTCTAACTTTTTCTTTCCTCATTGTGTTCTGGGTGTTCATTATTGAGCAATGCAAGGTTTTTTTATCAGGAACTACGACACTGCATAACGAACTGGAGGAGATTGCTGCAAACTTTGTTAGGAAGCCAGCTGCCATAGTTTTTGGCATGGGCCATGCCACAAACTGTACCACTCTCCCTGTTCTGATCGGAAAGGTATGTGCATCATCTTAGTTGTGGGTTTTGTAATATGTTACGATTGAATTACAGTTTATTTTATTTTTACAGGGAGGGTTAATAGTTAGTGATTCATTAAACCACAACTCAATTATCAATGGTGCTCGTGGTTCAGGAGCAACAATTCGGGTTTTCCAACACAATAGTAAGTTGAATGTGATAGTCGTTTTCAGTCTCCGAAATAAATATTTCCGTGTTCTCATGCATTGGAATCTGGTTACCCACTTTCCGCTCAGCACCATCTCACTTGGAGGAAGTTTTGAGGCAGCATATTGCGGAGGGGCAACCAAGGACACATAGGCCTTGGAAGAAGATATTTGTCCTAGTGGAGGGTATTTATAGTATGGAAGGGGAACTCTGCAAACTTCCAGAGATTGTTTCAGTATGCAAGAAATATAAGGTGATAGATGGATTGTAGTAAATAGTATTCCTTTGTGCATCTTGAATAATTTCAGTTTAACCTTTTATTGATTAGTTTTTGCCTGGAAATTTTGTGATTCTTTTTTATAGGGAAATTACTTTGTTGCATTATAAAACAGGTGGATTATTATAATATACAGTTGCAATTTGTTACTTCTGAAAACTTCTGTTTTTAAATTCTGCTCTATTGTTTCACAATCAATGGAAGTTGAATCTGTTTTATGGGGGAAAATGATTTTAAAAGTTAGGGATGCTATGAATCTGAAAGTCATGTAAAATATTTTCTGGTCTGTTTTTTGCTTTACTTCTTTAACGTGCTTTTGCATTGCCAAGCTCCTTGATTTTCTGCTTAATTGCGTTAATAGTATCTTCTTTTTTATCCCCTGTTTGTTGCAGGCATATATTTACTTGGACGAGGCTCATAGCATTGGAGCAGTTGGGAAAACAGGAAGAGGTGTTTGTGAACTCTTAGGAGTGGACACAGCTGATGTCGATGTTATGATGGGAACTTTTACAAAATCTTTTGGATCTTGTGGGGGTTATATTGCTGGATCTAAGGTTTATTACTTGTGCACCTCTGTTCTATTTACTAAGAGTTCTATAAAATGTGCTTTGAGCTTTCTGGGAAGAGTAATGTTGATGCGTGTCTTCGATAGCAATTCTTCTTTCCTTGACCACTAGTTTGTTTTAACCCTAATTACAATCGACATTTTATAATACCAGACCTAGCCTATACTTCCTTCTATTGTAGTATGAAACTTCAGTATATGATTTTTTTTGTGCTCTTTCTTTTCTTGATACCTACCCACTTGGATGGTTTGACATCATTAAGTTGTCATGGAAAAGTACCAGTGGGGCTTTTTCATGAGGACTTTGCCTCTAGTCACATTGAGTAGTCGAGTTAGCAGCTTGGATGCTCTCTTCTGCCTTAAGAAAATATTAATGATCATGTTTTGGTTTTTCACACCAACCACCAAGTGGAAGTCACCATCTCATGAGCAAGACTCTGATAAACTCGTATAGTTTAGAACATGTTGGTGGATAATCCTTCTTAGCCGTATCATGAGTACTATCATTTTGTTTTGTCTCCACTAATTCTAGAAATTCTGAAGGATATTGTTTGTTGTTGACGCCATATGAACTGTCTTTGCTATGACATATTCCAATTTTCTGATCATTTTCATTTTACTAGTGCAAAATATGCAAACTTGTTTCTAGTGGATTCAGCTATTGATCTTATGTGAATAAATGCCCAATGGCTGAGGTTTGCTTATTACTTTCAGGAACTAATCCAATACCTTAAGTACACTTGTCCAGCTCATTTATATGCAACATCAATATCGCCTCCAGCTGCACAACAAATTATATCATCCATAAAGGTTATTCTAGGAGAGGATGGTTCTAGCAGAGGTATTATAAAAAGATTCTTTCTTTTCTGATATACTAAGAAGTCTTTCTGAAATTACTCAGATTTGAGTTTACACATCAATTTTGTTTTGGTCGACATTGTTTCACTTTAGGGGCTCAAAAACTTGAAAGAATACGTGAAAATAGCAACTTTTTCAGATCAGAGCTGCAGAAAATGGGTTTTGACGTTATTGGAGATAATGATTCACCAGTGATTGCCATAATGCTTTACAATCCAGGAAAAATCCCTGCATTTTCTCGGGAGTGCCTAAAGCAGAATGTGAGATCCTAGTAAATTTTTTTATGTTTGGATTGTCATGTAGATATTATGCATTCATCAGATTTTGTAAGGGCATTCATAATTCTAAATTTCATTAGTTGCTTGTGTATCATCATTTCTGTTCTTGTGGATGTCACTAGTTACTAAGATCACACATGCTGTTACAGGTTGCTGTTGTGATGAGTGCTTTTCCAGCTACCCCTCTACTTTTGGCCAGGGCACGTATTTGCATATCTGCCTGCCATGCCATGGAAGACCTTCTCAAAGCATTGGAGGTATGTGTGCTTGTCAATATGGACTTCTTTTCTATTACAATATCATGCATTCTCCTCCTTTTGTGGTTTTGCTGTTTCGTTGACCATCATTATCGAAGTCTTTGTGCATAATTTGGTTCTTAAACAACTGTCAATTAAGACTAGAGACTCCAACCGACCAAAGGATAGGGTATGGTTGCTTGAGCTTAAAACGGGAAAGCAATGGCTATGAGTTTGCAAATACCCACTTCTTTTCTGATGCTTTTTGTCTGTTTAATTTTTGTGTGGCATTGAGCTGACAGAATTAGCAAGTCATTTCTGATGTTCGATTACCAATCCGAGCGATGATAAATTCTCTCTTTTTGGACAGGTTATCAATCAAGTCGGCGACCTCATCGGCATAAAGTACTCCCCTGCCGGGTCTGATAAACAGCATCAGGAGCAAGGCGCAATGAAGTTGGAGTGAGACTCAAGAATCCCATCTCGGTGAAATTGCTCTATGACATGAAAGCTTCGATCTAACAATTTGAGTAGCATATATGTGCAGCAGTGATTAGAATTCCTCTTGAGGATCAGAAAATGCTGTAGCTGTCTTGCTAGCATCGAAGCCTTCCTCTTGTTTATTTATGTGCTCTCATGTCGTGTCCTGTGTAGCCTTACTGTAAATCTGTTAAATGCTTTGATTCGTACCTCCAGTTATCTCATAAGCATGTCGTCAACAAGAATATGCAGTTGTTTATTTTGTCTTTAATTCAGAAATTATTTTTTTCTATTACAAAAAAAATATTATTTTTTGTTAATGTAAAAATAAAATCCATAATTATTTTATAAGAAAGTATGGTTTACCAGAAATAAAGTAAACAAAGCAAAAGTGGCTATATATAGTCACCTTGTGTCAAGGAGGCAGTCTTTGCAAGCAAACCAGATATGACAGGAAGTTGGTGCTCACCGGCACACAAATATTGCTTTCTTGGACTTTCAGAGTTTCCTGCAACAGTAATAAACACAAATATTGCCTTCTGAACAGGGAAATTATTTTCTTATTCTTGAAGGG
>Ga0307517_10011375_pt1 | contig 12334 bp, 10 predicted proteins | sample 23_EM_MG_FD_194515 | JGI IMG/M metagenome (GOLD analysis project Ga0307517, IMG submission 194515) | Populus trichocarpa ectomycorrhiza microbial communities from riparian zone in the Pacific Northwest, United States - 23_EM | ecosystem: Host-associated > Plants > Roots > Unclassified | place...
GCGTTGACCGTCACGCCGTCGCCCTTGAGCTCCTCGGCCAGCGCCTGGGTCATGCTGTGTACGCCGGCTTTCGACGCCGCATACGCGCCCATGCCGAGCGAGGCTTTCAGCGCGCCGTTGGCCCCGACGTTGACGATCCGCCCGGCGGCGCTGCGCTTCAGGTGCGGGATGGCCGCGCGGCTGGCGTTGGCCGCTGTCTGTACATTCAGCTGGAACAGGCGATGCCAGGTCTGCCAGTCGCCGCCCTCGTGCTTCTCCCAGGAGAACCCGCCGGCGATGTTGAGCAGCGCGTCGAGGGCCCCGAAGCGCTCGACGACAGCGTCGATCGCCGCGCCGGCCGCATTCGCATCCGTCAGGTCCACCCCGCACAGGACGAGCGCGTCGGGACCCGACGGCGCGCCCGGCGGCAGGTCCTTCGCGTGGTCGATCATGGCGACGCGCGCGCCCTGCTCCGCCGCGGCCTTGGCCACAGCGAAGCCCAAGACGCCGGACGCGCCGGTGATGGCGAAGACGCGTCCGGCCATCTGCGTGGCCTAGAGGCGTTCGACGATGGTGACGTTGGCCATGCCGCCGCCTTCGCACATCGTCTGCAGCCCGTACTTCTTGCCGCGGTTCTTCAGCGCGTAGAGCAGGGTCGTCATCAGCTTGGTGCCCGAGGCGCCCAGCGGGTGGCCGAGCGCGATCGCGCCGCCATTGACGTTGATGCGGTCCGGATCGGCGCCGGTCTTCTGGATGAACGCCACCGGCACCGAGGCGAACGCCTCGTTCACTTCGAAGAGGTCGATGTCGTCGATCGACATGCCGGCTCGCTTAAGGGCGCGTTCGGTCGCCGGGATCGGAGCTTCCAGCATGATCACCGGGTCGTGGCCCAGCAGCGACAGGTGATGGATGCGGGCCATCGGCGTCAGGTTGTGCTCCTTCAGCGCCTTCTCCGAGACGATCATCACGCCCGAGGCGCCGTCGCAGATCTGGCTGGAGGTCGCCGCCGTGATCCGGCCGCCTTCCTGCAAGAGCTTCACCGCGCGCATGCCGTCGATGCTGACATCGTAGCGGATGCCCTCGTCGCTATCGTGGCGGACGACGGCGCCTTCCTTGTCCAGGCCATCGAGCGCCAGGATCTCGTCCTTGAACGCCCCGCCCTGCGTGGCCGCGATCGCGCGCTGGTGGCTGTGGTAGCCGAACTCGTCGAGCTGGTCCTTGGTCAGGCCGTACTTGGCCGCGACCATCTCGGCGCCCATGAACTGGCTGAACTGGATGTTGGGATAGCGCTCCTCCATCCGCGGGCTCTTCGGAACGCCGAAGCCTTCCTTGGCCGCCAGCGTCACCGAAAGGCCCATCGGCACGCGGGTCATGCTCTCGACGCCCGAGGCGATCACGATGTCCTGGGTGCCGCTCATCACGCCTTGCACGGCGAAGTGCAGCGCCTGCTGCGACGAACCGCACTGGCGGTCCACCGAGGTCGCGGGCACGCTTTCCGGCAGCTTGGAGGCCAGGACGGCGTTGCGCGCGATATTGGTGGACTGCTCGCCGACCTGCATCACGCAGCCCATGACCACGTCTTCGATCGCGGCGGGATCGACGCCGGTGCGGTCCACCAGCTCGTTCAGCACCGAGGCGCCCAGATCGGCGGGATGCCAGCCCCGCATCCGTCCACCCTTGCGGCCACCGGCGGTCCGCGTCGCGGCTACGATATAGGCTTCGGCCATGATCTGGCTCCCTTGAGAAATCCGTGCGCTCCTAGCGCGTCGCCAGGAGATTTATGAAGGCGCCGCAGGGTAAGACAATGGCGCCCTAGTCGGCGAAGGTGTCCTGCAGAATCCGCTCCAGCCATTCGGCGTCGACAGCATCGAAAGCAGCCGGCGCCTCGGAGTCCACATCGAACACAGCGATCAAGCGACCCTGGTTGTCCACCACCGGCACGACAATCTCGCTCACCGAGCGGCTGTCGCAGGCGATATGGCCAGGGAAGGCGCTGACGTCTTCGACCACCTGGGTCTGGCGCGTGCGCGCCGCGGTCCCGCAGACGCCGCGCCCGAAGGCGATGCGCAGGCAGCCCAGAGTCCCCTGATAGGGCCCGACCACCAACTCGTCCGGCTTCTCGGGATCGACCACGTAGAAGCCGGTCCAGAAGTAGCTCTCGAAGCTGTTGGCCATCATCGAGGCGACCGTGGCCATGCGCGCCGTCAGATTCGGTTCCCCCTCCAGCACCGCGGCGATCTCCTGCGCTACGGCGGCGTAGCGCTCGATCTTTTCGGCGGGCAGGACTTTGTCGTTGAACGCTTCGGCCATGGCGGGGATGTAGCGCTCCTCCGCACGCTGGACAAACGGGTACGGCGCAGCCTTTCTAGGCGCCTTCAGTGACAGGGGCCTTTTAATGCGTCTTGCCTTGCTTGTTTCCGCGCTCGCGATCGTCGCCAGCGCGCCCGCCTCCGCGCAGATCGCCGAGGGCCCGTCGCGGACCTTCCAGGCGGCCGACCTCTTCGGCCTGCGCACCGCCGGCGACCCTCAGGTGCGCCCCGACGGCGGCGCCATCGCCTATGTGCGGACCACCTACGACGTCATGACCGACGACGGTCACCCGTCGATCTGGCTGCTCGACACGGCGACCGGCGCGCAAACGCCGCTGGTGGTCGACGACAACGCCAACATGCGTCCGCGCTGGTCGCCGGACGGCACGCGCCTTGCCTACGTGGTGGCCGGCAAGGGCGGCGCGCAGGTCTACGTCCGCTGGATCGCGTCGGGCCGCTCAGCCAAGGTCGCCAACCTCGAACAGTCGCCGAACGACGTCGCCTGGTCGCCGGACGGCAAGACCCTGGTCTTCACCATGCTGACGCTGGACGAGGGCAAGCCGCTGGGCGCCCCGCTCGCGAAGCCGGCCGGCGCCAAATGGGCCGACCCGATCAAGGTCATCGACCGCGTGTTCTACCGCGCCGATGGCGCGGGCTACCTGAAGCCCGGCTATCGGCACCTGTTCGCCGTCTCCGCCGATGGCGGCACGCCGCGGCAGCTCACCTTCGGCAAGTTCGACGACGGCGGCCCGATCGAGTTCACGCCGGATGGCCGCAGCGTCCTTTTCGCCACCAACCGTGCGGAGAACTGGGAACGCGATCCGAACGAAAGCGAGATCTATTCTGTCTCAGTCGTCGACGGGACGATGACCCGCCTGACCAACCGCGTCGGCCCGGACATCGGCGCGACGGCCTCGCCTGACGGCTCGAAGATCGCCTACGTCGGTTACGACGACGCCCGTCACCGCGGCTACGAGAACGTCCGCATCTACGTCATGGACCGTGACGGCAAGAACAGCCGCGCGGTGACCGGCGGGTTCGACAACAGCTTCAGCGCACCGGCCTGGTCGGCCGACGGCAAGAGCCTGATCGCCGGCTACGTCGACCACGGCGTCAGCAAGATCGCCCGTGTCAGCCTGGACGGGAAGGTCGAAGCCCTGACCGGCGGCATGGTCCCGGGCGACCTCGACCGCCCCTACTCCGGCGGCGACTGGTCCTCGGCGAAGGGCGTGATCGCCTTCACGTCTGGCGACGCCAATTCACCGGCCGATGTCTCCGTGCTCCAGGGCGGCAAGGTCCGCCGCCTGACGCGCCTCAACGACGACCTTTTCTCGGGCAAGACGCTGGCGAAGGTCGAGCCCATGGCCGTGACCTCCAGCTTCGACAAGAAGCCGATCGACGCCTGGATCGCCACGCCGCCGAACTTCGATCCCTCGAAGAAGTACCCGCTGATCCTGGAGATCCACGGCGGCCCGTTCGCCAGCTACGGCCCGGTCTTCTCGACCGACGTGCAGCAGTACGCCGAGGCCGGCTACATCGTGGTCTACGCCAATCCGCGCGGCTCGACGTCCTATGGCGAGGCCTTCGCCAACGAGATCGACCGCAACTATCCGAGCCACGACTTCGACGACCTGATGAGCGTGGTCGACACCGCCATCGCCAAGGGTTCGGTCGATCCGCAGCACCTCTATGTCACCGGCGGCTCGGGCGGCGGCGCGCTGACCGCCTGGATCGTCGGCAAGACCAACCGCTTCCGCGCGGCGGCGACCCAGAAGCCGGTGATCAACTGGACGAGCGAAGTCCTCACCACCGACGGCTACACCGGCATGGCCGCCTCCTGGTTCGGCAAGATGCCGTGGGAGGATCCGCAAGGCTACTGGGCGCGCTCGCCGCTCTCGCTGGTCGGCAATGTGAAGACGCCCACGCTGGTCGTGGTCGGCGAGGACGACCACCGCACGCCGCCGTCGGAGGCCGAGCAGTACTTCGCCGCGCTGCAGATCCGGGGCGTGCCCACGACGCTGATCCGCGTGCCCGGCGCCTCGCACCACGGCCTGGCGGAACGGCCCTCGCAGTCCGTGGCCAAGGCCCGCGCGATCCTCGCCTGGTTCGACCGCTACAAATGAGGACGCGGCTCCTGAAGGTCGCGCTTGCGGCCGGCGTGGCGTTCGCCACGCCGGTGCTGGCGCAGTCCCGCGCCGCCGGCATCGCCGATCCCGACACCCGCGAATGGTGGAAGATCGCCGAGGCGCTGTCGTCCGACGCCATGGAGGGCCGCGACATCGGCTCTCCGGGCTACGACCGCGCCGCCGACGTCGTGGCCCAGCGGTTCAGGGCGGCGGGGCTGAAGCCGGCCGGCGACAACGGGACATATTTCCAGACCTTCCCGGTCCACGAGGTGAAGGTCGAAAGCGCGGCCTTCGCCATCGTGCGGGACAGCGGCGGAACCGCGCCGCTGCGCTTCCTGCAGCAGATCAGCGTCCGGCCCACCGACGTCCTGGCGCCCAGCCTGGTCGGCGCCCTCACCTTCCGCGGCTACTGCCGGGCCGAAGACCTCGCCGATGTGACGGGCAAGGTGGTCATCTGCTTCAACACCAAGCGAACGGGACTCTCGACGTCGGCCCAGCGCCTGCAGGCGGCCCAGGCCGCGGGCGCCGCGGGCGTGGTGCAGGTTGACGATCCCTACTTCACCATCGAGCCGCCGCGCTGGCCGGCCGCCTACGCGCGGACGATCACGATCGCGGACGCCTCGCCGCCCAGCGGCGCGCCTCCGGTGCTCACCGCGATGACCACCGGGGTCGAAGGCTTCAAGGCTCTGATCGAGGGCTCCGGCCGCGACGCCGACGAGGTTCTCAAGGCCGGCGGCGCGAAACAGCCGCTCGCCTCGTTCGACATCCCGGCCCGCCTGACGGCGAGCTTCAAAGTCTCCGCCCGCGACTACACCGCCAAGAACGTGCTGGCGGTGCTGCCGGGCTCCGGCCCCAAGCTGAAGGCCGAGCATCTCGTGCTTTCCGCCCACCTCGACGGCTACGGCTTCGGCGAGCCGGTGGGCGGCGACGCGCTCTACAACGGCGCGCTTGACGACGCCGCGTACGTCGGCACGCTGATCCGCTTCGCCGACAAGCACAAAGCCAAGCCTCTGAAGCGCAGCGTGGTCTTCGCGGCCTTCACCGGCGAGGAGAAGGGTCTGCTGGGCGCGCGCTGGTTCGTGGATCACCCGACGGTCGCCAAGGCGTCGCTCGTCGCGAACATCAACCTCGACCAGTTGCGGCCTCTGTTCCCGCTCGAGATCATGACTGAGCTTGCGGTCGACGAGAATTCGCTGGGCGCCAGCGCCCGTAAGATCGCGGGTTCGATGGGCATCCGCATCCAGCCGGATCCCGAGCCCGAGCGCGGTTTGCTGATGCGCGCCGACCACTATCCGTTCATGCAGATCGGCGTGCCGGCCACCGGCTTCATCTTCGGCTACGAGCCAGGAACCGAGGCCGAGCGGCGTTATCGCGAGTGGTACCAGGTCCGCTACCACCGGCCACAGGACGACGTGACCCAGCCGATGGACTTCGAAGCCGCGGGCAAATTCAACCGCTTCTTCTACGCCCTCTCCGAGGCGGTGGCGGACGCCCCTGAACGGCCGACGTGGACACCGGGGAGCCGCTACGCGCCGAAGCCCTGAGGGGGTTTGGATAACAAGGGATTGCAGCAAACGCCCAACTCCCAGAGGATACCCTTAAGGGGCCCGATCGGGGAATCATGGCGACTTTCACTGCAGGCGTGTTCGGGAACAACCTGGACCAGCTGGACATCGGCGTCCTGGTGCTCGGACAGGTAAGCGGCGCCACGTCCGCCAGCTTCACGATCACGATCGGTCCCGAGGTCACGAATTTCACCGGCTCGAGTCTTGTCTTCGGGAGCAACGGCTTACCGACGGCCGGCACGATCACGTCCGTCACCGAGACCAACAGCGGCCAACCGGTCTACGCGGCCTCAGGCTTTGCGGTGCCCGCATCCACGTTCTTCGGCTGGGTCGCGGTCGGCGACAACGAGGCCGCGAAGAGCACGTTGATGGCCGGCGCGGACCTGTTCACCGGCTCGCCGCTGGCCGACCTGTTGCGCGGCTACGCCGGCAACGACACGATCAACGCCGGCGAGGGCGCCAACTACGTCCGCGGCGACGACGGCGACGATATCCTGAACGGCGGCTCCGGCTTCGACGACATCAACGGCAACATGGGCAACGATACCGTCTCGACCGGCGGTGGCGACGACTATGCGGTCGGCGGCAAGGACAACGACAGTCTCTCCGCCGGAGCCGGCAGCGATGTCGTCTGGGGCAACCTCGGCAATGACACCCAGGACGGCGGCGGCGGTAACGACCAGGTGCGCGGCGGCCAGGGCGACGACACCATCACCGGAGGCGCTGGCGACGACTACGTCTCCGGCGACCGCGGCAACGACACCATCGCCGGCGGCACCGGCGCGGACCTCTTCCATGGCTCGCAGGACGCCGGCATCGACCGCGTGGTCGACTTCAACCTGGCCGAGGGCGACCGCGTGATGCTCGATCCGGGCACGACCTACACGCTGAAACAGGTCGGGGCCGACACCGTCCTCGACATGGGCGGCGGCCACCAGATGATCCTGGTCGGCATCCCGATGTCGAGCCTCGGGCCCTCCACCATCTTCATCGGCTGACCCCGGGGCGCTCCGCGCCCCGATCTTCGTTGGGACATGGGGGCGCCCTCGCGCGCCGAACGTGCTAGACGCTCGCCATGCCCCGTTTTGATTTCGTGATCGTCGGGTCCGGCATGGCCGGCGCCGGCGTCGCCTACGAGCTGGCCGGCCGCGCCAGCGTCCTGCTGCTCGAGCGCGAAAGCGCCCACGGCTACCACACCACCGGTCGCTCCGCGGCGCTCTACATCGAGACCTACGGCAATGCCGTGATCCGCGGCCTCACGCGCTCGAGCCGCGCCTTCTTCGAGGGGCCGCCGCAGGGCTTTTGCGAGTACCCGCTGCTCACGCCGCGCGGCTGCCTCTACATCGCCAGGTCCGACCAGGTTGACGCGCTCGCCGCCATGGCGGCCGAGGCGGACACCACCACGCAAACGCTCACCCGCGATGAGGTCTTGGCGCTGGTCCCTGCCTTGCGTCCGGACTATGTGGCCGGCGGGCTGCTCGAGCCCGCCGCCATGGACGCCGACGTGGAGGCCCTGCACCAGGGCTTCCTGCGCGGGGCTCGGCAACGCGGCGCGGACGTCCGCCTGGATCAAGAGGTCGTCGCGATCGGGCCGGGGCCCGATGGCTTCGCGCTGACCTGCGCGGACGGCACGACCTACGAGGCGAAGGTCGTCATCAACGCCGCCGGCGCCTGGGCCGACGTCATCGCCGGCCTGGCCGGCGCGGCCCCGGTGGGCCTGCAGCCGATGCGGCGCACGGCGGCGGTCTTCGACGCTCCCCAGGGCATGGACATACGAAGCTGGCCCGCCGTCATCGACGTGGACGAACAGTTCTATTTCAAACCCGAAGCCGGACGCCTCCTGGCCTCCCCCGCCGACGAGACGCCCAGCGATCCGTGCGACGCCTGGGCCGACGACATGGACGTCGCCATCTGCATCGACCGCATCCAGGCCGCGGCCGATATCCCTGTCCAGCGCATCGTGCGCTCCTGGGCGGGCCTGCGTAGCTTCGTCGCCGACCGCTCGCCGGTGATCGGGTTCGACGATGCGGTCCCAGGGTTCTTCTGGCTGGCCGGCCAGGGCGGCTACGGCGTCCAGACCGCACCGGCCGCAGCCCGCACGGCGGCGGCTCTCGCCCTCAAAGAAGCGTTACCCGCCGATGTCGCGGCCAATGATGTCAGCGTCGAAAATCTTTCCCCGACCCGGCTGCGTTAAGATCGGCCTGCTGACTGTCCCCGGCTGGGAAATCGTCATAGGCTTACGCCGTCAAAAATGGGAATCAGTGGGATGCGCTCCCGGACGACGGACAGAACCGGCGCGGCCATCCGCAAGCTCAGGCTCGCCCGCGGCTGGAGCCTGGCGACGCTCAGCGAGGAGAGCGGCGTGCCGATCTCGACCCTCTCGCGGGTGGAGCTTGGCCAGAATGCGCTGAACTACGACAAGCTGATGCGCCTGTGCCGCGCGCTCGAGGTCGACCTGGAAGGCCTGGTGACGCGGGAGGCCGAGAGCACCTCGGCCGCCTCGGGCCGGCGTTCAGTCATTCGGGCTGGGGACGGCGCGCCGGCGCGGTTGGGGTCCGCGACCGGGCGGCGGGGCGCGGCGGACCTGCTCTCGAAGAGCCTGACCCCGCTCATCCTCGATGTCACGGCCGGAAGCCTCGTCGACCACGGACCGTTCGTCGTCCATGAGGGTGAGGCCTATCTGCTGGTCATGGCCGGCGCCGTGGAGTTCCACAGCCACCTCTATGCGCCGCTTTCGCTCGCCGCCGGCGACGCGGTCTATTTCGATGCGGCCTCGGCCTACGCCCTGATCGCCCCTGAGGGACCCGCCAGGGCCCTGCTGGTCGCAAGCGGCGACGCCCCCTTCCAAGGCTAGGTCCCGACTCGGGAATTCCCACTTCCCTGGGTCATGATTCCCACAATTTACCAAGTCTTCAGACGCTCATGGGAAATGTGGCGATAGCGGGGCTGTAGGCCGCGCGGCCAATCGAGCCCGGCGAAGCCCGTCGGGACGCTTCCCGAGAGATCGCATGTCCTTCAACGACCTCAACACCTCGAAGAAATTCATCGTCGGCTTCGCCGGCGTCGTGACCGTCGTCGCCGTGATGTGCGGCTCGGTTTACTTCAGCCTGACCCGCATCAACATGGCGGTAACCGAGAACGACCGCAGCGTCGCCCAGCTGGACGCTGCGCGCGACGTCCTGATGCAGATCGTGGAGCGTCAAAACGCCGTCCGGGGGTATGCGATCAGCGCCGACCCCAGCTTCACAAAGAAGATCGAGGAGTCCGGTCAGACGGCCAACGCAAACATCGCCCGCTGGGAAGCCTCGGCGCCGGAAGACGCCGCGCAAATCAGCGGCATTAAGGTCGAGTTGCAGTCGATCTTCGCGGACCAGGACAGGCAGGTCCGGGAAGCCAGCAACCCCGCCACTCGTCAGCAGGCTCTCAACGACCTCGCCACGAAGGGCCGGCTGACCAAGATCCGTCAGCTCATGAAGGAAAATATCGACCAGGAGACCGCGGTCCTCAAGCGCTGGTCCAAGGCGCAGACCGACAGCTACCACTCCGCGGTCGTCTTGCTCGCGGTCGGCAGCGTGCTGTCGGTCCTGCTGTCGATCCTGATGGGCTGGCTGCTGACGCGGGCCATCGCGCGACCGATCAGCGCTATGACCGACGCCATGGGCCGCCTGGCCGCCGGCGACAACACGGTCGAAGTCCCCGCCGTGGGTCGTAAGGACGAAGTCGGCTCGATGGCCGAAGCGGTTCAGACCTTCAAGGTCGCCGCCGTCGAGAAGCTCCGCCTGGAAGGCGAAACCGCCGACCAGCGCCGCCTGACCGAAGAGCAGCGCCGCGCCGCCGAGGCCGAACGCGCCGCCACCGCCGAACAACAGGCCAAGGTCGTCGAAGGCCTGGCCACCGGCCTGGAGCGCCTCGCCGCCGGCGTGCTGACCTTCCGCCTCAACACCCCCTTCGCCGCCGAATACGAAAAGCTCCGCTCCGACTTCAACGGCGCCATCGAGCAGATGCAGCACACCATCCGCGAGGTGGCCGTCAACGCCGCCGGCGTGCGCACCGCCAGCTCAGAGATCAGCCAGGCGTCCGACAACCTGTCGCGCCGCACCGAGCAGCAGGCCGCCAGCCTGGAAGAGACCGCCGCCGCCCTCGATCAGATCACCGCCACCGTGCGTAAGACCGCCGAAGGCGCGGGCCAGGCCCGCGACTCCGTAGGCTCCGCCCGCGCCGACGCCGAACGCTCGGGTGTCGTGGTCCGCGACGCCGTCTCCGCGATGAGCGAGATCGAAAGCTCCGCCCAGCAGATCAGCCAGATCATCGGCGTGATCGACGAGATCGCCTTCCAGACCAACCTGCTGGCCCTGAACGCTGGCGTCGAAGCCGCACGGGCCGGCGACGCGGGCCGAGGCTTCGCGGTCGTGGCGTCCGAAGTGCGCGCCCTGGCCCAGCGTTCCGCTGACGCCGCCAAGGAGATCAAGGCGTTGATCTCGGCCTCGTCGCAGCAGGTCGACCGTGGCGTCAGCCTGGTCGGCGAGACCGGCAAGGTGCTGGAGCGGATCGTCACCCAGGTCACCCAGATCAACGGCGTGGTGACCGAGATCGCCGCCTCCGCCGAGGAACAGGCCACCGGGCTCCAGCAGGTCAACACGGCCGTCAACCAGATGGACCAGGTGACCCAGCAGAACGCGGCCATGGTGGAGGAAGCCACCGCCGCCAGCCACAGCCTGAGCACCGAGGCCGAGACCCTGGCCCGCCTGATCTCGCGCTTCGAACTCGGCGACACGCCGAAGGCCCAGGCCGGCGCCGCTCACGCCCCGGCTCAGCCTGCGCCCCGCGCTCCGGTGGCCGCGATGAAGACGGTCGGCCGCGGCGGCGCGGCGCGCAAGGTCGAGACGGCTGAAGAAGCCTGGGATGAGTTCTGAGCATGACCCCCGTTCAGGACACCTCCGTCCAAGGCCTGCCGGCGTCGATCGCCCTGGCCGACAGCCTCGACATGACGGCCGCCGCGCAGTTGGCCGCTGCGCTGTTGGCCGTCCGGGGCGCGCCGATCAACCTCGACGCCTCAGCGGTTCGCCGGGTCGGCGCCCAGTGCCTGCAGGTGCTGCTCGCCGCCCAGACCGCCTGGAGCGCCGAGGGGTTCGCCTTCGACGTCGTCGATCCGTCGCCTGAGTTCTCCGACGGCCTCGCCCTGATGGGCGCCGCCGGCCTCTGCGCCCCCGTTCAGGACTGATCCCATGAGCATGACCGTACTCACCGTCGACGACTCCCGGACTATGCGCGAGATGCTGCGCCTGGCGCTGACCGACGTCGGTTACCGCGTCCTCCAGGCCGAGGACGGCGTCCACGGGCTGGAAGTGCTGGCCGGCGAAACCCCCGACGTCATCGTCACCGACATCAACATGCCGCGCATGGACGGCTTCGGCTTCATCGAGGAAGTTCGCGGCGATCCCCAATACCGCGGCGTGCCGATCCTCGTGCTCACCACCGAGAGCGACGCGGAAAAGAAGAACCGCGCCCGGATGGCCGGCGCCACGGGCTGGATCGTGAAGCCCTTCAACCCCGTCAAGCTGGTGGATGCGATCCGCCGCGTGGCCGCCTGATCAGGACCTGAGACATGGATCCGCTAGCAGCCATCCGGGAGACCTTCTTCCAGGAGTGCGAGGAACAGCTCGCCGAGCTGGAATCCGGCCTCCTGGCCATGGAGGGCGGCGACACCGATTCCGAGACCATCAATGCGGTCTTCCGGGCGGTCCATTCGATCAAGGGCGGGGCCGGGGCGTTCAGCCTTGAACCGCTGGTCCGCTTTGCGCACGTCTTCGAGACGGCGCTCGACGAGATGCGCTCGGGCCGGCTCGCGCCCAGCGGCGATGTGCTGAAGACCCTGCTGCGCGCCGCCGACGTCCTGGCCGACCTTGTGCGAGCCGCGCACGACGGCGCGCCGGAAGACGAGGCGCGCAGCGCGGCGCTGGCCGAAGAACTGAAGGCGCTCGGTCCCGAGGGCGCTTCGGCCGAGGCCGCCGGAACCGAGGAAGACTGGGGCGACTTCGCCTTCCAACCCCTGGCCGCCATCGAGGCTGCGCCGGACTCGGCGCCCGGCGGCGCCTGGCGCGTGCGTTTCAAGCCGCGCGCCGACCTCTACGCCAAGGCCAATGAAGCCGCGCTGCTGCTGCGCGAGCTCGGCCGCCTGGGCGAGACCACCGTCGAACTGGATGCTTCGGGCCTTCCGCCACTGGCGGAGCTGGACCCTGAAGCCGCCTACCTGGCCTGGACGGTCACCCTCCCCGAGGCGCTGGACGAGGCCGCGATCCGCGAAGTCTTCGAGTTCGTCGACGGTGATTGCGAGCTGGAGATCGCCCGCGACGGC
>Ga0307517_10011377_pt1 | contig 12333 bp, 8 predicted proteins | sample 23_EM_MG_FD_194515 | JGI IMG/M metagenome (GOLD analysis project Ga0307517, IMG submission 194515) | Populus trichocarpa ectomycorrhiza microbial communities from riparian zone in the Pacific Northwest, United States - 23_EM | ecosystem: Host-associated > Plants > Roots > Unclassified | place...
CATCGTCAGACGATCCTGGAACGGGCCCAAGGTCTTTTCCATGATTCTGACATATGGCCTGCCCGACAATCTTTGTATTACATTGGCGTATTACCAGCATTCTTCACAGTGGAATTACCATCAGCGCAGTCATCGGCCGCCAAAACACTGCACACCCGTTTGGCAAACGACTGGCACACGACCTCCATCAGGCTTGCCGTGAGAATATGGAGCGAATCCCGAAAACATTCCCGTGAACAGAGTTCAACCGCCCGCCCCACGACGAGCAATTTCTTTACCCCATCACCTTGAATCCATACTTCCTTCCACCTATCCCACCCTTGATATCTCCTTTCACTAACCCTTTCCCCCCCCCTTTCCCCCTACTTATACTTATTTCTTATACCAATCTTATACTTACGAGCTGGCGAGGTAACTTGCTTACCTGAGTTATTATGTAATAGTCAGCCTGAATCGATTTACCATTCCCTGAAAACCATTTACCATCACTGCGAAATCTCAGGTGTCTTTCATTTCATCTTCAATCTATTCCCTCAATGACGAGGAATCAGGCTGGTTTCGAAGACGCGAGCTATAGTGCTGTCACAACACTCATATTTATCTCTCCTACCTCGGTGCTTCCGCAAATCATCCAGCGATTGCAAGAAGGCCTCAACCCAGAAGTCCTCACCGCCTTGTCAGACAAAGAACTTTCTATTTGGGCCATGCCTAAAGGCACCACTTTCGTCGATGGTCCGCTTTTCTTTTGTCAGTTGGCTCAAATTTGTGTTGACAGATTCCCTAGTGCTATCTGCTTCAAAAGCGGAAACAAAGGCAAAGATTATGAAATCGCCAGATGGGAAGAGGACATCAGAAAGTCTCTGGCAACTAAGAAATCTACACCTTGGTCAGGTGCAGCTCGAGAAAGTGCGGCAGCAAGTGAAAAATATTCGAACCAATCTCGTTCGAGGGTTGCATTTTGTCCAAAGTCTTGTTGCTGCTCGTGTTGAGGAATTACAGTTGGAGATGTCTTCAATCATTTCGTTACCTTTGAAAGAGGCATTGAACCGAGGGTCCTTCCTTGCAGGGGAGACCGCATTTGCAACCTATTTAGTTTGTTCTTCATTCCTCATTATGAAAGTTTACTAACTGCCCTCCTATCAGGACCTATCAAAAAGTACCACAGATTGACTATCGAAGATGGATTGGAATCGCCACATTGCGCTGTCTTAAAATCGGATCTGTGCCTGAGGAGTTGCAAGCCGAGCCACTTTACTGTACGCCCTTTACACCGCACTCTTTTTCAGATATCTAAGTTTTTGCCACAGTGCTTATGATTCGGGTACTTTACCAACTACGATCCCTTTCTGAACAGGGACCATTCGATGCCGCCACCTTCTCGTATGCGTTTCCCCTTCTTAGCCAAATTCTTCTCATTGGAGGCATTCCTGGTGAAGAAGAGGATGACCCTCTAGAGCAGGTGGCCCCTGCCCTGGAAATCGTCAAATTCCATTGTGGCGAATGTACGTTGTCGCCCTCACCATTTCACATTATTTTCTCATTGGAGCCACACAGTTTCGAGCTCCGCTTTACCTCGGTTGCAAACCATTAAAGATCTCATCCATATCATTCATTCTCAACCCAATCTTGGTAAAGAAGCCTCTTTAACTCTCATTGGTCTCTGTGAGGCGGTTTCGGCAACAGCAACTGCAGAAGAAATTGCAGCCCTTCTTCAGGGCACTCTTTCCCAAGAATTATATGTTCGAAATTCCTGCTTGCAGGCGATTCAGGTACATTTCAAAAAATAAAAGAAATCCATCGATCGGCATCTGACGGTTCAACAGCCATTTGATTTGACAGCACAATGACGATGAACAAAACGCTAGGCTGGCTTGCCATGGTCGCGACGTCCCAGAGAAAATTCTTGATAGCCTGCTGGATTTCCTCGGTCAGTTTGTGTTTCGTCGAATCTAGGTTTATTCTAATGAGCAGACAGGCCACGACAACGCTTATGTACGTACAAGTGCAGCAGCGGCCATTGCACAGGCCGTTGAACAATGGCCTCAAACTATTCAAATGACTTTGACGACGACTTTGGAGGATTATTACCGGGAGAAAGTATGGGTTCATTTGCTTCGTTATTTGCATTGTTGTTTAACCTTTTCTTCTTCTGTTCTCAGGCTAAGGTCCTTGCCCCCAGAGTTCGATGAATACGTGAGTTCGATGGTCTATGAGGTCCCGGAGAGCTACATCTCACTTTTTTTGACATTAGGGAATGGTTGTGGCCCAAAGTCTTGACTGCTCAGATCCCTGGGCTTCACAATTGGCAACAGCACGTGCACTCGAACTGCTGGCACCGCACTCCACTGCAAACGACCTCGAACCTTTCTTCAGATTTTTAAATGAAGATCAAGCCTTGGAGACCGCGCTGCCGACATCCGGCGAGGGATGCTATCCGCCGGAACAGCTGTCATCAGTTTACACGGCGCGAGCTGCCTCGTTGCCCTCATCACTATCTTTGAAGGGCATTTGGGACAGCCAAGTCTTGCCTCTGAAGCGGATGACTATATCAAGGAAGCAGTGGTCATTCTATTTGGTCGCGTTGCTCGCCATTTACAAGCCTCGGACCCCAGAATACCAGCAATTGAACCACGTCAGGGTGTCATGTTTGCATTCGAGACCTTGTCGAACACCCTCGGTCGGCTATTTGAACCCTATGTCACGTATGCCCACTCCTGCAGACGTCATTTGGAGACTCGATGTCAGATGGTCGCGAGGCGACCCAGGATGCTTCGCGCGTAATCATGGGGAATCTCTCTGAATATGGCATAAAGCTTATCCTCCCTACACTTTTGGAGGGTTTAGATGAAAAGCAGTGTCGTTCGAAGAAAGGATCAATTGAGCTGTTGGCCTATTGTTCTCCTCGGCAGTTGTCGATCTCCCTTCCCATCGTCATTCCTCGATTAACTGGTATTGACCAACTCTCATGCTCAAGTCCGTACCTCGGTGAACAAGAGTCTCAAATGGTTTGGAGAAGTTATCAGTAATCCAGAAATCCAATCTTTGGTTCCAGTACTCTTGAAAGCCCTTGTCAATCCTGCCAAGACTCCAAATGCAATCTCATCATTATTGAAGACCTCTTTCATGCATTATATGGACCATTCATCATTGGCGTTGGTCAGTCCTTTTCCTTGTGATTTTAGATTATTTAATAATGTTGGATAACAGGTTGTTCCCATCCTTGAAAGAGGACTGCGAGAACGCGGTGCAGACATGAAGAAGAAGGCCACTCAAATTGTGGGCAACCTCGCATCCTTGACTGATGCTAAGGATTTTGTGCCCTACTTGGACGAGTTACTTCCCATGTGCATCAAGTTCTTGTGGATCCTGTCCCTGAAGCCCGTGCGACTGCTGCCAAAGCATTGGGCACACTCGTTGGGGCTCATTCACTTCGGGATCGTTTCGAGTCTCGTACAGGTTCTACGATCACCTCACATCTTTCGAACTATTCTCTTCACACCAACTGCCTTTCTTCACTTTCGTTGTCATATTTTCGTCTTCGCATACCTCACCCGACAGACGTCATAAATTCTGCGCTTTATGATCACCTTACTTTTGTTGTAGTATTGACATCGTTTCAACTGGATTTCGTTTTGTTTCGACTTCTTCGAACTCCTTGTTTGTTTCACTTTGACCCATTTTCTTTCACTTGTTTTGGCGGACGTGTGACAATTTTCGTCTGCCTTCTTTGCCATGTGCTGTTTGATGACTACTCATTTTTTTCGCGGCCGATTTTCTCATTGTTCTGGATTCGCTTACCAGGGGGGGGATCATTGATTTTCACCCTGTGTGTGTCACGACTTCCCTCCATAACGTTGAGGGCACGGCATTTTTGTCTCTTTACACCCGCTTCATTTCAATTTCTATTCTATCCTTTCGCCGTCTTTTGCACACGGGCGTTGTATATTATACATACCCTTGCTCTCTACGATCCTCTCTGCATCTTTTGTTGTCAATTGACTCATTGGCACCTTTTCAGTTACCATGAAATCGTCGGCGAGGGCAATTCTCCTGTAGCAGCTTCCCATGGCGAGAGCGAAGGCAGTTACGATTTTGATTAACTGCGCAAGTCACCACTTGCTCGGAGCCTCTTATCCAAGGTGTTTTACTGGGATATCCGGAGAAGTGGGACCTTCAACTTTTGGCCAGCAAGCTCCCGGACTCAGCGCTAGCACGGAGGGGGGGTTGAGATTTGTGCGTGCTTTTTACTACTTACTCTGGCGGTAAATCGGTAGGCTGACGCTGGGGATGAAAACTCGTAGATGCCATCGAAACCAGGATCCAGAAAAAGTTGGACACTCAGCCGAGAATTTTTTGCAACTCGGAACTACCAACTCACTGGGCGCCCGTCCTTGTCTTCTTAACCACCACCACCAGTGCCACGGCTGCTCGAGGCATTTTTCGAGGCTCGTCTCTTTATCGCCCAACTCCGCATAGGCGCCACTCGCCGATGCTGAGAAAATTCAAGTCCTATTGGAGAAAACGCAAGTCCTATTGATTCTAACCCGTCCATTTTCCATCTTAACCCCCCTTTTCTCCCTCAGGTTCTCGGACGAACACCGGCTAACGTCACTCAAGCAGGACCAACAAATTACGGGGGAGGTGGATGCTCCGCGTCTCCAGCACGAGCGGTTGATCAAGAAGGAGGTCGACAAACAGATTCAGTGGGTCCTAAGTCGCAGTGCGAAGAAGGTGCAGCTGCAAAGTACCGCAATGATGAAAATGGCGAAAGGTTTGATAAGCCGTCTTATTCGGGTTTTCGTCTTTTTCTTACGAGTTCGAAATTTTTTTGTAGGCCGGAAGGAGAAAGGCCCTCTTGATGAGGTGAAGAACCAGTTACCCTCGTTCAACTTTTCAAGTTGTCAACATCGCAGATGGAAACCTGAATCTCGACCACGTCTCAACCCACCCCTTCCACGCACCATATCACTTCGATGAAAACACCCATTTCGCACCCTAATTAGATGGATTATCTGCCCTGCACGAGGAAGGGCGCCGTTCTCGCCTCAACAGGCGAAATAGTCGCCATACCCTTACCTGCCGAACGTATTAACTTGTTCAACCATTATCCAAAGGTCGGACTATATTACTTGTCAGCTACCTTTGGAAGTTGTTTCCAACCACATCTTCCAAAAATCATTGCGCCTATCCTTATCGGACTTTCTGATACAGAGGAATATGTTCGAGAAGCAGCGATGCGTGCTGGACGGATGGTCGTCACAAACTACTCCAACAAAGCCATCGATTTGTTGTTACCAGAACTCGAGACCGGCATGTTCGATCCTGGATGGCGTATTCGGGTATGTTTATTTCGTTATTGAGCATCATCGTTTATGCAAGCTGAAGTATTTTTCAAGCAATTTTCCATTACACTTGTGGGCGAGCTCCTATTCAAGGTCTCAGGTATATCAGGCAAGGCCTCAGAGCTTGACGAAGATGATGTGGCTGCAGAAGCAACTTCCGCTGAATCATCTCGTCGCGCCCTTCTGGACGTGCTTGGACTGGAACGCCGTGATAGGATTCTAGCTGCATTGTATCTTGTTCGTCAAGATGGAGTTGTGGCTGTCCATCAAGCGTCCATGCAAATCTAAAAAGCTCTTGTGTACAACATGCCTCGGACAGGTAATATATTGCATTATCACCCACGAAAATGGAAAACTTATATTCCTTTAGTTAGGGAGATGCTTCCTGAACTCATCAACCAAATCCTATTCCTTATTTCATCGGAAGAATATGATCGAGTTCCAGATCCCTGGTTTCTTCATACTTCCTGGGATTTTTGGAGGCTTCGTTGGTCATTGCTGGCTAGTGTTTTACACTTAGTCTACACATAGTACCTTTCCTGCGCTCTTTATCTCATATTCTTTTCTTTTTATTAGTTTACAATCCGATGTAGAAGGGGTTTTCCTGGTCCCATCCCTCTTTGTCAGCATTTGAGTACAATGCACTCTCAAATTCACGAGAGTGGGTGAATGGAGATGCCAAAGTCAGTGTAAAAAAATAATAACAATGTATCTAAAACCTTGCACCTTTAGGAGTGTCAGCCAAAGGATGATGCAGTGCAAATTTTCAGACAGCGTGTCTGAGATTTCACACGCTCACAATGCAATTGTAATCATACCTTCTTCACATTCACGTGTCACTTGTCAATGATGTCTCCTCTTGAGCTAAATCCGCACGAAGTCCGTGGTCTAATCTCACTCTTGAATAGTCTGCCATGCATACCCCCAGACTTGGTGAATGTACCCTCAAAATTAGAGGTGGCTCGTAAACTCAGTGTAAGTAATGCTTTTGTCAACCATTCCATTCATTCTCATTACTTTGTAGAATATGGGCGTGTTCTATAATTATCCAACACCAGAACATGACGGTCTCTGGGTGAGTTATCGTACTCTTGGATAATGATTGAGGATTGCATTCTCAATTTTATCTGTAGAATAATATCCAAAGTCCTAGGCTACAATCCAATCTGGACACGCCACTTCTCAGTCGAGATATTTGGGTCCTGGTCTTTTCGCAACACCCAGGCGAATTTTTTCTTCAGGATCATCTCCACATTCCTCACCTCACCATGCTGCAGGCCCAAATCATCCTGGCCTTTTTGCAACACCTAGGCGGATTTTTTCTTCAAGATCATCCTCACATCACCATAGTGCTCCTTACTTCCTCAATTCTTCTCCATCTTCAATTGCTCCAGGCCCAAATCATTCTGGTCTTTTTACAACACCTAGGCGTCTTTTTTCTCCGGGATCATCTTCATATCCCTTGTCTTCTGTTGATCCATTTTCAACTGCTCCGGGATTTGAAAGCCCTCTCTCAGTCGGTGATCCTACTCTGGCTGCTTATTCCAATCTTGGCCGCCAAGAACGATCATCAAGCCCTCATTCAACTCCACGAGTTCGAAGACGCTTGGAATTTGGTGGAGAGTTGAGATTGGGTTCACCTGATGAAGAAGGGGGGATCTGTGGTGCCAATGGGACTACTGAGGATGGTGGTTGTGGCGATACTGGTGCTAGCATGCATGCCGAAAATGCTAGTACCCAAGGCCAAGGGCGAGGGCGGGGGCGAGGGCGTGGGCGTGGGCATGGGCGTGGGCATGGCCGAGGGAGAGGGCGTGGTCGAGGGAGAGGGCGTGGTCAAGGGAGAGGGCGTGGTCGAGGGAGAGGGCGTGGTTGAGGGGGAGGACGTGGTCAAGATCGATGTAATGTTACACGGGGTGCGGCTGCTCCTCCGGCATGGATTTATGATCCACACATCGTTGACGATTCGGACTTGCAAGAAGAAGTTTTCGAACTTTCCGCAACTATACAGGAGCAAGATGACCGTCACAACGATCAGTTGCAACAGCCTGGTCCCATCCCAGGACCTTCTGCTTGTCCTGAACCCGAAAATCAGGCCCTCTCTTCGCCTGGATATCATTTTGTTCTTGATCTGGCTACGGCTTGTCGAACCTACATTTTCGAACCAGAAAATTCTGTGAACCCCATTACTCAAATCTTCAACATTCTCAGGAACGGCACTAGCTCCTCTGAAGATGTTCGTGCGCAATCTAGACTTCTATCTATAATGTCTGTTGACACTCTGGAAAATATTGCGGATCGTTGCATCATGGCAGAGGAGAACGTGGCAGTCACAGACTTTGTATTTATGGTCAATGCTATCCAGCTTCGATGCAAAGTCATCAGGTTAGTTGTATCAATTCTTTTCCATATATACAATGAATAAATTCCATCTCTAGCACTTGCAAGGCTACTGGACACAAGAAAATGCCCATTCTCCAAGGGATCAAGAATCATCGATGTATGCGAACACTGGCAAGATACGTATCTGATGGAGCAAAATTCTGACTATTGGCGGGAGGTGGTAAGCCCACTTGTTCATTGATCTTTTTCTATGCATTGATCATTATCTAGCATCATTCTTCATTTTAGCCATAGCCTCTGCTGCCAAGCTTCGCTCAAATATTCGAAGTCTCACTCACGACATTATTTTGAGGATCAATTATCTCTTGAGATGTCCTAACCCTGGTACGTTCTTTCATTTTGGTATAGTTCATTCTAATTAATGATTAATTCTAGATCATACTCTTGGCCGACTGGTTATACAAGACATCATTCCTGCAATTTCATTGTTAAGGCAACAATTCCGAGCAACGTTCTCTTCCATATTCAACCATGAGCTCCTCTTCAGCAATGGAGTACTACCAGAGATAGAGGCTGGCAATTTTCTTCGATCTGATGAATTTTTCAATTCTATAACATATAAGTAAGGCCTTTCTTCAAGATATTTGATCCTACTGAGTATTCTTCTGAAGTGCATTTATTAAATATCGTTGTATACGGACCTGGGAGAGTTGCTACTCACCTTTACCAGGTTCGGTTCCCCTTTCACCTTTTTATCTCATCAACCATGCCATTTTATCGTCACGCCCGGTATCTACTCAGCTCTATCCAGGCATTAATCACTCCTCGGTGGATGATATCTCTTCTCCACTCTCTAGCCCCGATGACGATCCAGATCTCAACTTCAATTCTCAATCGGACAGTACAAATACTTCCACACCAATATTTACTATTGACACCAACTACGACCCATCTCTCCCTCGTAATATAAAGGTGGAGTATAAAGTTGAGAACCGCGTTAAATTCACAGACAAGGAACGAGGCTATGCAATGCAGGCTAAAACCTGTGAATCATTAGCAGACCTTACCACCAAAGTCAGTCATTGTTCTTTATATTTATTCTTTAAAACTCTGATATTTTTTTGATAGCTTCGAGATCAATTAAGTAGAGGCAAGAAAACCAAGAAGCGTTATCTCCAAATAACTCATCAAACTTTACAAGGGTAGGCGCTAATTTGTTGGCTGTAATTGTTGAGACTTAACACTGTTGTTAGAAAACGTCTACACATTAGAGATTCCAATAATGATATTCTCTTATTGGCCTGTCCAGATTTGCCTAAGCATTTGCGAGATCGTCTTTTGACATCGTTGAAGGCGGCCTGCCCCAACAATTTACAATGGACAGATTCTACAGCCGCGAAGGAATTTCTTGCCCTCCATTTCTGCTGGTGGAATAGGTATTCCACAAGTGTATGTTTTTTAGTTATTTCTTATGCAGTCTACTCACAAATGTATGTTTTCAGGGAGAAGGGGCCCCTTCTGATGTGGAGCCTGCCGCTTTAAGGAAGGAAGGCCTCAAACGCTCCAATACGTCAACATTTACTCCTCGTACCTCCAAGGAATTACAACAGCATATGGAGGAGTATATTCGCTTGGAGGAATGTTTTCAAGATGTTTTTCGTTGGATAAAGGAAACGGTATGCCTGTTACATGCTATATCACTCGGTGTTATCCTTATTTTTATATAGCTTCAGGAAATTCTACCAGAAGATTACAGCATCCTAGGCCAGTACGCCGATGTCCTCCCGGGTGATGGATTTTCTCCAGCTTATCCATTCAGTGGATTTGTAATCAACTTCAATGTTAGTACCCGAATTCATCGAGACGTCAATGACAAGAAGCTCTGCATTGTAATGGCGATCTCAGACGATAACTGTCAAGGAGGCGATATCTGTTTTTTTGGAACCAGGCATTAGACTGGAGCTCCTTTGTGGCGATATGGTCTTATTTCCTTCCTCCAAAATCAGTCACTTCAATTTGAATTTCAAGGGTGAAAGAGCTTCGCTTGTTCTTCATTCAGATGGTACTGGAGATAATTGGGTTAAAAACCATAATCAATGGGCCAAAAATATTTACATGAATATAGAAGAACATAATTAGATTTAGAGTATTATTGTCATTTATTGTGATTAAACTGGTTTTTCACATCTCCTGACTCCGGTCTCCATTCAGACCCATGAAGGATGTCTCCGTGTCATCTTTCTATGAGCCTCTAGACTCCGGTCTCCTGGCAGCCACCCGTCGTCTCCATGACCTCTCTCCATTTCTGTCCGCTTTCTATCAGGAACAGATGAGACACTTAATTACCTTCAACCCGGAGGTCTTTTGAAGTCCTCATCCTGACACTCTTCGATCCCCAGGTAAGTCATCTTGTTGCTTGTTGTTCTTCCTGAATCCTCAGCCTGACTCGTCATTAGCTAGTCACCCCGATATATTTCCATGCTTGATGACTAGGCTTACAAGACTTCTGTTGGATCAAGCCACACCTCAGATTGACGAGCAAACACTGTTGACTCAACCCACCGACTCAGGATCACAGCTCGAACCTTCCGAGACTGAAATATTACCCCCAGACATTTCTGATCACTGCGAAAAGTGCATCAACAACTCTCTCAAAGGTGTGGTCAAAAAAGCAGATACTTTCATTAGACTCCAGAACATCATTAAACAGTATCCTTCCAACAACCAATCGCACTCTTCTATCCAGGCTCTCAGATCTTACCTCTCCATGCTTGAAAACCACAATAACCTCTGAAATGTGGCTGTTGGACAGTCTTTTGAGCCGGTACCACCTTGGGAAAGCCCCTCAGATGGAGACGAGCTCAAATTGGTCGGGGCGCCAGAGGAGTTGGGTCTCTCGACTTGTCAACCAAGGAGCACCTAAACGAGGTCGATCACCAATCGAGTCCAAAGATGAATCTGACTCACCATCTCGCAGGTGTCATGTCGAACCGCACGGGTTTGCCTGGATCATTCAGGAGCAGATCGACCTTATCCACATTCGACAGACCCAACTTGCTCTCTCGAATTTTGTGCGAGATCCCAAGCTTGCCAAATCATCCCTCCTCAATGCCTCTTACCACAATTCCCAGATGGGGAATGGTCCAACATCCTTTTAGGACGTTTCGTTGACCTTGACCACATCTTATCCGGAATATATGCCAGATTGCCGTCAGAGCCAGTGCTCCTGCAAAGGTTGTCCAATCCCACTCCAATTGGACTATCGCTTGGGAATGATGCCGCAATCTTCATATTCCCCAATCGCCAGACAGAACTCAATGCCTATGGAAAGTTCATACAGCAGCTCTTTATGTCCTTCTCCCCAGAGAAGCATCTTCGAGTCATCCACTATGACTTCCGGCCTCTCAACGAGGAGATGTCCTCCTTTCTGACCATGCCCAATTTACCGCCTTAATCTCTTTTGGCTCCAGAATGGAGGAGGATCATCAGCCGGCCCACACCTATGTTCCAACCCTCCAAATTTGATCCTTTACACCCCCTCATTTGTCCCTGGGGGCAGAAGAATTATGAACCACATCAGGACTTCCAGGCAGCCCCATCGGGTTGCTTGGTCTCACGAACGCCTCAAACACGAATGCGAGATCCCGCTACCATCGCATCATATTCATCTGCATTGCAATCTTACATTACATTCTGTCGCTTACACAGTTTTCCAATTGAACCGACCCCAGACACACTCAGCTTCTACATGGTCTACATGAGTCACCACGTCAAACCAACCACAGTCAAATCATACCTTTCTGGAATCTGCAGTCAACTGGAGATACTCCATCCCACAGTTCTCGTCACTTGACAATCTCAACTTGTCGTTCAAACTCTTCTTGGTTGCCACATCATGAAAATGGCCGATTTCTGATACCGAGCTTCTCTCGGCATATCCTCTACTCCACCACAAACAAGACCATGACATCAAGCTTTTTCTATTCCCTTTCAATCCAGAGCTTTGGCTTCACGCAAATGGCTCCATCCCAAATCGCCGATGGTTTCTTCATCTACTACATGAATATTTTCTGGATGGAACAGCTGGCCATTCGTTTCGCCCCAGAGGAGCCACCAACCTCGCTCTCAGAGGCACTGCACCACATATCATTCAAGCCACAGGGCGCTGGAAGTTGGAAACATTCCAAACCTATATTCGCCAGACTCCTGTCTCCTGGCAGCTACCTGAGAGTCGTCTCCATGACCTCTCTCCACCTCTTGGTTGACGTTCAGGTACAGTTGCCAAGAGTTGTGATAAATACTGAACGTACGTTTCTTTTTTTCCTAAGGAATGAACATTTTTGTTTATTAACTTGGCTTCGCTACCTAGAGACCCCACCCACACCTCTAAGACTTGCGCAACCCGTCCCTTTCACCCTCAGAGTTTCCTTATCATCCTCTCCCGTCAACCACCAATCTTGAACTGGGAATGTGAATGGATGTACATGGTATCCAAAATCATTCCTTCATCCTGCCCCTTTCCGGTGATTGTCCAACTCCTTCAACAGAAAAAACCGCACCTTCGCCTATTTATTTCTGAAACTTCCTCAGTGTCGATATCGGATATCCCAGTTTACGTATACCACTTCGGACCCCAACAGCATCTCGAACA
>Ga0307517_10011378_pt1 | contig 12333 bp, 12 predicted proteins | sample 23_EM_MG_FD_194515 | JGI IMG/M metagenome (GOLD analysis project Ga0307517, IMG submission 194515) | Populus trichocarpa ectomycorrhiza microbial communities from riparian zone in the Pacific Northwest, United States - 23_EM | ecosystem: Host-associated > Plants > Roots > Unclassified | place...
GCTGGCACCATTGGTGATAGCCTTCCTATCGCCAGCACCTCGACTCAGCCACTTGATTCCGTGGATGCAGACAGCTCTGTTACGCAGGCCCCTCCTTCGAAGAAACGTAGGGTTAGGGAGTAGGTACCACAGCAAAATTCTGTGCCCAAACATGCTTCTTATATTTCAAATTATGTATTTGTATGATTTATCATTGTCATTCATTTTGGTAATTCTGTGCTCGGAAACGCTTCTTATATATCAAATATGTACTTGTATGTACGATATATCGTGGTCATTCATTTTGGTTTACAATAATTGATCCGGAACCCAGCGCAAAATGCCGCTTCACACAGCAAGGCTCGTTCGACGAAGTCGAACTTTTATTGATAACTGATCCAAATTTGACGTCAGGTGATCAATGTCACACCTTGGGCTGGTCTACCGTTGTTGACCGGTAGTAGGTACTCGCCATCTCTGGTCCCAGCGGTGCAAATACACGCAACTCTCGCACCTTCCCGGATATCCTGCACCACCTTGGAATGAAAGTCGACGCGTGTTCACAGAGATTGTGGCCAACGTTCACATTGCTTGACCAGAAGCAGGTGGCTGTCAATCCCCTACTCACCGTGGGCTCGATAGATGCACGCGCCAACTCTCAGTTCGCTTCCCACATGTCCCAACAATGGGCGACCGAGCAGCGGCTCAGGGAGGAACAACGCGAACGAGGTGCCTCTCGTTTGCGAAATCTTTGGAAGACAAAACACACCAGTTTGGTGTATGCATGGGTATGTTATTAGCCCCGCCTCCTTTTTTGTTGCTAATCCCCTACTAAGATCGTGTCGAGCCCACCGTCATCGAATTTCAGGAAGGTTTCACATGGCCGCGCTTTGTCCTTGACGATCCTGTCATAGGTCTCCCTGGTCTAGTTCCCCTCCCCATGGCCTCTTCAATATCTATCGGCCTTCCCTTGGTATATGGACAGTCGTTAGCCTTGGACATGTGGTAGAAGTCGCTGAAAGCAGCCGCGTCCTGGTCGAATCCATGGACGTTCACCACTGCAAGAACCTTACTGAGCATACAATCACTCTTACCTCCCAATTCCGCGGGCGTCTCGACGTTACCAGAGAACGAGCCTACATGAGGCAGCGACTGCTTCACGACGGGCCCGCCGAACTTTCTCTTTCCACCAGTTCAGGTCGCTTTACACCCAAACAGGAATCCCGCCATGGCGATGAACTCTCCCTCCCTGAGACAAACCCGGCATCGACCAACGGTCTTGAGCCCTAATATTTCCGAAGTGGCGCGTAGGTTCCCCCTTTCGTGGGATGGTTTTGCACATCAAGGGCCACACCGCGTCCACCAACACCGCCGAGCTTTGCCTCAGTGACCCCGAATTAGCGTCGAGCAACTCTCGCAATCTAGCGATCCATCTGCCTTGCAACGTGAGCCTATCGTAGCCGCAGCACGGCTCTGGCCCAATCAGGCCCACCTCTGAGTATGTCTTTCTTTCTCTTCTGTTCTGATATAGCCTTTCTTCGGGATCCAGAGTGAGGGACGCGAGTTCAACGATGACCTCGAGGCGAATTTGATGATGGACTCTACGAGCGGGAACCCTTCCGCGGCCTGGGCATGTTTAGGGGTGCCAGAAACATCTTCTGAGGTGGTAACCGCCACCGCCACAGCTCTTCACTAACTACCCCCACCTCGAAGTCATTTTTGCATCTTATAGTTACCGATTGATTTCATTCTGTCTTGTTTCAGAACTCAGAGTGAGAGAGGCGAGTTCAACGATGAGCTCTTCGGACGTAATATGACGCGAGCCAGAGCCGCTCTTCGGCTTCATCGAGAGGCAGTTCAACAACAAGAAAGTGTGAGTGCTTATCTTCTTTTTTTCGTCCTCTCTTTCCTCCTTCGTGAGACCTTGTCTGACTAGAATTACTTTCGTTCTGATAGTCCTGCACCTGACGCTGAGGCCCATGATTTTGATAAACTTGACTGAGGACATTAACGATTGGCTAAATTTGCGAGCTTTTTGTACTATCTATGGGTATTGTCGAATACTTTATTGGGTTCATGGAACATTTGTGGAATATCACCACCAATGACAGCCAACATGCAGCTCTGAATTATTGTCGAATATCTTATTGGGTTCATAGAAGTCACCATTTGTGGAATATCATCGCCAATAAAGACATGCCCTCGCTTTTTGCGGGCCTTCATCCAACTGCTGGCTGCTGGTCGCGTAACTCAGGCAGAACGCCAAGATAACAATGGGTTGATCAGTTAAATATTGGTAAGGGACAGAACGAGGTAGAGACCGAACCAAGGCTGAGTTAAGCTTAAATGTCAAAGTTTATGTCAGGAAAAATTAAGGGTCTTGCAACAGAAGTGTGTAATCTGGAAAACCGGTATGGCATCAGTGAAAATTGAAGAAAGGTCGGGTGAAACCAACATACCATCATCACCCCCACTTGCATATCTGATATCTGTCGGCCTCCCTACAATAGAATCCAGTAATCTCCTTTTCCTCGAATTGTCAACGTGGATGGTGCTCCACGAATCTCGCGACGTGACACGACGCAGACGCGAGCCTCCCCCACGATTAGACGCACTCGAAAGGGATTCAAAGTTGGCATCGTCGAGTCGAAGAGAGGAAATGACGACCCCGATGCATTGGTTCAGTGATGGTTCTCTGCTTCCTAACTCCTTAAGTTCTAGAGAAGACGGCCCAGTGGTCGTCTTCCATCTGCTATCGTTCGTTTGCCACATGTGTTGGTACTCGTTCGCGGGATCGGAGATAAACGTTGCGGTTAAGGGTTCCCGGGTACCGTGTTTTGAAGCGAAGGCAGCGATTCCCCAACTCCTTGCACAGTGAGTTCCATGCACGAGGATGAGGGAACCATTCTTCTTGTTCGGGATGTATTGTAGAGCGTGCTGATACCAAGATTGTGCATGCTCGCGGAAATGCCGCTTAACTTCAGGAAGGTGGAAATAAGTGTTACGGATGCCAGAAGAGCTTCCGCCGTGCGGTAAAACAGTAATTGCCCCACTCCCCGATTGTTTGTACGTCCGGAATTGATAGGGACTACACGATAGGGAAGGTCAGCTCACAGGGAGCACGCGATGTTCAATCCTACGCACTTTTGGGTACCCTCTCCTCGTTTCTCAATATTAGAAGTTGTATACGTCTGTTGTTCTCGGATATCAAGCTGCCAGACAGAATTCCTATCGATATGGAGATGTTGGTAGGGTTGGCTGGGAGGATGAGCACCTTCCGCAATGTTCTGCTCATACGACTGAAAGATGTTGAATATAGGGCGAAATTCGCCTGGATCGTCGAAGTAACCAAGATCTCCAAGTCGAACCCCGCGACGTCCACCACCAGGGGGAAAGAGGGTCGGCGCCGGAAACCAGAACGCAACAGTGTCCGGGTCAATAATGTTTGAGCACATGTATAACGGTATGTGACTGTCAACATTTTTGCTCAAACCCAGGTGCTGAGAAGTGTAAAGACTTTGAGCGCATTCATATATCGCTGAGAAAATTTTCTTACTTCGTTATCCTTTCCTTTGATGAACGGAACAAGACATGGATTTCCTATCACAAATCAATTCAGCTTGCCTTATGTAATCCCACGTTATCAGCTCGTACCTAAGGGCTGAGTCTTGTAGGAAGGAGTCTTCTGCAAAGGATTGTGTACTGGCGGGTCTTCTATATCCTGAGTATATAAATTAACGCGTCAATGTGACGTTTGTATCATAGAGAGAAAATCCCTCACTGTGTGTCTTCTCTGCATACCAGGATGCGTGGTGAAGGATCGCGCTTCTGATAACATTATCTTCAGCCACAAGCCAAAGAATATGGCCATATTGACGGACCTATATCCCCTTCTCCACCATCCGAACCATATCGGGAGGGCGGGTAACTCTGGTTAACGACAGGTTAAGAGAAAAATGGTGAAAAGAGGCAAAAAAAACGGTCAACGAACTTGGCTTCCCCTCATGGGCGGGGCGGCGATCGAACCCGCTATGGATTGTGGTTAGAAATTTTGGTGCAGAGATGGAGGATGGAGGGGAAAAAAACACCATAGAGCGGAGAATCAGTTGGCTGACCCCACGGATGTGGGCCCAACGGGCCAATATATGGGTTTGAATTTGGATCCTGGCCGCTGGGGCGCGAAGACTCTCCTACCCAAGAATTTTCCGGGGGTTCGGAACCAAATGAATGCTGAACTTGCGAAGGATGCGAGTACGGGGCTTCGTATTGAGGCGGTCGTGTTGTATTTATCGGGGGATACGGTCCATGGAACTTCGGACGACTCAATTCTCCTGGTTGGCTGCTCCCTTCTCCCCCCCAAGTGTTGTACAGAGGGGTTTCCTCTTCTTCACGTTGAGGAATCGGAGGGGTCGAAGGAAGGTTGGATCGGGAAGAGTGTGCGAGGGAGGGTACCGTTTCGGGTGGCTTAGTTGAACCACGATTATCTCGTTGTGTGTAAGGGGTCCTGTTTGAATCTCCTGACGTATGTTCAGGTTTTTTCCAACTGGATTGCTGCGGGGAGCTCTCCGCGAATGTAAAACCTGCAACAAAAATCTATTCAGCTTGCCTTATGTAATCACCACGTTGTCAACTCGTACCTGGCTGAGTCTCGTAGGAAAGAGTCTGCTGAAAAGGATTGTATACTGGCAAGCCTTCTATATCCTGAGTAGATAAATCAACGCGTAAACGTGATGTAAGTATTATAAAGAGAAAAACCCTCACTGTGAGTCTTCTCGGCATACCAGGATGCGCGCTCGTCGTGGTGAAGGATCGCGCTTCTGAGAAAATTTTCTGCAGCCACAAGCCGAAGAATATGGTCATATTGACGAACCTTTATCCCTCTCTCCACCATCCAAATTATGTCGGGAAATCTGTTGTGAGGGCGGATAACTCTTGTTATGGGCAAGTTAAGAGAAAGACGGTCAAAAGAGGCAGAAAACAGTCAACGAACTTGGCTTCCTCTCATGGGCGGGGCAACGATCGAACCTGCTGTGGACTGTGGTTAGAAATTTTGGTGCAGAGATGGAGGAAAACACACGATGAGGCAGATGCGCTGACCATCCTGGCGGAGGGCCAGTTGGCTGACTACCCCGAGGATCAGATCCCATTGCGCCAACAGATGAGTCAATCAGCAGACCCCACTCGTATGACGCCCTATGATCCATTTCCCCCAACCCGACCGCGTTAGCACGAAGCCCAGTACTCCCGTCCCTTGCAAGTTCAAGGTTCATTGCGCTGCTCCCTTCTCTAGGCATTGACTTTGATTCATCCATGTCACCTGAGGTTTGTTCATCCTGGGTAGGTTATAAATCAGTCAATCTTCAGAATGAGTAGACAGGTGCAGACTTGATCCAAAGATGGAGTTGGTTGTACTATTGGCACAGAATGTTGGCCTCCGTTTACTGGGTTAAAAAATGAATTTGAGGTGAATAACAATTTGAACCAAACGCACGTGTCACATACTATATATATGATTTATTGTCAAGTGTGGTCCCAAGTGAGTGATAAATTGCCCGCCATGGATATCAACATCTTTGGCGTGTTGAAAATGTGAACTGGAAGGTTGTTGAAACTGTGAACTCTGTGAACTGGAAGGCCGTTGAAACTGTGAACTGAAAGGTTGTTGAAACGGGACCTGATGGCTTCGTTGATCTGGAACCGAATCATTGGTCATCGGTGGTCTCGAGCTAGAGGGGATGGACCAGGGTCTTAGTAATGGTATTTTGCTAGGAGATTGGCTTAAGGAATTTTGCGACTGCAAGTTGGTTGCGGAAAGCCAGAATGATTACTATGGGTTGAGGGTCAAGTCGTTGGGGCGTTCGTTGTACTTGGAGTACTTGAGTGACTCGGATATCAGATGAGATAATAGGCTATGCAGCCACGTGATCTCCCTGCAGCATATCCGTGTCGCTCGCTGTTGCTCGTCCTTGTTGCTTGCGTTACGGCTTCCACTGTTCGGGAAAAAGTCTAAAAATATTTGAGGGAATTAATCTCATGTAAAATAGAGCAAAAACGGAACTTTAGCATCCAGGAGCGAAAATTGTGCTCAAAACACTTACATTCAAGAGGTATGCTGCAATGCACCAGCAATTGCCAGCACAGTGTAAACCCTTTGTGGCCGACGAGGGAAATCACTGACAAGTTTGTCACATGAGGGAACAGGACCAAACTCTACATTCTGAGGATGAGAATGAGTACGTAGTACAAGGGGGGAAAGTAGACTACAGAAGAGAATGGAAACACATCTATATATATGTGTGACAATGTAACAGACTAACGGTAACAGCCTTACACCCTCCCAAGCTCTGAAAAATTAACAGGGGGGTGCGGAAAGGAAAAGGTGACTGGTGGAGAGAAAAAAGAATAGATAACACAAATCCAACACAAATCTGAACTACTTGCACATTAAAACAAACTGCAATGCTTCAACGTGAGCACACCCACAATTAGGGGCCACAAGTTGAAGAAGAGTGTCATATAGAAACACGAAAGAGAGTCCATTGAGGGCCAGAACAAAGAAAAAAAAGAAGAAAAAAGAAATAGAGACTCAACACCATTCAATCATCATTATCCCAATCTTCCTCCAAATCCATTCCATTCCCAAGGACACATGAGGGGAGCATGGCTGCAAGCACATCATTGATGTGGGGCTCACCATCATCGTCGAGGTATCCCTTCATGCAAGAGGTAGTGATGGCAGCAATGGGCTTGGTAGAGGTTGGCATTGGGGCCATACGCAGAGGGATACCTTCATCACCAAAAGTGCACGATGTATGTAATCAATTGTAGACCATACATGGGGCCTGCAATTACGGTAGGTACATACAACCGAATGTAATTACACCACCTAAAATGTAGTCAAAATATAAGTTTGTACAATAATTGCAGGGGAATGTAATCGGCTACAGGACAGGTGAGCCGAATGTAATTCAACAGCAATAAATTCAGGACATATACAAGATCTTACCACAAAGGTGGGCCAAATGTAATCAAGCTACAAAAATTTCTCAACACATACAATTTATTAAAAGACTGGTAGACTGAATGTAATTGAGCTGTAATAAATTTATTGCACATGTAAACTACTGGCATTACATCGAGACTATAGATTTGACTGGCTATAATTCCAACGGTTTATAAGAGAGAAAATTGAGCTAATAGATTTGCAGGGGATTTGAAATAATTGAGCAATAGGAGACCTAAGAATCCCACTCAGTGTCAACGGAAGCAAATGAGAGGATTTGCCTAAGATTGTTGATGCCGAAGGAAACCACAAGGGCAAGTGTGGTGAGATGGTCCATCCATGTTCAGGAGACACCGCTCAGTGCAGAGTGTTGTTGTGGAGATTGGCGCAGTACGGGAGCCCGCAGCTCAATGCAAAGCTAAAGGCGATGCAGTTTGTGTTCGTTTTGTTGCCCATCGGGCCTTCTGGTTGGTATCATCCGCATCATCCGCTATATCCACTGGAAGCCGCATTGGCTCAGTCACATATGGAGTGGGTACTGGGAGCCTATCTTCGTGACCAGTCTCTAATCCGAGGTGTGGAGGACCTGAGAAATCCAGCTGGTCCAAATGATAAATCCAAGAGTACACCCTCCCCACACTGTTAAGCAACAAACATCACAGGCATAGTGCTAACACCCATTCATCACATTGTTTGTGTCCAACATCAGCACCTGATGATTCAGGGAAAAACTTCCTAAACATCTGCTGCACGTTACTTTCTTGCTCGTTAGAGTCCTGGGAGAGGAGCATGTCAATATCAAATTGGGGCACGAGCTGGGTCGATACCTGGCATTCGAGACCGTTCAACCACATTGGATTCACATTGAGTGGTACACCTGGAGTCGTGCAATAAGTGTATTCGACCGCCCAGGCCGCCCACAGAGCTCCAAACAACGTTTACTTCACAATCGTCTTCCTTTCATCCTCTTTCGCTGTTTGTAGCTGCGCCATGCACCTTTGGTGGTTGAGGACAAGAGGACACCTCTTGTCGATGTTCCCCGTCTTGGGTTTGGAAGATCCGACTTTTGTAGATGGTGAAGGAGAGCTGGATCTCAGCGAGCGCGGCAGCTTGGTGGACTTCAACGATTTTCTCCATGCAGGTTTGCATCTTGAACCACTTGAAATCTTCCGCTTCTGAGATAGGTTCATTGGGTCTTCCAGGTGTGGTCCGATATATGGTTGTCGGGTTGTTTTGAATTTGGGGCCAGATGGTGGTGGTAAGGGTTTCTCCTTGTTGCTTTGAAGAAGATTCACTGCTGATGCTGATGCTGCTGCAGATTGTTTGGCAGATGACATACGTCCATCTATCTCCTCATCGGAATCGTCGTTATCGGATGAGAGGCCTCCATCATCTTCAAAGTGAACACCTGTGTTTAAATGAATTATACCTACACCTTTGGTCTGAATGTCACGTAGATATTTGAAGAACTACTGATCGGTGTTAGTGCGAGATTGCAAAGGAATTGAGATAGCATAGTCACGAACATTGAACACGTGAAGGACACAGCGGGAGGCAGAGATGGAGAACATAGCGAGCAAGTGGTGGCACATCAGGTTTTTTCTGTAAGGAATGGGAAGGCGGCAGTGACACTCTCCTCAGTGTCAGTGTCTACACCAGTCATGTTCTCAGATTCGGAGCTCGACGCCAACGAGGTGGTTTCGGATGGAGTGGCTTTGCCAGATGTGGTGGCTGCTGGAGCGGTTTCTGTAGACGAAGTCAATGTGGCAGTATTGCTTATCACTCCTCAGAGCACAAGAATTCCTTGCAATCGGCCAGCAACATATCCTTCACGCCAGGCTGGAGGATGATAGAGCTCATGGGCCTCTTCTGACGAGCGCCGTTCCATCGCCAGCAACCATACGTCCTACCACCCAACCATGGGTAAGTAGTAGTTGCAGGAGATGGTGAATAATTGCTCTTATGTGTCCACCATGAAGATATGAATGCAGTGTTCGGCATCCTTTCCATACCTGCGCTTTGCCTCCAACACCAGCTTCTTCAAGATATTGTTAGGGGAACGAAGCTTGATGAAAGAATTAATTTTGGGTTCAAAGGAGGGAAAGGGAAGGACAGCGCTACCTTATCTTCAGCAAGCATCCATGGCCATAGTCAGGATAACTCTTGGCTCGGGTGATCTATGAATGTGTCCGGAAAAATCAATATGACAGATATATGATTGGAGATGGAGAAAACCGAGGTACCCTCAGCCAGTGACCACGGTAATATATTGTATGGGTCATATCTCAATGAAGAATCGGGTTAGCTACATGACATATGACATGACTCATTAGAACTCACCGAGGCTCGGCATAAATGCTACCTTCCGCTTTCTCCGGCGGTGAACAAGGGCTCCTGTCGTCATCTGCGTGATTCCATTGCGGTTGACTGAGCGCATGGTAATTGAGAATTTGCGACTGCAGCCCCAAGAGGGTTGCTAAATATATTTATGAGCACCAAAGGAATATTGAAATGGTGGGAAATGACCTTGGAAAGCCAGTGCATCAGCCTGGAGAAGAGTTAGTAACAATGTCGATAATGAATTAATAGGGCATACCAATCATAGGGATAGTCATCTTGGCTGAAATGGGCAGTGAGGAAAGCTAAGAAGAACGTTCAGATGATTTCAGGAGGGCGAGAGAGTGAGGAACATCATGCATCATGCACATGGTTGATACCTGGTCCAAAACGCATGAAGTCCATTTAAACCCCGACCTTTGCGTGATCGATTTTCTACCTCTGAATTTCGCCGTCGTTCTTTCGTCTTCTCCCACCATGACCAACCCTCTCCCTCCACCCCCTCTGTTACTCTCTTTTTTGTCGGCAGCCTCTCACACCCCAGGTGGCAGGAGGTTCTGGTTCTCAATGACCTAACTAACAGCAACAACCACGATCGCAGCTAGTGTTTGAAAGTCCAGTTACAAGACTAGAAAAAAACCGAGACCGGACCGGACCTTAACCGATGAAGACTGGAAATTCTTAGGACCGATAAAGACCGTAACTGTGGTCTGGTCTTTGGTCCTGCAGCTTTGGGAAATTATAAAGACTGACAAAACCGGTTTAGACCGGTTTAAACCGGTCTTTTGGGCCCTAAAAATACAAGCAGGTAGCCTCATGTAAGAGCTTTCGAACGACTATAAAATTATAATTTTTGCTTGAGAATAAACAAAGTTATGCCTAAATTCGTGTATAATTTATTTATATGTTTAAACTCACGCTGTCGGAATTGTCCGGATATGTGATCACTATCATCAACCACCATCGCCTCCCTCTCTCACGCCTCCCACTGCTCTCCCAACCACGGAAACCTGTAAAGGTCATTGGTAAGTCTTTTTCTACTCATATATATTTGATATTCTAATACTTTGCTGTGCATTATAGTTCATCTGAACTTCGCCACATCACACAGACTCTACACATCTGCCAGCGAGGCAGGCCAACCTTAGGAGGACATAGGTGGCAAACAGAGGGACCAGAGATAACAAGGGGAGACCCAAGCAGAGGGAGACCCGTGAGGTATGTGAAAGACCAAGTCTGTATCTCAATTCCCCTGGCTCATCCTTCCACCCACAGGTCAATGGCCATGTTGGCCCCATGCACATCCGATCAGCCGTGTTGACCCCCACATCGACTTGCCATGTCAACCTCGATGTTGACCAGTCGCATCAACGTGCACATCGACCACCCGCATCAACGCGTACATTGGCCAGCCACGTCAACACGCACATCGACCAGCCACGTCAATGCGCACATCAACCAGCCACGTCAACATGCACATCGACCAGCTGCCCGTAATGCCAACTCCCGATGCCATGTTAACACCTACATTGACCTCCGTGTCAACCCCGAGTCAATGCCTTCACCTCACTCACCATCTGTGCTGTTTTCACATTGGTAAGTAGCATTGTCCACCACATCGCATCATCATTTGCCATGTTGAGCCACCAAGAACTCTGCAGTGTCATATACCTGAGTATTTACAGTAGATAGTTAATTACATTTATTTCATTTCTCTTCACACAAAACCCCAGAAGACCAGTCCAGACCAGTTATAAACCAGTTGAGACCGTAACCGGTTAGGACCAGTCTTGTAACCGCAGAAAGACCGAGACTGACCCCCTAAGACCGGTCTTTGGCGGTTCGGTCCAGTCTTTTACAGCTTTTTGAGTTACAAAGACCGGTCTCGGTCTCGGTCCAAGGCCCTGAGGGCAAAAGACCGGACTGGACCAGACTTTCAAACACTAATCGCAGCAGCGGTAGTTTGAGGGCGAGTTGCAGCAACACCAGCCTGAGGGCCGTCAGCACAACAACCAAGGACCTTGAAACCGAGGCGGAGCTGCCTTTGACAGTCTGTAACCTTATCTCTCAACAACTCATTTACTAATTTGTTTCCTCATAGCTCAAGACGATGACTATTAAACCATCAAACATGACATGTGCATATATGCCTCACATTAGAGATCCTGATTCCCGAATCCCCCTTTGATTATTTGTTTCACCTCACTTGCAGGCCATGCTACCTGGGCTGTCAGAGGAGTGATATCTTGTTATTGAACACCCTGTATCATGTTCTATTTATTACAGTCCACGGTAAGCACATATATTTTACATTTTATACTAATTTTGCATCTCGCATTTCTAGCATCTTTTTTTGCTTAGCTTCTGCAGCTCAAACCTTGCCATCCTTGGGTATCTCGACAATTCCTCCACACCTGTTTAAGTTGTGCGATGATCGTTACACTCCAACTCGTCGCTCGGCCTCCACTGGGTGTTGAGTCACTGGAGAGATCCTGCTCTAGATCCATCTCATCTCCAATACCCAGCTGCGGCGTTCTTACTCCACATTGTCACCGATGCACCACACGCTATCATCTTCCTCCATGGCAACTCATACCTCTCCTCTCTTGCTCTTCTCGCCTCAATCATCATCGCTGGAGGCTTCACCCAAGCCCAGCTATATTACTGTGCCTGTGCTTGATATACTAGATAGAACCTGTAATAACCATGGATTTCACAAAACATTACTGGATTGTGAGCGTATTGAAATATATTCCATAAGACAAAATACTTTATATAGTTGACAGTCAAATACATGCCCTTGTATTACCCACAATTGAATACAAGTGACCTCTTGGTTACATACCCAGCAGTTTTTGCAGATGAATACATGGTCTTACATAGCTGGCAATTTATGTGGCCATTTGCAAGTGTTTGCAGGTATTGTAGAGTTCACATTTATGGTGGTAGCATACAGCTTAGAGGTCCTCTGTATTCGCATATATCTATATACTTGAATTTCGAAGTTTACATGG
>Ga0307517_10011379_pt1 | contig 12332 bp, 7 predicted proteins | sample 23_EM_MG_FD_194515 | JGI IMG/M metagenome (GOLD analysis project Ga0307517, IMG submission 194515) | Populus trichocarpa ectomycorrhiza microbial communities from riparian zone in the Pacific Northwest, United States - 23_EM | ecosystem: Host-associated > Plants > Roots > Unclassified | place...
TCCGTCTTCTCTCAACTCATTTTTCTCCATATTTTGGCTTTTGCTGTGGGGATAGCTATCGCTTTTACTTTGTTGTTGATTTTCATTTTTTTCATATATATATATAAAATGAAACCAATTAAAAACCAACGTGAAACATCATGTGCTCGTTTCGTATTGTCTCTTGTGATAAAATCCAGTGCTGATGTTTGCCAACATATCATCATGTATGCACATGGCGAGGCTCACCTCACCTTGGGACAAGCACTCCGAGGTGAACTGTTTTATCTTCAAAGTTCAGAGCTTTACCTTGATGATGTGAATTCAGTCCCTCTGATAGAGGTAAATGAGAACATTGAAAAGGAAATTCTCTCTTTCTCTTTTCTCTCCCTCTGCAAATTCTTAAAGGGAGAGCAGACATCACAATTACTAGAAGAGGTAGCAATGAGTAAAAGAACATTTGAAGGGGGCCACATCCCCGTAACTCATGCCTTAATGGAACATAACATAACCTACCATGTCAACTTTTTTTATAGCTTCCTCGACTCATAAAGGCTTCCTCGTCACTGGGGAGAGACACTTCACTTCTTGCTCCACTTTGGCTTCAATGGCTAGACCAAAGCCTGATCAGTTTCTTCTGGCTCTCTTGTTCTTCTTTATCAGTACCTCTCTATGTTTTTGTCATGGCATGCCATGGCAGGTTTTTCAAGAGGATGATGGCATGTCATGGCTCAATGAGGAGGACAATGAAGTTGACATAGTTCAAACTAGGCATGATCCATCAAGGAGCTGTAACTTTGAATCGGGCAAATGGGTTTATGACCAATCCTATCCTCTCTATGATTCTAACTGCCCCTATCTTAGTACTGCAGTCACTTGTCAAAAAAATGGAAGGCCTGATTCAGACTATGAGAAGTGGCGATGGCAACCTCATGGTTGCTCAATTCCAAGGTATATACCTGCACTTGAAGCTCTATGATACCCCAATCTATTTATTTTTCCTTTGGATATGCATAAAAACGCTTAAGTAATTGTTTGTGTACTTAATTTCTTTGATGCAGGTTCGATGCACTTAAGTTTCTTGGCAAAATGAGAAGGAAAAGAATAATGTTGGTAGGTGATTCTATCATGAGGAACCAATGGGAATCTCTTGTCTGCTTAGTACAAGGAGTAATTCCAACTGGGCATAAGAAGGTGACTTATAATGGCCCTTCCATGGCCTTCCATTCTTTGGTAAGTTGTATATTTACTTACTGTCCTTCCTATATTTTACTGTTCACTTGGGACCGAAGCTTCAACTTGGAAGTGATTTTTCTTGCAACAGCTTGATCTAGAATTAAAATGTTGTTAACAGGATTTTGAGACATCAATAGAGTTTACTTGGGCTCCACTGCTTGTGGAATTGAAGAAAGAGGCTGGAAACAAGAGAATCTTGCATTTGGATTTGATAGAAGAGAATGCAAGATATTGGAGAAATGTTGATGTTCTGGTGTTTGATTCAGCTCACTGGTGGACTCACTCCGATCAATGGAGCTCGTAAGATAGATTATTCCCAATTTTCTCTGTCTTCTTTCATATTCTAAAATATGGCTTGTTGATTAATGCAATCCATCAGATAGTTTTTTCAGCAGCTTCATGGTCCTGATTTCATCAAATTTCAGGTGGGACTACTACATGGAGAAACAGACTCTCTTCCAAAGTATGAATCCGATGGTTGCTTATCAGAAAGGACTCACTACATGGGCAAGATGGATAGACTTAAATCTTGATCCTCGAAAAACCAGAGTCATTTTTAGAAGCATATCACCCAGGCATAACCGGTAGGTATCCAACATCATACAATTCTTAGTTCAAATGGTCATGTTCTTGTAATGTATAATGCCATTTGAATTGCCAATTATTTTTTTTAGGGAAAATGGTTGGAAATGCTATAACCAAAGGCAGCCTTTAGCATTTTCCAGTCACCAGCATGTCCCTGAATCCTTCGTAGTACTGAAAGAGGTGTTGAGAAAAATGAGTTTCCCTGTGTATTTGCAAGATATCACAGCTATGTCAGCTCTACGTAGAGACGGGCACCCTTCTGTCTATAGAAGGGCAATAAGCCAACAAGCGAGACAACACCCCAGCGGCTTTTCTTCTGACTGTAGCCATTGGTGCCTTCCTGGGGTACCTGATATCTGGAATGAGATGTTAAGTGCACTGCTGTAAGTTCAGAATATGTAAGAGCGTGTAGAATGAGTGTTCTGCTAAATTAATTAGGCTTTGTTTTGTCATCTTAGAATCTGTGATGACTAGGCAGTCATGGTTTGTGCTTTTGTTGCTGTATCATATTGATGTGAAATGGACAATGGTATGTTTGGCATGTGACTTGCAGTTACTGAGATAATAATCGCTTGGTTGATCTTCTTCTTGTCATTTTGATGTCAGCTTTTTCTGAAACCAATTGTCCTGAGTCTTCATACAGTATCTATTGAACCAAATTGAAAGTTGGGATAGGGAGGTCAAATTCAAATCTAGGGTAGAGTAGGACGAGAACATTTTGAAGATGTGAGCTTGCAAACTGCCAGAACCTTCTATGGGGTCTTAGCCATAAAAAGAATGAGAGACTATCGATAACCATAGAATCCAAAGCACCACCTAACTTTGAACAGAAAGTAGAAAAAGAAAAAGAAACCAAAGAGAAAAGAGAACTTCGAAGTCCTCTCATAGGATTCAAATTCTCCTGTTTTAGCTTTTGCAACTACAAATTATCTAGATCAATTACCAGTAGCATAAAGTTAGTGGATAGCTTTGCGTAACCGACAAAACAGGATGATCATCATTGCTGGACATGATGGATAACAATGTTTTTACTTGGATAACTTGTAAGACTACATAAAAGATGAAGCCAACATTGATCCAATGTAGAAGAGCAATATGGACACACATTTCAGTTGCACAAGACCAAAAAAATAGCTCCACTGATGAGCTTGATTATGCTAAGACATGCCAAAAAAATGACTTGTAAATACTTGCATTCAACTCTAGCAGGAAAAAAAAATCTGCTACAATATAATGTTTATTTTACCACTGGCAGGGTCCAGGTTGAATGGCACAGACTTATGAATCTGGTGAATTTAGAATCGAACAACAGCCTTCAGCCTTTCTAACACAAATGTAAGTTTTTCCTCACCTTGGAGATGTCCTTAACACTCAAACCAAAAGCCTTCTCCAAAAGCTCTTCCTTGATTCCACATCCGAAAACTGCAGTTGGAATCCTCATCAATCCTGGATTTTCGCTATTAAAACTGCCCAGGATAGTTGCTGGTTTATCTCCAACATTCATTTGGAAGTGAACTAGCCCCCTTGGAAACACCATGACTTCACCTTTTTCAAGCACCTTAGCAAAAACTCTGTTCTGTGTATCGACGAACCCTGAATAAATTTTCCCCTCAAGCACATATGCAACCTCTGTTGCTCTTGGATGGAAATGAGGCACGTTGACACCACCAGCTTCAAAATCTGCACGAACAAGCGACACACCTAGTGTGTTTAGGCCTGGGAAGTTATTCACATTGACAGGGATGGATGCTAGCCCGGTTTCGCTGAATTTCCCATGAGATTTAATCCCAGAAAATATGAAATCCTCTACAGTGGCATCTGATGAATTCTTGCATGGGATGTTGGTTGCGGAATCTGTATTGGCTATGCAGAAGTCACTGACCGGATCGGGGTCAGAAGCCAAGGTGACACAGCCATGAAGAAGAACGGCAAATAAGACTGTCACCGTTAAGGACATTGTTTATATGTTTACAGTACTCCTTTTCTTGGACCAGGGGAAGAAATGGGGTTTCAAGGACTTCAAAGATGGATTTCACAACAGAACAGTAAGCAAGATGTACTATTTACACTTGGCAACTGTTCAATCACAGCCACACTGAAATTCAGCCTTCAAGAGTGAAAACCAAGTTCATTACAACTGGCAGAGGATGGGTATTTGTTCACATACTTATTGGAGTGGATTCACAGCTTTTCTTGGCAATGAAGCTTGTTTGATTAGGAAGGTAAAGAGTATTAGCTGGCTATCGTAAAGAGGGTTTACTTTTGGCTTTTTTTAGTGCCAAGATTGGTTAAAGATGGGATGATGAGTTGTTCTAAGAGGCTTTGATTCATCGAAAGAAAACGTACATCCAAAGTCACGACATTTCAATTCTGTGCTCCAACCACTACCTTATGAACACACACACACACACAAAAAAAAAGTAATCAAAGCCCCACATGGCTCATGATACAATGAGAACATGCTTATTATCTCTGAGAATCCTGATCCGGAGAACATGCTTCCTTGGAATATAAATAAATAATTTCTCGAGTTTGAATTCGAAGGAAGGTTTCAAGAATGCGACCCGAACATAAAAAAAAAAAAAAACAAAACAAAAAAAAAGAGTAATAATTGTAAAATCCTTAGTTATCATACCTAATCAGGAGAGGAAACTGGCCCGTCCAAGATTAAAAATAAAATAAAATTGATGTTCACTCGACCAGGTCTGTACTGAATTCAATTGATTTATTAAAAAAAATTGGTAATTTAACTGAGTTATCCAAATTTCTCAAATCAACTGGCCAGCCAGATAAGGTAAAATCCTTCCAGGTTTTGGATAGAACGTGATTCATACGTGAGGCGTGGTGGAAGATAGAAAAAAAGAGAGATGCCTTTAATCGAGCAATAGTGTTATACGCGTGACATGACTTGATGATCTTAAGAGGCTTCGCATTCATTATTAGCAACTCATTGTAAAGGCAACTCCTAGTGTTTACTTCAATATATTCAATAGATTGGATTCTAATCCACGTTCCTTTCCAGCAGCACTCGGTGTTTCAAATCTTAATCATGCAACGTTATTTCTACGATTCATTCACCTTGTGAAGTCCGAGAGCTGCATGTCCTGTGAAGATTTGTCAAAGCTTCTCAAACAGATATTTACCTATACGCATCTAGTTCCGTGGGAGACAAAATTATCATTTGCGTGCATCTGCATCGGCACAGAACGCCCCATATCAAACCACACAAGGCAAGTACGCATGTCAAAGTTTGATCAAGGTAAAACCACATCTACTGGCTTAAGAACATATAAGGGGAGCAGAACGAGGTCGGGATTATTGGCTTCAACATTCCATGTTTTTCCTTTGTAAATGGCTTCATCCCTTTTTCTCGGGATCAGCAGCAGCAGGGTTACAAGCATCTTTTTCAAAGTTCAAACGTCCTGGAATATGATCACCTAATATTTGGAAACGTGCAATTCACGGGTGATTTGAGCTCAAAGACAATGTGGTACAAGAAAAGTTACATTGTGCTTACAATCAAGAATGTTTACGTACCCTTAAGACTAATAGCTTTCAGTATCTGTTTCCGGCCTCCGAAGGTAGTAACGCAAACAGTTCACCAGCACCTGCAGATTCAACAAAAAGAAGAAGAAAAAGACATAAAGTGGTCGACGGCGCATAGAATAGAAAGTAAACTATGCTTGGTATCTTAAAGTAATCTAATTCTGTAAAGATACAGCATGTTCCTGTATAAGATGCAGCACATAGGATTCACTTTCCCATTGTAGGAAAGCTAGCAAGGGGAACTGGGAGTCCATATATAGCCCATGAACATTGTTTATAATTGATCAAAGAACCATAGTTGGCATTCGACTAATTACCTGTGACAAGGAACTGTTCAATGCTGCCCCTCCGTAGCTGACATGGAATTTGTCTTTGGCAACTAATCCCTGTGAGATGACAAGGATAAGTAATATAGAAGAGAAAGCGAAACTAATATGCACTTGATGGAATGTGGGTTATCACGTTGGGGGGAGAGAGAGAGAGAGAGAGAGAGACCTCTGTATCGATCTCTGCAGATTCAACATCAATATTAACATCAGCAATGATTTTGATGATTTCTACAAGCAATCCGGGTCGATCTGCTGTCTCGACGCAAAGCAAGCTGATAAAAAAAAACCCTTGATTTTATATGTCCACAAATGGTAGGTTATTAAAGAAGAAAATTAAAAGAAGAAGCACGTATAACTTGTGAATTATAATACTAATCATTTCTGAACAGCAGCAAACCTCCTCTTAGGCCCATCTTCTTTGACATGAACATGAGTTGCAATATCAACATCAAGCTGCCATAAAAGAAATTACAAACATAAATTCAAATTTTATAGTCTACAATAGCACATGCAAGACGTCTACTGTTCTAGGAGCAGCTATTTGTCAAAAAAATAAAAACGATTTAGATGCTAATGGTGGAGATCCAATAGAATATATACTTCAATTAATGCAATAACCAAACCTGACAGAAGCATCGACACCATATCAATCAACTAAAATAAGAGAAGCATCTGTACAAAACATAATAGCATATGCTGACTGAAATCAGAAAGGATGAAGACTCTCCAGTCCAATAGTTGAACAGCAATCTGTACCAGGAAATAATTCAAGGCACACCAAACAGATACTCAAAATGCAGACAAGTTATAAACATCAAAGCAACAACAGATGCACAAACCAGAAGCTTTGCGCTTCAATTGGCTCTCCATGAAAAAATATGACAATTTTTAGAATATATATGCACCGCACCAGTCATCAGTTGTCGGAGTACAAGTTAAGGGATTAGGCACAGGCAGACAGGTCTCCATAAAGCAAATATCCAAAGTATAGACGATCAGATGAGGATAAATTGAACCAAATCAACACGATGAGAAGTTCAGTGAGCTAAAAGAAGTTTTCATGATGTCACCTGCTCCCCGGGAGCTCTCATATATAATTGCACACAGGGGCATAAAAGCACATGCACAGACACAGAGAGAGATATAGAAGCACCTTTTTCTCTGGAGCTTTTATTCCAAAAGCCTCACCCATAGCAAGTCTCTCACTAGATTCCTAACAAGAAAGGAAACCAAAAAGTAATTCATCGCCATGAGAAACGTTAAGAAAATAGAACAGAAATTTCTCTAATATCTACCGGCAACAGGCAAAAATAAAAATTAAAAATTAAAAATAAAGGAAGAAGATGAAGAAGAAGAAGAAGAAGAAGTGATAGACCAGCGTATGAATTCAGTACACATACTGGATGGTACTTCAAAAGATTGTTGATGATGGTAAGTCGAATTCTCTCTAGCATATCGGGATCTTCAACCTTGCGACCAGAGTCTCTGAAACAACCAATATCGATCCCTAAATGCCAAGACTTCCAGTAAAACATGACCACAGGGTAATCTCTGATCACGTAAAAGGGCAAGAAATATGTTAATACAAACTTACAATCGTGTAATGAAAAACTTAGTTTGTTTGACTGGTCCTTCAGTGAGAACAGTTCCCTTTGCCACATCCAACCCCAAATCTTTCAGGGCATTCATCTGTCCTCCAATAAAAATAAACCAAGTTACAAAAACTACAAATATTTCTGAGCATGTAATGATTATGCTATGATCATATTTAAAGGGAAAGTTGTTCAGCTCCAAAATCTTCAGGATAAGAATTTTGACCCACAATCAAGACCACTTCCAATTAATGCTGGACTAGAGAAGCACATCAGATACCAGATGAAGGCAGATGCATAGGTTTACTTCATGAAAATAGCCATCATATGCAGGCATTTTGGGGGCTTCATACCACATGCAGACCACCCCTCTAACGGCCCTAAATACACGAGACTAACAATACGCAATGGCTTTGCCTTGATATATATTCCCCCATTGGGGCAATCACAGCACATCTCCTTGATGAATTCTGATATATACTAACTCTGGTTTCAATATCTATGAAAATAACTCTGCTTCAGAACCAAATCTCCATTGGCATATTGAGCAAAGATGCTGCTTCTGGCCACCTCCCCTTCCAAGATTTTCACACTTCAAAGCGACAAACCCCATTTCATGTATAAGAATAAGAAAGCTGGCCCTTCGTTGAATTAGAGATAATCAAAAGGCCAACCATGTGATGGGTGGTGGATTTGGAGTTAAGGGAGGGCTGGCCATCTTTTGTATAGCCTGCACTTTCATTTTCATGCATGCGGGCGACAAGACTAAAAACTTTCAAGAACAGAGAGGAATGGGTCAGTTGAAAAACTACTCACAGTATCAATAAGAGCTCCAAGACGATCTCCAAAGCTAAGTTGTACGATTGTTGATTCAGAATCTGAATCTTGATCTATCAGAACGACTGGAATGGGAACACCATCAGCATCCTGTTCAGGTTTCTGCAATTACTGTTAACTTGTAAATTTCGCAGAAAATTGTAAAGCCATTGAGTGCACACATTTCTCCTACCAATAATTAACATGTCTACGTCAATTTCTCAATGTCAAATGTTTCGTTCACAAACACACACCCGTGCAGAGGTGCAGGCATGAAAAATCTGATATTAAACTCTTTCTACAATCTACAGTAACTGTATCATGACCGTCTCAGTTGGACAGCAGAGTCCAAGTGACAACGGGTCCGAGTTGAAATAAATCCAGGACAGTTAAAATCACTGAAACACTAGGAAGTGCCGCTTGTGGAACCTCGGTACCCACGGGCTCATAAGCTAAATGACAATTGGCACATACACTTAAAGTAAAAAATACAAAACAAAAACTCCTGGTTGTGATGAACTGCGGAAAAAACTATTAGACCATGCTCTTAAATTACCCCATGACTCGTCAAATAAAGATCAGAATTTAAAAATTAACCCCCAAAATGAGTAATGACTCGACCTACAAAACCATATAAAAATGCCTTCATCGAACACTTCTTTTATGAGCCCCATGCAGGAAAAACCATAGTTGTAAGACCGAACTCGAGCGTCAATCCAGCCGAAGACTCAGGTCGCTGTTTAGATGGTTTGACCCGGGTCATTGCAAAACCCGGTCTAGGTCGTTTTGAACTTTTTTAAAACGGAAAAACTGTAAACTAACCGTACAGGACAGGACAGCATCACTGATTTTCCAGTCAGAAACATCTCGGAGCCATCGACGACACTAAATTTGATGGCACGCTACATAAAAATTTTATGGTGCAAGCAACGAAATGGCAGGAGGACAAAAGTAACTGACCAATGAGGTTGAACTTGCTGATGCATTCAGATCATTGGCGGAAGCATGTACATTGTTCCTGCATACCAGTCAATCATCGATAAGCAACGAGAGTCATAACATAAAAAAAAAACTTATAAGATTATTTTATTTTCATATTTTTTTTACAAAATACCACGCTATTAAAAAAAGAAGAAGAAGAAGAAGAAGCAACAGAGCCGATAAAAATATCCAGTATCACTTATTTTTAATTTTTAATTTATATAAACAATTAAAAAAAATAGTAACTACATATTTTTTTGGAAAAACAACTCTCGACATTTCTCAGCAACCAAGCAGACAGCGAAAATCTTGATATAATAAAATAAAATAGTAACGAGTATAAGCAGAGCAAGAACTGACAATCAATAAATCAAGCTAGGCAAGTAACGGATACTCGGAAAGAGTGTCAGCATATCCGAAAAGAGAAGAAAAGAAGACTTTAGCTTACTTTTTCTTGGAGAGACCGATCATTCCATTTCCGAGCTCGGAAAACCTGTTACGAATCGGAGAGAAAGCGAGAGAGGACCGTTCAGGCGGAGAAAAGACTTGAGGAGAGTTATTGAAATCCCTATATCCGTAGTGAATTTGAGAGAGCGAAGAAGAAGAAGAGCAGAGAATACTGTTAGAGAGGGCCATGGAAGTTTTTTGAGAGAGAGCGCCTTTTTTTAAGTCGTCTGTTGAAGATGGTGAGGGGGTAGTGTAGGTTAATTTGCATGACTGTGGGTGGCGTCATTTTGGTGGGGCCTACGGGCTACGAGGGGGTGATGACGCCAGGTAGGATTGTACGTTAATGAGTCAGCCGGGCTTTGTATGTAGACTCTTTATGCTATGATATTTGATAACAAAATTCCAAAACATAAATGAAAGTTTTGTTTGACATGACTTGTGAAAAATGAGTCATGATCTTGAATTTAAATTTAAAATTTGTTTTTCATGGATAAATTAGAAAAGAAAAGTTTAAATAACTTTAAATTAGAATTTTATTTGGTAAAAATAATTTAAATAACTTATTTGTGGATGAGATGTGATACAAGTTAAAAATGAATGCCTTTTACTTTTAATAAAATTAATATTTCAACTCATTTTATAGTTTTTAAGTTATTCCTAACTAAACTTATTTATGAATTTATTATGAGTTAAAAGTTAAAAACAAGAGAATAATATTTAGATTAGTCAAAATTATATTTGTCTGTTGATTTTTAGAAAAATATATTTTGCAACATGAACTTTGATACACCCGTATCAATTAACATACCAATTATTTTATATTCATCAGAGATGTAAACTATAATTTTTAAAAATTAACAAGTAAATGCAATTTTGACCAAATTATAAGTAGCCATAGATAATTTTTTCAATAAAATTACTTTGAATAAACTTAAGAAAATAATAGCAATGTAACCTAACTAAAAAAAAAGTTGTGATACAGGAACTTGGGAAATTTTCAATGACAGGGGTGATGTTGTAAATTTTAAAATACAAGTGTGGAAGAGGAGTGTTTGTTAATATACAGGGGGCGAAAATGAAGTTTACAAAAGAAATTGTTTTATCTTGCCAAAATGATGTAGTGTGGACTCTTGATATTAAGACATTTTGTCCCTTGTTCTGGTGATAAATGGCAGCTTTCCATTTGATACAATTTTGTCCCATCAATTGATGCCACGTATCATCTCCCCCCTTATTCCGCTGAACACAAAAAACAAGAGAGAAACACCCAAACAAAATCACAGCTCACACAGCACCACCCTCCTCCCTCCCCAAGACTGCTGGAAATTTTAAGAGAAAATATAAAAATCCATTGGTAGTATTTATTCGCTTTCAGGAATGAGAAACTGAGAGCGAAAATCTTTGGATACTAAAAGTTGTAAACAGCATAGAAAGTGAAAATGGTGATTGTTTTAATAATATTGTTTCATTTTTTTAATAATATTTTAGATATCAGTCCTTTTAAATTATTAAAAAAAATAAAAATATTTTTTAAATATAAAAACAACACAGGATAACGGTGGTTATGATTCTGTAGGCAGGAGGGTGAGCTGTAATTTTTTAGAGGTTTATCCCTGCAAGATTGAAAAAGAGGGTTTTTTTTTTTGCTTTTATATTGTATTTTTTAATGACATGGTATATTAATAAATAAAACGAAATCATATTATTATTTATAATTTAAACACTATAAAATTTCTCTTGTGAAATCTTCCGAGTGTGTGTCGGCTGAGAGACCATTGACGTTAAGTTGATCATGATTGATCCTGATCGCTAACTAGTGGATTCATGAGACGGACAGCAAAACTTTTTATTTATCTATTCATCCCTAGTAGTCTGACACGACGCTAGTGGAGATAATTACAAGCAAAAATACCATAAAGAATGATAAAGTACTTAATTTTTCCTGCATGTCTTCGATTAAAAAAAATGACGTGTATTTTAAAAAACAAAATTAATTTTCAATTGATATTCAATAAGGTATTTGTTTTAAAAAATAATAAGAATCTTGAAATACACGTGTCATACTCGTACGTGGTCACGGGACCATACTTGATTATATTGTCTGTCAAAGAATAAATTCAAAACCTGGATTAAAGTTTTTATAAAAAGATTAGAGATTAATTTTTTATTAACCGAGACTTCGTGATAGTTTTTAATCAATTGTCTCGTGCTTGCTTGACATTCCTTATGTTCCACGGTCACCCCGCCAAGGCAACAAAGATTTGAGTTTTGTGGTGATTTGTTTCATTGAAAAAAAATATTATGGGTGTGATAGTAGTTATTTTATAAAGTAATTTTTATTTATAAATATATTAAAATATTTTTATTTTATTTTTTAAAAATAAATTTTGATATCTATACATTAAAACGATATAAAAATACTAAAAAAATTAATTTTAAATAAATAAAAATTTTAAAATATTTTCGAAACATAAAAAAGAAACTAGTAGAAGAGGAAGAAGGTAACTACAACCAGGATAACACTTTCTCAAAATGACAAGCCCCCTTTTCCTAAAGAAAATGTCAACAGAAATTTACTGTAAAAACAATCAATTTTATAACAAAAGATATCTTTTTTATATTAAATTTCGATGCATCAAGCGGTGTACCCATCCTATCCCATTTTGTAATGGTTCCATTCAAGAAATAAAGTTATTATTATTGATTTTAAATTTAAACTTTATGATTGTTAATATGATAATTACTAGAGATCTATATAGTTGTTAATTTTAGAATCTGTGAAATTAATTGAGATATGTGTAAATTAATCTGAATATCCATA
>Ga0307517_10011380_pt1 | contig 12331 bp, 8 predicted proteins | sample 23_EM_MG_FD_194515 | JGI IMG/M metagenome (GOLD analysis project Ga0307517, IMG submission 194515) | Populus trichocarpa ectomycorrhiza microbial communities from riparian zone in the Pacific Northwest, United States - 23_EM | ecosystem: Host-associated > Plants > Roots > Unclassified | place...
TACAAATTAAAAAGTTAAAAGGGAATGAAATTGAAAAAAATATATAATTTCATAAATTATCTCAAATAAAATAAATAATAATCAAAATAATAAAAAAATGAAAGATGAAGAAATTAAAATAATAATAATTAACATTTCATAAATTATTTCAAATAAAATAAGTAATAATAAAAAAAATATGAACCAAATTTGATAGATAAAAAATTTCAATTAATAATTATAAGGAAAAAGCAAATAACAATTATAAAAATAAGGACAAAAATTAATATAAAAATCAAATTCTAAGGGATGAAATTGAAAAACAAATATTCAAAACAAAAATATATAGCAATCAAAAGTTTGAAGACCAAATTTGATATAATCAGCATATAATATGACATTTCTAAATTTTTCATAATTTCCGGAAAGTGTTTTCCGCCCAAAATAAAAGGAAAACATTTTCCTGAAAACCAAGCCAAATTTTCCTTTGACTGGAAAGTGTTTTCCATTGACCAACTTTCCGTTGACCAGAAACTATTTTCCAGAAAACAAACACAAACACAGCCTATAATATCATTATCAGGGATAAAAAGGCACACCAACAGAATGTTCCACATTCTACATGACTGAGAATCAATTTTAAAGAAAATTAAATTAAGGAAAGCATGTGAAGTAACAGGCATGAGTTCTTTAATGGCAGCTCATTGAATTTCATCATGCGAGCTGCTATTCAAGTTCTCCTGCGGCATGGTCAGTTGTTCTGCCACGTGAAATGAGCACCCACCATCTCTAGTGGAGTCTTTTCCCCACATAGAAATTTGAACAAAGTCTAGCCAAAGGAAAAGGAAAACAACGCAATCGACATGGTCTTAATCCAATGGACATGAGTACCAATCTCTAGTGGAGTCTTTTCCCCACATAGAAATTTGAGTGTCGAAGTTACTTTCAACTGCAAATGTAAAATAAGTATCAAACAAGCCAATCGCCCATCAAATTCTTCAACATTTCACCAATTGGACATCACATAAATCCACTTTACACGGGATCACATTTACTTTGATCGAATTACATGACTCTGTACTTTGTGATCGATCACATTTAAACAAAAAGGTCAAGCCTCCGAAGGAGCACAAAAGAAACCCTCATAGTTTTCACACATCTTCCCTGCTCTTCATCCAAATCTTCCTTGAGTCAGAGTTGGTTCAAGTCCATAATAATGAAGATTGGTAAACACCTTCATCATTTATGTAATGAAATAAAAATAAATCATCCGTCACTAGTGTTGTTTCTTCAAACAAATGTTCTAATTTTAAATGTTGAAGACAATTCAGGCCGGATGCCGTAACATAAGAGTTTTACCTTAATCTTGGAAGTTCAGCCTCGATCCCTCCCCAGTACTTCAAGTTATCTTTTAGGGATTCTCTGCTTCAGCTGGCCTCTTCCTTTGCTCCAATGGTTGCAAACATTGCCTGTAATGGATTCACAATTGAGAATGTAAGGTTATTGCCATGTGCAAGAAAGAAGAAGTAACAAAAAATGTACCCACTTACTCTTCAAATGTTCAGCGCATTCTTTTTTTGTTCTACAATCCGAGCATAAATAAATAAAATCTTAATCCCGGTGTCCCTTTCTATTTCCTCTGCCTCAGCGTTTCCCAGGACGTTCTTCATTTTACATGCTGGTACAGGTATCAGTTAATTTCCACAAATCAATCCCGGGTCGGCTATCAACATCCAGAATATTTGATGATCAACCATCGCGCTGTCTTAATCCTTCCCTCCTCCTCCTCCTCCACCACCACCACCACCAAGAATTTCCATCACCGTCCTTTCAAATCATTCACTTTCGAGTCCGAGAACAAAAACCATCCCCCCTCCAATGTTTTCTCTATCTAAAGTTCATCTTCAGCACAAGAATTCAATCATTCCAATTATAAATCCTTTAGCACACCTCGAATGCTTGTCACTTCATCAAGATAGATTTGGTAAAGAAAAACAAAACCAAAATAATCGCACACCATTTGTCCTTCAAAAAATTTCTGAATTTCAATCTAACCGAAATAATAAACCAAGTGGATGGAAGGATGAATTTTGTGGTAAATTTTGAAAGTTGAAGCTTTAACTGCCTTTTCCAGCGTCGCATGATCCATGTGATTAAATCATTGGGTCACGAGGAAGGGTCAACGTGACTTACTCGTTGAACCACATATAGCAACAGAAGAACTTTTTCTTTTGAGAATTGAAGAGCCGGGAGGCGCATCTTTGCTTTTTTTATTTATTTATTGTTTATGCTAGTTGTTTTTGTTCAAATTTAGAAAAAGAAAATCTAATTTACATTTATACTGTTTTTGTTTATTTCACATAATAAATATTGTCGAGTCAAATTGTACATCCACTAAGATTAAGAGGGGTATTTTGAAATGTGATAACGATTATTTTTCAAAGTGTTTTTCACTTGGAAATACATCAAAATAATATTTTTTTTATTTTTTAAATTTTATTTTTAACATAAATGCATCAAAATCATTATAAAATATTAATTTGAAACAAAAAAAATCAAATTTTAACAAAAAAACAAGTTGAAACTTAATGTCAAACACCCCATAAATCTTCTCATACAATCTTAAAAACATACCCCTCAAATGACTCTGATGCATTTTGAATAAATGTGCCATTTGAACCCAAAAATTCAAGTAAGGAAATATACATCTTCAACCATTTGAAGTTATATACATTTATATAGTTTGAAATACAAGCCATGCACCTAAGAGAAAAGGAGGAAAAAAATAGATTTTGTTCTCTAAATTTACAAGTACTATCGATCTTTAGAGTATGGAATTTCTCAACATTCTCCTATGATTTTAAAAGGTCTTGATTTTACTTCTAATAATTAAATAGCTAATCAACACTAATAATAAGCTAACTTTTTAATTTCTAAATATTCATATGAGATATTAGCATATCTATACGAATTAAACAGGCTAAAATGAGAGAAAAAAACATACTTACAAAGATACAAATCATGAATATTTTGAGTGGTAGTTTAAGAGGCATGTTCAATTTCTTAATTTTTTAGATTCAAATTTAGAGTCAGCACCTTAAATTTATTTGGATGCTGATATAAAAGTGCGCCTTTAAGATAAATTGAAATAAGAAGTGAGATTTCTTTTGATAAGAACTTGGACCTAATTTAGGATTGAAATCCAACCATGGTTTTGAAAAAAAATTAAAAAAAATATATCTTTAAATTAATTTTTTTAATATTTTAGATACATGTTCATGTCAAATATAATTTTAAAAAATATATATTATTTTAAAACATTAAAAAAATATTTTAAAAAATAATCTTACCTATTATAAAAATACCCTTTCTCTGACGAGTAAAAAACTCATCAGAGGTTGTAGGAGTGACATGATTGAACAGGGTGTAAGCGTGAAAAAAAAGACAAACCATTCGTGTACCAAGCAAGCAGACATCCATGATTAGTGGGGGTAATATTTTAAAATAAGAAAGATAAAACAATCCCATGCATCAGGAAAATTCCGTACTCTCCTAAACACAAAAGCTGTTTCCGCCTGGTAACATTTTTGTACAGTCACGATCATAAATTAATTACCTCCTCCCTTTTTACATACTTAAAAACTTGTACAGGAACTCTTTATCTTCTCTGCAAGGACTCGGCATGCTCACCATCAGAGCCCCAGCTAACCTGATTCTAGGTATATCCTCAAACTAAACATGTACAGTTTTTAGTACAACAGATAGTTCTTATTTTCATGAAGCTCCAATCTATCCAACAAATAGACAGAGCCCTTACTAGATATGAAAAGAAATAACAGAGAAAGAGGCGTTCAATACTATCCTCAGTTAGCTGTACAACGCTAGCCATCTATGCAGTGGCTGGATTCAGAGTAAGGAAGCTAATTCTCCTCTCTGCAAACAAAGCAAAGAAGAGAGGACTTGTTAGAGTCATTTCTGCACAAGAAATGCAATAAAATGCAACATTAATCTTCCGAGCCTGAAAATCTTGTATGTAGGTAGCATCAGTAAGAGGAAAAAGAGAATATTAGACAAGGAAATTGATAACGTGAGCCCTTCATGTCATGTAAAAAAGAAAAGGGAAAAGTTGGATGCAGAAGAACTCTAAAAGATCATTTGAAGATATTCCGAAAGCATTCTCTCTTTAATTTAGTGTGAGAAAATGCATTAATATCAAAAGATTCCTAATTAGTGTATGAGGCATGCTTATGGAATCCAGGCACTTGTGTGGGAAAAGCTTGCTTTTGGCGAACCTCAAAAATCTAATATTTACCTGCATGATTTAAGTGTAACATAATAGAGTTTTCACTGATTACAGAAACAACAAAACATGACATGAAACATCATTAATCTTCCCACTCTTCTTGCTCATTGAACACCACAAAATGCTCATCCAAACACTAATGTCCTTAATCAACCATCAAACACTGAGCATACAAAATGAGTGTGGAAAAAAAATCAATGAACCAAAAGTTTGCAGCATTTATGGATGTTTTTCCTTTAGTGCAAAATCAGATACAGGAGAACCACATGTAAAAAAGCAGGAAAGGGGAGTCTCTGCTTACCTCCAGCTGCAACAAGTTTCTCTACACGCAGAACTATATGTTTCCCATAAGTATACTTCTTCAGAGCATTTAAGTGAACTTTTATTCGACTGAGTATGAGTCCAAGTTGCTGGTCATCACAAGTTTCCAGCACTTTCTGTACAACATAATTTGCAAACTGATCTTTCATCATGGCCTGCATATAACAAGAAACAGGAATCGAACAGGGAATCAAAGACTACAGAGACATCGATACATGAGGATCGCCATTTCAAAACAAATTGCCAAATAAAGTCCCACCAGAATCATATTATATTAGCTAAAGCAGAAGAATGTGCTACTGTGAATAGAATTAAAACTTACAATATAGAGAACGAAACCTAATCATCTTACTAATTAGACAAATAGGAATAAGTAAAAACACACAAGGCAAAGTTAGAGAATGCAATATGGTAATAAGCAAATACATAAGCAGAAACTTTAAATGCTTCTTCGCATGTTTAGTTATGAAGGGAGTACAGTACACACACAAGTCACAAACCTGTAGAGGCTCATTCTCATCAGTGGTGCCAAGCATCTCATCCACCAGGGCCTGACGTTCTGCAGGAGTGCCAAAAGTTAAGCATTTCTCTATTACATTGGAGGCAAACTTCTGCTGGCTCATTTGAACTATCTGCCCAGTTAATTTCTTTATTATTGCTGAACGCTCATGTGGTTTCCCATGCTCCAGGACATGCTGCAATATTATTTGAAAGTAACTAGGACAGATAAGTTTAAAAGTAAAATGGAACCAAATATGCATTTAGAGAGAGAGAGAGAGATTGCAGTTATTATAATAATCTGCAGAACAGGTTGGTTGACATGAGTTATGTCTGTAACAAGGGAAATACAGACATTAGCAGCAAATAATGGCCAAATGCTTCAGGCGCTTATGGTATGGCAGCAATTGAACTTCATGCTAAACTTCACATGTGATGTTATTGGTTAGAAATCCCACAAATTTAGGCAGGTATAAGAGGGTTTATCCATTATGTTCATTTAACAGGTACAACAGGGTAAGTTTCCACAAAAAATATGACGACTAAATGTTTTCTTGTCAACTGAACAAACTTGAGTTCACAATGGTGAAGAGATCAAACATAATGTTCTTTCATGGAACTATACACAAGTTATCTAGCATTGCTCGATCATATAATTAAGGGTGGATACCAGACTACTGCCAGCTTGAAATCAAATATCTCAGCCAGCAGAAAATGCCATAAAGCAGTGATGCTTCAACCTGCGAGCTGGGGCTGTACCCAATATGTCAGATATCAGCACTTCTTTGACACATTGCAGATGCTTGCCAAGCATGTTCAGAACATGAAAATTACACACATGCCCCCACATGCTATCCCTAGATCGGTATCCATGCTTAATTAATGTACTTTAAAAAGCATTCATCTATGAACAAACCTGTACAACATAATTTCCATATTGGTCTTGTGCCAACATGCAAACAGACTGCAAAATCTCATCCATCATTATACGCTGGGTTTTGGTGTCATGGCAGTGCTCCAGCACTCTCTGTCACATAAAATTCATAACTATTTATAATAACAGTTGGACCTCTAAAATATATTCACAATAGACAAGCATACAAAGACATTCATAGCAAGTAAAAACAGAGTTTACATACCTGTATCACACGGCACCCATATGGATGAGTGGACAGCGTCACAACTTGATCATAAAATGTAGAAACAATAAACTGTATGGCATCTTCAGGTACACATTCAATACACTTCTGAATGACATGGTTTCCATTCTGATCACGTACACATCGCAAGATATGACCATTAAGCTCTGTGACCATTTTAGTCTGCTGGTCCAGTTCAACCACTTCTATAGCCTTGTTATTAAGATCATAGTGCATCGAACCCAAGAAGTTAGGTTTTAAGCAAAGTCAGACACGTCATTCTATATTTAATCAAACATCAGTGCACAAGTAATAGAAAAAAAAGGGCTTCAGTAAGATAAGAAGAAAAGTGATTTGGTCATGTCTTCAACTTAGCTTATGGCAAATACTAAACAGACAGAATTATGCAAGCACAAGGCATCACTGCAGATTATAGAAGTGATGTGAAAGAAGATAACCTATCTACAGAATATTTAAGATGCCTTCAGAAATAGTACAGGTTCCATAAGCAAGGTAATTGAAGTGTACCTTTTGGATAACACGACAGCCATACATTTGAAGGCTAAGGGTCAGCACATGGCCAGTTAGCTGATCAGCCAGTTCTCTTATTTGGGATGCAGATCCATGCTCAAAAAACTGAAGACAGACAGGAAAAATTCTATTCGTAACTCATTTTTTTCCTTCTTAGATGTAGGTGAGGGAGTGTGATGAGACTTCAGCACATGATAAGCATAAAAGGACATGGTAGTAACAAAGGCATGTCAAGCACAGCATAAGAGAAAATACCTTCTGAATCACATAATTACCAAAAACATCAGTCATTAGTGAAAGGGCTTGGGGCATAATTTCATCAAAAACCATGTTATTCTCTTCTGCCGTGGCAGTCTCAAGCTTCTGTTGAATGAATCGGCTCCCATACTGATCAGCGCTGTGCATTGAAGTTGGGAAAATAAATAAGTAAATTCCGGAGGCCTAAACTACGAAGATAGAAAAGTTCAATCAGGTTGCAATATATACCTGAACTCAACAACATGACCAGCAATTTCTGACAGTTCAAAACATTTAGTTTTATTGCTTTTGAACTCATCCAGTAAAGAGGAAGGAAAACTTTCATCCAGGTTACTACCAGCTTCTGAATGCCATGATCCCATGACACCCCCAGACAGATTCCTCATCCCAGGAGAAAAACGCATATTCCGTTCACTGTGCCTCACAGGACCACCAGATCCAGCAAGCAAATTTGGAAGAACGGGCCCCCCTAATGGGCTTCCAGAATAGGACATGCCAAGACCAAATCCTGTGTTTCCATAGTAATTATGGTTCAAGCTACCAGATTTGCCAAGGTATGGAACACCATACTGTGAATTTTGAGAGGACAGCAATGTCTCTAATTGAAGCTTTTGGAGGAGATCATATGCATTACCAACATACTCCCTGTCCAGCATGGGTTCATTGAGAGCTGCAAGCTGGGCAGTTGCAAGCTGGGCAGCTGCATACTCATCTGATCTCAAGTACTGAAGATATAATGGGTCCACAAGAGGCACACCTGCAGTTTGATTCCCAAATCTACTAAGATTTTGCAATTCTGCTGCTGAAGCCATTAAGTTCGGCCCTATTGCACCTAGTGCTTGAGAATCCAACCCACTTCCAGCCATTGCAGCAGCAGCAGCATTTCCAAACAAAGGTGGCAGACTCCCATTCGCAAGAGCACTTCCTATCATGGACGGCGATGAAGGATTCACAGGATACCCACTGAAGCCATAGTTAGCATATGGGGAATTCATGTTATCTGCATTCTGGTGATTAGAAGGAGAGCCTCCTCGACCACTCAGAGTCAGAGTTGAGGGTAATTTAAGGTTTGAGCTAGCAGATGACTTGTTTAAATATGATTGTTGCTTGACATAGTTTTGATCACCTTGCAAATTGAACAGGTTATGGCGATCATCAATTTCATGTTGGCTTCGTGACTGTGAGTGGTTCTCTTCATCAACTAAACCATTTGTTGACATCTTCAACCCAGACAATGCAGCTACGAGCTCAGAATCATTGAAGCTTGTTGAGATGCCATTAAATGAGTGTGAACCACTCACATCTCTTTTATCCATGGAATTGGTCCTACCTCCTCCAATGGGTGGAATGCGAGGGCTAGGAGCCCTCGCTACAAGCTGAGGGTCAGGTGTGGTGCTTCGAGACAAGGTGGCACCTAAAGCAGAAGCGTAGGTATGAGAAGCTGATGCACCAATGTTTTGAACTGCAGACATGCCCTGTTTGTTTGAACTGGAGCGTAGAGCATCAAGGGATGCCAAATCACCATGCAGCTGACTAAACTGAGCTTCAGAAGTTTCCATATCATCATCGAATGCATTGCGGCTAGCAGGACGTGAAGGGTGCCTTGAGATCGGGTTTGCATGACCCATATCATTCTGTATTGCAAAATTAAACAATTAATCTATCATCAAAAATGCAAGTGAAAGACAAGATATTCAGTAAAATTTTGAGCGAATACAATAAATCAAGAATAACAGGAATGGAAAAGGGAGAAGCTCTTCCAAAAAGAGATTAGTTTGCTTAAAATGAGTCAATCGCCAAAAACCATCATCTGCAGATTGCATCAAATATCTGAACAAATCAAAAAAATCAGGGAAGAATCTGGTGGTCGACTATAGATATTTTGTAACAATGAAGCCTTCTGTTTCGTTAGGCTTGCCATAGAAATCATGTATGCTTGAACATACAATAACAAATGCTTGCATAAACACATTTGTGCATGATTCATGCAACATCCATAGGGGCTACAAAAGAGAATAGTGAACACGTCTGATCTAGATACATATATTTTCAGCACTACAAGTGATCTCAAAGCAAACAATTAGAAATATAAAACAAATAAAAGAAGCACAAGGATCAAATAACAGGTTCTCATTCTCAGATCAACATCAAACTAGATTACCCTAACTTTCCCCTTCTGGAAATAGACAAGTTATCATGGGGAGAGAGACCTCTGTCCCTCTCCAGTGCCGCAACTCACTTCTCAACACATCGGAAGATTGCCATTAAAAAAACAATATCAGTAGCAGCACAACATGTTCTTCTTTCCAAAGATAATGACAGGCGCATCTTTTAAAAAGCAATATGTAGTTGTCAAAGAAACAAAGCAAGAGGAGCCAAGCTGGGAAGAGCCACAGCTGCCATTGAGGAGAAACAAATGAGCATTAAAAAACAGAAAATTAGATGAATTAACTCTTACAAAAAAAAAAATGATACTTGGCCGAGGTGGTAAAAGAGGAATAAGCATAAAAAATTCGCAATACCTTATAAAAAAATATTGGATTTAACAAAACGGAATGAAGAATAGAGATCCATGTATTTGAATCCAACTAGCTTGGGAATAAGACTTCAGAGTTGAATTGTTCTAGTCTTGCAATAAATTCTCACAAAGAAAATAACATACAAACTGGAAATTAAAAATATGAAGAACGCAGTATACCAGTGAGCCGCATACAAACATGCATAAACACCTACAAAGATTGGTATTGTATAATCATGTCAACTAGTTATAAGAAGAATTGGAGTTTTCATATCATCAATAGTTATACAGATACAATAAAAAGAGACAAAAAAGCATAAAGTGGTTAGATTAGCAAACAAGAATTTTGAATTGCTCTAATGAGTTGACTTTAGGCAACTAAGATCCACATAAAAAGAATGATGGCGTCAAAAATATTGCACCCAATACAGCATAACATCTTTATCAGATAATGGAAAAGTACAATACCAACAATCAATCTTCCAAATACCAACACAAACCGAAACAAAAAAAAACAAAAGTTTTCAGGCTTTACCTGAATGATCTCTGCAATGCTCTTTTGCCTACTTCCCAGCCCCAATCCCGGCAACCCAATAAGCCCATCTCCTCCCCACTCCACTCCATTCTCATTCCCATTCTCCTCCATTCCTCCTCCAAACCCTGGCTGCACTGCAAAAAGTGACCTATGCCCTTCATTTTCGCCGCCTCTACTTCCCCTCCTTCTATCCCCAACCACAGAATTAGAACCACCGCCACTTCCATGTAATCTCTGTGCAAATCTCCAATCCTCCTTTGACAATGATGGAGGAGGCAATCTTGGATTCAAGTTCACATTCGAATAATAATAATTAACATAAGCTGGGTCAGACCTTAGGACCTCTTCACTCAAAAAACCACCTCTATTGCTATTTTTGATACCAGGAATCCCTGTACCATCAAATAAGCCTCCAATAGAACTTAAAGAACCTTCTACTGTAGGCGGGGCTGAACCACTTCGATAAATATTGAGTTCTTTCTCTATTTCACTTGTTGCCTCTTGTTGCAACCTTTGCTCTCTAATTAGCTTGCTCAAATCCTCGTTTTTCAGCATTGATCGCTTTGAGATATCAGGCAAAACCTTTGAATATGTGTCAGTGATCATTAGGTACAAGTGTAAGGATTAAAACTTGGAATTCAATTTTAGCTAAAAAGTGATAAAAGAAAACTGAGTTTTGTTGGTTAGGCTCAGATAAGTAGGTTTTGTTGATCAAAACCAAGAACCCATGTGACCTCAAAATTAAAACTTACAGAAGAAGATAAACGAAAACCCAAGTTTTGATTTCGTGTTAGAGTGTGGATTTGAGGTAAAGATTGGAACTTTTGGTTATAAATACCGAGATCAGAGTGAGAGTGGCAGGTGGTCAATGAAGAAGGTGGCTTCAGCCATGTCTCTTTTTCTTTTTTTAGAGAGAGAGGGAGAGAGTAGAGTGAAGTGAAGAAAAGGGTGGGTGATAAGCACTAACGGTGGACAGATCTAAGCCATTGGATTTGTCAATTAAAGGCAAGGATGGATTCTTCCAAGATTTGTTCTTACAATGAGAGTCTTTAGGGTTTTATTTCAGATGATTTTATGCCCGATTACTGATTTTTGTTTTTTCTTTTTATATTTCTGACCGGTATCAGTTTGTTTGGTAATAACAACAATAAAAGTCACGTTTGTTTTCTAATGTTGATTTGGTCGTACTGGGCTCCTAACCCTTTTTTCCCCTCCCTATCTTAGGTGTTAAAGGCTCCCCCAGCTATCTATCTGTTCGAATTAGCAAAACATGGTGTGGGATTAGTTTAACGGTTCAGATGAACAATGACCCGGTTTATATTTTTTTAGTCGTTTTATAACATTTTTATCTCTTAACTCGGGTGGTTATCACATGTATCTCAATCAAGGTTGCGGATTTGAAACACACCGGGTTTTATATGATAATTTTTTATGAGTTTGTTTTGGTATTTTAAAAGTATTTTTAAAATAAAATAAAATTTTTTTATCTTTTTATTTGTTTCAAATTAATTTTTTTATGTTTTTAGATTGTTTTAATGTGCTGATATCATAAATAAATTATTTTAAAAAAAATATTATTTTGATATATTTTCAAGTGAAAAACACTTTGAAAAACAATCGCTACCACACTTACAAATACCCCAACATTCACCGTATTTGCCACTTGGGCCCACGCATCTCGACTTTTTTTTATTGATTTTTTGGGTTTTTTTTCCTTTTTATATTTTTTTATTTTATTATTTTATATTGTGTTTTTATTAAATTGTATTTTTCAGTATTGAGTTGATTCTAAATTAATTTTAATATTTTTTATCATATAATAAAATAAAAATAATTCAACCCGATAGAATTCATAGCCTAAATTGCAGGTTTGGCATGTTGATATGAGTAAACCTAACTTTTTTTTCCTTTGAGTTTTTCTCTGGATTTGCCACGTTGATAATATCACATTGAAATAATTTTTACATAATTTAATTTAAAATTTAAATTTTTCTAGTGTTTTAAAATTTAAATTAGTGTACGGAATTTAAAGATAATGTTGAATTTTTTTTACAATCCATAAATTATTTTTTTTAAGTGTACAAGAATTCTTGTCTGGCCCACGGGCGTGGAAAATAACAGTCATTTCCTACGTGGCATTACCAAAATTGAAAAAAAAATCTCCTGATTATGCTCTACAAATAATGCATGATTTCATTGTTTTGAACTTTTGCCTGTTCTCAGAATTATCAATGTCTCCGTTTTTCTTT
>Ga0307517_10011381_pt1 | contig 12329 bp, 10 predicted proteins | sample 23_EM_MG_FD_194515 | JGI IMG/M metagenome (GOLD analysis project Ga0307517, IMG submission 194515) | Populus trichocarpa ectomycorrhiza microbial communities from riparian zone in the Pacific Northwest, United States - 23_EM | ecosystem: Host-associated > Plants > Roots > Unclassified | place...
TTTTCAATATTATTATTAATATCATTGTTATAGAAAATAGTAATGAAAAAGAGTTTTTTATAATTGGGTGGTTTAATTAATTAAATTGAATAAGGTTCAATTTGATTCCACGGCTTTTCAAGAGCGGAACGGAACATGTGGAATGGAACCGGAACGTTCCGGGCGGAATTTAGCCGAAAAATCCGGAACAAACCGAGATTTAAAATGAGATGAAATTTATTCCGTTTTTTGAATTGGTATAAAATATTTCGGCCATTCCAGACGAAACGGAACAGAATTGACAACCTTGGTACATATAAGATTTGGAAATCCCACTCCCTTTAAGGCTTCCATTGTCCGACGTGGTGTAGCAGCTCTTAAAATTAAAAACAACGAAAATTAAGAAGAACAAAAGCATATTCTTCGAGAGTACTGCGAATGACATGTCAAACAGCATGTTAAAGCCACGAATGATTAAAGTAGTTATTTCCTCAAAATCAGTGCCCTACTGTTATTGGGAAATCCAAACGTCACACGTCATCCATCACTTCTCTTACCATTTTTATAAGATGATTGAGATTTTACCGAGGATTGTTTCTGTTGAATTAGTTTTATTTGCAAATGTAATAAAATAAAATAATTTTTTTTAAAATCACTTTTAAAATAGTAAAACAAACGTATCATTTAGTAGTGTTTGGTATTATGATAATAGTAGTTTTTTGTTTATAAATATATTAAAATAATATATTTAAATTTTAAATTTTATTTTTAATATTAATACATTAAAATAATTTTAAAACACTAAAAAAAAAATTAAAAAACATAATTTTACCGTAGGAACAAACGCTACCTGAGATTTGAGCTATACTTGTTTTAGCCAATCTCCCAGCCCTCCTACTGCTTCAAAATGCCCAATGAAAAACGTGGCTTACTTAACAACTGTCATATCTAAATTCAAACCAAAGGATACATTCGTGGCGATTCGTGACCAAAGCAGTTTTTCTCGTACAGTCGAGTTCTATGTGCTATATATATATATATATATATATATATAGACACACCTACTGCAACTTCTGAGCAGCTTTTTTTTAATCATCATTCAAAAACCAGGTAAGACATAATAATAATCTTATGTGATATATGGGTACATCTAAGATTACTTCTCCTATGTCTTGTGGGGTGTTGTGTTGATCTCTTACTAAGAAATCCAGCGATACATATCACATACAACTGAATCTCTTGCTTAGGATGCCGCCTTCGCTGTATGTCTACTAAATAAATAAAATCTCAAGATTTATATCTAACCTTGGCAAAAGACTAACTTCATTTCTCTTACTTTTTCCGGAAATTAATTAATAAAGTGGCTGCTGTACTGGTTATGTTTTGGCTTGTAGTATACGTACTCCATTTGTTTTAGGTGTCTGTGGGTTTTTGATCGAACCCATGTTGTATTTACTTTGGCATTAATTCAAGGTTGATCAAGAAAAAGAGTTAGAGGGGGGGGCATTACTATTTTACGTTTTTTTCTGGATAAATACTCCTATTGTACGTTGTTCAGGTGCTTGATTCTGGGTGATAGATCACCTTTTCTTCTGTTTATCTAGTGATTTTACTCATATTTTGCCTGCCTTGGATTTCAGATTGGATTGTGTGACAAAATCGACAGGAAGAATTGCTAATAACCATCTCGCGGTGAATGTTAAGCAAACAAGATGATTGGATCATTTCTGTCCAGAACCCTTCTGTATGAAACTAAACTGATTTAATTCAACATCCATTCTATTACAACTTGACTATCTTTTCGGTGTTAATTGGGGTGCTGATGTGTGATAATTTGACAGTATGATTTTTGGTTATGCCTATCCGGCTTATGAGTGTTTTAAAGCAGCGGAGAACAACAGGACAGATATTGTGCAAGTCCTGTTTTGGTGCCGGTACTGGTAAGCATTTTCACCCTTCATTAGAAAAATTCTAGTGTTTAAGAAATTAATTTACAGTTCTGATATGGTTCTTTCATTTTTTTCTGTAGGATTTTAGTTGCAATGCTTACAGTTTGTGAGAGGGTAGGGGATCATCTAATCTTTTGGTATGGTTTCTTTAAACTTGGGTTGTGTGTTTTTTTTTTTTTTTTTTTGTGTGTGTGTGTTTAATTCATGCTGTTGTGTTTTGTTTATGATTCTGTTTTTGCTTTCTGTCTTGGAAGGCTGCCTATGTACAGTGAAGCAAAGCTGGCATTCTTTATATATCTTTGGCATCCGAAAACGAAAGTATGTATTGATCACCCTAAATTTGCGAAGCAGCATCATCCGGCCCGTTATCCACCTTTGAATTAGTTATATCCTGATTAATATGTTTCTTTTTTAACTGCTTCAGGGAACGGAATATGTTTATGATTGTTTTTTCCGGCCTTTCGTGGCAAAACACGAGACTGAGATCGATCGTAATTTGTTGGAGATGAGGGTGCAGGCTGAGGAGATTGCCCTTATTTATTGGCAGAAGGCAGCAGCTTATGGACAGACGAAGTTTTTTGAAATTTTGCAGTGTGTTTCTTCTCAGTCAGCATCAATGCCTCGTTCTGATCAGGTAACCTCAACCAATTTTAATTCGGTTGATGACTTTTTCAACTTCATAGTTTCTCTGTTCTGGTATGATATGACAGCAGAAGGATTGTTTCGTCTCGATCATTATTCTAGTAATGTTTTAAACCACACTAACTGATTCCAAGATGTCAATTCTTTTCCAGCAGCAAGAAGAGCTAAATGCCAAAAATGGAGAACCTATGGCATCCAGTTCAATTAGTGAGGCTACAACAGAAAAACAGCCCAAAGAACCTGATCAGTTACATTCATCTAGTAGTGCTTCTTTGTCCCAGCAGTCACACGAGCCGGCAAGTGAATTGGAAGAGCAGCCAGGTGAACCGATGCAATCCTCGGAGAATGGAGATATAAATTCCCCACGGCAAGAAACTGTTCCAAAGGAATCTGTCCAGCTAAAACATGGAAGATGGAAACTATTCCAGAGCCCGCAAAAACCGTCAAATTCCTAGTTGCTTAATTACCTTAAATACTGGATATATATCCTGGTCTGGAGCAAATTTTGTTAGCCTCATCTGTTCCCGTTGCGTAAATCTTAGACACAAACATTAACTTGTCATGGTAGATAGGAACATGCAAGGAGAAATGTAGACCGAAGTTAAGTTTGAGGTGAGTACTATGGCAGCATCAGGTATATTGCTGCATGCTTGCAGGGAACTTGCAATTGCATGACTAATTAAAGGATAATTAAGACCATGGCAACTTCTAATTTCTGTACAAGATAATATCAGCAAGACTGCATGATTTCTTGCGCATGTTCTTGGAGCTTAGATTTTAAGTTCTTGCTCATCATGTCCACTGAATCTATGGCAGGCGTTTTGGAATTGTTACATTGCAATGCCTGCTTCAAAAGACCAAATATCCATAAACATATATTGTCGTGATATGGATTCTATGCATAAGATTCCTCCTTATGCTACTTGTCATAAGAAATGAGACTGCTGATGCAGTATCAGAGAGAAGGACAATTTCGGGTTCCATGCATAAGATTCCTTGTTATGCTACTTGTCATGAGAAATGAGACTGCTGATGCAGTATCAGAGAGAAGGACAATAAGTAGGCGTCGATGTAGTAGCTAGTATCTTGACCGTGAGGGCATCTAGCTGTAGTAGCATGGTCTTGTAGCGACCACAGGTGTAATTTCGGCAGCCGCTTAACACTCTGTAAATCCATTATCTCATTCGAGCCATACAAAGGCTTGTTTCGTGTGGTGATTTAACTGTGTTTTTTTTTACTTTTTAAAAAAATTTATTGCAGTTTAAAATAATTTTCTTAAATATTTTTAAATCATTTTGATATACAGATATAAAAAATAAATTTTTAAAAATAAAAAATGTATGATTTTAATACTTAAAAAAAACTTATCTCTACATGAATATCTTGAAAAAATACAGACTCGAGCAGATTAGGCTGCCAGTCCACACGTCTTGGAAAGACGGGCCGACCAAAGCGCAAAAAAGGACACTGAGAGGTAGTGACCTATAGATGTTTGGTGGGTGGGTCTGCTATCTATCATTTTATTTTATTTTGGAGGCTCCCTAACCGCCCCACGTGTCCTATCCACACAGAGGATCGGTGGCTACGAGCCACTCTCTTGGTTTGACTGTTTGGTTCTATCCTCGTATTCCTACTTTTATGGTGTTCAAGGCACATCGCACAATTTTTTTTTTTTTAATAAATTATAACTTTTTTTTTATTGGTATACATAAAAAAAAGTCATTTGGCCAAAAAAACTAACATGCGATTTGTCTCGAGTAAAATGATTGAAAATTGCGAGTTGCTAATGAGAGCAGCTTGATGTCGCATTTCACGTAGTCTTTTTCATTGAAAGATAAGAAGAGACCTCAGAAATAAACTTTATATTAATATATAATTTTTGTAGTTATGGATGCTAACCTAAATCACAAATTGAGAATTTATTTATTTATTATACAAGGAAATTAGTTTGATGAGAAAATTATTAGAGAATAATATAAATTATATATTGGATCTCACCTAACAGCTTAAGCTATTGGGTTAAGATAATTCTTTAACACGGTATTAGAGCCTTGATTATCAAGTGATCACGAGTTCGAATCTCATCATTCCTATTTATTTAATAAGAATTAAGCATAAGGTAATGTGGGTATGTGCAAGTTTTAAGTTCAAAGAATTTTCATTTAAAAGTTATTGGATTGAGATAGTTTTTTGATAAAAATATTGTTGTTAGAAAAAAAGGGAATTCAAATCCTAATATTTTTAGTTTCTGTTTTTTATATTCTTTAAGTTAATTCCTATATTTAACAAATGACAAGTGTTTTTTTTTTCCTTTTCTTTTCAAATCCTATTATAGTGGTTTATTTATTGAATTTAATTTTTTTAAAAAAAGATTAGTACATAAGGGATATAATAATCCTCTCTCATTATATAATAATTAAACAAATTATAATCAATATATACAATTCGAATTTATTTATATAAAAATAATATATTGAATGTATAACCCGCATGCTACTTTTAATAATAAAAAAAATTAAGAAACTAATTAAAATATGTGTCTTGAAAAGGAAAGCAAACGTGCCGTATATCTGCCGCACCCAGCTCGTAAATGCACAAAAGCCATTCTGATCCCATTCTCTCGCATATTTAAAGGCCAAGAACACAAGAAGCAGAGAAAGCAGCAAAGGGAGACTCACCTACAGGCTACAGCAAACCTTCACTTTAGCTCGTGTGATTCACGAGATACACACACACAAAAACAAAGCCAAAGAATCTCACAAGAAAGCAAGAGAGAAAGGTTAAGAGAGTTAATGGAGAAGGGTAGCACAAGCAAGGAAGAGATAAGAACAAGTGGAGGAAATGGACAGGTTCTAGACGGTTCAGATATAATGGAGTTGGTTGGGAATGAAGAGGTGTTTAGCAGTTTTGTGGATCATAAGTTCCAAGAGCTGGATAGGGATAGAGATGGTAAGCTCTCTGTGAAAGAACTTGAACCCGCTGTTGCTGATATTGGTGCTGCCCTTGGCTTGCCTGCGCAGGGTTCTTCTCCCGATTCTGATCACATCTACTCTGAGGTTATTTCATGCCCCCAGCTCTCTTTACATTTTTCTTAAGTTGGTAGAGATGCATGGTAAGCTTCATAGGTTTTGTTTTAGGAGTTCTTTCTTTCTTTTTTATTAATGAAATTGAGGACAGTTAATCCAAGCTACACCAATCTAGTACATGAACATATATATGATTCAAAGAATCAATCTATATATAATTCTATTGTAATATTTATGCCAACCATTGAGAAGATATTTAATTTTAATATATGAAAGTTGTTTTGATGATATTTCCAACCGTTAAAAAAGCCTTGAGTTTTGTAGTTTGGAAAAACATTGAGTTCTACAGCTGGGGAAAGGGTTGCCGTTAAACGGCTCATGCATGCTCATACTTACGTACACGCAATTTAATTTCTAGTTGCTCCAATGGCTGAAATGAATCGATTCCGAAGCAAGATGTTGGCCCTAGAGATATTTATTGTGTAGGAAAGTTGTAAATGTCCCCCGAGATAGTGGAGAGAAGTCTTCGAATAATTACTTAGACATCCATAAATAAAAAAAAAAAATTATATTTTGCTAGCATGAAGCTAGGGGATGGACTTCCGCAGCCCCTCGTGACGCTGCTTTCACCACTCTTTCGTGAGTTTTAATTAAGCTTGTGGCTCTAAAAAGTTCGTGGATGCACAGAGTGATTCATTCTTTTTCTTCTTTTTTTTTTTCAACGCCAATTTTCATTGTTTATTGCATTGATTTCTAACTTTCGATTCTTAATAGCGATGGAAATCACTATGCTTGTCTTGTTGGGGGACATGATAAGAAGCAAATCGTCAAGATTTTCCATTTCTAGCTTACCTCGATAAACATCCGAACTATCTTTCAATTTTAGTCGGTGTTGTCGGTCTTAGCTTTTCATTCGGCCTTTGCTTTTCCAATTGACTTTTGTCATCCTTTTCCTTTTATCATTACATGCTGGAGAGGCATCTGGAGATGAATGTTGTGGAAACTACTTGAATATTTTCCTTTCTTTAATGATGCATAAGAAATCATGAATATGTATATATTATTTTGCTGTGGAAACTACATGAATATATTAATTAATATATTTTTATGTGTTTTTTAAATGATTTTAATATGTTAATATAAAAAATCTAAAACATATATATTTAATGTATTTAAAAAAAAAAAAAACACCATTAACATTAGTATGTTGAACACCTAATATATTTTTATCCAATTTTGATGCGACCAAAGTCAGGTAGTCTGACTTTTTGGGCTTACCCATATTTAAAAAGGCAGTGTGTTTGTAGGGACAAGACTCACTCCTAACATTTTTGTAGGGACAAGTACCAGCAACTGCTCCATTGATGAAATCATGCAAATGTATGCTCTAGATCATATTTTAATATTTACCTGTAATTGGGTGGGCATTAAAATATTACCCCATGCCTACAAGAACAGGTAGAAGTACTGTCTAGCTAGGACCACCTTTGCACTTGTATATTGCGAATTTTCTAAGAAACCAAAAGGTTAGAGAAGTGACAAGTAGGGAACTCATAATAATGTTGTACTAAAGTTAAATTGGTAGGACGAATTGCTGGGAGAAAGGAACGCATTGTGGGATTTATCATGATAAACTTAATTGTAAGCTCAACAGTGAATTATACTTAAAGATTAATGAAACCTTTCTCATACATATATATATGTGCGTCAAATATCATGTTGTTATAGGTTCTAAATGAATTCACACATGGCAAGCAAGAGAAAGTGAGCAAGACTGAATTTAAAGGAGTTATATCAGATTTTCTTCTAGGCATGGCTGCTGGTTTGAAGCGAGACCCTATAGTCATCCTCCGTATGGATGGGGAGGACCTCTTAGAGTTCATTAAAGGACCTGGTTATGAAGCAGAAATGGTGTCCTTATTTTCCCAGTTGGAATCACCTGGTGGATCACTCCATCATCACATTGTCAAAGCTTTGGAACAGCTTACTGTTGATCAAGGAATGCCTCCATCTTCAGATTCCTGGGTATGGAGTTTTTATCCTTGCAATTCAATGATGTAACATTTAGTTAATATGGGGTTTCAGTGCAAATCGTGGACTTATTTTCTGGTGTAGGTAATGAGTAACATTGTGGAACCAGCTTTACAATCTTGTGCTGGTCAAGATCAGGACAAGCCCCCTTCTCAAGAGACATTCTTGGTGGAGTTCAAGAAAGTGGCACAGTGTGTAGCACAACGTCTGAAAGAGCAGCCTGTGATCGTTGCACACAGTGAAAACACCTTTGATGGAAGTGGAATTAAGAGACTTTTATCCAACAAATTTGAATTAGACAAGGTTTGGCTCTGATCGCTACATAACCTCTCTTTTCTCGATATAATTAATTAGAATATGTATATATTCTTGGGAAAAATTATCATATTCTGCAATCCATTATTGGCTTGGCAGAATCTAAACACGGCAATAGAAAATGTGCCAAAAGATCGCAATGGGAAAATATCCAAGGAGTATTTGCGTGTGGCGCTAGATACGGTCGCTCCATCAGCTGACCTGCCTCCAGTTGGTGCAATTCATGAGGTAAGATAAAGCCAATCACAAACAATTCACAGTTGATCGATACTTAGGAGTAATGCTAATTTTACCAGGAAAAAAAAGTTTATGTAATCATTTCCCGGACGATTTCATGGAATTTTTGTATGAAGTTCGTGGCTAGTATGCATTAATTAATCCATATCCAAGATTTATATATATCATTTAACTTAATCTTAACTTACCCTAGTCTCAAATTGGATTAAATTTGTTAATGACTCCGAACTTCAATGTTTCAGATGGACAACGTAATAAGCGAGATGCTTAAGATGATGAACGCAGATGATGGGAAACTGGTTAAAGAAGATGAGTTTAAGAAGGTGTTGACAGAAATCTTGGGAAGTATAATGTTGCAGTTAGAGGGCAGCCCCATCTCAATCTCTTCAAATTCTGTTGTCCACGAGCCCCTCGCTAATTCCTCCTCTACATTTTTGCAGCCACCTTCCTAGTAACATAAATCAAATTACAAAATCAAACTTCTTGTCTAAATATATCGAGGAAAATATATCTATAATTAACAAAAAGTGGAATAAATGTTTGTTTAATTAGTCTAAGTTCAGTGGTTTGGTTGTGCCCTCTGTTGGGCACTTGAGCCAAGAGTGTCGAGCAATATTGTCAATGATAATCCCTCCTTACTTGGGTGTTCTTTGTTCTTACTCGATTTATTAAACTCTCGTACGTGTTCTTTGTCTTGTACTGAATAGATTATACACTGTAAGATTTATTTTGATTCTGGTAAACATAGATTTTGATAATGACATAGCAATTTAAAGCCATGCACGCAGCTAGCTAGGGATGATCAACGAGCGATTAGTATGAGTCAAGGACATGATGATCGTAGGACTCATAGTGATAATTAATTAATGCATTGTAGTCAATGTGCAACATTATTAAGATTTTTGGACAAATTAATAGCTTATTATTAGATCTTGATTCAGATACAAACATCTACAGAATTCAGTTTTCCAAAATGAACATCATAACCTTTCTTTTTCGTGTTCTTGAGGAATTCATGAAAATTGTTTAAGTCTATGCTGTCGCGTGGGAATGTTCAAGTGGAGTGAGCTTTGTGTATGGAGCAAAAGCTGGTCCAACCCACAAATATCCAATGCCCATTCCAAAGAAGACCCCCTCTAACAGTTTTTGGGCCCAGACACGTTGCTGGATTTAGCCCTGCCCCGCCATAGCTGTGACAGTGGTCGAAATGAAACAAGAAGAGGCCCGATACAATTCCGATAATGATAAAAAATTTAACAGCACAAACACAGTCGGACCATTTGGCCCATGGTGAAACAGTTCAATTCGGCTGTTTACCACATCTAGCAGCTAATGAAAAAAGCTTTTGAAAGGGAAATATGCAACAAATTCTAATATAAATGCAATTCCATGGTTTGTTCCTTCTTGAAGCAATACATCCCATATTTTGTTTTTGAGATTTTAGAGTTATTTTACGATCAATACAAGCGGGTTAGTGCTTGAGAGGTTTTCGATTTCTTCATCTGTTGTTTTTCCCCCCGGATGGCTTCTAAAAAAAGGTAGAACTCATAATTTACGCATTAAAACTTGTTACATTGTAGACAACGAAAGAAAATATTACAAGTTATTTTTTTAATTGACAAATAAATGATACATTATTACAACCTGTTCAATTATTGAACAGGTGAACAACATTAAAAGAATTTATCTCTCGGCATTATTTTCAAACTTGAACATAACTTTATGCCCAAGGAATCCTTGAATTTCAGTTAGGTTTTACTCCATGGTGTGGGAAAGTTGGCTTGGAATGACCTTTGTGTATATGGCGAATGCCACACAAGCAATAGCTGGCCCTACCCAAAACACCCAATGCCCATTCCAAAGATGGCCCCCTCTAACAATGGCTGGTCCCAAACACCTTGCTGGATTCAGCCCTGCCCCGGCGTAGCCTTTCGTAGCCGTGACTGTGGTAGAAACATACACGAGAAGGCCCAGTACTATTCCGACGATGATCAAAACATTAACTCTGCCCAAACCCTTGGCTTGGCGATGATCGAAGGCCATCCACACTGAAGCGAAAAGAAAAACAAACCCACAAATTATCTCTAGCCAAAGAGCCTGTCCTGTCTCCAGACCTACCACAGTCGGCCCCTCTGGTCCCGGTGCGACAACGGTGAGGGTACAGCCTCCGAGAGAGAAAGTTCGTTCAATTTCGCTGTTGACCACCGCTTTTAGTGCCAGTGCACCTACAATGCCACCAACGCATTGAGCCAAGATATAGATAAAAGCTTTTGAGATGGAAATAAGGCCAGTTAGTAAGGCGGCGAAAGTGACAATAGGATTAATGTGGCCACCAGAAATGGGATAGGTAGCAAGTAGGAGAATTGTGACAATGATGGCAACAAGGGTTGACAATATAAGGTTGGGTGTCTTTGTCTGAGTCTGAATTGTTGAAATGACTATGGTGTCCAGTGCAAAAACAAGAACAGCTGTGCCCAGGAGCTCAGCCACTGATGCTCTCCATGTCTGCGTGCACAGAAACATTTTGCATGGTAAGCGTTTTGGCGTAAATGTATAAGACATTATGTATACATAGACATACACACTTTATTTGATTGAAATCACAGTATTTACCGTCAAGGAAAAGAGGTCTTCCAAACCCAATATCTCTCTTAATGTCGGGGATTTCTTCTTCTGGATCCCTCCTTCGTTTTGAACTACCTCTGCCCTGCAAAATTATTTGGAAGACAAAGGGATTAATGTTTTATTCATTTGTTCTAGTTAATAGCAATATTTATCACTGATCTTCTTGTGAATTTGAAAGGAGAGAAGCATGATTGTATGAAGTCTTGCACTGACATTGGAGTTGTTGCAGAAGGCTGGGGTTTTTTCCCACTATACAGGCTCTCTTCATCCTCAACAGTACTCCCTGGATATCCAGCCATCTTTTTCTTCTGTCGTTTTCGTATGTTTTCAAGGCTCCCTCTCTTGCACACTATATATAGCCAGAAATCAGATTGGTCAAGGTTAGCAAACTGGCAGAGGTAATAAATTAATTGGTTCTATCGCTTTATTTCTACTACTTTAATCTGTTGTGGTTGCTTATAATTGATTTAGCTTCAAATTGTCAGTATCGTCCAGATTACCCACGATTTATTTAATTTCTTATATGCCCACAGACTAAAATAAACAAAAGCAAAATATATATATATATATATATATATTAAAGAGAAGTGCTTGCATCGTTATATATAATTAAAGATCCATCAAGCTTATTCCAAAGAAAAAAAGAAACATTTTCCTTGAACTACAATATTGTTATAGGTTCGGGATCATTCCCTTCCTGTAAGATTCAAATCTCTAGACAAGTCATGAGGAATAAAATCTTTTTGGTAGATATATATATATATATTGTAACACCCATATCACATCTGTATTGTTTGGATTAATACGCATGATTCTGCAGTACCCCGTGCCCATTTAATTAGTTGTTAGAGAATTTGTTTATATGTTCTTGGCTGGTTGATTTGTCAACATCACTTATGCTTATGAATTGCTACTCAATTCAGAGGGAATTATTTCCATATCTTTACAATAAGGATCATAGCTTGATCGTAATCCCTTTAGTCTTGGGATCATAATCATAATCGTGTTGTATATAATTCCATTATGTCAGCACTAAACTTCCGGTGATTATTTTTTATTATTATTATTGCTGCTGCCAGGGGTGAAAGCAAAGGGGGGCAAGCAGGGCCCGGGCCTCCCCTGTAATATATATATATATATTGGGTAATTAGATAATTAAATAATAAAGAAGTGTTATATTTTTTTATTTTAAAGGGGTAGAGTGATTTTATTTTTTATTTTCTTTGAATTTACTCTTCACCTACATGGAAAAGAAAAAAATATAAATGCATTACTTTGTGAAATAAAAAACAGAATCAATTTATCCTAATATAAATCCCGCCGCCGATCAAAAACATAAATCGCGAGCAAAATTTTTCTACAAAAAGATTGAAGCAGAGTTACTAATTAATTTATCTTTCATCAAATAAAACAAGGTAACTTAAATTTAAAATATATTTTTGTTTTGTTTTGAGATGTTTGTTAATAATTTGATGAGGTTTTTTTATATAATTCTACCATTTTTGCTTCTTCTTTTTCTCAGGTC
>Ga0307517_10011383_pt1 | contig 12328 bp, 11 predicted proteins | sample 23_EM_MG_FD_194515 | JGI IMG/M metagenome (GOLD analysis project Ga0307517, IMG submission 194515) | Populus trichocarpa ectomycorrhiza microbial communities from riparian zone in the Pacific Northwest, United States - 23_EM | ecosystem: Host-associated > Plants > Roots > Unclassified | place...
TGGGGGGGGGGGGCATCATTTAGATTTTGGTACGGAGAAGTTCATTTTCCTCCTTGAAGTTTCAGTTTATATATTGTTTGATCTTTGTTATTTTACAATTCAATCATAAACTTTATTTATTTTACGTTATAGTCCTTAAATGTTGAAAGATGAAAGAGAAAATGCTTGGATAGCCACTTTTCGACCTTGAAAATACCATTTTTCGTGTCAATAGTTTTATATTTTTTATAGGAGTTTAATGGAGATGGTGTTGCCCTCCAACCATGCTGAAAAAACATATCCAATTTGTAAGCATTTTTTAATTCACTTAATTTTCCATTTTATAGTTATTAGAGGGTGTTTTAGATTGAAAATGAGTTTATTGAGATTTTTATGGTGTTTTCATGTGAAAATAAGTTGAAATTTTGATTTTTGAGGATAAAAAACATGAAGTTGATTTTTTGTTAACTAAAGATGATCGAAATTTTGTCCAGTACATGATCAGTCATCTACCAGAACAAAACAAATATCATCTTCCACAATAGATGAGCAAACAAACGCGCCATTTGCTTCTTCTTTTTTTGTTTGATGTGGATGTCCGGGCCAGTTTGCGCGCACCTCGACTAATCCCACGAGCCCTGGAGTTAACGACCATATAAACCTCCAGAGGCTCTAAGGTTTGTGAGACTCGAACCAGTGACCTCTAGAGAGCAAACTCAGTACCTGTCCAGTTAAGGTACACCCTTTAAGGTTGGCATTTGTTTTTCTACATGGTGAGGGGATGACGCTTCAAAAAAAACTAATTAGCAGGCGCACTTGGTCTTTCTCATGCCTTGCCATATACGTAGGCTTGGCAATTTTTCTTACTTTTATTATTATTTTTTATTTAAATTTTAATTAATATTGGCTCTCTTTTCTTTTTAGTTTATTTTTAACTAATATCATCTCTTTTATTTTTTAAATTTCTTAGTTCACCTTTTTTAAATAATAATTAATTTTTTGATTACTTTTTAACGTTTTTCAAAGGGATTATTGTAATTTTCCTTTAAACTTTTTTTATATACTTTATATACATAGATTATATTTATATGATTCCTTTATGAAAATGAAAATCATTTATTCTTAACAACCAAGTTACATATATCTATCTTTTATTTTTACTAGGAAAATCAGTTTTTCGCTTTGATATTTACAATAACAACTTTTTTTGATTTATTAGTTCATGTATATTTTATTTATTTTATTAAGTGTAAATATCATCTTTCTATTTTTCAATTAAAAAAATCATGATACTCGAAAACACATTTATTACACCTACACTTTCTCAATTTATTCTATTAAGTGTAAGCAATATTTTTCTATTTCTTAATTAAAATTATCATGACACTCAAAAATACATTTGTAAGATAACACTTGCTTTTTTTATATCTAAAATTAACTTGAAATCTTATATGTTACGTAACGTAATGTGATCATAAGATTAGTTCTATAATTAAAAGAGGTTAGGGTTACCCTATAAAGATCAATGTGCAGTCTCTTATGGTTTCACTATGGATTGCACTATGCAATCCATATTGGTCCACTTTTTTGCATCCTTTGAATTAAAGTAATCAAACTTTATTTATTTTCAATTTCACCCCTCCATGTTATGTTGGCATAATTTTACATTTTAGGAATTGTTTTGATTTGCATACTCTTTTACATCCGAGGTGTCATAAAATATTCTAACATTAAATTATAGATCGATTTTACCAAATAGAATTTTATATTATAGTTTAAAAAACTCAAACAATATGGACAAAAACAAGCATAAGAAAAAAAGATCCCTTTTTGTTTTTACTATTCAAAGGGTATGGAAAATTTCATTTTAATCCTTGAAGTTTTTGCTAAACTAGACGTGGTCCTTGTTGTTTTAGGTTATTGTATATTGACTCTAAACTTAATTTTTTTTACATTACAATCCCTAAATATTGAGGAAGAGAGAGAAAGTCACCAAAAAATAGAGGAGATAGCTACATTCTGACCATAAAAGGATAAATTTTGGTGTTAATAGGTTCGTTTTATAGATGGTAGTTTAATGGATATAATATTACCCTTCAAACATTCCAAAAAAAATGCAGATCAAGGCCTATAATGTGGTTTTTTTATTCAATTTGATTTTTTACTTTTAGAGTGATTAGAGGGAGTGTTTGAATTGAGATCGGACTTAATAACATTTCTAAGATGTTTTAGACGGTATTTTCATGTGAAAAACAAGTTAAAAAATAAAGTTTGAAGGTACTAAAGTTAGCCTTGATTTTTCAGCTACTTGAGATTGCTGGAATTATTATTATTATTATTATTATACCAGAGGATGCATTGTCTACTATAATTGTTTTTATTTTCTTAACTTAGGTGAGCTAAGGACACATTATCCACTCACTTGACTGATCATCTTAAGCATACAAGCGTAGTTCAGGCCTAAGAGCAACTCCAACGCAAGAGCTAAATGGAGAGTAAAAAATAAAAAAGTAATATTTTGGCTTTTCTTTACTTTTTTTAATGCTCAAAGGGAATAGCTAAACAAAATGTTAAAATGGCTTTTTTCCATTAGAGTATATATGATAAAAGAAGCTATATTTGTACTATTCAAAATGCTATTTTATCAATTTAACTTTTTAAAATAATATTTATCATTGGAGATGCTCTAAGCGTGCCTAAGCTTTCATCTTTAGAGACCACCTGCAATATGCCTTGCCTTTTTGGCCCGCAAAAGCTTTTTTTGTTTTTTTTTAAATAGATCCCATGTTTTTTATGGTAATATTTTCAATGACTTCTTTAATAATTACATATAAGTCTAATAAAGCATATGAATTCAATAAAAATATATATTTTTTATTTTTTTATATGGTTTTCATGAATTAATTATTCTTTTATTTTTTTCATACCACCCATTGAAAATATCATCTCTCCTGTTTTTAAAGTTTTTAGTTTTAACTATTTCTTTATAGTAATAAATATTTTTGATGATTTTTATAATTTCATAATAATTCTTATAATCTCATTATAAGAGATTATTGTAATTTATCTTTATTCTTTTTATATTATTCATAGAAAATCATATATGCTTAACCGCCATAGTAAATCTTCAAAATAAATGAAATAAAATATATAAAAGAAAAAAGAAAAGCAAGGTAAAATATTTATATCTATTTTTTTTATTTTTTACTATTAAAATTAAATTTTTTTATCGTAATATTTAATTAGCATTCATAATTTTTTTTATATAATTTATCAGTTATTTTTTTTTTTTGTTCAATTCATTCTATGAAACATATACATCATTTTTCCATTTCACAACTAACAAATTTCGTGTCAGCGCCTTCTTCCCTTGCATGCAAAATTAACTTGAAATAAATTTTTTATCCAATATGTTGCCTAAAAAAGGATAATTTGTTTAGATGCTACCAAGAATGTGTTTGTTGAAGAGGAGCACGCGCGGCATCAACTTCTGAAAGATAAATCTCTAGTAAATGAAGAAATCACACTCCTATTTTGATTATTCCTAATTAAGGATTATTTGCAATCATTGTGTCTTTGCTGCCACCTTCCTTGCCTTTTCAAATTAATTACCGTAGCAACTAGTATGGTCAGACTGATCATTGTTTCACGTTTCCCTCCATGGAAACTCTATCTTCAAAGAAAATCCTCTCCTTTTGGAAGATTCATGTAACACCACAAAACAGAAAATTACATAAATATATCAGCAAACTCTCGAATAAAAGAATCAGAAGGGGAAAAATAAAACAACACAAGCAAACCTGAAAGATGCAATCCGAGGTAGTCACTCCTCGGAAAAGGGAAAGGAAAGGGAAGCGAAAATACACCAAGAACAAGGAAGCAATATTGATGATGTGCCATTAGCTAGCAATATTTTATATTGGAAACCTAGCTAACAAGTATTAGTAGGTGATGGTGGCGGTGCAGCTTGGGATCGATGATGATGGCGAATATCAACTAGCATTATCTTCAGTTGGCCTCCTCCTCCTACCAAGTTGAAGAGCGCTTTCGAATTTAGACCTGAGCAAGAGAGCACCCCTGCTGCTGCAGATAACATGAGTTGCTGCTACTGTTGTTGCTGCTGCTGCTGCGCTCCTGGTACTATTAGTGTTTGTCATTGCAGTCGCGGTTCCTTGCTCTTCTTCATTTACTGCTGATGCTAGTAATGAAATTCCTCCACTATCAAACAGCATTGACCCTGCATCCAATGATACCACCAACGAACTCCTCTGGAACCTCAATCTGGACACCATTGCCTGAGTGACCCCTTTGCACCTCTTCACCTTCAACTTCACCAAATTGGGGCAACCGCGCCCAACAGCTTCGATCCCTGACTTTGAGACATTGGGGCAGTTCTTGATGCATAGCTTCTTCAAGGCCAGGAACTTGGCAGCAATAAATGCCATTTCCGAATCCTGAACAGAATCGGTGTTACAGAGGGCCATCCGCTCAAGTCCGGGGCAGTTGGAAGCCAGGGCATTCAGAGATGGGATAGCTATTGGAATGCCCATAAGCACCACCTCCTGCAGTTGGGAACATTTGTTGGCTATGGAAAACACCCCGTCATCACCAATAGTCCTGCTTCCGAACCTGCTCCATGCATCGATATGTAGCTTCCTAAGCTTCCTGCAAGAATTTGCAATTGCGGATAACCCATCGTCAGTACAATCAGTGGTGCGGCTGAGGTATAGAAGCTGGAGGTCAGGGCAAGAAGAGGATATGGCCAAGAGGCCTGCATCGCCCATCTGGACGTTTTCCATCTGGATCTCAGAAATGGAAGTGGTTTTTCCATGGAGACTAGTCTCGAGGACTCTGTCCCAGTTACCGGAGCTCCTGCAAACAATGAGGGTTTTGATGGAAGCAGAAGCTGAGAGAATTAGAGGGATGAAAAGGCGAGCATTGTGAAGATCTTTGAGGCACAGCCGCTCTAGCCTCAGGCTCCTCTTGTAGTAGTAATTGTGAACATCCTTCTCCTTCTTGTTGGCATCTCCAGCAACAACAGCATTAATATTATTATGATGATCATTACTAACATCACCACCATCGACATTCAAAGCTCCAGGCCACAATGACGATGCAGGGGCACTGCTAGTGGCATCCAGCTTTCTTAGGCGCTTGAGGGTGAGATCTTGGAGAGAAGGGCAATTAGAGAGAAGGGAGTTGAGGCCTTTGGCACCAAAACCACAGGACGCAAAGGACAGTTTTGTGAGGAGAGGGGGATGGTGGAGTGAGAAAGCATGCAGCCCATCGTCAGAAATATGGATGCAGCCCTTGAGTTTGAGCTTCTTGAGAAATGGGAGAAAGATGGGAATCCGAGAGAGGGCAGCATCGTCTATGCTGAAGAGCTTGCGGGAGCACTTGAGAGACAGAACGGAGACGGTGTTGAAGCGAGAGAGCAAGGAAGGCAGGCATTGAGACAACTCGGAACGAGCAAGCAAGACAAGGCGGTTTCTTGACTTCGAATCCACACATTTCCATCTCTTGCAAACCAGAGAGCAAGAGTTCCTGTCAAGGCAACCCAGCTTCCCAAACACACTGCCCAGGCACTCGTCAGGAAGACTCAGGGTCAAGTCGTCGTCCCCATCAATATCACCGCTGTTTTTTCCAATGATAACAGGCCTGTAAATCTCATGGCCATTATTGCACGAGCATGAAGAAGAGGATTGGCCCATCCCCCTCCCGGATTATCTGGATGGATTGTGTATGATGAGCAGGAAGGAAGCATACAAAAAGAAGAAGGGTGAAGGGTAGCAAGCTTTTGTATCCATAGACGAGACTTGTTATAATTTACTATCATTAGATGGATTGATCGGTACTAGTACTCCCAACAAACGGTAAATGTTATTTTGTATTCTGCCGTTGTGTTTTTCATTTTCTCTAAAAGAAAAAGGTTGCAAGAGATAGGGCTTGTTTGGTTTGGTCCCAGGGATAGGCTTGTTCTTTAACCACACACCACCCAACATCATTGCCCTTACCAAATAATTCCTTAACTGGACGGGACCAATTGATGAGACAAAGAAAGAAGGGAACACCCGTGGTCTGGTCTTGGGGTGGGCACCTTTTCTCTTCGAAAGCGTGGGGCCCTATGTCCCTTATGCTGTCTGCTTCCTGCAATGGGCATCCTCCACGTGTGTCTTCTCCTCTTCTTCTTCTTTAAGCTTTCTCTTTTCACCTAGGGAGAGGCAAAACTCTCCGGGACAAATGGCAAAAGAGTGGCTGATGCGACAACTACTGTGACAGGATGGCAGGAACTTCCAAAATAGTGCTCCTTGTTATGATTTAAAACCTAAAAATATAATAATAAAATGTTCTCCAACCCCTTTCTACGACATCTTTTGGCATTGCAATTCACCTGTTCAGGCTGTTCTTTTCATATTTTTTTTAAAGTTTTAAATTAATATTTTATTATTATTCTGATTTGCCAACCTTCACCAGCTCAAAAAAACAGGCTCCATGTCTCTGGCTTACGAAGACAATTTGAACTAAAACCTCCCCCCTGAAATTCGCATGCATTCGCCTCCTCCCTTTATTTATTCCATCTTCCTGGAAAGAAAAACATTAACAAGGGCACTGCTCAAACTTTTAGACTACTATGAAACTTGTCGTCTAACATAATGATGTAAACCCGTACCCGAGTAGCACGAAGTTGAATTCCAGTTTATGTTCTAGTCTTGTGAAATGGTCTGCTGCTGTCATTTGTGTTAAAAAAAATAAAAAATAGAAAGCTCAATTTTACTTTTGTTTTCGCTTCTGCTTCTGCTTCTGCTTTTGCGTTTAGTGTGTTTCGCAGTGTGGTAGCGGTTGTTTTTCAAATAGCTTTTCGTGCCGAAATACATGTCAATGATATTTTTTCATTTTTTAAAAATCATTTTTGACATTAGCACATCAAAACGATCCAAAAATACAAACTGCACTTAATTTTAATAAAAAAAAATTCAAAATTTAATGAAATACCGTTACAAATGCAATGCCAAACGGTCTCCAAGATCGCAAGAACACAAGCCGTAAATTCATGTTTTTACTGTTGTGTTTTTTTTTTTTGTTTCTAGCAGTGGAGCATACACTACGTAAGAGTTGATAACCAAAGTCATATTGTGCACAACTAAAAAAAGATAAAATAGATTAAATTATTTGATTTTATTTTAATTAGATAATAGATAATAATAATATATGGAACAAATTTAAAAAAATAATCTTGATAACCTTGAAAAAATTATGTAACTCAATTGAAAAGAAAAAATTAAATTAAAAAGGAAAAAAAACCGACATAATTCGATGGATGACAACTAAAAAAAAACCTTATCCCAAACTAGTTGGAAGCAGCAATATCAATCCTTTGGTTCCATGCAAACCATCTTATATCAAATCCACCTAAAACTCAAGTTAACAATTAAAGAAAATATAAACCGTACTTTTAAAAACTCGAACTTGTTTTGTCATAATCTATTTTTTATCCTTGTTTTTTATCTTTTTTTTAAAAAAAATAAAGGGTACAAATAATTTCAAAAAACATGTATTTTTGACGCAATTCGACTAATTTCTAGCAATTTTTTAATTTTTTATCCTTTCACTAATGTTTTCATATTGAAAAATTTTCTAAAATAAAAAAGGAAAAAAAGTCAACAAAGAAAAAAGTTTAGAGAGTATCGTAATAATTAAATAGAAAAAAAAAACTGAACTTAATACAAGATTTTTACATGAAATTCACATCAATGTCCCTTGTAAAAAGCCTAGAGGGTCAACTTGATTCTAGGGCTTTTTTAAAAAAAAATAATTAAAAAATAACTGATTTAGTAATCCAAATAAAACCACCTTTTATTTTTTCGATCAACATCTTTTTGATCCCTTAAAAAAATTTTTACAGCCCTCACATATCATGATCCAAGATTTGTCTCGGGTTTTAAAACTAAAATGTAAATAACTTATCCTTACAGCCAATCTCACGACTAAAATCTCAAGTCGACGATATAATACACAGGGAAAAAAAAAATAGCAACATAAACACACCTTTTACAGCCCTCTGTTTGGTTGCCATGAAAAGGATAAAAAATTTCAGCATTACATGAATGCAAGAGCCATATTTTTTCAGGCCCCAAGAAAAAAGAAAAGAGGAAGAGAAGAAGAAACTGACGTGTAGCGTACTTTGGTATGGACTGAAGAAAATCACCAGTAATTTCATACAGTAAGTTTGCCCTCTCCAATATGTACTTGTAAGACAGTGTACTGGGATTCACAGATAAGTCAGTTGTGAGAATCTACCACATTAAACACACATCTGCAACTGGCAAAGAGTTAAAGACTTATGAACCAAGTAGCTTCTTCCATCTGGCATAACCTAGAACAAGCAGGAAAAGAAACAAACATCCGGTAGAAGAACTTCCCACAAAGTAGCCAAATATCCCATGTATCTGATACAATTGACAGGGAATGTTCATGCCAAACATCCCAGCTATCAGGGTGTCCACTGCAATAGCAAAAGACGCAATGGTTAATATCAGTTGGAGCTGGATGAGTTCATTTCGCTGGTTGTCAAGCTGAATATTGACATAGTCTTCTGTGTCGTCAATATACTCACGAACCTGAAAATTCAAGAAACCAGTTAACTTCAAGAACGTGAAGCTAAATAATCACCATAAATGGATTGAGAAGTCCAATAATCTAATCATGGATGCATTTGAATAGCAAAGCATTTTATGCCACTTTCTCACATTCATGATTCCCTCATTGAAAAATTTTCACCATTAAAAGACAACCAATTATACAAGCAGAACCCTAAGTGGAGTCATTAATCCTTTAATTGTTATTCTTGCCTGATTGGGATAGGCACATTGATTTTTGTACGACACCAGTTGCAGTTCAATCAGAACTGACCAGACAAAATTCTGTAGAGTTCAAAGCCCCATGAGCTTCTCAAATTATATCATCCATCAGTAATTTAGCAATCTGAAAATTACAATAGAATACTTATAATATTAAGGCAAAACATGTCCCTTATAATGTCAAGAGACCAGCACCTATTCAATTTAGACCATCAAGCTTGCTTTTGGACTGAGAACATTCTCAGCGAATGACCGGTGTAAGAACTGACATTTATCAAGACAATTACTTGCTTAACATTTTGTCAAGTTGTAGACAAGGAGGCAATACTCACAGACAATATTTTATTTCGTGTTCCATCTAGCTGCATAAAATAGGCCTCAAGCAACATCTCCAAATCCTCTACATCATCATCATCATCCAAAACACTGCCAGTCACCATACTTGCACTCCGGTTAGAGCCAAGTCGAGGGAGATGTGGTGTAGCAAGGGTTATGCTATTTGAAGCTGCAGAACCCACCAAGGCCTCAGATTGCTGATTCTGAATCCACTTCCTTGTCAAATACAAATCTGCCATATCTTCATTGTCATCTAATAGATGTTCAATTTCATCCCTCACCTGATATTAGACAGATAAGTAATCCTTGATGAGAAAATAAGAGAAAGTAAATTAGGATTCAGCATCAACTGTAACATCCTTGATTAAGTCTGTCAGTTTCATGTATAAAAAATATTTTACCGCACAAAGTATTATTTAAGTGACAGTTTCAAGAATTATAGCGGGAAAAAAAATGCAAAATTTACAAGAGATTCACAAACATTAAAGAGTAAAAAAACATTTCCCACAACAATTTCTAGCAATAACATGATTAGTGTAAATAGCTTCATTAAGATTTTTGCATGAAGTTTCCATACATTCAAGCATATATAGGGAGAGAGGAAGATTGTGCATGCGAAATGATGTTCAAATAATGTACGGTAAAGTTAGGTTCTTTAAAATGCATGAATAATTTCTACATGCCAACTCCCATGTTCTTATCCACGCATTTCCAAGATTGCATAATTCAGCTGAGTAGAATATTTATTATTCCTATGATAACTGGAAAAAGATAAGCGGAGGCATTGTATCAAGTTCAAGTAATTGGATTCCAAGTTCATATTGAAATTGGGGGGAAAAGGAAGAATTGTACATAAGGGATGGCAAAGAAAATGCTAGATGCTTTCTTGATCTATCTTGTACATGTGTGCACACCTAGATTTATAATTTATTGAGAGGAGGGAGGATCTACTGGAAAAATTGTTAAAAGATTCCATTCAGATATGTTCTAGCTTAAATCTTCTATAAGTGCATCTAAAAACTAAGAAAAATGAAATTTAAACATTGGTTTTCAATGCTAAGAGTAAAGCCGTACTGTTAATATTATCAGTATCAGTATTATTTTGTTTGACAAATTAGTTTTTCTTTCTTTCTAAGCTGTACTATTGAAGAGAGATTGTTGAGCATGACAAGTATTTAGATTACTGTATTGGCAAACTACCTACCTTCTGTACACGAGCAAGCAGACGAGTGAGATTACTTTTCAAACTGCGAACATGTTCAAGATTCTTGGTGCTAACATTCATGGCCAATTCATCCAGCACGGGATAAGCATCTCTCTCCAGGTCAGCCACATTGGAGTCCAAGTAGGTACAGACAACCTCCAAAGCAATCTCCAGAACTTGAAACTCAAATGGAAGCTCACACTGCAAACCTTCAGCAGCTTCTGGAACAGGCAGCCATTGGCCCCCGGTAGAAGCATGAGTGTCTGCATTCTGAGAGACCTGCTGGATGTTAACCGCGGTCTTATGAGGAAGTTGTTGCCTTAGCTGATCCACAAATGGAAGAACTTCCTGGCACAGAGGATCCAAAATCAGGACTTCTTCAGCAGTCACTATAGCCCTTATAAACTCTAAGTTGACAACCATGGCTTTCTCCCTGGCTGTAAACAATAATAAAAATTAAAAAACTAAAACTTAAAAAGAAGAAAAGGAGAATAACTAGAAGAAGAAGAAGGAAATTACCAAGAATGTTAGAAGAGTGAGAGAAGACAGGGCCAAGAATTCTCAAATCCCTAGCAGGAATAGAGACGCGCTTGATAATGGCACTTTTATCACATTCCACCAACTCCGAATTCCCCAACCTATCAAATCTCATCCACAGCCTGGCTGCTCCTCCGGCCTTCTTCTTCCCCTTCCCAGGCCCCGTCGATGCCCCAACCACCAAACTGTTGTTGTTGTTGTTGTTGTTGTGATTAGCATCAATTAATTCCGGTGATCTCAACGGTGGAGGAGGCGGAGCAGATGGTGGTGATTGCAGGCCACCAGCCTTCTTTAAGCGACGACGGCTGTTTTTGCGGGAAAAGAAAGGCAGGCCCTTCCCCATTTTTTATTGACGTGTTTCTGGAAGAAGGAAAGAGACGAATTCACTGAAAACCATGGAGACCCCACAAGCAGAAGCAGCAGCGGAAGCGGCACATGCTCTTAACTAACCCATCAGTTTCTCTTGGAATTAATTTCTTCACAAATACACATCAAATAATGTTGTTGTTTTGGGTTTTGTGGATGATTGATTCTATTATGTTTCTAGGGAGCCAAAAAAGAAATTGAAAACAGAAAGAAAGACCTGATTACAATCAGATGAACGAGAGAGAGAGAGAGAGAGGGTGTGCATGATCGGACCTGATTCTAATGGGAGAGATGAGATCTCTCTCTGAGCCCTAATGCCGTGTTTTAATCGGATAAATTTGGGAATTAGCATATAAAATACAAAATAGCGCAAAAGCAAAATGTTTCAGTAAAATAGCATAAATATCGCGATATTAATTAAAATTTTATCGTGATGTACAATCATGATATTTAATAAAATGTCTACATAATAAACAACTTTTTTTCAACAAGAAGATTCAACCATCTCCCACTCCTCCACCATGCATGAGTTTTTGTTGAGACCAACACTTGTTCATCATTGCCCCAAAAAAAATACCACCATATTGAGAAATCGACAGCCCCCACACCAAATTTTTTTTGTCTTTATCCAAAGAAAAAAGTCTCCCTCGTAGTTTTGAGCATACAAGAACATCAGCCTCCCACTTTTCATTCCCCTTCCCCATAATCACTAGAGGCCATACCCGTGAACCCCAACTTCCTTTTCATTTTGTCTTTTGCTAAATCTCTTACAAACACATGGCCTCACATTTCAACACCAAGCCCTTCCCTTCAACTCGCGGCAAGCAACTCCTCACCACCAACAACACAAAAAGCTCCCATCCTCCAGCCGACAGCCAACAACTCCTCCCCTCTTCACCGTGGTCAGCAACAACAGCCACCACGTATGTAATAGCAGAACCAACTCCACCTTCAACCAAACCCGATCCGGCCAAGCCGTGACAGAATCTCCTTCACGCCGACCTCCTCCTTTTCGCTAGTTGCTCCTCTTGGTCACAACCCCCTAAGC
>Ga0307517_10011384_pt1 | contig 12328 bp, 11 predicted proteins | sample 23_EM_MG_FD_194515 | JGI IMG/M metagenome (GOLD analysis project Ga0307517, IMG submission 194515) | Populus trichocarpa ectomycorrhiza microbial communities from riparian zone in the Pacific Northwest, United States - 23_EM | ecosystem: Host-associated > Plants > Roots > Unclassified | place...
AATAATATATTTTTTAATTAATTCAAGTCAGCCCTTAAATATCCAGACTCTCTAGTCACCTGGGACGCACCAACACAAAATATTTTTATTATACATCACAATATTTTTTTTATACATCACATGAATTATTGTTTTTATTTTCCCAATAAGTAACTATCATGCCAAAAGCAATTTCAAAGTTTAAATTGCATTTTGCTTATGAAAGCTGTAAATTATAATCAAAATTTATTTTTTTTTTATAAATTATTTTCGGTTTATTTATTTAGAAAAAAACAATATAAAATCCCTAATCACCTAGTTCTCGTACTTTTGTGATTCCTCAAATCGAGTCAAATTAATACGTAAAATTAATTTTTTTTTCTTGAAGTTTATTGGAATCTAATATAAAATATTTAATTTATGATATAATTATTATAACACACCATTAACTTTATTTGGTAATTGTGTCTAATTTAAGAATAGGCAAACAAATTTTCTAATTAAAAAAAATCAAGCAGTCTTGATTCATTCTTTTCATATCAATCAAATCATCTAAATCCACATTTCCAATCTAAATTTTCAATCCCTTTTAAATCTTCAAATCTTCTAGAGCATGTTTGTTGGAGGTATGGTTTTGAAAATGTTTTTTATTTAAAAATTTATTGAAATAATATATTTTTTATTTTTTAAAATTATTTTTAATATTAACATATTAAAAAATCTAAAATTAAAAAAATAATTTAAAATAAAAAAATTTTAAAATGTAAAAACTACGCTTAAAGGTTACAATGGCAAAGTTACCCGTACAAAAAAGGGATTTTCGTAAATTCAAACAAATTCCACACCCATTAAATAACTGCCGCATCCCCTATAAATATCCCTCTCCACCCTCATTTTCTTCCCATTGAAAACCGTTTAGAAAGAGAAACACGCAGCGAGGGGAGGGGGAGAGAGAGAGAGAAAGAGAGTGTGTCTGTGCAGTCAGGCCTGGTAGTGATAGACCAGCAGCAGTGAGAAAATTCACAGGCATTGCTGTTTCTGTCACTCTATCATAATTTCCTGGTCGTGGTAATTGATTTGATTGTTTTGAAATGAGTCGTTTAGGGTTTAAATCCCCGGTTTATCACGGAGAGGTATGTTTGGGAGAACTGGATGTTATTCCGGTGACGGAAAAGGGTTTCTTGTTCCCAAACAACGAGATTCGCATCCATCATATCTCTCAACAAAGTGAGCGATGTCCTCCTCTGTCAATTCTCCAAACAATCTCTCCATTTTCCGTCCGTTGCAAGCTCGAATCGTCTTCTCCTATGGAACAGTCTCATTTGATCAATCTCCATGCCTCTTGCTTCCACGAAGTCAAGGTCTATTGTTTTTCTTTTAATTTCTTTGATTTGTTTTGCCTAATTTTACAGCGTAATTGACTCATTCAGTTAAAAATTTTGTCCTTAATCTTTAGTTTGAGTTAAGAAGGGGAGAAGTGAGAATGCGGTGATCTTGACTTTGTTTTTTTTGTTGTTATAGACGGCGGTGGTTTTGATTGGAGATGAAGAGATTCATTTAGTGGCAATGCCAAGCAAGCAAAAGAAGTTTCCATGTTTTTGGTGCTTTGCGGTTCCTGTAGGTCTGTATGATTCGTGTTTACGGATGCTCAACATGCGGTGTCTTTCTATTGTGTTTGATCTTGATGAGACACTTATTGTTGCGAACACGATGAAGTTGTTTGAGGATAGGATTGAGACTCTTAGGGGTTGGATTGGACGGGAGCAAGATCCGATGAGGGTATCTGGAATGATTGCGGAGATGAAGAGGTATATTGATGATCGGTTGCTTCTGAAGCAGTATATAGAGAATGATGTTGTTATGGATAATGGAAAGATGTACAAGGTTCAACTGGAGGACGTTTTGCGATCATCGGATGGCCATGAGAGAGTTGTTAGACCTGTGATTAGATTGCCAGAGAAAAATATTGTTCTAACTCGCATCAATCCAGAGGTATGATTTGCTTGATGTTGTTTGTTTCTTCCGGTTTTATTACTTTTAGTAATTTGTTCCGTGGAATTCTCTACTTGTTATTTTTTATGATATATATTAAAAGTGTGTTCTAATAGAGAGTATTTGATGTCAACTGGGCGGAAAAGAGTATATTTGCAATTTGATTACATCATTTGGAACTATTAATACTATTACACGCTAGTATGATTTATGAGAGTTTTTCCTTGACCTATGAGAAGATCAAAACAAGTGCAATTGTTTTCATATTATTTTCTTTCATCTTAATGATTTCATTGGTTCCAATATATCATAACACCTGTATGTTATTTAGTTTCAAAAGCCTTTTGTTTCCAATACAAAAATGGATGTATTTGCATATTCTCGTTTGATATTTACATATTTTGATTATATGCTTGCATAGCTGTTAAAATTAGACTTTTGTTTAGAGAGTTCTCAATTTTCATTTAATAATCCTTGATTTTGGCTAAATTTGGACCATCATTCTTTTGGATCAGTTTGACCTTACTTATGTGCTTCCTTGAAAGTTTTTGGCTTGGAAGGTTCCATACTTCTTAAGGCGCTTAATTTTACTTTTTATCTGGCATTTCTGTGTTGGTTTTCTTGCAATATAGTAGGAGAGTGACTTCTCCTTACTTTGTCATCAGCCATGCTTTCTGATACACAAGACAACAAAAATTTTCTTGTGATTACTGGTAACTTTTTGTTTTTTTTTTTTGTGTAGATTCGTGATACGAGTGTGCTTGTGAGATTAAGGCCGGCATGGGAAGATTTGAGAAGTTACTTAACAGCAAAGGGACGCAAACGGTTTGAAGTTTATGTTTGTACGATGGCTGAAAGAGATTATGCCTTAGAAATGTGGAGGCTTCTTGACCCAGAGGCTCACTTGATAGCTTCAAAGCAACTCTCAGACCGTGTAGTTTGTGTTAAATCAGGCAAGTATGGGATCACTACTATTTTGAAAATATTTTGATTTCTGATTTTGCTTTGAACTTTGTGCATCTTCAATTACCTTTGAAATTTGTAAAATTTTATTGTGAATTATGTTCTGGTGCATCTGGCATATATGTTTGTTTAGTCTCTAGTTTCAAATATGAAAGGGATGGTTCAAAGCCAAAGTTGATGAAGGTTTTCTAAATTGAAGTGGCACTGCTCATAAACAACCTGCAGTGTGTTGTGTTTTCAGTTGTCATGTCAGCCACCTTGTCTTTTACTAATGACCAATAAGAATACCTTTTACTGTAGCAGGCTCCAAGAAATCTTTATTGAATGTCTTCCAAGATGGCATGTGCCATCCAAAAATGGCAATGGTAATAGATGACCGGTTAAAAGTCTGGGAAGACATGGATCAACCTCGAGTTCATGTAGTTCCTGCATTCACTCCTTATTATGCTCCTCAAGCAGAGGTACTAAAAAATATCCATGTGAACTTATTTGTTAAATTTTGTTCCTTTTTCTCACGTTACCTTCCAAGTAAAATCTTTATTAGGCTCATTCTCTCTATTCTCTAGACAGCGAACGCCGTTCCAGTCCTATGTGTGGCAAGAAATGTTGCATGCAATGTCAGAGGTTGTTTTTTCAAGTAAGAGATGCTAAGATTATACATATGAAGTACTTTTAAGTTACTGTTATTGCATGAGGATTATTTATAACTGCATTGTGACATGTTATGTTCACAGAGAGTTTGATGAGATCTTAATACGAAGAATATCTGAAGTCTTTTATGAAGATGAGGTGAAAAGCTTACCTCCTACTCCTGATGTGAGCAACTACATGATGACAGAGGTATTTGAATTGAGATATTGGGTTCTTCAAGCAACATTCTGATCATATTCTTAAATTATCAAACAATCTTTTTCATGAATTACAGGATAGTGGTTTTGTACCCAATGGCAATAACATTGCTCCTTTTAGTGAAGGAATGAGTGGCATTGAAGCTGAACGAAGATTGCATCAATCGGTAAGTCTTAAAAAATCATGTTGAAGAGATTCATGAACCTGATCTGAATTGGTTGAGAGAAATTCCTGCTTGCCTTCACCTGAGAAATACAAGGTTCATTCTGGATACTGCATGTGCTTCTAACAAATGAGAGCAAAGCAATATTAAACATGTGTGCCTATGAGCAACATGTTTTCTGATTCTCCGGTCGTTTGGCATGTAATAGAACTTGATAATTTTTCTCAGCTCTGTGCTTAAATATTTTAAACCTTTCAGGATGGCAAGACTGTCATGGAATCAGCCCCACATTCTATTACAAATAGTGCTGAATTGAGAACTGAAATCTCCCAGCCTAATGTGGCAATAATTCCAAATGTTGCTGGACCAACCTTATCGGCCACACTCTTGCCTTCTCAGAGTATGGAGTGCAGTTGGTCTTGATTTTATTTCTGCTTATCTATATCATTAGAGTACTTAAACTTACATTCCATAATTTAAACCTCTTTATTTCAGAACCTAGTTTACTTGGTGCTCCTGTTAGACGAGATTTAAGGAATCAAAATTCTGGTCAACCCCCTCTTCTTTCTAGAATACCTGCAGCAATACCATTATCCTCTCTACAGCCACAGGGAGGCTGGCTGGTGGAAGAAGATACTAGCAGAGCACAATCAAATAACCGACCTTCAGCAACCGCTCAAGAATTGGATTCTTTAAAATCTGATAAGCTGAGAGGACTGCAGAATCCACTTGCTCATGGTGCATCAGCCTCTGCTCCCGCTCCCTCCAGTTTAGTCTCACATTCTTCAGAATTGAAGGTTGAAGAGGTTTGTCTGAAATTAAGTTAAATTTGTATTTTGAAGCTCTTGCTATTTTTCAATGCATAGGGATCATTTCTAGCATCAGAAACTGAGGAAGAACTTCACTTATTTGCAGGCAATTGCTGGAAATGACATGCATAAACAAATTGTTCCTGCTGGAGGTAAGCCATCAAGCATATGAATTTTTTAGTGCTATAATAGTTTGAAGTGCAAAGTGATGGAGTGCATGCTTTGTGTTGAACCATCAGGCCTGCTCAGTATATGTAGATATGTATGCAAATCCATCTTTTAATCATATATAGCTACAACTTTCAAACCTTACTTAATGTTTCAGGATTGATTGATCTAACATCGAAATATCGGAGCCTTTTGAGAGACAATACAAGTCTCATAACAGAAAAATTTATCAAACTTGTGGATGTATCATTATATAACATATTTAGAAGCAATGATGAGCCCACTGGTTGCTGTAGTGGGTATGAAGGCCATCCTCATCCATATAATTTTTTTTCTGCAGAGGCTGGCATGTCTCAGAATCATGTGTCCTCTAGTAGCAGAGAGTTCCAAGCTGAAGCTGGGAAACTCAATCTGCTACCATCCCACTTGTCTATTGGAGTGCTGCAAGAAATTGGACGGAGATGCAGATCCAAGGTACTGATTGGTTCTGGGCTTCATCATGGTTGCCTCGCCTCTTTATTTCTATGGATCATTTATCATCTGCTTATGTGCAGGTGGAGTTCAAATCTGTTGTAAGCACCAGTAAGGATTTGCAATTCTCTGTCGAGGTCAGTTAAAATTTGTTCTCTGCCTACCCTCATGTTTTCTGGTTCTTGATACTCTTTGAATAATTCACAAAAAGTTCATGAGCTTTGTAATTTTATGTTGTTGCAATCATCTGAGAGCTTACTTCAAGGACATAAATTTTTGGTACTGTAATTGGAGTTTGAATAAATACTTGAAATTTGTTACCAAGTTATGTTTGCCAATTTTCTGTTCTTCTCCCATTCATTTCTTTCTTGCAATGTTGTTTTCATCAGGAAAATTTTAGAGAGATATGATAATATAAATGCAATGGTGTATCCATGTTGGAAGTAGTGGAGTGAGGTCCCGTTGAGTTCTGAAGAAAATTTGTTTGTCGGTTACAAAATGAAGTGTTTTGCACTGTTCTTATGAAGTTGACCTCAGTGAGATTATTGTAAAACTCAAGCAAGTAAAGGGTATTTTGTACTTCTAGTTTAAAAATGTTCTTCCAGCCTTGTGAAAGTAGTGTGGTTCACTCTTCTGCTTCTGCTTTTAACTTTTTCCCCTTTTACAGTTTTACTCAACTGACAGTAACTTCTCCCACTGCGTTGTTGATTTTGTATTAAAACCCGAGTTGCTTTTTTTCTTTACTATAAAGGTTTTTCTCCCACCCTAAAATTCTCTTTGTTAGTCATATGCTATTGGCTGTTGTTTTATCCATGTTTTGTGAACTGCGACAGTAAATTACTATGTGATTGAGTGTCCCAATTGAAAACATTCCTGTTGCAACAGACCTGTTTCGTGTTGTGGATGAGTCATGTATGATGATCATACATATGTGATGATGAGAGGATTACCTTATGATTAGTGCTAGCTTTAAGCTTATATTTTGGGTAAACTATTTTTTAGCCCATCCAGACTTTTGTAAAATTAGACTTTGGTGCTTGAGCTTTTGAAGTTAAGGCAGTACTTATTTTTTGGCTGAAAAAATTGACTTCAGAGGGATCTATGTTTTACATCAAAACCTTAATGGGACAGAGGCTTCCCTGATCAATGATTCAGTGTATCTATCTTTGATCATCTCTTCACTAGAGAAAATTCCACTTCATTTTCTTCTCCTGTCTCTGCTTTTCATTGATAACTCCCTATCAACTCTTGGAAGTTTATAAATGCTTCCTACAATTGAGATTAACAAGAGCTGCTGAATTGGTCGTTCCTTTTGAAAGGCCCCTTTGAATAGAAAATTGAGAGGATGAAAACTTGCATCAAACCTTCGGGGCTATTGTGTGAGTTTTAGTAGCTCTGTGGCTAAAGTCCACTTTTACTAACACCTCTGATGAGTAATGCTATACATACAAACAATTATACAAAGTTTTTATACAACCTGATGCAGCAATTGCTCTTTCAATGCTAATCAATCATTTAATATTTCAGGGATCTACATTTGACCACTTATCATTTGACATATTAGTTTGCATGAACATTTCTTCCTACAATAATTTGTCCTGTATTCTTCTGTCTCGTAAGAGCACTTTTCTTTTTCATGAAGCTACAAAATAATCTCTTCTTTTTGTGTACTTATCTTTCCCTTTTAGCTTGTAGCTTGTAAAAAGACTAAGCAATATCATGCTGCTTTTGGACTCCCACAAACTCATTTTGCTGACTTAAATGATTTAGGTTTTGTTCACCGGTGAAAAGATAGGTGTTGGAATGGGTAAAACACGGAAGGATGCACAACAGCAAGCAGCTGAGAATGCACTTTGCAGCTTGGCAGGTAAATTTACTCTCTAGCTCATTTCTCTCTCATAATTCTGTGTTTGAGAAAATAATTTTTTTTTTTGTAATTGTTATACTCCTTTTCTTTTGTTTCTTTTGTGCAATGTTGATGAATGTGGAGTTAAATATTTGCATGGTCTAGGTTAGTTGTGTGTGAACTCGTCATTAAATGGTAAGCACATAAACATTGATTATTTCTATAGTCAAAGAATTGATGTTATGTGATAGTTATGCATATTCATATTGGTTGCCAGTGGATATGTTAACTGGGTTTAACATAAATTAGATAGGTGCAAGACTTATTATTCTTATCTCAGCATCTCCTTCGCTAGATAATCTTGAATATTGACCCATATGTTTTATAAGAAGGTGCTGAATGTATTTATTGTTCTCAGAAAAATATGCAGCATATGTTTCACCCAATTCTGGTGCTGTGGATGATGATTTCGATAAGCTTTCTATTGGGAACGAGAATGGATTTGTATGGGACATTAGCAGTCCTGAATCAAGTGATCTGGTACGAGAAGATGGTTCAGCTAAAGAACGTCCTTCTGAGGTGCGGATATTTTTATGATGCTTTCAGTACTTGATTTGATTCCTTTGTTCAAAAACATAGGTGATGCTTGGATAAGGGTATGTTGGCAAGAAATTTCCATATTGGGTAGTGGTTATCTGAACAGAAACCACTCCCTTTTGGATTTTGCATTGCACCAAGATGTGGGAGCTAAAACAGTGAAAGGGAAAGCTGGCTTCATGTTCGCCACTGTGCCCTTAACCAGGCTCCAGTTATTCCTGTTTAAGAGGTAAGACTTGGTGGTCAGGCCCATTATCCAAGTACTCCCATGTAGTTGAATCAGCCATTCCCTTCAGAGTTGGTTTACCATTTTATTGTTCTTTTCAATGGGCATGTCTTTTTACTTTTTTATCTTCCATAATTTTGGAGGCACAATTATTTATTTTAGAATTTGCAAACTTCTCATGTGGCCCATTTTATCACTAGTCTTTGTTAGTTTCAAACACCTCTCCCTGTCTCATAGTCTTCGCTACTTTGGATTTGTTTTTGGCACTAAACTGACTATGTGACCTTGAAGGACTAAATGTTTTTTTAAATGTATAACAGAGATTTTCAAGTTTGTTAAATGCATTCTCACTTTTGAGATTATCAGAATGGCATAAAACGCCATAAGAACTCCATTTCTAAGACTATACATTGTCTGTATGCCTAATGTGCATCTATTGTATTGTTGGAAAATGATTTGCAGGTTGCTGACGCTGAACTTGTGAATACATCCAATATGGTAAATCAGCAACAGCAGAAACGTGCCAACTCCCCTAGGTAATGTCAAAAGGGCTTCTTCCTTTTATAGCTAATAAATTGTAAATTGACATCATAATAGCGCAGAGGGAGCAGTTTAGACATTTTTTTTTCAGTTAGTGTTTGAGGAGTGGGATTAGCGTGACTAGCGATTCTGCTCACCAACTACTCTATTTGAATCAAAAGCTCTGTTTTTCAGTTAGTTGAATTTCATTTTTATTGAGTCATGAAGTGGATTTATTTGAACATGTGGAATTCAATGGGCTCTCTATAATGGTGAATTCGGTTCTTTGTGGGCATCTTAGAGGGTTTGCTTATTCAGGTGGTTTGGGATTCATGATGCTTATGCTACAAGTCATACATATGCATTGTTCTTGCTTTTCTTTCTTCCTAGAAGGATAATCCATTAAGAGTCCTCCAAGTGACGTTGTGTTTGAAGGATTTTTGTGGGGCCCTGTCCTTGGATTTTCACACGTGACATCCATATGCACTCCTTGCTGAGCCTTTTTGCCCTGCCTTATTCTGTACCTTATTGTGATATTTCTGTATGCTTTCTTATACTGTACCTACATAGCATGTGCTTTTTTGAATGTCATTCCAACCCATGGAAATGAGATTCATTTGGAATTATAAACTTTGCTACTTTCTGGGCTGCAAGCTGGAAGGAAATAGGAGGGCATGGTGCTTCTTTTCTGGGTTATTTGGTAGTGTCATGACATTTTTGTGCCTTTGTTTGTGATCTCTCATAATCCGTTATCAGATTTTTGTAGAGCATGAATTTTTCCCGGCACATTGTTTTGTTCTGTACTTTGTTTTGGTGTGTATCTATTGACATAATCTGGTCCATTTGCATTCTTGTCATGGAAAATTATGGCGCGTCTAGTCTGGAGATACTTTTAATGATGGTAGCTTGGTAGCTTCCTACTTCAGTTACTAATTGTGTAATAATTTCCTGAACTGATCATGCCTTCCTGTTATGGTTTGATTTATCTTTCCAGATCGCCACAATCTATACCAAGTAAACGGTCAAAAGAAGAACTGTGTGGTTCACAAAGTCTACCCTTTCGGCAATCCAAGAATGAGAGTCACGTTTGATAAAAGCCAAGATATTGGGAAAACGATGAATGATTTGAAGGTTTTTGTTTTTTGAATCTAAAATTCTGCATCTGAATTTTGCTCTTCTGGAAAGATAGGCACATTGTTATCCTCCTTCGGCTCCCTCCTTTTCGATTTTTGGGGGATGACAAGGGCAGAGCTCGGCTTAAAACTCACATGGTGCTGTTCTGGCTGAATCTTCTCCTCCAGTCCACTTGTTACAGTAACTCTTCTTGTTAGTTGCTTTAGCAGAAATGTGGTTTCTAGTTTAGGTGGCCACCGGTTCTTTCGCTTCCAGCACCATTCTTATAAAATAATTCAGCGCTCGTCAATTGTAAATACTTTCGATTATTTCTATGGTGGCAATTGCATATTTTTAAAGCGTTATACAATGACTAATTTTTTGTTTAGCAGTACAAGATGAAACACGGACTGGTCTATGTCAATCTTGAGAGAGATTATGTGCTTTGGCTGGTTGGCTTGGTGCCCTCTGTAGTAACGCATGCCATTCCTCACTGAGCCAGATTTGGAGGCTGAAAAGTTGTATAGCTGTGTCTTCTCAAGCCTGAAATTTGAAGGGGCTAAAGGTCGTTGAAAGAACCTAATCAGCATGTCGGATGGTCCTTGCTGGGAGAATCAGCAGTACCAAATCTGTTAGAACCTAATCTATTTCCGGAACCGTGAGGCATGTGACTAATATGCGGAAGTTCCTATGTGGAATTGTGGTAATCAGGCCAGGCAGATTCTTCTCGGGGCACAGCTTTTGGCTGGAAGCTTGGAGTCTCGTCCGATACAAAAATATGCCTGCATACGGAGCTATTCAGCTTGGGGATTGAACCACCAAATGCTTAGGTATGGAGTTTCCAGTGAGCAGGCCTCGATCTTATTAAAAATAAAAATAAAAGTATGAAGCTCCCCTCGACGTACGCTTATTTTTGCTTGGTTTCGATTGTAGAAATTCGAGATTTTGATTACAGACCAGACGATACGTCATTGGTAAAAGAGCAACATTGTTTCCAGTGCATTGTCATATGGCTTTGATTGTGCTTCTCTGCCGCCGCCCCCCCTAAACAATACACAATTAATTGAAAAACAACTACTGCAAATGGGAGGAGGGACGAGTTCCAGAATCACCGTTGACTGCTTACTCTCGAGGTTACCTGCTGTTCTAATCTTCTTAGGAAGTGTTGGCCAATTGCTGTAACTTCAGAAAGTTGTGTTTTCCACCATCACATAAGGAACCACCATCAATTGGTGCGCAGGATAATTGTCTCATGGAACCCTAACTATAATTTCTATGATTGCACAGGGAATCAAGCTTTAAAGGTAAATCACCCTTCGAATATGCTACCATCATCTGGGCTGCTGTGAAGAGTCATACTAAAACAATATGTAATTGTCATTGTTTGTGCTGGGAATAACAGACAGTACTGGAATATCAGCACTGCTTTCACACATTTCTTCAACCTGCAGCATTCAGGAGAAAATAACAGCGTCTTGCTTGCAAAACTACCATTGTTCTCATCTCCATGTCACACATGATAAAGAATAAGCTGTCACTATGTACATATTGCATTATAAAACAATAAAAGAACAAAACTTGAGCAATCTAGTGGAATAGATTACAGCAACATCATGGCTGAGTCACAATCGTCTATACACACAGCGGCAATTGTCTCGCTGCCCAGGCCACTTCAAAAATGTAGGGCAACTAGGTAGCACAGAATCAGGCATAGAATAAATTGTTTTTCTGCTTTCTTGATGCTACAGCAACCCTAAACTGGTTAGCAGCTTCTGTATCCAGTGCAGGTCATTTTGAACAACACAGTTTCTTACAAACTCTTGCTTCTTTTCTTCTTTGGCCCGTGGCTTATATACGAGTTCATGGCTGTGCTGCTCCTCATCATCGAGCCCTTTGATTGATTCTTCTCGATGTGGATTGTCATCAACATCACACTTTACTTCTTTCACCAGTGGTTTGTGTATGATCTCGTTGCTGTGCCGCTCCTCATCGTTGAACCCATCCATTGTTTCTCCTTGAAGTGGTTCATCACCGACTTCACGCTTCTCATCTAACTGAATATTATTAGGACTCGGTTAATAGAGGAGAAGAGAATAACGGGCAGAAATGCCATATACTTATAGACAAGGTCTTGCAGATCAGTAAATTACAGTTTGCAATAACCTTAACCTGCTTGTATAAGTGCCCGAGTAGTTCTAGAGAAGCAATGTGTTGTTTTTTCCTCGAGTATTCTTATTTGTGGATAATTTTTTACTTTCAAGAAGACACAAATTAATGCCAGATTATTCAGTGGAATGAAACCTCTGGAACTGGAGGAATCGGCTAATGGAAATGGAGAACAACTTTATTTCATTTAAAGTAAAATTGGTAGCAGAAACGAAAGGTAAGGATAATATCGAGAGAAACAAGATGTGCTATACATTAATCAGGCAGTTACCTCTGGCAAATTGTGATTCTTTTCACCAGCTCCAACAGAGGCATCAAAGGCATGGCATCTTTCTTCACTGTCAATAGCTGCTTCACTTGGTATCCCTGTTGCTGCAGACAAGCCAGTAACCAGAACAGCATCTCCTCCACAAGTAACCAGACTTCCTTGGACATCAGAGTTTGCTGAGTTTATGGCTGTTGGAGCA
>Ga0307517_10011385_pt1 | contig 12328 bp, 8 predicted proteins | sample 23_EM_MG_FD_194515 | JGI IMG/M metagenome (GOLD analysis project Ga0307517, IMG submission 194515) | Populus trichocarpa ectomycorrhiza microbial communities from riparian zone in the Pacific Northwest, United States - 23_EM | ecosystem: Host-associated > Plants > Roots > Unclassified | place...
TTGTGTTTTATTTGAAAAATTAGTGTTTAACATTATTCAATGACACTACATAAATTAGAAGGAGATCGCATGATAACATAGCATTTGCAGAATTTGATCGCAATCCCAATTTTGTTCATGATGATATTTTACCTGATGTTGTTGCACCGCTTAAGAAATCATGGAAAGTACTGTAGTTCTTGTCGAATGAATTTCGTACGTAATGGAATTGTAAATAGTTTAATGAAACAATAAAAAATATTTTATAAAAAGTATTTTTTATTTCATGATGTAATAACATTAGTTAAATCTACAATATTTAAATTAAAAACCATCAATATTAATATATATCCTTTTTAGTTATTTTATAACCTCAATTTGAAAAGTATTCTTAACCAAACACATTAAATTACTTTTTGCTCAACCTTAATTTCAATCACAATTTTAACCAAACATATATAAATATCAAACCAACCTCAACCAAAAATATTTTTTTATAAAATAATTTTTTTCAAATCATAACCACAAAAATTACCACAATACCAAACACACAACCTCGCATCTGCGTTCCATTTCAGCCGTTGTATTTTTCTATTAAAATATTCAAGCATTACAAGTATATTTTTTAAAAAATAATTCAATAACTCAATTTATAATCTTAACCAACTAATTAAACTCGTTTTATAAAATCAATACATTATTAGCTTGGATTGAAGAGTAAAAGTACACGCTTTGACGAAACACATACGATGTTTTGTTTGCCTTAGCAAATCATACGTCGTTTGTAATTCACAGGATTTCAGTCACTGGGATAACTAGAAAAAACAAGATTTGTTTTTTATTTAAAAAACTATTTTCAACTTAATCTAAAACACATAGAAATTATGTGCATTGACTAACTCTGATATCATATGTGCATTTAAGACCAATATTGTTCCATATGAGCCATCTCCCATAAAATATGATCCAAATCCATGCAAGAAAACAAAGAAAAAGCATGATTAGTCAAGTCACGAGTTATCACCATAATTAATGATATATAATTAATGAGATAATTACATTGAAGCACTTATAATTTATAATTTGATTGTTTTTTTGTTTTTTTTGTTTTGTTTCTGTATTTTGAAAATTTTCATTTTACATCTCATATTTTATAAGTTGTAAAACACTTTATATTTACTAAAAAAAGTCAACAAAAAGTTTGGAATCATTTACAAAATTCCATTTTATTTCACTTAATAATTAAAAAACATATGCTATGTTAAAAAAATGGTATTGCCACTCTCTCCACACTCTCCCTCTCTTTTCCAAACATAAAACCCTAGCCACCGCCGATCTCTACCATACTTGCTGGAATCTTGACACAACTAGACTCCATAATATACCCACGCCAGCAACCCATCTTCAAATGTTCAGATAGTTTTGTTGTTTATCACGCTTGAAGGGACACCTTATTTTAAACAAAGATGTAATTGCTTTAAATAACAACATTTTTGTTGTTCAACCTTCGTGAAAACACTTAATCTTTCTTTCAACCTTTTAGTAAAAACTACACGAAGTCTTTTTTTATTTTTATTTTGGCCCACACCCTTCACCTATTTTGTTTGTAAGTATTCTAGCTGGGAAGTTATAGTAATTAATTTTTTTAAAAATATTATTTTGATGTATTTTCAAATAAAAAACAACTTATATCACATTTTTAAATTGCCCTAAAACATCATACCAATAATTAAGCACAATAAAAATAAACCATTAATTAACATCTTGTTGCATGTCTAGAACAATATAAATTTGCATTAAAAAAGAGGTTCTCGAACATGGATATTCTCACTATAATGATTTATGATGATCACGTAAATTGTTATATATAAGTTAATGTGTAGGATAAGTTAATGGTTGGGGGACCATAAACAACCCATACCTTTAGTTACCAATAAAATAAAAAAGAGATCTTGCTCACATGGTTGCATGTGACGGGGATGGGATGTTCTTGTTAATTTTGTTAATTTCCCTTTAATGATTATTATTATTATTATTATTATTATTATATTTTTTCCAAAATCCAACCCATAATTCTCCTCTTTTACTTATCTATTCTTATTTCCACAATTGTAAATTTGACCAGATGAACACTCAAATTAATATCAAACAATTCTTTAATTTATCTTTTTATCATTAAGTTTTTGAATAAAATAGTGATTTAGACACCCAAAATCGAAAATATTATCGGTCTAGAAATAAAAATAAAAATATTTATGTAAGACATTACCTTTTGCACAAACATATAGATTTAAATAGATTATTTTGTCGAATTTATATCAAAACCAAGACTTGGCATATATTTACATAGAACTAATTGGACAAAAATATGCCACTTCATTAAAAAGTTCGGAACCCACACTTCAAATCTCAAACTTGAATGAGTTTTTATCTTTTACCTTAATAATTATTTTTTCCAAAAAAAAAAAATCTCATCACAATCATTTTCACACACACACCTATATAATTGTAAAAATCTTGTTTTGTTTTGTTTTTATATACCAATCAGAAAGTCTTTATATGTACCCCACTGCGCACTCACTAGTAAAAGTGGGCTTTTTGCGAGTAAAATGTTCTCTTGTGAGTGAAGGGAACCCCACTCTTCTTCTCTATAAAGCTGCTTGCAAGATCATATGTATGCTAGAGTGGTCCATTATATTTTGTATGGGCATGCTCCATCTCCCTCACTCTCTTCAGTTCTTTCTCTCACTACATTTTCAATTCAAGAAAACCAAAATTAAAGGGATGTGAGATCTGAGAAGATTTGAAGGTTTTTTATTTAATTTTGTAAGTCCTGGTCATGCTTTTCCACAGCTTTCTTGAACTTCCTTGCCATGCTTAACTTGTGTGTGTGTGTGTGTGTGTGTGTGTATAGATCACTATATATCTGTATAGTTATACACATTTAGCTAGCTAGCACCATGGAAGCTCAAGAAAGCCGTGGGAGAACATGGCTACTCAGGATTTTTTGGGGCGATCTGTTTCTTGCTTTTATGGTCAAGATCTCTCCCATGGACTGCATCCAAGAAGCTTTGATCATCTTCCTCCTTGCATGGATCATGGTAACTCTCTTGTAATTTAGACCCTTTTTTTGCATAACTTCTTTAATGGTTTTAATTTCCTTTTCTTGTTTTGTAAGGAAAATTCTCTTCTAATCCATGAGAATTCTTGACAAAGATTTGGTTTTTGTGATGAATTATGATACGGGGTTTCATCCTCTATGATATTTCCACCAAAACTTCCCCCTTTTTGCTGTTAGAGAGGAGAAATTAGGCTTCAAACCATTTAAACCATGCATGAAGAGAGTAACAGAACATTTTGAAGTCTTATTTAGTAATTGGAAATTCAACTTTCCTTAAGATTGACATAAATAATGGTCATTGAATCAAAATTGTGAGGGGGAAAGAAAAAGAGTTGTGTTTTGTGTTCCTCGCAGGGAAGATTCCCTACCTTTCCTTTTTGTTGTTAGTGATGATAGTTCTTCCTGTTTGTTTTTTGGTTTATTTCTAACATGATCTCCTACGTTTCCGTGAAAAAGGTTTAACTTTGTCACTTTGTTGACATCATTTTTAACCACTCTCCCACATTCTGACATCAGTGTTTTTTTTACCTCTTCTCCACTCTCTCTCTCCCCCCACCCCCCTTTCTGGTAGTTGAAGATTTGTGCATTTATTGGGTTTTGATTACATTTCTCAGTTGTTAATTTAGCTGATGATCTCCACTTGTACAAACCTACACAATTATTATTGTTCTTTTGAATCTTGATATCCAACTCAAAGCCTTTGTACTAGGTTCTGCATTGCAGTCCATGAAAATTCCCATAATTCTTTATATAATTCTTGATTCAGTGTTAAGTTGCAGAGAATCATTGCAACTTGGAGTGTGGCTGTTGGGATTCCTAATTATCTCTCTTTTAGTTTTTCTTCTTTAATTTCAACGAAAAATGTATTTTTGTTTTCTAATTTCAATCAATCTTGATCGAAATACAACGTAAATTCCTCCTCATTTCTAGGATGTTTTTCTTTTTAATTTGGTCTCTTAGATCAATTTTGTACGTCCAAACTGTTTCGAGGATTCAAGGCATATAATTTTATTACAGGCTACAAGAAATGATTCAAGGCATATATGGTACCAATTTTGTTTCTACTATGATGCTTGGCATGTTATGATGACCAGATGGGGTTTAACCAATTAAGGACAATCTGCAACTTGCAGAAAAATCTCATTGGCTTGTTACAGCCAAATAAATAAAAAGTGAATTGCCTCTCACTAGCACTTCTTAATTTGTCTGCTCTTTCAGCCACTTTTTTTCCTTTCCTTTCCTTTCCTTTTATTTTTGGTTTTCTAGAATTATACGAGAATATAATTTGCTCTGGCAAGTAGCTAATCTCATCATTGCAGATCAAATATCAGACACTGCTGCTCACTATCTTAGGCATTCTAGGTCTTAAGCATTTATAAATTATCTGCCCCAAATCAATTAGATCCCATCAAATTTGATTACAACAATGAAACCTTTATTTATTTATTTAATTTCTTGATACAGTTGAAAATACTAGATCGAGCCCTTGATTTATTCCAAATATAGTAGATATAGAAGGATTTGAAACAAATTTTCTTTATAATTTTCCTAAATCTCATACATTGCAAGGGATAGTTCTTGGTTTGAAGGAAGAACTAAAACTACAAAGGCTGGTTGTATGTTTACTGTGGATGATCATAAGTGAAATAGGGAAAAGGCCCATTAGACAAAAATAATGAAGCTTTGTTAAGGGAATCTTTACCTAATGCAAATAATGAAATATGAAAAGCCTATTGCTTTTAATGTTGAGTATGAAAGAATACTGATGAAGGGGCAGGTCCACCAAAACTTGTTTATAATAGGGCAGACAGGGGAGCATGGCAGACCTGATCAACACCTCAAGATAAATTTTGTTAATGCACTGAATATAGTTTCTAATATTAGACCATTAACATTCATTTAGCATTCAAGATATGCCTCGTCCATTAGTATTTATTGAAGTCAGCTTTGTGCGAATAGACAACATGGCTGCTAAAGGTAAAAGAGCAGCAATAATTCAAATATTTATGAACTGGTATATATATTTTTCGCAATGCATGAATATTGTTGTTCATGGAGCATTCGAGATAAAAGCTGAAGCAAGCTTTCGTTTCCAAAAACAAGAAGGAATCTCTGAAGTGCTGACCCAACTATGGACAATCGTCCAAATTTGTATAGCGGGATGGCGTTCAGGCTGATTGATTTGGCCATTAGGTATAGAACAAGACTGTTTTTACCATTTTTCGTACATAGCCTGGTTTCTCAAGTAAATGGCTTCTCACATGTCCTTGGAAGTGTTTTCTCTTTAGCGAATATGACCTAGCTATTCTTCTTGCCATCACCTCCTTTTTTTGTTGGATGTGTGAAATGATCTTATCAAGAAAATTCCAAAGGTTCTGCATAAGAAAGCCACCAAGGAGATGTCTAGCTAGGAAACCAAACAACCACGTTACAAAAAGAAAAGAACTAATGGTTTGCAATGATCACCTCCTTTATATATGAAGGCTGAAAGCTGAATTAGATGTGGAAAGCTAGCCAGGGCATCATACCAAGGTACGATCTCCCAGCACAACAGTACTCTATAATAATTAATGATGTGAAATAATTCTTCATGAAACTACTCTTTTGACAATCATATATGTAATGAGTTGTGCTTCAAGATCAGGTTCTCGATCGGTGGTAATTTAGAATTTACAACAAAATATATATACTGTACTTATTGTTTCACAGTTGAGGAGCATTGTTCACAATATATATTAGATGATGTTCTATGGCGATCGATCTTCCATTTATATCTCCACAATCCATCTTAATTAGATTTCAATTGATGCATTCTCTGTTCTTCTGACATGTATTTAAGCAAAACTAAAGCTATCACATATACAACATTGTTTTGGTAGAAGATGCGACATTTTAAGCACCGAATAAAAAGATGCGACACTTCTTTTGAGAAAAAAGAAAAAAAGGGTTATGGCTAATTAACATGGGATAACTGGCCCCTATATATTTCCCTAAAAGTAAGAGATCATATCATCTAATTGGGAAGAATTTAGCCACGAAAGATTCCCTTGTTGAATAGTTAGCTTTAATTTAAATCTATCAATTAACTGGATATATATACAGGAGTCCATAATTCCCCATTTCACTCGCTTTTAACTGTTACTTAACTCCAGGTCACATAATGAAGGACCATTAGCAGCAGCCAAAAACGTCATAATCAAGCTCATGACACCATTAGATCGGTTGAGCATTGTGTATGAATCACGGATGGTCCAATTGAAACAATCACAACAGACGTGGTTGCCCCATATATGTGCCAACAATATTATCTGGATATTGAACTACAACTTAATACATGTATATGTGTACGCATAATTATATGTATATAACCAAGGATAGATGCTATGCAGTTTCAGTTGATATGAAAAGCAAAATCAACTTGTCACATAAACTAAAAGAGTACACTCTGGAAATTAACTACGGGCAACATGAAAGGGAAATGGCAGAGCCAAGCAATAATATCGCTGCTTCCATGTGGTGGGGAAACGGAACAGTCACGTCGCTATTGATACAAAACTAATGCTGCTCTACGATTAGAACAATTGGTCATGAAGCATCATATGAAATGCAAAAGCTAGCTTCGCCTTTTTATTTGATGTGAGAGTGCACAACAACAACGATAAATGGAAACTTTGTTGACCCTAAAAAGAAAGTAAAAGGGGGGAAAGTTTGGTTAAAAAACGTGTACAAACAAAATATCAACAGCCATGAATGATCAGTACTTACTAGTTACTACCGTGTAAAAGAGAAGAATATATGTTACTGTTTATGCATGGTTGCAACACTCGGTGCTGATAGTTTACTTCAGTTTAGCCTATATGGCCAACTATGATTCTAACTTTGAGATTTTGTTGTGTGCCGACTAAATCAGGGAAAGGATATGATGGATTTCCTCGTAAATTATAATCTGTGCTGACTCTCCAAATGGGGCTATTTCGATCCTTGCAAATAAAAGAAGTGGGGAGCATCAAGAGAAATTACTTAATTCCATCGCAGGCATTAACTTTAAGCTTTTTAATTTATTTTTATTTGAGTTAATGACCTCCTCCAGGCCAATTTGTGTAAATCCCATTTGCCTGCTTTTAAACAAAATTAATGTTGGCATCTATATGCATGCATGCAAGTAATTTTACAGCTGAAAAACTTGAAACCAAGCACTTGCCCACGTTTGGGACTGTGCCCTTGTATATAAAAATAAATTAAATACAAACCCGCTTCTTGGTTGGTATCATCGTCCTACAAGTACAGCTTTCGATTATCTTATAAAAATAAAATTAAGGGTGCATGTCAGCTTTTATTCTCTTTCTTGTCTCAAAACAAAAGAGATAATAAAGCTTATCAATTAATTAGACCTTTAAAATAATTAATGAAATGACTACCGAATTCATCAAATAATCTAAGCACCGAGACAAAAGTTACAGCACCATAGAAGCAGAATGTGCATCGATTTTCAACAATTATATATTTTCTTGTGGTTAAATATTCTTTAATTCCCACATCTCCCTTCACGTTCACAAAGCACAAGAAAATCTAGCTTTTCCAACTCTTTCTCCTCTAAAGAAAAGCTAAATGTATATTAAATAAGACAAGCCAGATCCTGTATGTGATCCTAATTGTTTTCCTTTAAGAGCGCATGATTAGTGGAAATAATAAGCATGTCCCCCTCTAAAGAGAAGGTAATAATATAATTAAGAATTCACGGCACTATTGAAATGAAAAGGATAAAGCAAAGGGTCATCCTTGATTGATTATAATATATGATTATATTATTGAATTGCTTACAGCTAACAAAAAAAGATTGATGATTAATTAATTAAAATATGTGTTGGATTAGTTGGCCACATTAAGAGATGCATCCCAAAATGTAATTATAATTATAATTATATATATATAACCAAAAAAGATGGCCTGTAACAATTGGATGGATCATTCAGTTCCCCTTAATTTGATGTGTTTTTCCAGCTAAGTTCATGAGAAACTAGACCCAATTTTATTTTTTTTATCACCATCACGTTCTTTACATTGTTGTGTACTATTCACGGATAATTTTGCATCTGAGAAGTAGGTATGTCATCATTTATATGGCTCATGAAAGTTGTTCATGCGAGAGTCATTTGTACATAGAAGAAAGATATATTGTTTCTACCATCCAAAGGAGAAGGCAGGAACCCTATGATCTGATTAAAAAAATGCAAGTTTTGTTCCCTGTACGTAGATCATATTTTTCCTTGCCATTTACTTGTGAAAAAAAAAACTAATTTCTAACTTCTAACTTCTACAAGCTTTCGTTAGGCATTATTTCAACTCCAATTCTGTTCGTTTCATTTACAGCTAGAGATCCAAATAAAGCAAGTGTTACACAAGTTTCATTTCTCTATGTTTATGGGCTTTCCATTAAATCTCCACCTAACATTAGCAATGGAGTTAGTGTTGAAATTGGGGGCTTGTAGGTGATGGTTGATTCCATATATACTGAGAAGGCAATATAGCAACCTTGTGTGGTCCATATATCCTATAGCTAAAAAAGCAAGCCTAATTTAATTTGATCGAAGATGCCATGCGCAACATGATTTATACACAGTAAAGCTTAATTTATATTTGAACAAAAAACAGCGAGGCAAATCAACAACAGACTACATATCACCCTCGTCATGAAAAGGAATCTTCAGATCGGATGTATACAAAAAAAAAAAAAAACTGCAATTGACTATTACTGCATCAACCGACACGGTACAAACACATTATAGTGGGCGATCAAAGTATATGGCCTTGTAAACTAATAGTATTGTCAGTACAAGATTTTTACCTAGTGAATCTAAAACACTACTACTGTGCTGTAAAATCAACTAAAAAAATCCAAAATCTTACTTGTCATCAAAAGTTATTAAACAGGGACAGGAATCTGAAGTAAAAAAGAATGATTCGTGAAGAGTATATGTATGCCAAATAAATCTATCTTTGTGTGGTCTCCTTTTGATGCAAGTACAAATGGAAGGACACTGTTGGAAGGAAGCTATGCGTCCAAGATACTCTGTGAATATCTGTAGTGCAAAACATAATCATTAACACTGTAAGATCTGTTTTAACATAAGAAAATCAGAATAATCAACAAAAAATACCCTTTAAACACGAATAAATATTAAAGAAATCTTGTTCCTTCCATATAGGTGGATCAGAAATGCCATTTTCATTCAAGAATGGAAAACCCTTTGAGTAGCAAGACTGAAAGATAATTCATCCACCCCTTCTTGTTCTCCTTCAAAGCATGAAACTTGCAAGAAACAAGAGATTGTCGAAGTCATCATGAATATTTGCAAGCATCAATTAACATCACACAATTTGTTTTCACAAAAACCCTAAAATCAACTAGATCCAAGAGATCGTATATCAAGCAAAAAGAAAAAGATCAGAGACCTTATACACTGATCATTGATGCAGGGCCCGATGAAGAAACATTAACTTTCTTTGATCCTGTTTGTATCTTCCCACAGCTTTATTGAACCGCAACAAAAATACAATGTCATATGTACATGCACGGCAACATCAACAACAATATTCAAATAGGTGCAGTTCAAGAAAGCTGTGGAAGAATACCAAGAGGGTCACATATAGACCACCACAAAACTTAGATTAAAGTATTTTAGGAGCTTCAAAGCCCTCCATAAACAAACCCTAGCAAGGTTTGTAAAGAGAAGGGAAGGGCAGCAGGGCTAAGAGAGAAAAGATTCAAAATATATAGGGATAAAAGAGAGAGATGGAGAGAGAGACCATGAAAGAGAGGTGTTGTGTGTGTGGGTTTAGGGTGAGAAAGGCTGGTACTTATAGCGGATTTGAGGTCCTTTTTACCACCAATCCCAAGAAGAATATTGGGCCTAAGAAAACTGAACCCCACCAAACTCCACCTTTAATTGTTTTTTTTTAAAAAATTTCTTAACAATTCTCTAACACAACTATTTTTACAGAAAGCTGACTATTTTTCTTGATCCCACTAATCTCCTCACTACCAACAAAATGTTTTGATTAAAATATCAAGAAATCCCATTAATATATGTGCGGTTCTGATGCAAACAGCCGGATCTGACGGTGACGGCTACCCTTGTGAGGGCACATACATGGGTCCCACAATGCGTTGGAAGAAAAGTCTAACCCCTACGCGCCTTAAATGGTTACTTGAGCTTACCATTTTCTGAGTTTCTTTCCTTATTTTAATGGCCAGCAAAGGAAATAAGAAAAACTACTTCACAGTTTTAGGATTTGAGAGTAGTGGAGGAATGATGCCCTGTGATTAAAATCTCAAGCCTTTTTTAGCATCTTCGTGCATCGTAAATATTTCAGTAACGATTACTGTTAATTAAAAGTCTTTTTCAGAATTAAACTTTTGATAATTTAAGTTAAGAATGTGTAAGCACCACAAATTTAGTAAAAGCTTGCTATTAATTACAAGTGTTTTCAAGATTAAACTCTTGATAATTTAGGTTAAGAATTTGTCTACATAAAAAAAATCAGTAAAACTTGAAGTACCTAAAACACCTATATATAGTATGGTGAAATTTGTTTCGGTGCAAGAAAGTTGTGGCTTGATGATGATGATGATGATATATATATATATATAACTCAGACTAAAAAAGATTATAATTAGAAGTGTTTTCAACTCTACATAATTTACATTAAGGAATTTTCTACACCATATATTTAGTAAGGCTTACTATTAATTACAAGTGTTTTGAAATTGAACTCTTAATAATTAACGTTAAAATATTTATACATCATAATTCACTATTTTTTAATGAATTGGAATATGTAGATTTTATTAACGAGGATAAATAAAGGATATAAAAAAAAAGAACAACGTAAGAAAAATCAAACATTAAATTAAAAGCCAAACATCGTTACCATAAGAAAATGTTAAGTTCCTTAATCCTCATTTAATTAGTATTCTGCCAAGAAATTCTTGTTACATAATTATAACAAGGAGTATCAATTATTAATGAGTCAAGGATAATTCCTAAATACATCCTAATTATTCTATATTTTTTTGTGTCTGGAAATTCCACATCTTAACAACTTAACCTTCGAGGTCATGGAGTGTTCCATTTGAGACATCAAGCTATTAAGATGTAATATGTTTCATATATCTTTTTAAATTCTTAGATGCTTGTTTTGCTGGGTAGTTTTGATTTTATTTAGCTCATTTCAAGTTGTTTGGGTCATAATGCAAGTTTTTAGCTTATTTGGAGGGTCTGTATGTTCTTGGTTGGAGAAGGGCTTCATTATAGCGTTGAGTTTAATGAATTTCTTAACCAGGTTGCATGATTTATGGTATGAAGCACACACTTATGCTAAGAGAAAAGCCGAGTAAGATGACTTTAAGGTTTAGAAAAATTATAGACCTCCCTACAACATTAAGAGAAATTAGGAAAGATATTTAGAGTTTCATACGTCGGAAGGTTTTCAAAGGCGTTCACGGAGTGAGTTCTAGAAAAGAAATAAAGAGACTCACGGCTCCATTAGCAAGCATACCAACGGGTCGCTTTCTTTTACAAACCATGCAAAGCGCCTGGTAAGAGAGGTTGTTTTAATTTCATGTATTTTTCTGAAAATGGTACCTATAATTTATGTTTAACTAATAACCGACGACGTATTTATTTTGCAGGCTACATATCTTGAGCGCGAGCCTATTCTAATAAAGTTGTATATGGAAACACATATATACAGAGGGAGGATCGATGGAAAAGGGTGCAATAGTTTATTGATAGTCGAGCTGAGGTATTTATTGTAAGTAGACTTTGAAACATTTTTGTATATTATTTGGACTAATGTTTTTTCATCCATATCTTTTACTTATTTTTATATGGTGTAGGAACAATATAACATCGCCATGTGTACAAAGCATGGAGAGGACCCTTCAACTCATTCAGAACATAATTCAGATTTGTGGTTAGAGGTTGAAGCAACCGGTGAACCCGATAAGAATCAAGATTACAATATCTTTATGACTACGACCTAAGATATAAGATCGGGTTGTAGTGTCTTTACTGTAGGCACCCTATAATCCAGCTCGAGTTAACCATCACCAACCATTGAGAAGTTAGTTGAACAACAATTTGGTGCTCTGAGGGCCGAAATGGAGACAAAATATGAAACACATAAAAAAAAAAAAGCTAGAGGACATCACGGAGAAGTATGAAG
>Ga0307517_10011386_pt1 | contig 12328 bp, 9 predicted proteins | sample 23_EM_MG_FD_194515 | JGI IMG/M metagenome (GOLD analysis project Ga0307517, IMG submission 194515) | Populus trichocarpa ectomycorrhiza microbial communities from riparian zone in the Pacific Northwest, United States - 23_EM | ecosystem: Host-associated > Plants > Roots > Unclassified | place...
CGCCGAGGGCATCGGCGACCAGGTAGAAGGCGTGGTTGGGGATGCCGGAGTTGATGTGCACGCCGCCGTTGTCGCTGCCGGTCTTGACGAAGTCGTCCATCGTCGCGGGCTGCGGGTCCTTGCCGAGGGCGTCGTCGTCGTAGGCCGTGCCCGGGGCCTTCATCGAACGCAGGGCGACGCCGGAGACGCGCGGGGCGAGCAGGCCCGCGCCGATCAGCCAGTCGGCCTCGGTGGCGGTCTGGCCGAGCGTGTACTGCTTGATGAGCGAGCCGAAGACGTCGGAGATGGACTCGTTCAGGGCGCCGGACTGGCCGAAGTAGGTCAGGTTCGCGGTGTACTGCGTGACGCCGTGGGTGAGTTCGTGGCCGATGACGTCGACCGGGATGGTGAAGTCGAGGAACAGCTCGCCGTCGCCGTCGCCGAACACCATCTGCTCGCCGTTCCAGAACGCGTTGTCGTACTTCACGTCGTAGTGGACGGACGCGTTGAGCGGCAGGCCCTCGCCGTCGATGGAGTGCCGGTTGAAGGCGTTGAGGTACAGCTCGAAGGTGGCACCGAGACCGGCGAAGGCGCGGTTGACGGTGGCGTCCTTGCCGGGGTCGGAGCCTTCGGCGCGCACCTTCTTCCCCGGCAGGTCCTGCTTGTGCTTCGCGTCGTAGATCGTGCGCTGCGGCTTGTCGGACACGACCGGCGCGGTGAGGGTCGGGGCGCCGATGACCGTGGTCAGCCGGCGGTGGGTGCGCTCGTAGGCGTCGCGCTCCAGGGTCTCGCGGGCGGGACCGGCGAGCGCGGGGTCCTCGTGCTGGGCGAGCCGGTCGAGGACATGCGGCGGGACGATCGTGCAGAAGACGGGCTCGAAGCCCCCGTGAGTCGTCATGCCCGGCACCCTGGCACCGAGTGACGCAGATGTCACTACCGGCAACCATGATTGGTGGAAAACGCGGACATTCATCACAGTCTCGTAGCGGAGAGTGGTATACGACGGCGAATATCCCGCATAGTGATACGGCCCCCCGCACCGCGCACGACTCGGCTAGTCTGCTGAACATCATGCGTATCGGGCTGCTTCTCCTTAGCTGCCGCGGCGAGGGCCTGTAGTCGTAGGCCGACCCCCTCCCCGCGGAGTCTGGCGTTGCGCCGTCGGCCGTCCTTCAGGACACCACGAGGAGCCCCCGCATCATGGCAAGCAGCCGCGTCAATCGCCAGCAGCCCAGTTCCATGCCGATCCACAAGTACGGCCAGTACGAGCAGGTCGACATCCCCGACCGCACCTGGCCTTCGCAGCGGATCACCGTAGCCCCCCGCTGGCTCTCCACGGACCTGCGCGACGGCAACCAGGCCCTGATCGACCCCATGTCACCGGCGCGCAAGCGCGCGATGTTCGACCTGCTGGTCAAGATGGGCTACAAGGAGATCGAGGTCGGCTTCCCGGCCTCCGGCCAGACCGACTTCGACTTCGTGCGCTCGATCATCGAGGAAGAGGGCGCGATCCCGGACGACGTCACGATCTCCGTGCTGACGCAGGCCCGCGAGGACCTGATCGAGCGGACCGTGGAGTCCCTGAAGGGCGCCAAGCGCGCGACCCTGCACCTCTACAACGCGACCGCGCCCGTCTTCCGCCGCGTGGTCTTCCGCGGCTCCAAGGACGACATCAAGCAGATCGCCGTCGACGGCACCCGCCTGGTGATGGAGTACGCCGAGAAGCTGCTGGGCCCCGAGACCGTGTTCGGGTACCAGTACTCGCCGGAGATCTTCACGGACACCGAGCTGGACTTCGCGCTGGAGGTCTGCGAGGCGGTCATGGACGTCTGGCAGCCCGGCCCGGACCGCGAGATCATCCTCAACCTGCCTGCCACCGTTGAGCGTTCGACCCCCTCCACCCACGCCGACCGCTTCGAGTGGATGGGCCGCCACCTGTCCCGCCGCGAGCACGTCGTGCTGTCGATCCACCCGCACAACGACCGCGGTACGGCCGTCGCCGCCGCCGAGCTGGCGCTGATGGCCGGCGCCGACCGCGTCGAGGGCTGCCTGTTCGGACAGGGCGAGCGCACCGGCAACGTCGACCTGGTCACCCTGGGCATGAACCTGTTCTCCCAGGGCGTCGACCCGCAGATCGACTTCTCGAACATCGACGAGATCCGTCGCACGTGGGAGTACTGCAACCAGATGGAGGTCCACCCGCGCCATCCGTACGTGGGCGACCTGGTCTACACGTCCTTCTCCGGCTCCCACCAGGACGCCATCAAGAAGGGCTTCGATGCCATGGAGGCCGACGCCGCCGCGAAGGGCGTCACCGTCGACGACATCGAGTGGGCCGTCCCGTACCTGCCGATCGATCCGAAGGACGTGGGCCGGTCCTACGAGGCCGTCATCCGGGTCAACTCGCAGTCGGGCAAGGGCGGAATCGCGTACGTCCTGAAGAACGACCACAAGCTGGACCTGCCGCGCCGGATGCAGATCGAGTTCTCCAAGCTGATTCAGGCCAAGACGGACGCCGAGGGCGGCGAGGTCACCCCGAAGGACATCTGGGCGACCTTCGAGGACGAGTACCTGCCGAACCCGGACAACGCCTGGGGTCGTATCCAGGTGAAGAACGGCCAGTCGACCACCGACACCGACGGCGTGGACACGCTCAAGGTGGAGGCGAGTGTCGACGGCGTCGACACCGTCCTGACGGGCTCCGGCAACGGCCCGATCTCCGCGTTCTTCGACGCCCTGGGGTCCGTCGGCATCGACGTACGGCTCCTGGACTACCAGGAGCACACGATGAGCGAGGGAGCCTCCTCGCAGGCCGCGTCGTACATCGAATGCGCGATCGACGACAAGATCCTGTGGGGAATCGGCATTGACGCGAATACGACACGTGCGTCCCTGAAGGCGGTCGTCTCCGCCGTCAACCGCGCTACCCGCTGAACCATCCTGACCGGCGGTTTACTCGTCGCAGAAGGGCCCCGTACGCCGGTCTCCGGCGGGCGGGGCCCCGTCGTTTCCCGGCCATTCCGTGTGCAGGTCACGGAGAGGTCTCGTCCTGGGTACTGACTCCGGCTCGACAATGTGGCTAACATCACGCCAGCGCGGCGATGTTGCCGCGGCGTTACGGAGGTGCGACGTGCTGCCTGAACGGGGACGAGACGGCCGAGTGGTCCATGAGGGCCGTGCGGCGCGCGTGCTGGGCATCCGTACCGCGTGGACCAGCGTCGGAGACGGCGAGTTCTTCTGCCCCGGATGCGGGGGCGACCGCAACTACCAGCGACTCACCGGGCGCCGCCGCTTCACCTTCCTCGGCATGCCGGTACTGCCGCGCGGTGACACCGGCCCCGTCGTCGAGTGCGCCGCCTGCCAGGGCCACTACGGCACCGACGTCCTCGACCACCCCACCACGAGCCGCTTCTCCGCGATGCTCCGCGACGCCGTGCACACGGTCGCCCTCGCGGTCCTCGCGGCGGGCGGCAGCTGCGCCCGTACGTCCCTGGAGGCCGCCGCGGGCACCGTACGGGCCGCCGGCTTCCAGGAGTGCACGGAGGAACAACTGGGCGCCCTCGTCGAGGCCCTGGCCGCCGACACCGGCCGTATCTTCGGCGAACCGAGCGGTGCGGGCCTCGCCATAGAGCTGCACGAGGCCCTCGACCCGCTCGCCCCGCATCTCGCCCCGGCCGGCCGCGAATCGATCCTGCTGCAGGGCGCCCGCATCGCCCTCGCCGACGGCCCGTACACACCGGCGGAACGCGACGCCCTCGCGACGGTGGGCGCGGCCCTGACCATCTGCGCGGACGACGTGACCCGACTGTTGGCGGCGGCGCGCACCCCGTCGTAGTCCAGGCCAGTACTCCCCAGGGAGTAATACGGCCGCACGGACACCCCTGGCAGTAGTCCCGAACTCACCCTCCCGCGCGACGAATTGCCCCGCCCGCGCCGGAAGTCTGGAGAGCGCAACCAGACATCCGCGCCGGAGGGGGGCCCGTTCCATGGGGGCCGAACAGAGGAACAGCACACGCCGACGAGCCATCCCCTGGGTGATGCTCGCGCTCTGGATCGGGGTGCTCGCGCTCGCCTCGCCGTTCGCGTCGAAGCTCGGCGACGTCACGCACGACAGAGTCACCGACTATCTGCCGGCGAGCGCCGACTCCACCCAAGTGGCCAAGATCCAGCAGGAGTTGCCGGGCGGCCAGACCACCGAACTGGTCCTCGTCTACCACCGCGCCACCGGACTCACGCCCACCGACAAGGCCACGGCGGCCCAACAGCTCACGAAAATCGGCACGTTGCACCCGCTGGCCGTGACCCCGCGAGGCGTCCCCTCCGCCGACGGCACCACCCTCATGTACCCGGTCACCAGCAACTGGCCCGGCACCGACGAGAAGAAGCGCACCGCCCTCGTCGACGACATCCGCCAAGTCGCCCACGATACGGGCGGGTTGACGGTCAACGTCGGCGGCCCCGGAGCCCTGGCCACCGACTCCGGCAAGGTCTTCGACTCGCTCGGCGGCCCCCTGCTCTACACGACGGTCGCGGTCGTCGCCGTCCTCCTGATCATCATCTACCGCAGCCCGGTCCTCTGGCTGGTCCCCCTCGCGGTCGCCGGAGTAGGCGACTTCCTCTCCATGGGCATCTCCTACGGCCTCAACCACGCCTTCGGGACGACCATTTCGGGCCAGAGCACGGGCGTGATGACGATCCTCGTCTTCGGCGCGGGCACCGACTACGCCCTCCTGCTCATCTCCCGCTACCGCGAGGAACTGCGCCGCATCGAGCGCCCCTACGACGCGATGCGCGCCGCCCTGCGCGGCTGCGGCCCCGCCGTCCTCGCCTCCTCCGGCACGGTCGCCGCAGGACTACTGTGCCTGCTCGCCGCCGACCTCAACTCCAGCCGCGGAATGGGCCCGTTGGGCACGGTCGGCGTCCTGTCCGCGCTCGCCGCGATGCTCACCCTCCTCCCCGCACTCCTCGTCCTCCTGGGCCGCCGCGTCTTCTGGCCACTCGTCCCGGCCTACGGCTCCACGCCCAAGGCCCGCCGGTCCCTGTTCACGGCGATGGGCAGCTCCGCCGGACGCCGCCCGCTGCTCGTCCTCGTGGCCGGCGCCGCCGTACTGGGCGCACTCGCCCTGGGCACGTTGAACCTCCCCGGCTCCCTCAAGCAGGACGACTCCTTCGTCGACCGCCCCGACTCCGTCACCGCGATGCGCACCCTCGCCGAGGCCTACCCCGAACGCTCCGCACAGCCCATCGACGTCATCACCCCGGCGGGCCGAACCGACGCGACCCTCGCGACGATCCGGGCCACTCAGGGTGTCGCCGGCGCTCAGCAGGGCCGTAGCGGAAACGGCTGGACGGAGATCTCCGTGACCGCCGTGGGCGCGCCCCAGTCGGCGGCCGAGACGCGCACCATCACCGACCTCCGTCACACGCTCAAGGGGTCCTACGTCGGTGGCCCGAGCGCTCAGCAGTTGGACCTCCGGGACACCAACGCGCGGGACCGGATGGTCGTCGTGCCGATCGTGCTCGTGTCCGTGCTGCTGATCCTGATCGTGCTGCTGCGGTCGCTGGTCGCGCCGTTGATGCTGGTGGCCGCGGTGATCGCGGTGTGGGGCGCGGCACTTGGCATCGGGGGGTTGGTGTTCGGGCCGCTGTTCGGCTTCGCCGGGACGGACCCGGGACTGGGCCTGCTGTCCTTCGTCTTCCTGGTGGCTCTCGGGGTCGACTACGGCATCTTCCTCATGCACCGGATGCGGGAGGAGGCGATCGGGGGCGCCGAACCGGTCGCCGCCGCGCTGACCGCCCTGCGGACGACGGGCGGGGTCATCGCCTCCGCCGGGCTGGTCCTCGCGGCGACCTTCGCGGTGCTGACGAACATGGGGCTCGTGCAACTCGTCGAGCTGGGCTTCGTGATCGCGGTGGGCGTGCTGCTGGACACCTTCCTCGTGCGGACGTACCTGGTGACCAGCGCGAGTGTGCTGCTGCGGCGGAAGGTGTGGTGGCCGGGGCGGCTGTCCCGGGAGCCCGAGGCCGTACGTCCGGAGCGGCAGCCGGAGCCGGTGTGAGGGCCTCGCAGGGGGCTGGCGGAGGATGAACCCCGTGCAGAAGTTCGTGCGGGCAATGAGGCTGAGTGCCCGGCGGCAGGACGCGTTCCTCGCCGTCGGGCTCGCCGTGCTCGCGTCCGTCGTCGCCGTCAGCTTCGGGAGCGGACGGCGGCCGGACGCGCTCGGCTGGGCGTTGCTGCTCGCGCTGCACGTCCCGCTGGCGTGGCGGAGACGCGCCCCGCTGACCGTGCTGTGCGTGATGATCCCGCTGATCGCGTTCTACCACCAGCAGGAGTACGACCACTCGGCGCCGACCGCCGCCTCCATGGTTCTCCTCTACACGGTGGCCGTCACCGGCAGCACCCGGCGGACGGTGACCATCGGCTGTGCGGTGGTCGCGCTGATGCTGGTGCTGAAGGCGGGCCACGGCATGGCGGGGGTCGCCGAGAGCTTCCAGATCACGGGTTGGATCGTGTCCATGCTCGTCCTCGGCGGCTACCTCCGCGTCCACCGTCAGCTGACGCAGACGGCCCTCGAACGCGCCGAGCGCGCCGAACGCACCCGCGAGGAGGAGGCCCGGCGCCGCGTCGCCGAGGAACGGCTGCGCATCGCCCGCGACCTGCACGACCTGCTCGCGCACAGCATCACCCTCATCGGCGTGCAGACCTCGGTGGCCGCACATGTGCTGACCGCCGACCCCGACCGCCTCGACCGGGCCGCTGTGGCCAAGGCCCTCGACGACATCGCCGACACCTGCCGCAGCGCACGCGGCGAACTGCGCACCACGCTGGAGGTGCTCCGCGAGCACGGCACGACGGACACCCGGGGCCCCCTCCCCGGCCTCGACGCGCTGCCCGACCTCGCCGCGACGGCCAGGGCCGCGGGCGCGCAGGTCGACCTGTCGGTGGAGGCCGCCGCCGCGGGCATTCCGGCCGCCGTGGGCGCCGCCGCGTACCGGATAGTCCAGGAGGCGCTCACCAATGCCGTACGACATGGCGGGCGCGCCGACCTCACGGTCCGGGTCGGTGTGCACGAGCGGGACGGCGCGCTCCGCGTGGACGTCACGGACGACGGCGCGGGTACCGGTGACGGCACGCCCGGCTTCGGGCTCGTCGGCATGCGCGAACGCGTCCGCAGTGTCGGCGGCACGCTGGACGCCGGGCCGTTGGACGAACTGGACGAGCTGGGCGAGCGGGCGGGCTTCGCGGTGAGTGCCGTACTGCCGCTGCGGGCGCGCGGCGAGGAGGAGGCACGATGACCGCCACCGCCGCTGCCATCCGGGTGCTCCTCGCCGACGACCAGACCCTCGTACGGGCCGCGTTCGCGATGCTCGTCGAGTCGGCGCGGGACATGGAGGTCGTAGGACAGGCCGCGACCGGACGCGAGGCGGTGGCGCTGGCCCGCACCTCGCGCGCGGACCTCGTCCTGATGGACATCCGCATGCCGGACCTGGACGGCATCGAGGCGACCCGCCTGATCGCGGCCGACGAGGACCTCGCCGGGGTGCGGATCCTCGTCCTCACGACCTACGACACCGACGAGAACGTGGTCGACGCGCTGCGCGCCGGCGCCTCCGGATTCCTGGTCAAGGACACCCGTCCGGCCGAACTCCTGGACGCGATCCGCACGGTGACGGCCGGAGAGGCGCTGCTGTCACCGGGTCCCACGTCCCGGCTGATCGCCCGTTTCCTGCGCGGTCCCGCAACGCCCACCACCGGCGGTCCCGAATGCCTCTCCGAACGCGAACGCGGAGTCCTCGCGCTGGTCGCGCGCGGCCTCAACAACACCGAGGTGGCCGAAGCGTTGGGCCTGAGTCCGCTCACCGCGAAGACGCACGTCAGCCGCATCATGGGGAAGCTGGGGGCGCGGGACCGGGCGCAATTGGTGATCGTGGCGTACGAGTCCGGACTCATCGTTCCGGGTACCACCTGACGGGCACTCGTCGAAAATCGGTCATATTCCTGTGGAACTCATATTCGGTATTCTCTGTTGCTTTGCACATCCGTGCGTGCGGGTATGGGGGGAGTGAAGTTGCCGGTCCGGCCGGCACGGGGGAAGGGGGAACGTTTACGTCCACGTACATCCTGGCATGATCGAATTTCGAGGCCGTCGTGCTGCGCTCGATCAACTGCGCTGATCATCGCGCGTCGGGTACCTGCAAAGGGCGCAACTTCGGCCATGTTGTGCTGCTAGCCTCGATGTCTCGATCAATCAACGGGAGGAAGATCATGACATGGGCTGAAGCGGTGGGAACCCTTCCCGGATACGCGTTCCTGAGTGGGCTGGACGAACTGGAAATAGCGGCTCCGGATGCGGAACTCTCACAGCTCCTCGATTTCCTTGGCCGGATGGATGAGTTGAAACACGTCCAACGGCAGAATCCGGTATCAAATGGGTCGCGCCCGGAGAATACCGCTGAACATTCATGGCACGTCGCCCTGGCCTGTTTACTCTTCACTCGCTATGCCACCGAGCCGATCGACCCGATGCGCTGTGTCGGGCTCGCCGTGCTCCACGACATGGTGGAGGTGGTCGCCGGGGACACGTTCGTCTACGGTCCCGCGGCCGCCGGCCGCCGCCGGCGTGAGGAGCACGCCATCGGAGTCCTCCTGGAGCCGTTGCCGACCCGGGAGCGCGAGGTCCTGGAACAGGGCTGGCGCGAGTACGAGTTCACGAAGACCGCCGAGGGCAAGTACGTCATGGCCCTGGACGTACTGCTGCCGATCTTCATGAACCTCATGGCGGGCGAGAAGTCCTCCTGGCGGCGGCACGGCGTGGCCGCGGCGGCCGTACGGCATCGAGTGGAAGGTGTCGAGGACACCATCCCGGCGCTGGCGAAGGTCGCGTACGAGGCCATCGAAAAGGGAATCGAGCGCGGTCTGCTCACATCACCATAACGGGGGAGCGAGGGGGAAATGCTGAGTGCGCTGCTGCCCACCGGTACGGCGATACTCGGCCTGGTGGCCGGACTGCTCGCGCCCATGGTGAGCAATTTACTCGACGGCCGTAAACGCCGGGCCGAAAATCAGCGCGTGCAGTGCGACGAAATACTCATGCTCTTTCAAGGGGTCGATGTCGTCCAGACCCTGACCGAATCGAGCAGCGTCGTAAGGCGCACTCTTCTGCTGCGGGCGGTTCGCATTCAGGACGACCGGGCGAGGCAGGCGTGCCACGATCTTGTCGAATACGCGGTCGGTGCCAACTTCCAGGAGGATGAACTGCTGGTCCGGTGGAGCGTGATGATTCATGAAGTCGCTCGGGTGTATCGGTCTCAAAACTGAGGAACAGCCCATATCCGTAGCGAATGTCCTGAAGGTTCATCGGGGGATGGTGATGGCATATGCCATCGGGGATAGAAGCCGACCAGGCACTGGCGGCCAGAGGACTACTGCGTTCCGGTTCCGCTGTGGGGCAGACCGCGACCGGCGTCGCGCAGAACGCCGGAGCGGTGAGCATGACCGCCGCCTCACTGCAGAGCGAGCTGGGTCAGGCACTGCGTGAGGCCTCCGAGGTCACGGTGTGCGGGGTGGCGTCCCGGGAGTTCATCACGGCCATTCAGGCGGTGGCCTCCAGTGCGCACGGGACTCCGGCGGAACTTCCCTGGGACGTGTTCCGCTATGTGACACCGGCACCGACCCTGATTCTCGCCAACCGGTGGAACGTACGCCTCGGTCCGGTGGTGCAGCAGTGGCAGTCGGCCGTGACGGCCCTGCGCAACTCGGTCCAGCAGTGGCAGCCGACGCCCACCGAGTCGGGAACACGTGACCGGGGGTTCCACCTGCTGTCCATGAACCTGCTGTACCTGCAGATGTCGATCCTGGTGAAGCAGCGGGAGACCGGGCGGCAGCGGGTGTGGGCGCCCATCGGGCCGCCGTCCGTCTCCGGTGTCGAGCAGTACGAGTCCTACGAGGACGACGCGCCCAAGTTCCAGCAGATCGCCGACAGCATCAGGGGGTGGGCCGACGGCGCCAGCGACTTCCTGACCCGGCAGGTCGACTGCGAGCCCGTCGATCCGAGGATCGCCGATGTGGGCAACGAACTCCTCGCGTCGGGAACCCCGACAACGGATCCGGAACTGTGGAAGCTGCCCGTCCGGTCACTCGAACCGTACGGTGCGACGCCGAAGCACAGGACGTGCCTTCCCGTCGCCATCTGCGTGGTGCGTTCGAGGTCTGCGGGGCATCCGGTCGTCCTTCTGAAGCGACGCACCCACATGACCGCCAACGACGACTTCGGAAAGCTGTCGCTGTTGAGCGCGCGGGTGCTGGAGGAGGACGTCGCGGTCGCGCTGGGGGTCGTGCCCTTCCTGGACCGGGACTCCACCGGCGCGATCGACGGCATGTGGATGGCGGCCAACGATCCCGCCTCGGCCCTCACCCTGTCGCGGGAGGCGTTCATCCACGCCGGGCAGCGCGAACTGTTCTACTCCACCGGTCTCGACATCCCGGAGAACCGGTTCCGGCTGTGCGGGTTCCGGGTGGTGGACCGGGAGAACACCCACGAGCAGTTGTTCTTCTGCATCTTCGAAGTGATCCTCTACCGCCGGGAGCCCGACGAACTCGGCCTCGCCATCCAGTGGAACCTGGGAGATCTCCGCATGCTGTCTCAAGTGGGCGAGTCCGCCCTCTATTCGGGAACGTACGACGAAGAGCTCAACCGGCTCCTGTTGCGTGCTCGGGAGTGGTTGGTGACCCACGTCTTCAACGAGCCTGTTCCGGTGGTGCCTGATGGACCATGAAGCGGTGGCGGCCTTCGTCTTCCTGAGTGAGGGCCCGAGGCCGAGGATTCTGGTGGGCATACGAAGGCCTGAGTACAACGACCGGCATCCGGGCGTGGTCAGCGTGCCCACGATCCGGATACCACGGGAGTTGGCACTGCAACTGGCGTGCCTGGCCACGGTCGGTCTCCCCGGCTTCGCCGGTTCCGAAGGGAACGGCCCGCACCGGGCGTTCGGGGTCTCCCGGGCGACCACGACGGTGGAGGGGCTGCTGGTGGAGACCGTGCTCGCGAAGAAACTGCGGATGGGGGAGGCTCTTGAGTCGGGACTGGTCTCGGGAGAGTGTTTCGTCCACTGTGTGCTGCGGGGCGACGTCGAGGATCCGACGGGGCGGGACGGAAGCGTCGAGCCGACGTTCATGGTGGCGCTGGTCGCGCAGCTTCATTCGGGTCTTGAGGCGTTCCCCGTCAGTACCTCCAGCTATTCGGCGCTGTCCTGGGCGGAGCCGGAGGAGTTCCGGACGGCCTGGCGCACCAGGGACGGGCAGCGGCTCTTCCCCGACGCCAGCCCGTTGGAGGTGTGCATCAGAGGCCTGTGCGTGCAGGCCGCGGTGAGAGTCCTGGAGCGGGTGAACGCCGACGTGGCCTAGAGGCGAGGCCTGGGCGCAGCGGCATGGCCCAGCGGCGGGGCTTTCCGAGGAGCAGGGAACAACGACTCCGGGAAGTATGTCCGCGTGATCCTCTTGAGCCGCATCCTCCTCGCCGGCACCGTGCTCCTCACTCCGTTCACCGCCACACAGACGGCTTCCGCGCACTCCGGCTGCACGTCCTCCGTGCCGTACGTCTCGGGAAGCGGCGGCTACGACACCTACCGCATCCCCGCGACCGTCACCACCGACCAGGGCACGGTCCTCGCCTTCGCCGAGGGACGCCACAACAGCGCGGGCGACACCGGCAACATCGACGTCGTCCTCAGACGTTCCGGCGACGGCGGCTGCACCTGGGGTCCGTTGTCGGTGGTGGCCGCCGGGGACGGGGACACCCGGGGCAACCCAGCGCCCGTCGTCGACCCCCGCACCGGCGCGATCGTGCTGGTCACCTCCTACAACAGCGGTGCCGTCACCGAGGGCCGGATCATGCGGGGCGAGGTCACGCCGGAACAGAGCCGTCGGGTGTTCGTGCAGCGCAGCTGGGACGACGGGCGGAGTTTTACCGCTCCTCGGGACATCACGGGCGAGGTGAAGCTGCCGAGTTGGCGGTGGTACGCGACGGGGCCCGGGCATGCCGTTGCGCTCATGCGGGGGCCGCACGCGGGGAGGCTGGTGATCCCGGCGAACCACTCCGCCGCACCGGCCGCCGGGTCGACCGACACCGGGCAGGAGGCGAAGTACTACGGCGGGCACGACCTGTACAGCGACGACGGGGGCGAGACGTGGCGGCTGGGGTTCGTGGACGCCACGTACGACGGCGTCGACAACGCGAATGAATCCACTGCTGCTCAACTCCCTGACGGTCGGCTGTACTTCAGCTCCCGGGACCAACTGGGGACGAGCGTGGGGAATCGGCTCGACACGTACTCCAGCGACGGGGGTGCG
>Ga0307517_10011387_pt1 | contig 12327 bp, 16 predicted proteins | sample 23_EM_MG_FD_194515 | JGI IMG/M metagenome (GOLD analysis project Ga0307517, IMG submission 194515) | Populus trichocarpa ectomycorrhiza microbial communities from riparian zone in the Pacific Northwest, United States - 23_EM | ecosystem: Host-associated > Plants > Roots > Unclassified | place...
TGGGCCAGTCCCCGCCGGCGGCGTCGGCGACGGCGAGCAGGGGTTCCCACACGTCCGCCGGCCGGTCGGTGACCTCCTCGGGCATCTCCGGGAACGCGCCGTCGACCAGGTGACGGACACTCTCGGTCCACGCGGCGAGGCGGTCCCGCAGTGCGTGTCCCTCGCCCTCGTGGATGCGCTGGCGGAAGGGCTCCACCTGCTCGTTGCGGGCGCGGCGGCGCATGCGGATGATGACCGACCGAGTGAGGATCGTGTCCGGCAGCGAGCCGAGGCCAGCGACGGCGACCGCGCAGAACGACGGGAACTCCTGCACCTGCTGATTGGAGCCGTCGCCGACGCACCGGTACATGACCCCGGAGCGGCGGTGACCTGCGTTGATGAACCCTCGGAGTTGTTCGTTCTCCCCTGCCTTGGGCCCGAACACGGTGTCGATCTCGTCGAACAGGATCGTCGGCCGTGCGTCCATGCCGGACACGGCGCGGAACAGGGCGGAGGCGGAGGCGTTGACGGCGACCATCGGGTACGGAGCGATGGTCTCGACGATCTCCAGTGCCCTGCTCTTGCCGCTCGCCGGCTCCGGGGACAGGAACGCCAGGCGGGGGGTTGCGTCGAAGCAGTCGAGCAGGTGGGCGTGTGCGTCCCACAGGACCACGGCGACGTAGGCGGCCTGGCTGGGGAAGACGTTGAAGCGGCGGTGAAAGGCTTCGATCTCGTCCAGCAGGCGCGCGCCGTCGGTGCCTGCCTGTTCGGTGGTGGTGTCGGGGGTGGTCATGCGGCGTTCCTCCCGTCGCTGCGGGTGCGCAGCGGGCACGTGTCGCGATGGGCGGTGTGCAGGGCGATGAGATCCAGGACGCGCTGTTGTCCGATGGCGTGCAGGTGGTGTCCGCACTCGCAGCGGGAAGTCGCCGTGGGCGTGGCGTACTTCGAGGGCGGGGCGGTGATGTGCAGCCACGCGATGGGCGTGCGTCCGTCGCCGGCCTGCGGGTCAGGGCGAACCGATGAAGGGACGGCCTGACGGCCGGCGACCTTCGGCGCGCTACGGCCCGTGGGGGCTTCGGCCGGTTCGGCGGTGCTGGGCTGGTCGGGGGTGGTCGTGAGGCTTTTCAGGCGGGGGCGGGGTTCGGGGCTGGTCATGCCGTTTCCCGGGGTCGGGTGGTGCGGATGGACCAGTCCAGGGCGCTGCGGATGGTGGCGCGGCACTCGGACGCGGACAGTCCGGCCGCTTCGCCCCCCGCCTGAAAAGCTGCTTCTACTTCGGTGCGTGCGAGGTCGCCCCAGGCCACGAAGCGGCCCACGGCCCGTACGGCGCGCAGCAGTTCGGCGTTGCGTCCGCCCTCGCCGGTCGCGGCGACGGCGGCTGTCTCCCGTTCCAGGACGACGGCGGCGAGACGGGGGGCGTTGCGGGTGGGCATGGGCAGGATCGTGGCCGTGGCGGGCTTCTGAGGGGCCGCCAGGACGCTTTGGAGCCATTCGGGTAGCTTTGTAACGGGCGAGGGGTCCAGGACCGCGTACGGGCCCTCACGGGTGATGCTGCCGGGGGCAACGACTTGCCCGCCCCATGCGCGGGTGTCGACCTTGGGGGCGAGGGTGCCCGCGCTGTTGTGCAGCCTCAGGTCGGGTGGGGTGGTGAAGTACAGGTGCTCACCGCCACTGGGGGTCCGGATCCGGCGGGTGGTGGGGACGGGCTGCCCGGCGCGCTCGCAGAGCGCCAGGAAGTTGCTCGCGCCGTCAGGCGTGCCCTTCTCGTCCTTGGGCTTGAGCGTGTCCAGGTCCACCACGAGCAGTCCGGCGGGGCCGGTGGCGATGCCGACGTTGAACGGGCCCGCCGTCCAGCAGCGTTCGATGCGGGCGGGATCGGTGGTGGCGCGCTGCTCGAAGGTGCGGTGTCCGTCAGTGCAGTCGCCAGTTTTGGGGCAGCGGTGTTCGCCGTGCAGGGCGGGGACCTTGCTGCCCGGGTGCAGGGGGATGACGGGCCAGCCCTGCTCTGCTGCGTCCAGGGCGGCGTACAGAAGGTGCCTGTTCATGCCGCCACCGCCACATCGTGGCGGGCCAGGAAGGCACGGCCGATCCATTCGGTGTAGGCGGGTGGGATGGCCTCGGTCAGTTCCTCGCGCACGTCGGTCCACGTGATGCCCATGGCGTGCTGCATTTCGGGGATGGTGGCTTTGCCGCCGCCGGAGCCGTAGGCGGCGACGTAGGGGCCGTCGAAGTACTCGCCGTGCCGCCACCCGCGCACCCGCCCACGGTGCTTGGGGTGCGCCGGCCGGGGCAGGGTCCAGCCGCCCAACTCGAAGTTGCGGTGTCGCACCACGTCCAGGCCGAACATCTCGCCGCACAGGGTGATGTCCTTGCGGACCTTGGCGCGGCCGTTGGGCTGCTCGATGACGTAGGGCAGGCCGGTGGCGTCCAGCAGTTCGCGGGTGGGTGCGACCAGGTCGGTGTGGGTGCCGCCCCATCCGTTGGCGGTGTTGGTGCCCACGGTGAGGGTGCATCCTGCCTGGCACGGCGGCGAGGCGTGCACGAACGCGTACCGGCGGATCTCGCCGGACGCGATGAGGGCGGCGAGGTATGCGAGGGCGTCGCCCTGGTGGAAGCGGAGGGGGTAGCGGGGGCGGTGGACGATGTCGACGCCGTCCACGTCGAACCCGGCCCGCTCGAAGCCGGTGCCGGCGCCGCCGGAGCAGCAGAACAGATCCAGCGCACGTGGCCGGGGACGGCCTCGCCGAAGGTGGGTGAGTTGGGTCATCCTGGATGTCTCCAGTTCTGTGATGAGTGCTGGGAGATCGGGGCGGCCGTGACTTTGGCGAGAGACGGCCGCCCCAACTCTTGAGCGGGCTTGGTGACTGTGTGTGCAGGGAGGGAGGCAGGGGGGTGCCCGGGAGGGCTGTTTTTCGGGGTTTCCCGAGGTGGGCGGGGGTGTGCCTCCCTGCCTCCCTGACGGGTGTTGTCACTGATCAGGTGAGGGATGCGGTCTGAGGGAGGCGGGTAGGGAGTTCTCCCTCCATCCCCGGGTGCCTCCCTTTACTCAGCGTCACCGTTGAGGCGGTCGGCGATGGCCTCAACGACCCGGCTGCGGGAGACGACCATGAGGCCGCCGGACTTGTAGGGGGCTGCGCCGGCGGCTTCCAGGACGGCGGTCAGTGCCTGTGCGGTGAACTCCCGGTACTCGGTCGGGTTGTGCTGTGCGAGGCGCTGGCGGACTTCCTCGGTGCGCACCCGCTCATCGCTGCCCAGGACGGCGGCGATGTCGGTGAGGTGGTCCACGGGCTCGCTGGTGTCGACGGCGGTCAGGGTGGTGACGCCGGCGCGGCGCGCCTTGGCCCGCTCGGAGATGTCGGCGGCCTGGTCGTCGTCGATGAAGTGGGTGCGGATGGTGATGGAGGACTGTCCGGCCGGGACCTTGACCGCGTCGCCGGCGACCACGACGGTGCCCTTGTCGAGGCCCTGGCGGAGCTTGTGCGGGGCGGCGCCGCCGTCGACGGCCTTGTCTCCCAGCGCCATGTAGGCCTGTGACTCGTTGCCCAGCACCAGCGACGCACGGGTGTGCGCGCCCTCACGGACCAGGGAGGGAAGGTTCTGGTCGGTGGGGTTCTGGGTGCCTTGCCACAGGATCACGTCCACGGCGCGGCCCTGGTTGTGAATCTTGCGGCACGCGTTGAAGTACCGGGACGTGGCCTTGGACCCGCCGTACGGGGCGCCCTCCCGGACCTTCTCGGTCTCGGTGACCCACTGCGTTTTCGCCGGGCACATGAACGCCACCTGCGCCTCATCCACGATCAGGATCAGCGGGTGGAACTTCGTTCCGGCCGGCGCCTGGATACGCCGGTTCATCTCGGCAACGCCCTCTTCGACCATCTCGGTGGCGTCGATGACATGGTCATCGGTCGGCCCCTCGATCAGCACCGTGGCGATGCCGTCCAGGGGCTTCCAGTCACCCACGCCCTTGAGGTCGGCAACCCGGAACTCCACCGTGGGATCCAGCGCCAGCCACAGCGCCAGCGCCCGCAGTGAAGCCGTCTTGCCCTGGTTGGACAGACCGGTGATGAGCATGTGGCGCTGGTACAGGCTGATCAGGGCGGCGTCGCCGCGCAGGTCCACGCCCCACGGGGCGCGGCCGGTGGCGTAGTTCGCGGTGATCGTCTCGTCCAGGACCAGCGGAGACGGGCCGATCGGCTCATCGAGGGCACCGCTGTCGGCGATCCACAGGCGGACCGTGCGGGCGGCCGGCGGGATGGTGATGTAGACCTCGTGCTCGTGCCGGTTCAGGTTCTCCGCCAGCTTGCGGCGCCGGTTCTGCACCTCCAGCGTGGTCACACCCGAGGGCAGCGTCACATCGACTTCCACGCCGCACCCGGCGATGACGATCGGGGAGAGCATCGCGGCGCCGGCGTCGCCCATCTCCTTGACCGCGTTCTTGAGCGGGGCGATCCCCAGATCCCGCAGGGCGGTGACCACGATCGAGGGAGTGATGGGTACGCCCTCGTCGGACCGGTGGCCGGCGGGCAGCGCCCACGCCGGCGCGGTGCCACGGCGGCGGCCCACATCCCACAGGCCCGCCAGGACCAGCGGGAGGCCGATCACCTTCGCCACACCCCACACGACGGACGCGATGATGCAGGCCCACTTGATGATGTCGATGACCAGCAGGGTCGGGGCGAGCACGTCATGGACGTTGCCGTTGGCGACGGCGAGGCAGATCCCGAGCAGCAGCAGGGCGCCGGCGGTACCGGCGCTGCCGTAGGCGATGGACTTGGCGGCGACCTGGGGGGACATGATCAGGTCCATGCGGCGCTTGTGGCGCTGGAGACGGAACAGCGCGGCGCGCTCCTCCCACTCCCGCGCCTCCTCCCAGTTCCCCACCGCTTCGGCGGCACGGATCATCCGCTCGTACCGGGAAACGGTGCGGCCGTCCCAGGTCCGGCGGACCACCACGCGGGTGCCGCCGGCGAGGTATCCGCCGTGGCGGACCGCGAGGGCGGCGACGGTGCGGGTGCGCTCATCGGTGGCAGCCAGACGCGCGACCCGCAGCGCACGCCGGGTACGGGCCAAGCGGACCGGCGACGCGGGGAACTCGGCCGGGTCCTTGACCAGGTCCAGGGGCGCGGCGGGGGGTGCGTAGGTGGGCGGGATGGCGTCTTCGGGGGCGTCTTTGACCAGACGCAGGACGTTGTCGGTCATGCTGGTTGCTCCTGCTCTCGGATGAGTGGCGGGTGGCCCGGGGCGGCCGGCACGCTGGCAGGCCTGGACGGCCGCCCCGGGGCGTAGCTACTTGCTCTTGGCGGCGCGCTTGAGGGCGCCGTCCTTGATGCGCTCGATGCGCCGGTCGAGGTCGGCGAGGTAGACGCCCTCCCCGGCGAGCGACCGCTTGGCGCCGCGCGCGATCAGGGCGGCGATTCGGATCTTCTCGCCCGTGGTGTACTCGGGCTCGTCGTCGGCCACGTCACTGCCCCTGGTCGTCGTCGGTGGCGGGGAGCAGCGCGGCGACCTGCGCGGCGGTGGCGGAGACCTGGGCGAGCTGCGCGTACACACCGGCGGCCTGGACCTGCGCGGCGATGCGGCCGTAGTCGGCGCCCTGCAGGCCCATCGCCCGCCTGGCGGTGCTCAGCAGCCGGTCGGCCTCACCTCCGTAGCGGCCGGCGTCGTCCAGGTGCTGCTGAGCGGGGGCGTTGTCAGTGGTCATGGGCGGTGTCCTTCCTGCTCAGCGCCTGGCGCCGAACACGTCCTTGTAGATGCGGTAGAGCACCAGGGAGCAGGTCGTGATGGACACCGCCGCGATGGCCACGGCCACGGCGGAGATCGCCACGGTGAGCAGCAACGCGGAGCCGCCGACGCCGATGGCGAGCCACTTCGCGGCCTGGCTGGGCTGCTGGGGTGCCGGCAGCGGCGCGGGCCGCTGTATCGGCTGAACCTGCTGTGCGGCCTGGATCGCGGCGAGGATGAGCGCGAACTGCTCACCCTGCCGGGCGGCCTCAACCGCCTCCCGCGAGGCCTTTTCGATGTCGGTCATGTCGTCTCCAGTCGGAGGTGGTCAGGCGGCGAGGGCCGGTGTGTCTGCGCAGGTCAGGCAGCATCCGAGCGAGGTCGGGATGGTGTAACCGGCATCCGTGCGGCACAGCGGGCAGCGGCGGCGGGCGGCGTTCGCCAGGGCCAGCGCCGCCCACTTCGCGGCGGTCATCGGCCGGACCGGAAGGGCGAAGTCGAGCCGGTACAGGTAGGCCACCCGCACCCCGCGAACCCGGCGGGAGTGCCACATGAGTTGAGCGGCGATGTCCTGCCCACCCGGCCGCAGCCCCTGAGTGCGGAGTTGGCGGCGGGTGAGCAGGCCGTCCGGGGCCAGCCGGTACGGGAAGGTCGGGATGCCGTAGCGGGTGCCGGTGGGGTCGTAGAACCGCATCACGGCGTACCGGCGGCACGCTCAGCCTTGAGCGCGTCGCGCACCATGCGGGCCTTGGCCGGCGCGGTCTTGAGTACTAGCCGGATGGCCTCGCCGGTGAGCTTGTGGTCCGGCCATGTCGCGGTGATCGTGCGCGCCTCGTCCACGAGCTGATCGAGGGTGCGGACCGGTCGAGCACTGCGGGCGGCCTGCGGGACCCGACCGGTCGCCCGACGCGGCGCCGCCGCAACGGCCGGCACCGCCGCTACCGGAACCGGACCAATCGAGGCAGGAAGCGGCGCCGCCGGCGCGGCGGCCGGGACCGATTGCCGCAGGCCAGACCCCGACTGATTCATCATGGTTCCGGTCGATTTCTGTTGGTTCGCGTCCGTGTCGATCGCGGGCGATTCAGCGGGGGTGAGTTCACCGAGCTTGAGCAGGACGCGGGTGCGGCGGGGGGTCTTGGATCGCCACTTGCGGCCGTGTTCCTGGCGCAGATCGGCGCGGGCCAACTGGCGCTCCCGCTCCCGCGTGAGCGCGTCGGAGTAGGAGGTGATCTCCCACAGCGTCATGCGGCGCCACAGGGCGAAGGTGGACGGGAAGGCGAGGATCCAGCGGGAGCGGCGGATCTTCTCCATCCGCCGGCCGGTCACCGCACCGATGCGGGAGGCGTAGACGTGCGCGGCGACCTCGGACAGCACCACCCACAGCAGCGGCATGGTGCCGTGCGCGAGCTTGGCCGACAGGGACTGTCCGGCGGCGACGTTGAGCCAGCAGGTCACGCTAGTGAGGAACCAGGGCACGAACCGCACCCAGCCCAACGGCATGTCCATCCGGATCAGCAGCAGATTCACCAGGGTGAACGCCGGGATCGCGGCGTCGATGCCGATCGGCAGCATCTGCGGAGTGGCGAACCCCCAACGGGCCCCGGCCGCCGACACCGTGTCGAACGACGAGATCAGACCCAGCCCGCCCACCCCGACACCGAGAATCACGGCAAGACCCAGTAACGCCTTCTCCGAACCGGTGAGCGGCGGAAGGGCGGGACGGACGCTCTCGGCAGCGGCGGTCATGCCGTCACCCCGGGCGTGCTCCGCAGGCTGTTGGCCAGGGTCCGACGCTCCGTCAGCAGGCGCCGCCTGGCACGGCGGATGCGCTGGGCGTCCAGCTCGGACGGCCGCCGGTCAAGCACGATGATCCGCGCGTCCAGCAACTCGACTTCCGCCCTGATGACGGGCATCTCACCGTCGATGGCCACAAGCTCGGCGGCGGTCGGTTCGCGGTCGAAGTCGTCCGGGGTCGTACTGTCCTGAGCAGCGATGATGTGCAACATTGAGAGGACTCCTGTTCTCGTAAAGGGGCAGGGGCAGGCCGGGGCGACCGCGCTTCTTTGGAGAGATGGGGCGGTCGCCCCGGGCGAAGTCAGACGGTGGCGATGAGCAGCGCGGCGACCAGCAGCCACAGGTGGTGGAAGGACTGGTCCAGTGCGTACGCGCCGGTCCCGAGGTGGGCGGCGGGCGTGCCGTCGGCGGTGGCCGGGTGTGCGGGGTGGGTGGGGGTGCCGAGGGTGTAGAACTCGGTCTTGCCGGTGACCTTGGCCAGCCATGCGAGCGTGCTGCGGCGGTCGGCCCACCAGTGCGAGACCGCGTCGACACCGAGACCCAGCACCATGCCGAGCAGCGAGAGCCGCAGCCCGAGCAGGGCGGCGACGGGCAGCAGGACGGCGAGCTTGGTGGCGGTCAGGGTGGCGACGTGCCGGGTGTCGGCGAGACGGCCGACCCACCCGGGGCGGCCTTTGGCGGCCGACTGGGCGGAAGTCTGAACCCAGTGATCCCCCACGCTGTGGGCGACGTACAGGGCGGCGAATACGGCGGCGAACGTGGAAGCGTCCATGGGCGATGGGCTCCTGCGGTCGGGGTGGGAGCGGGCTGTCCCAACTCCCCTCACCGCCCGTGCGAGACGGGCGGATCGGGCAGTCGTCAGCGCTTGCGCGGGAAGGTCTGGCGGATCCCCTTGGGGTTGTCGCCGTTGGTCACGGTCGTGCCGTTTCCGGTGATCGTGGCGCCGCCGGTGGTGATGATCTGGTCACCGTCGCCGGTGTGCACCGTGGCGCCGTCGGCGTTGTTGATGACCGTGCGGACGCTCCACTGGGTGCTGGTGGTCTTGGAGTCCTTGTTCTTCGCCACGGTGCTGCTCCGTCTTCTGTGAGAGACCGGCCGGTTGGCCGGAGTGCCCCGGGCGGGAGTCGATCCCGCGCCCTCACGGCGAAATGCCGGGGCCGTTGGTGCCGGTTCAGCGGTGGTCGTAGACGTACGCGGCGGCGGCGTCCTGCAAGGCGTCGTGCGCGGCGCGGGCCAGGTCGCCGGCCTCACTGAGCGCGTCCTGGTCGTGGCTGGCCTCGCCGAGGGCGAAGGTGGCGGCGACGGCGGCGCGGGCGGTGTGGAGCAGGTCGGCGTCGCGGGTGGCCATCTGCACCGCCGCCATGGCCTTGGTGACTCCGGAGCGCGCTTCGTAGCGGGCGGCGCGGGCGTCGGCGGTGTCGGGCCGGCCCTCGCGGCGGGCCACGTGCTTGAGGTACTGGTGCCGGCGGTGATCCACCAGCGCACCCAGCAGAGCGGGGAACGCGTCCACCAGCGCCTGGCGGCGCCGTTCGGCGCGGGCGGCCTCGGTGGTGCGGGTGGTGGTCAGGTGCTGCATCCAACCGGCGGTCAGAGCGCCGGCGAGCGTGCCAAGAACGGCGAGCAGGGTAGTCAGCATGGTGTGCCCCTTCTGAGCTTCGGAATGGTCGGGTTCCGGCTCCCCTCAACCCCGCCCGTACGGCAGCAGCCGGACGGGCGGAGGAGGCAACCGACCGCAGCACTGAGCGCTGCGGAGAGGCGAGGTAGGACGAGTCGTGCAGGTGTCTCCTTCGGGAGCGCGCTCCCGTTTCAGGCAGAGACGTGACCTTTCGGTCTGTGCCCTCCGGTTGACCAGGGATCCGGGACCCTCAGCCCCCTCTGTCCGGGGCTCCTTGCCATGCAGAAGCAGAGCCTTGCGGCTCCTGTACTCCTGTACTTATGTGCAGGAGTTACGTTCATTAGAGTGCCCAACTCATGTACATGAGTCAACCCGCCGCGAGAAGTTTCTTCGCGACGGGTTGCGGCGGCTGGCGCTCCGTCAGTCCCCAGCGGGAATGCGGTAGTCAAGAACGAACTGGTCAGCGGCCATGATGGTGTCGCACACCTCGACCACCCGTCCCGCCTCAGATTCTGCACTTCGCGTCAGGTGGATGACGGGGGAGCCGGGGCTGAGGGTGAGCATGCCGATCTCTTGCTTGGTGGCCAGCCGGGCGCGAACCGTCTCCGTGAACTCCTTGAGCACGTGCCCGTTGTCTTCCAGGCGCGCATAGATGCCACCGCCCCCAGGGTTCTCGGCGAAGAGTTCCGGGATGTCCTTCGCGATGTCCCATGGCAGATACGACGTCGCCTCCTCGGTCGGCGTGCCGTTGCTGAAGTAGAGGCGACGTCGAGCGAGGACCTTGGTGCCGGCGGGTACGCCTAGCCGTTCGGCGATCTCGCCTGTTGCGTCAGTCGGGCCGATGTACAACACCGTTACGCCCGGTGTCTTCCCTGCTTGCTCGCTCTCCGCGATGTACGCCGCCTTGCCCGCCCTGCGGTGCGAGCGGCGGAAGCGGTCCGAAGACTTCCGGCGTACGGGCGGCTGGCTCTTCACGAACGAGCCCTTGCCGTGAAGCGTGTCGATCAGCCCCGTAGGGCGAAGCTCCGCGACGGCCTTGCGCGCGGTGCCCTGCGAGACGGAGTAGCGGGTCATTAGCTCTGACTCGCTGGGTACCTTCTCACCAGGGGCCAGCACCCCCGTTCGGATCTGCTGTGCGAGGTCTTCGGCGATCTGTAGGTACCGTGGCTTGCCAGAGTCTCTAGAGGCTGTAATCCCCATGTCCTTCTGTTCTCCTATGCTCATATACATGAGTAACGCTACCCAGGAAGGCACGTCAATGTCGCTGCACTCGGTCTCCGTGGCGGGCGTCGTGGTGCGCGAAGACGGCCGGGTCCTTGTGATCCGGCGCGCCGATAACGGAGCGTGGGAGGCTCCGGGCGGCGTCCTCGAACTGGACGAACGCCCCGAAGACGGAGCCTGCCGCGAGGTTCTGGAAGAGACCGGGATCAAGGTCGACGCCGTGCGTCTCACTGGCGTGTACAAGAACATGGCACGTGGGGTCGTGGCCCTTGTGTTCCTGTGCCGCCCAGTGGGAGGGCAGGAGCGGACATCAGACGAGTCGACCGCCGTGCGTTGGCTCAGCCGCGAAGAGGTAGAGACCCACATGATTGAGGCGTACGCAGTCCGAGTGCTCGATGCCCTCGGCAGCGAGGTGCCGCAGGTGCGGGCACACGACGGTCGAAGACTGCTCGGCGGTACCGACTCGCGGGATCTCCCTGCCTCGCACTGACCTCCTCTTCTGTCGCGGACTTTCTGAAGGCGGAGGAAAGGAGAAGTTGCGATTTCACCGACGGAGTGTCAACTACATTCCTCCGGCCATCCCCTCTCCAGATGCGGCGGCAACCGGGTCTGCCTAAGCTTGTTGGTGGACAGACCGGAGGTGCCCATGTCGAGTGAGCAAAGCGGCGGGACGCGCGATCCTAACAAGCCGATACCTGGGTCTGAGGGTTCAAGGCGGCCTACCCCTGGGTCACGCAAGTCAGATGAAGCGGAAGAATTTGTTGAGATCCTAAACCCCTCCTCGGCTCGCATCCTTGTGTCCTCGTGGACACCGAGCGATGAAATCGATGGCGTGCACCCATACCGGCTCTTGTCTCGACGCGACTATGGGAAGTGGTATGGCACTGCGGAAGGAAAGGAGGCTCGCGAGAGTTACATAAAGTCCCTGATTTACGCGGCGATTTCTTTCATCATACTTCTCTGCGGCGGTATTGCGGCGCTCATTTTTAGGGCTGGCGCGTCTGTTGCGTTTCTGATTATTTTGGCAGGTCTGCTCATATGCGTGGCATTCCTCATCATAGGTCGGTACCGGTACCGCTCGGCGCAAAAGAGCTATGTACCGCCTGACTTCGACGAGCGTGGCGTGGGTGAGGAGAGCGCCAGGTGGCTCAGGGATCTCGATCTGCAGAATCTGATCGAGGTCAACAGGCAGCAAATGAGAATTTATCAAGAGATCGCCACAAGGCAAGCGAAGTTCGCATCGCGGAGTTGTCAGATCTCAATAATCTTCGGATTCCTTGTGTTGATCACCGGTGCCGCTTTTGCTCTAAATGTGGTAAAAGATCCGGCAGCTAAGATCGTTGTAAGTACATTGACGGTACTCGGGTCTGTGGTGTCAACCTATATAAGCAAGACATTCTTTGAGGCTCAGAAATTGGCGATGCGTCAATTGAATCTCTACTACCGTCAGCCGCTCGTGACTAGCTACGTTCTTCAGGCTGAGCGGCTGACAAACAGGCTTGAAGGAGTGAAAAAAAGGCAGCACGAGATGGTTGAGAATGTAGTCGATGGAGTGTTGGCCGCCGCCAGAAATGCCTATGAGGGGGACCCGGATGGACATGTTCAAGAAAAGAAAAGGAATTGGGTGCGGCGAACGCCGAAGAAGCCAGATTCTGAAGCCCAAAATGACGGAAAAGGATAATTTCGAAGGCGCAGAATGGTCAAAAAATCCTGACGCGCGCCCCGCAAGGGGCGTTGGTTGCTGGTCTCAATTGTGGTCTCAACACGCCCTCGATCCGGGTGGGTCTGCTGTTGTCCACTGGCGTCCGGAAACTTCTCCGAGCAGGTATGACGCCCGTTTCCTGGACGTCCACGGACACCCCCGGACCAAGATCGGACAACTTGTAATGCGTAGGTCGTCGGTTCGAATCCGACAGGCGGCTCCAGGACCATGAGAACGGCCTCCCGCACGGGTGCGGGAGGCCGTTCTCATGTCTCATGGCCGGGTCTGCGGCTAC
>Ga0307517_10011388_pt1 | contig 12327 bp, 10 predicted proteins | sample 23_EM_MG_FD_194515 | JGI IMG/M metagenome (GOLD analysis project Ga0307517, IMG submission 194515) | Populus trichocarpa ectomycorrhiza microbial communities from riparian zone in the Pacific Northwest, United States - 23_EM | ecosystem: Host-associated > Plants > Roots > Unclassified | place...
TTTCTGCCGCTAATTGCGGCTCCGTTTCTTCATGATCCAGTATCTCCAGTATTTCGAGTGCACAAAGCCAGTCATCATGATGACTTTTTTGCAATCGCATCCATACATTTCCTAAAAAGCCAAAGTCGCCGCCTTTATGCCTGCGGTTTCGTACCTGTTGGTAAAGTTTATGCAGTTCCAATGTCCTGCCATCATATTCAACATGATGGGTATTGGTGTTTGATTTATAAACGATCTCTTCAAAGGCATCTTTATCTGCGGCACCACAAAATACCGAAGTAATTTTCTCTCCTACAGCCATATCATATACTCCCCATGACGGATCGAATAAAAGATCACCTTTTTCATCTTTAACAGTACAGTCTGTAAAAGTGATCAGCAGGTTTTTATCTTCAACAGTCAGAATATGTTTTACTATACCGCTTACCGTAATTCCGCTTACAAAATTTAGCCTTACCTTCTTACCGGCTTCGATGCCTAAAAGCTTCAGTACATCCGGGTTTAAATCTTCAAGTGGGGTTTCTATACCCTGCAGCCTGCCAACCGGCGAACTGAATCCATCCTTATGATAATTCTTTCCGTGACCTTTTAGTTGCTTGTTGTTAACTGACAAAATGGTTGGACCGGTAGTTTTGATGAAGGATGGCTGATCATTATCAAGTTTCCTGAAATCTGTCAATGTACCTGAAACCTGCAACCCCGAACTATACACTGCGGTGCAGGTATTTTTACTTTCTACTGCTTTTTGTAAACCATAAATTCCGCCAACTCTGAAAGACATGGTATCAGCGAAAGTCTCCAGTACATCAATTAAATTCTGGAAGGTTGGCGTTACGAATAACTGGGGCTGTGGCTTGGTAATATCATACGCGTACTTAACCGCATCAATGGTATATGGCAATTTCTTTACATCCTTTTTCATGCAGCTAACGCTTTCACCTATTGATGACAGTAAGCCTGCTCCGTATATTTTAGGATCTTTTAAAGTGCCGATCAAACCATATTCCACTGTCCACCAGTGTAAACGGCTTAACAATGCCATTTCAGAAGGCGCACCCATATTTTCCTGGCGATAGGCTACTAATTCCTCTGCTTTTTTTATCTCTTCCGGATCAGCATCAGGCATTTCTTTTAATATCGATAAGGCTCTGATCGCCTCATATAATTCAAAGTCCTGTGCCGAAAACATAGCTTTTGCACCTATCGATCCAAAATAACTAAGGTATTCATGGTAGTCTTTATCGGCAATTATCGGTGCATGCCCGGCTGACTCGTGAATGATATCGGGTGCCGGTGTATACTCAATATGTTTTAGCTGGCGAATATCTGCAGCGATTACTAACACCCGGTAAGCCTGGTACTCCATAAATGCTGCCGGAGGGATAAACCCGTCAACCGTAACAGCACCCCATCCTATCTTGCCTAAGGCATCGTTCATTTCCTGCAAATCGGGTATCTTTTCGATGGTAAGACCTGCTTTTAATAACCCGGGGATATAAGGGTAATAAGCGATATCTTTAAGGTAGCTGTAGTTCTGGCGCATCACATAACGCCACACAGCCTGGTCAATAGGCGTATAATGGTCGTAGTGCTGTTTTACTATAAATTGTTTTAAATGACGCTGCAATGCAGCAACCTGCGGATTATTAAAATCACTCATTACGTTCAGTAGGTTATTAAGAGAACGTAAAATTAGGCATTTGGTTGCTTAATTCGATGGAGAGTTATCGCTTTCCTTTGTGCCGATATTCGGTAAACCCTCTTCGAGCCTGCTTGGGCGCAGTACATAATACAGGCCTGAAAGAGCTACCAAAAGCGAGGTCAGGTAAAACGATACGCTCAGGAATACAGCCAAACCTACGTTCATGTGGAAGACCGGAGAAAGTCGTTGGAAGATCGCTTCACGTGCACCGGCACCGCCAAAAGTGATCGGTACCACTGCCGCCAACGCTGATATCAGGAACGATAGTAAATACGGTGCAAATTTACCGTGAAAGTCCTGCCCCATTAAAAAGCACAAAACAGTGAGTACCTGGAATGACTGTACTATAACTGCTTTTGCGTGCCCTTTGAAAAAGTGTTTGGTAAAATCCTTGAAGAAAATTTTTACCGCGAAGTAGTAAATACCCGTTCCCACAACAAATATGACTATCGGGATTGCCATGTGTATTTGTTCCTGTATCTGTGGTATAAATATCGTCAGTGCAACAACGATCAAACCGATGGCCCAAAGCCCGCTTAGCCTGTCGAATGCTATGGCCCAGAACACCCTTTTGGCCTGCAAATTATATCGCTTATGCAGCAGGTATATTTTGTATCCATCGCCGCCTATACCACCGGGTAACAGTAAATTGTAGAATATCCCCAACATGTAAAGCCTCATATTAAAGCGCGGATCCAGTCGCAGATCAATCGACTTGAAGAAACTTAATAACCTCCATGCTGATGCGATCATTGAAAAGGCGTACATGATAACCGCCAAAAGCATCCACCAGTAATTAGCATGTACCAGCCTGTTTTTTACTTCGCTCAAAGGAACTTTACTGAAAACGTAATAGAGTAAAACTGATGTCACGGCCAGTTTCAGAACCAGTTTGGTAATGTTCCAGAGCTTGTGTCTCCAGGTCCGGGGATTGGGGTTATCCTCTACTGCGTCTTCAAATGTTGTCATTGGCTGCAAAAGTAGGTATTTTTTGATTACACCGATTATGTGATAATGATTTCACTGATGATAACAGAAATGACAGAGCAGTTAATATTAAAATTCTAAATTTGCGCAAAATTTAAAGGCAATGGCTAAAGTAAAGGTTGGTTTGGTGCAGATGTCGTGCACGGCTGATAAGCAGCAGAATTTGCAAAAAGCGATCGTAAAAGTTCGCGAAGCAGCAGCTAAAGGTGCGCAGATAGTTTGTTTGCAGGAATTGTTTACCTCGCTTTATTTCTGCGATGTAGAAAATTACGATAATTTCAAACTCGCCGAAGTTATCCCCGGCCCATCAACTGACGAGCTATCCAAAGTAGCCAAAGAGCTGAATGTGGTGATCATCGCGTCATTATTTGAAAAACGCACACATGGACTTTACCACAATACCACTGCCGTGCTTGATGCTGATGGCGCTTACCTTGGTAAATATCGCAAGATGCATATCCCGGATGATCCCGGCTTTTATGAAAAATTTTACTTTACTCCCGGCGATCTGGGTTATAAAGTATTTAAAACCAAATATGCTACCATCGGCGTTTTGATCTGCTGGGATCAGTGGTATCCTGAAGCTGCCCGTATTACTGCGTTGATGGGTGCCGAAATATTATTTTATCCTACCGCCATCGGTTGGGCTACCAATCAGGATGATGCTACCAATACAGAACAGTACAACGCCTGGCAAACTATCCAGCGCTCACATGCTGTAGCTAACGGCGTGCATGTAGTAAGCGTAAATCGTGTAGGTCAGGAAGAAGAATTAAAATTCTGGGGAGGATCATTCTTTGCCAATCCTTTTGGCAGCATTATTCACCAGGCATCGCATTCTGATGAAGAAGTGGTAGTGCAGGAGCTTGACTTATCTAAAACAGATTACTACCGTACTCACTGGCCATTTTTACGTGACAGGAGGATTGATTCTTATCAGCCTATTACCAAGCGTTTAATTGACGAAGAATAATTAAAAACGCGTCATTGCGAGGCACGAAGCAATCCCCGACTTTACAGGGCGGACATGCATAGTTCGCGATTGCTTCGTGCCTCGCAATGACATAATAAAACAGACTATCAACTATGGACTCATTATCCGGTTTCCACTTCCCTGCCGAATGGGCTAAACATACTGCTACCTGGCTCAGCTGGCCGCATAAGGAAGAATCATGGCCTGGAAAGATAGTGACCATCTATCGCCCTTATTGCGAATTTATAAAAGCCGTATCCGAAGGTGAATTGGTCCGCATAAATGTAGTTAATGAGCAAATGGCTGCTTTTGCCAAAGAGCAACTGATGGCTGTTGGTGCTGATCTGAAGTGCATTGAGTTTTTCGAGTTCCCGACCAACGATGCCTGGTGCCGGGATCATGGGCCTGCATTTTTGATCAACAGCGATACTAAACAAAAAGTAGTTGTCGACTGGGGCTATAATGCCTGGGGGAATAAATATCCACCGTATGACCTGGATGATGTGATCCCAACCAAAATTGCTAACCATTTTAATCTTCCCGTTTATCATCCCGGTATTGTTATGGAAGGCGGCTCAGTCGATTTTAATGGTAAGGGAACTGTTCTTACTACAACTGCCTGCCTGTTGAATGAAAACCGCAACCCCCATTTAAACCAACAACAGATTGAAGCTTACCTGCAAAATTATTATGGTGTTGAGCAGGTGTTATGGCTTGGCGATGGCATTATAGGCGACGATACAGATGGTCATATTGATGATATCACCCGCTTTACCAATGAGGATACTGTAGTAACCGTAGTCGAGGAAAATAAAAACGACGAGAACTACCACATCCTTCAGGAAAGCCTGGAAACCCTTAAAACCATGCGCCTGCTGGATGGCAAGCAACTTAATATTATAGAGTTGCCCATGCCTGATCCGGTTTACTATGATGGTCAGCGTTTGCCTGCTTCTTATGCTAACTTTTATATCAGTAATGCCGCAGTAGTAGTACCCACCTATCGCAGCAAGAATGATGACAAGGCCCTTGATATTCTAACGCAATGCTTCCCCGACAGAAAAGTGATCGGCATTGATTCAACCGATATTATCTGGGGATTAGGCAGTTTCCATTGCCTCAGCCAGCAGGAACCGGAGGTGTAACTGTCCTGTTCGTTTTTTAGACCGGGATGGTTTGGGACAGGGCGGGACAAAAAAATCATATCGCCTATTGGACTCACCCCGACAACGCTAGGCTGGTCGCCCCTCTCTGCTCCGCAAAGAGGAGGAAAAAGCATTAAATAGTCTTTTCATAAAACCCTCTTTCCGCGTAGCGAAGAGAGGGTGGTCGAGCGAAGCAATGACCGGTCCGAAGGACTCCTTTGGAGGTGAGTCAACCGGAAGCTTTGCCTGTCCGTCCGTTTTTTAAGCCGACACTCACCGAAACAATACGGACACCCTCATTTTTTTACCGACCCATTTTCACCCCTCACCGACTTCTTCAACCCCATCGCCAATATTTGATTGTTGGAACTCCTATATCGCAGTAGTTTTGGGTATGATTTAAAATTGAAGAAAATGAAAACGATCATAGAACACCCAGACAAACATCACAATAGCCGTACTATGTTAGGCGCTATCATAATAGTAATTGGCACTTTATTCCTGATTAACCAGTTTAACCTGTCATTTATTCCCGACTGGCTCTTTAGCTGGCCCATCATACTCATAGGCTTTGGTATCTACACCGGTTCAAGGCATAATTTCCAGAATAAATCCTGGTTTGTAATGGTATTGCTCGGCATGGCTTTCCTGCTTGAAAATTCAGATTTATTCCTGAGCAATGTCATCTGGCCTGTTACTTTAATTATACTTGGCCTCTTTGTGATATTCAGGAACAGCTTTCATAAAAATGCGGAGACCGGCAACAACTAAGAACACGTCGTTCTAATCAACATATATAAATATCCAATATCCGTAAAAAGGGGACAGAATCTGTCCCCTTTTCTTTTTTACTGCAAATGCATTATCTTGGATGCTTCAGCTTAATGCCCATGAGAAGAATAACTGTTATCGCTTTTATCCTGTTATCATTACTATTTTTCAGTAACCTTTCCATCGCCCAAAATAAGATCGTCGTTTTTCAATCCGATTTCGGACTTAAAGACGGTGCCGTATCTGCTATGAAAGGCGTGGCTATGGGTGTGTCACCCGATTTGAAACTATACGACCTTACCCACGAAATACCTGCCTATAACATCTGGGAAGCCGCTTACCGCTTAGAACAAACAGTACGATACTGGCCTGCCGGAACGGTATTTGTTTCTGTGGTTGATCCGGGTGTAGGTACTACCCGGAAATCTGTTGTACTGAAAACAAAATCCGGTCATTTTATAGTGACCCCTGATAACGGTACCTTAACACTTGTATCTCAATCATTGGGTATTGATGAGATCAGGGAGATCGACGAAGCTGTTAACCGTCGTAAAGACTCTGAAAAATCATATACCTTTCACGGCCGGGATGTGTATGCTTATACTGCTGCGAGGTTAGCTGCCGGTGTGATCACTTTTGAACAGATTGGGCCATTATTACCTAAAAAAGTGGTCAGCATTCCTTATCAAAAGCCAGTATTAGCCGGAAAGATGCTAAAAGGGAATATCGCTATTCTGGACATCCAATATGGCAACGTTTGGACCAATATTACCGACTCCCTGTTCAATCAGCTTAAACCAAAATATGGCGAGGTATTTCATACTATCATCTTCCATAATAACAAACAGGTTTATGCTGTTGATGCGCCTTATTGCCAGACCTTTGGTGCTGTGGCTAAAGGGAAACCGTTAGTATATCTGAATAGTCTTTTACAGTACTCCTTAGCCTTAAACCAGGGCAATTTTGCGGAGGCTTATCGCATCGGAAGCGGTAGCGGATGGAGTGTTGCTGTTACTAAATCGTCAAAATAAATCACTAACCTAATAATTAGCTAAACTTTTTCACCGACAAATTCACCGCCCTTACCGAGATGTTTAATAATGTCGCCAATATTTGATAGGTTCGCCCTAAGTATTACCTTAGTTTTGAATATGATTTTAATTTGTGGCTAATAGTATGAACAACGATATAGATATACAAAATAAACCCCGCAATAACAAGGCTATAGCCGGGATTATTTTATTAGTGGTAGGATTAGTACTTCTTGTCCGCCAGTTAGACTTTTTCCTTTTCCCCGGCTGGCTAATCAGCTGGCCTATGTTATTAATTGTAATAGGCGCATACAGCGGAGCTAAACACAACTTCAGAAATTCCGGCTGGCTCATCATGGTACTTATTGGCATGGTTTGGTTGTTAAACACCGCGATGCCGGGCTATAATGTCGGGCGGGTTACCTGGCCGGTTGGTATCATCGTATTTGGTTTGTGGATGATACTAAGACGCGGCAATCGCTTTGACAGGAACAAAGAGCGCTGGGATAAATGGGCCAGCTTTAACCAAAATCCAGGTCAAACCCCTCCTCCTGCTGATCCGAATGCCCCTAATGACCAAAATACACCCAATGATCCAAATAAGCCTAATAACGACTTTGGCGCCAACTTTAAACACACTTATGGCGACGATTATCTTGATGCGGTATCTGTATTTGGTGGTGTAAAAAAGACCATCCTTGCCAAAGACTTTAAGGGAGGCGAGATCGTTAATATTTTTGGTGGAGCCGAGCTCGACCTTACCCAAGCCGATATCAACGGCCGCGTTGTACTCGACATTACCCAAATATTCGGTGGTACCAAAATAGTTGTCCCCTCCAACTGGCAGGTAGTGTCAGATATAGCCGCTGTATTTGCCAGCGTAGACGACAAAAGAATAAGGACCACTGCCACCGGTAACGAAAAGATACTGGTACTCAAAGGTGTTTCCATATTTGCAGGAATAGACATCCGCAGTTATTAATTAAAAATTTTGCTGAAGATGAATTGGTACGTAGCTAAAATAGTGTTCAGGATCATCAGCGGAGATGGCAGTCATCTCGCACAGTTTGATGAGCAATTAAGATTGATAAGCGCTGAAGACGAGCACCAGGCATTTGAAAAAGCCACAAATATTGGCCTTAGCAGCCAGGATAGCTTTTTAAATAATCAGCACCAGCCGGTAAAATGGCAGTTTATTGATGTAGCCGAGATCAATCCCCTAAATGATCTGACAGACGGCACCGAATTATATTACCAGATTCATGAGGCAGCCGATGCCGACCTTTACATGGCATGGGCACATCATAAATCGGCCCTATTGGGCGTGAGAAACTAAATTTATAATACAAAAGCAAACGGTTTTGGCAGGCACACAGCTTACATTTTCCAGACTACGCGCGGCATTTTTAACAGGTGGCCTTGTATGGGCCGCACTGTTAACCTATTTGGTGCACGGGTTTGGCTTTACCTGGTTTATTGCCATTACCGACGGCCTGGTGAGCACCTTGCTGCTGGGCGCTGCCTGTTGGCTCATTAATAACAACCTGCGCTATTTTCAGCCGGGTAAAGGCAGCTATATCAATATCCTGACATGGTGCGGCGCATTGGCCCTTGCCTGTGCCTTTGGCTCGCGCTGGATATTGCCTTATGTAACCAGCAGCTCTGTTTACAGCAACTTTGTGATACAATCCGTCACTATACGCTTGTTTACCGACTTTTTGGCGATCGGCTGGATGGCCATGATCAGTATGATCTACTACTCGCAAATTGACCAGAAGGAAAACGAAAACAGGAAAGCCGAGGCCGAAAAGCTTGCCCGTGATGCCGAACTGTATAACCTTCGCCAGCAATTACAGCCACACTTTCTATTTAACAGTCTGAACTCTATCAACGCGCTGATTGGCTTTAAACCCGACCAGGCAAGGATGATGATACACCAGCTATCCGACTTTTTACGAGGTACCTTAAAAAAAGATGATCAGCAAAATGTGACCCTGACGGAAGAATTGGCGCATCTGCAATTATATTTGGATATTGAAAAGGTTCGCTTTGGTCACCGGTTGATGACCGAGATAAGCTGCGACACAAAATGCCAGGAATGCACCCTGCCGCCAATGATATTGCAGCCAATTGTAGAAAATGCCATTAAATTTGGTTTATACGATACAACCGATAGTGTAACCGTAAGCATACGCGCCGAATGGGATGATAACTACCTGATTATCATGATACAAAATCCATACGACCCGACTACTGCACGCCCAAGAAGAGGCACCGGATTTGGCCTGAGCGGAGTGCAAAGAAGACTCGATTTGTTGTATGCGCGCACTGACCTTGTTGAAACTCACGCAAATGATAATATATTTACAACAATTATTAAAATTCCACAAGCATGAAGCGAGTATTACTAATTGATGATGAACCTTTGGCACGGATGGTTGTACTCGAGTATTTGCAGGGTTTTAAAGATAGTATTGAAGTATTAGGCGAATGCAACGACGGCTTTGAGGGCCTGAAAGCCATACAACAGCACCAGCCCGACCTGATCTTTTTAGACGTGCAGATGCCCAAGATCAATGGGTTTGAGATGCTGGAGCTGGTGGAGAACCCGCCTGCAGTAATATTTACCACTGCTTTTGATGAGTATGCTATAAAGGCTTTTGAAACCCATGCGGTGGATTACCTGCTGAAACCTTTCAGCAAGGAGCGTTTTAATAAGGCCGTTGAGAAATTCCTGGCGACCAAGCCTGCTGAGCATCCCGCCAAACAAACCGAAAACCTGCTCGAAGCTGCTTCGCAATCTCCCGGCCAGCACGAGCGTATTGTGGTTAAGACGGGTACTAAAGTAAAGATCATCCCCGTAGCTGATGTGGAATATTTGGAAGCTGATGACGACTATGTAAGCGTTCATACCAAAGAAGGCTCGTTCCTGAAGAATAAGACCATGAGCTTTTTTGAGCAGACCCTGGATGCCGACCAGTTTGTACGCGTACACCGCTCCTACATTATCAAAATACAGGACATTACCCGCATAGACCCCTACGAAAAGGACGCCCACATCGCCATCCTCAAATCAGGCGCAAAGATACCCGTTAGCAAAACGGGGTATGCTAAGTTAAAGCAGGTTTTAGGGATTTGATTGATGTCGGATGTCAGATTTCAGAGGTCGGATTTACTTGCGTATTAGTTTGGCTAAAGCCCCATAAAATCCGCTATTTAACCGTCCCATAAATGGGACGGCAATGAATCAATCTCATTCTCATTCATTACAACTATTCAAGCGTCCTGTAAATGGGCGGGCAATGACTCACCTTACTACACAATATTCATTGCCGTTGGCTTTAGCTAACGGGTAAAGAGCAACCTGCAAACAAGGCTTTTGCCAAATAATCCGTGGTGATTAAATTTTACTGTTCGTTCGTTTTTTAACCCGGGATGGTTTGGGACAAAATGGGACAATCTTCTCACCTATAATATTCCCTAATCCCCAGCGTTTATTATACTCAAAACCTTTAAACCTATGCCTAAAATCCTGATCACTTTTTTGCTGCCTTTACTTTTTGTGCCGGCACCTAAAACTTACATTCCCGATAGCAAGCGCGCTGCTGATATCCGCTCTGCCGTTTGGCCAAAATTACAGAAAGCCCTCGCCGGTAATGGCCTCAAAGAAGATCAACCCATTTATATCCGGGTATTCAAAGAGCCTGGCACGTTGGAGATCTGGGTTAAATCGGGCAAGCAGTACAAACTGTTCAAGCAATATCTGGTCTGCACCTATTCGGGTGGGCTTGGTACCAAAACCCGCGACCACGACGGCAAATGTCCCGAAGGGTTTTACAACATCACGCCATCACAATTAAACCCGGTGAGCAATTATCATCTGGCATTAAATGTGGGTTATCCCAATACCTACGACCAGCAGCATGGTTATACCGGCAACGCCATCATGATACACGGCGATTGCAGGTCAATCGGCTGCTATGCCATGACCGACCCGATGATCGAGGAGATATACACCATAGTTTATGAAGCTTTCGCACATGGGCAAAAGTCGGTTGATGTCGCTATTTTTCCGTTCAAGCTAACCAATCAGAATATCGATAAATACTCCAACTACCCATACGTTTCCTTTTGGCAGCATTTGAAACCTGGTTACGATATTTTTGAGTATAAACATGTACCTCCTGTGGTAAATGTTGTAAATAAGGATTATAAATTTGGAGAGAAGTAAAATGGGTATCACCCTGAGGCACTCGAAGGGTGAGCGTAAGGCCTTTGCCCGCTAATGCTTCGAGTGCCTCAGCATGACAGCGCTCTTTTTCGTTTTCTCACCCTATCAACAACACCTTCCACGCCTCATCCACCCTATCCTCATCCAGTAATTGTTTAGCCTTCAGATGCAGTTGCGTTTCGCGGGTTTGACTGTCGCCGATAGTAGCGTCTAATATTTCTTTTATTTCGGGGGATTGGCTGTAATCGTCAATAGCTTCGTCTGTCGGCAGGCTTTCTACATTACCCAGCTGACCAAGGTTATTGCCTGTTAATATTTTTGAATTTCGGATGGCATAAGGAATGGCATCCACACCAATACCCATCGTGCGGACAGGTTTGGCTACTTTAAACAGGTTATCGCTGTTGACGCGGCAATACCAGTCGCCGCCAAGGCGTGCTACGTGCTCCAGTTTAAGCTGATCTATTTTGCCTTCTTCGTCCAGTATCTTTTCATCAATATGCATCAGCTTGATCTCGGCAATCACCAAATTCCCTGCACCGGGACCATCGCCTAAAGCTTTTACCTCGTTCACCACGCACTCCAGCTGCACCGGCGACTCCGCAACCCTGGGCGGCCTCACCAACTCTGACGCAATGGGTGTAAAGCCAGCCTTGATAAACTCATTTATCCCTTTCGGATACTCCACACTGGCCAGCGAGGTTTGCTGCACCATATCGTAAGTCACAATGTTGATCACGCATTCAGGCACTTCCAGCACATTCTCCAGCGTATGCTTGGTGGTATTGCCCCTCACCCTCCGCGATGGCGAAAAGATGCAAATGGGCGGATTGGTGCTGAACAAATTAAAAAAGCTGAACGGGCTCAGGTTCACATTACCCTCCTTATCCACCGTAGACGCAAAGCAGATGGGTCGCGGTGCGATGGCATATTGCAGGTAATTGTGTAGTTCGGGAATGGTAAGATCGGATATTTTTAGTGTCAGCATGTAGGTTGTTGAATGTTGTAAAGTTGGAATGTTGCAAAGTTAGGGAAATTGGTGAGTTGATTGAGTTTACAGCAGGAGAACTTAATAAAGCCGGTTCTGTCCTGGTGTCTTGTTGTTGGGTTATTCCTATAATAAGACAAGCAGGACAGTATGCTATATCAGGAGTTATAATAGTCCATTATTAATCAGATTGAGATTTAGTATTGACTGACTTGCTCTGTCCTACCGTCCTGTCACTCCTACAACAAGACAACCAAGACAGTAGGATATTTCAGTAATAGTAGTCTATTATTTATCAGATTGAGGTTGAATATTGACTGTCCTGTTATGTCCTACCGTCCTGTCACTCCTACAGCAAGACAGTAGGACAGTATGTTATATCAGTAGTTAAAATAGTTTATTATTTATCAGATTGATATTGAATATTGATAGTATTGTTGTGTCTTCCCTGTCCTTTAACTCCTGTAACACGACAACAGGACTGTATACTATATCAGTA
>Ga0307517_10011389_pt1 | contig 12325 bp, 14 predicted proteins | sample 23_EM_MG_FD_194515 | JGI IMG/M metagenome (GOLD analysis project Ga0307517, IMG submission 194515) | Populus trichocarpa ectomycorrhiza microbial communities from riparian zone in the Pacific Northwest, United States - 23_EM | ecosystem: Host-associated > Plants > Roots > Unclassified | place...
TCGGTACAAATCCCTTGACAAATCCTTTACAGGCTGTTTTTGAAATGGATCAGCCAATGCGACCTACTCGAGACAAGGTTTACTATTTCCAAAATGTCATCTTCCAGGTCTGTTTTGTTGGTCGAAGAATTGGTATGAAAGTTCACAAAGTTAAGGCAGGCAACACTCTCTTTCGCGTTCCTAGGGATATATTCAATATCCCAGGAACGATCTTTGAGGCCATGTTTGCCTTGCCACCTACGCGAGACGCAGAAGGTTCAACCGACGAAAATCCAATCGTCCTGAGTGTAGAAGATATTTATTTCAGGGGGTTCTTGCGCGTAGCCTGTGGGCCCAGGTAAGAATTCACAAGTCACACCGAGAAACGTTGCCAATCTTGAATCCAGAGGACAGAAAGTGCCCGACGAGGATTTGATAAGGGCGCTAGATCTCGCCACGTTATGGGGTTTCGAAGATGTGGGACAGATTCGTCGTGTGCTTATCATTATTACTGATCTATGCTGTCCAGATACGGCGAGAAGCAATTCAGGCTCTTGACGGATGGGTTAAGTCCCAGAGCCTGAAGCAAATCGTCCTAATAGCCAAGAGATATGAAATTGTTTCCTGGCTAGAGATCGCATACAGCCAACTTTCCTCGAAGGTGCCTCTGCCATTTGATGAATTGACCAACCATCCAGCCGTCGACTGGGAGACTATTGCCCGACTTCTATATGCTCAACAGAGAATGAGTCATGGCGATATCGCAAAATGTTGTCCACAATGCAGAACTGGAAAGTTCTGTTGTAAATTTATCGCTCCCCAAGTCCAAAGTTTATTCAAAGCAGAGTTTGATAGCATGACGAGCTCGAGGACGTGCTTCAAAGAACCAGATTTACCCGAGGACGACAGTGACGACAGTAAGCATTTGACAGATCCGATATTGCTGTTCTGACTCGGATCCTAGACCGCATTGTCAGAAAAAGGAGAAAAAAACCACTGGTACTGAATGTAAAACATCTAAAACCATGAATAGAAGTAAAAAGTCCGACAGCGACTACGTGGGCGTAGCTGCAGTAATCAACACAGAAAGACCACCACACTGGCGATCCATTCAGTACTAGTTGTATCGAAGTGAATCCTTTAGCCATTGCGTGGGTCGTGGCTGCACCGCCCAATTGATATGCCCAGCAACTTGAATTTAAGGTCTCTGATTTATGTGTCAGGAAGCCCAAAGAAGTAAGGCTACTAATTATTCGTACGCAAATTGGGATCGCAAATGCCCAGAGAAGAAGCAGAAGTATTCGTTCTCCCAGCTGGTTAATGACACGAGGAGGGGTTAAAATCGTTAATTGAGAACGCAGTTTGTCCGAGTTATTACAGTAGAAACTCACGTCGAGGATTTTTAAATGTGTATTATTTGCTGACAGTGACGAGTGTTGAAGTTATTACGATTAAATATACCATCAAGGTCAGAATTCTCCTGCACTTGGCACAGATGAATTCCTCCCAGGCGAATGAGTTATTGTTGCATCCCCAACTTTCGTACTTGGCAGCGCCTCCCGCCGAAGTGTCGGGGACCCAGATCTGGACCTCGATGACGAACCAATATGAGGCTCGTGTTCTTCAGTGTCTTCCTCCTCTAGAACTTCATCCCAAAGACTGTTCGGTGTTTGAGGCAGCTCGTCTTTAACCGCCGTGCATGTAGTCTGACCAATAATACTTTCAGGAGGAACCTGCTTTGAAGTCGACGCCAGAGCGGCCTTCCATGCTGCATGGATTGGGCCAGAAGTGTGGTTTTTGATATTCGCTTCGACCACCATTGCATGTATTTCTGGAGTGAGAATGTCCAGAGTCTCTGTCGTCCTTTCCGGAGAGAGAGGTTGCATCAAGGCCAGTGACGGTTCATGATGAGGTTTGGTGGAATTGATCGAATTTACTGACTGAAGGATAGTGTGGAGGATGACGGATGCTTCGCGGTCTGCGACGGCAAGACTGCCATAAATGCGTTCCCATATGGCAAGTTCGAAAGGCTCGAGTTGCCTCGATTCTGGTCCTTCCTTGTTTAACAGAGAAATGATTGTTGGCACAACTCGAGTTAATGCAACACTGAGAAACATGAAAAGTTGGTGCAGAAAGAGGATATGTTGGTATGGTATTCTGTTTGGCCAAAGAGTCTGAAAAATCGGATATGATGCTTGGAGATGTCGAGAAAGTTGACCCGAAGTTGAGTTCGCAGGTTGGGCGATGGCGGTTTGCACCGTAGGAAACGAGGAAAGAATAAACGAGAGCTCAGCGGCAAAAAGTGCAGCAAACAGAATATAACGCCACTAATGATAGTGTCAGCGGAAGTCATGAAGAAGTCAAGCACACTCACAAAGGACACTGTACTCGGCTTTCCAATGGCTGACCAGAAGAGCAGGGCAATACCAGTCACGATGTGGTATCCCGACGAAACCATGAGTCCTCGCTTTAGGAACTCGCGCGAATTTTTACAATGGTGACGCCATGAGACTGCATCAGGGCCAAAGCTTCAATGGAATGAGCAAAATGGCTTAGAACATCCGCATACAACCCACCGATCATATGCAAACCGCACAACAGGATCCTTCAATGCCTCAAACGCGTCCCGTACATACATGAACAGTTGTTCACCTTGAGGTCCTGTCTTGTCAGGATGATATCTCCTGGCGAAAGCTCTGAAAGCCAACTTCAACCCATTTTCGTCCACGTCTGGCCTTACACCGAGAATCTCATAGAAATTGGGAGGCATCGCGGATGAGCTCTGCACTAGCGTATACGCGAGATACGAAATAACGACGACTCCGTAGGAGATCGCATAGTGTTTTCTATACTGCACGCTTCCTGGTTGAGGTGTGATGAATGGAGCAGAGCGGTAAACAAAGTTGAGTAGGTGGTTCGTAGCAAAGTCGGGAATGAATGTCCAGCCAAATAATGAGAGAAGGAAGTTCAGGGTGCCCATATCTATTCTTTGTGCCGTTGAAACTTCCGATATCACTTGCCCAGATGTCTATTTCAATGAAGAAATCAGAACCCTACGGGTAATGTTAGTTGAACAGCGGCTTCAAAAGGGTGTTCTAACTTTGTGTCGAGGGTACTGTGATTGTAGCGGATCGACAGTTAAATGTAAACCATGGCTGTCCAAACGGATGAGGTTGTAGCTAACTCTGGTCACCGCGTCACGGTGTGTGGAGAACTTGAAAGTCGTCCGGCCCGCAAGGTAACTTGAAGAGGATTCAAACTATCTTATTCTGGTAGTCCTCTAGGTGGTGTTGAACAAGAATATCCGCCTGTTCCCATTGACTTTGACGAGGCCAAACGTTACACTTTGAGCGAACGTCAAATTTAGTCGAGGTTTCCACGAAGCAGCTGAAAGCACGGACAATAGATATTTGCACAGCAGAGAAGAATGGTAATCTACGATGACAGATTGTCTAGATCTTCCAAGATGATTGTCTACACTAAATAAGAGAATGCTCTCCATAGTCCTGTGAGGTATCGTATGTCCGTATGAGTAGAATTGAATATTGGATCGTTAATTAATTATGTAGTCCGGTACCACAGCAGATATCAAAGAACACAATGTCCAGAGTTATTATGATGGAGTAGTAGGGACAGGAGTGATCAAAGGGGGGTCTGCTCTTCGAACGACGGCAGCACCACAGGACGCCGGAGGGGCAGTGCCGGGATCGACCCATGCATCCAGGTATGTACAAGTGGGAATGGGAACGTGCATGCGCGTCGTGTCTGATGGATTTGCCCAGCCGTTGCCTGCGTTGACTGACTGCCTGGGGGTGAATGTGGGAACAGGTAACGTCGGGATGGGGCCAGTAGGTGTATAGAAAGGTAAGGTGGACACTGAGCCAGCCTGACTAATGGTTGTAGGCGGCCAAGCATAGCTAGACGAGACGGAGGGCGGTATGCCGATATCACCCCCACCAGTTTGCCATGATCTCAGAGGTGGTGTCCATGACGGGTTCGAAACACCACAAAATCCAATGGCATCACGAGGGTCTGTGGGCATCCATCCATGTTGCAAACCGAGTTGGTACGACCACGCAGGAGCTTCGACTTTGCCAGACGTGCTGGAGTTGCCAATCTTCCATGTCCAGAAGAAATAATTCTGTGGGGGACGAGTTCAACCACTAAACGAGCCCGAAACAAACGTCTAGAACAAACCTGCAATCCATCCATGCTGGACAAAGCGAACTGACGGATACTGGATTTCATCGCAGTGTCATAATTCTCGTAATCGTTCCATGGTGTGCAGCTTCCTATACGAGCCGCGCCACCGTATGTTCCATCGAAGCGTGAGCCAGTGCCAACACCGTTCAAGTAAAAGGCACAATCGTTGACAGCATTGCTGAATTCTCCGGCAGCCGTTAGGCCGAAGGCACCCATAGATGCGTTGACATCGGCACCCCACGAGCAAGGCATAGTAGCGTATGTCGACATGGGTGAATCGGATGGGGTCGCAAAAGCGAGGTAAGGGTGTGTATCGATTGCGAGACGATCAGCATTAGGGAACATATCCACCCAATCTGAGCGGGCGAAGAAGCCATCATGAAGTGAAATAAAAGGACCATTTCCAGCACCTGTCCCGCCAGCATTGCGGACGATTTCGTAGGCTTGCAGATAGCTATTTCAAAATGTCAGTAAGAAACGAAACTGGAAATACAAGACGGGACCAACAATCTAGCTAAATTCTCCTTTCCGTATATTTTGCCTTCAGGCTCATTCATGATTCCGAACATCGTCACGACGTCTTTGTACTGTGGCTGAGAGATAAATTCGGCAAAGATACGAATATAGTCAAGCGAACGCTGAGCGTTAACATAACCCATTGGTCCGTTCAAAAAGCCGATGGTCCCGAGACGGCCGGAATGATTCCAGTGGTTCTGACTGCCAGGTAAAGCATGCAAGTCCAAATTGATACGCAAACCATATTTGCGGGCCCATTTGATGGCCTTCAGGAAATATCTGCAATCAGAATACCTGAGTTCGTCGATTCCCGAGGGCTCAGAAAAGTGAAGTCTTACTTCCATGAGATTTTGGCCAAAAAAGGTTCTCCGTCAAGAACCTCAATAGCCCAATAACCAATCGGAATACGAAGGTAATTCAAACCTGCAGCAGCAATTTCCGCAAAATCCTTTTCTGTCTATTTCAGGAATTAGCACCATGAAATGTAATCAAATCAAATCCACAAACTATGAAGGTCTTGTAGTGAGTTTCAAGTTGGTCAATTCCGCCTCCAGCAGTGTCTGCACGCATTGCTTGACCAAGCATCCACTCATCCATAGGTGGAGTGGGTGTCAAGTATTTCTGATATAGAGCTGGTGAACTAAAAATCCCAATGAGGCAAGCCAAGGGCAAGATCAGAAGTATCTCACATGAACTAATGGAGGTAGTGAGAAAAATATGGATTGGGATAAAATACAATAACTCACTGGTTCAGTCATCAACCAGCCACCGAGGTTGACACTAATGTCTTGCGTGAGTGAAGTTCAAAAACAGAAGAGAACAAGGAAACAATGACTCACCCGCGAATCTGATCGATCCCATAGCGGAACGTCTCATTCAACGCAGGAGACCAGGATTGAGCTCGGGCACCATTGTTAAATGGGTCATTTTCGTCGTAATGCCACTGTCCTCCAAACGAGTTGCGATAGACGAAGGTAGAACCATCCTCCATAGTGACGGTGGAACCATCACCACCCTTGATGGCCACATTGGATTTTGATGTCGACGTCGAGGCTGGTGCAACTGCAGAGGTAGCGCTGGATGCCTTAGAGCCACCGTTACGCGTCTGGTTCTTGGGTTTTATTACCAAGAAATAGACAACTAGGAGAACCACAAGTAGAACGGTGCCGAGACCAGCTAATATAACCCAGAGTATCATTTTGCGCCTTGATTTTTCTGGTCGATTTGTAATCTTCTCGTCCAAGAACGTATTCTGATCTGCGGAGGACAAGGGCGCATTGCCAGGCTGCTCAGGACTACTGCTTCGAGGATCATCCTTATACCCCATAGTCCCCCCGTTTGGATTCAGAGCGTAACCCGAGCTATTGTTCACGGAAGAAGATACCGGAAACGAGGATTGAGAAGATACGTAGGAATGGGGGACGTCAGGCTGGCCAGAGTACAAGGCAGCACCCAAAAAGCGAGGCTGACCAGCTCCTGGAGTAGTGTCTAATACCGGGGTAGGATCAGCATCTTCCGCAATCGGGTCGTGAGTTGATGGTGACCGCGAATGATGTGCTGGGACGGTTGAGGTTTGTTCGTCATTTGTGAGGGGGAGGGGTTCGTCGCGAACAAGACCAGTGTCAGGATTGCTGGACATGTCGATGATCAACGCACTGTTAGCGTCGAAGCTTATTATGAGTACATTGACATGGACAATACGCGATGCTGAACTTACCCTCGGGCCTCAACGCGTCTGGGGCAGGAGGAACGAGAAAAGCAAAACAGGAGACTTTTATTTTGAGAACTGCGAACTCACGCTTGTCACCGAGGTTTGATGTGGAACGTTGATAGACGTTGATAGGGATCTACTAAGTGATTTGCGGGGGTTCAAGTTACTGTGATTATTGCTAGCGACTCGGAAGTAACTCGAGAACCTACTTGTGAATAGGGAGTCATGCCAGGGTTTAATTTTAAAATTGCATGGTACTGGTCTATTCGGCTTACGTACCCGTTCAGTTTTTCTTGTCTGTTAGACAGCGGGATTGCACTGTGACATAAGTCCCTCGCAAGTTCATAAAAAAGAGTCTTTCGATTGCCAATATCGCAAGAGAGTGTCCTTTGAACTTCCTAGGTTGCACGACAACCTTCAGCCGTAAGCGCCATGTCCTACAGAAACAAGGTTATTAATGATAATGATGTCTTCGGCCGGTGAAACTCGTGCAGTGCTACTGGCTCACCCCAACACATTTTTCACCGGATAATCCGACACTATCCTAGAAATAAACCCTTGAGGAATGTAAGCTGCAATGGATAATCTCCGCCGACGCAACCCGCGACGCCAACTTGACGCCAACGTAACCACTCGTAATATGCCGTGTCCGGGCAGGTCCGGACAGACATTCTCGATGCTAGCCCAGAAAGAACGAACCCTTGTGTTGGCGTGTAATGTATCTGCTACGCTGATGTGTTTAGCGATACTTGAGTGTTGTATGCTGCACCACAGCAGCAGCCTCGTCTTTGAAACTCCCAACGTTTAGCGTTTTTCGGAGGCGCCCCTAACTCCTGATGTTAGAAATGTTCAGATCGATTGAAGAAATGCTTGGATGGTTTTTTGATAGTAGCTTCGGGGCAAACGGATTTCTTAGTGTTGATAGTGAATTGAACATCGAGAGTAATATGTATGATCACTTAGCGCTGATCATGAAGAGAACATCAAACGAGCATAAAGCAATATCGGAGTTAAATGTGGCCCGGGCCGGTCCAGGGGACCTATCAAAGATCTCATTCATTCTACGCTACCACCATGGTTGCGGGAGACGTGTGCCCGCAGTGTTTTCGATCCGTGAATAGCTCGTGAGGCTGACCGCACACACCACCCGTAAGTATATTTCTCATCAGCGAACCCTCTCGCACCCTTCTGTTGCACCCAGACACAGGGCAGTCGATCTCGTCTCCAGAGGTGTGCGAATTCCGAATCCATGCACGATATTCAGGTGAATCTTGTATTCTTTGATTGATGCACAGGATATCGGGCATTCCCCTATGATGCACTTTACATCTACGGTCATAACGCTACCGTTAACGCTTTGGACCTTGAGAGAGGTCGAGTTCGATTCGTAGGCCTTTGATGCCTTCCGTTTAGGATATGAAATTTTAAGAGTTAATTGGAGGCAATGTCGGCAACGTCCAAGGCAGGAGTGATTTCTTTTGGGATCTGATACTGGGGACCACTGATCCCTGGCCACTTCCAAAGGACGCACTTGTTTCAGTAATATGAATCTTGGCGACGATCTCAGTGCGAAAGCCAATGCAAAGGACATAACGCCACCCACCGAAGACGAATGACCACCCATCTCTTTGCTATTCAACTAGTATGAGGCTGCCAAGTCCAGATATGGCAAGTAACGAGAAGAGACGTACAGGGTGAAGTTGGGGTCGGTTGATCGGTGTGACTTTTGTCTTCGATGCTTTCCTTGACTGAATTGGTTTATTAGGCGTTATTGACTTTGCGTTTGACGGTCCCTTTTCAGTGGCGCAGAATCTAAGAAGGAGTGACCCTTTTCTTGCTGATGCGGGAAGGTTGGGAATCGACAACGCATGGCCATACCCGCATAGTGTGTTATTAGTACTATGGGGTTCCTTGACTATGTGTCAGTGCGGAAGTCAGCCGAAGGACTCATAATGCCACCCACTGAAGGAGAAAAATCAAAACTCCCAGCCATCGGTGGTTCTGGATACCACGAAAGGGCGAAGTTGTCGGTAGGAAAGTTGAACGGTGGAGCGCCTTCTTGACCGTGGTACTGCTCGAGTGGCAAGAGGTAACGAAATCCCCTACAGCAAGTAATGGCAAGAGACTTACTGCATAAAATTGAGGCGGGTTAATCGTGTGGCATGGGCCAAAAAAGGGAGGGATGTAATCTTTCCACAAGGCCAGAAGGTAATTGCAATTGGGAATCATAGACACGGCATTTCATCCATTCCACAATCTTGGAGATGAGTTATCTACATATGACTTGGACCCTGCCTGTGGTTTGCAAATTCAGACGGCACCAGAGCTGATTCTCACTGCCACCCACCGCATCACTCTCCTTCTCCCACTATATATCCTCATGTAATCCACGTAATTCACCACTCCGTCCACATGATCAAAGGCCAAGTCAGGTTCCGTTGAACGAGGCAGACAATCTCCTCATCTGCATCCCCCGATCCCTTTTCTAGCCACTCGTGGCCACACCACCACCCAATACACCAGCGCAAGTCCATTATGCTGACCTTCCAGCTGTGTCGTTTGAACGTAAGCCAAGCACGTCTTACAAAAACGCCGTCCCTCAATCAGCCTATCAAGTACCCAACAGGTCATCCATCCCCAGCTATCCGTCTTCTCTTCAAGCCCACTCCAGCTACCCACCCTCAAAAACCGCTCCATGGTATTCTCAAAAACAAAAATAGTACACAACAACTACCCTCGACGCCCATTTCCAGTATTCAAGATGTACAGGAAGAAAGAAAGCCATTTGTGTATGTGGTCCCTCCCATTCTTATATCTCTTTTTACGTCCCATGTATAGATCGGCATAAACTACACTTATCAACCAAACGTTCTTCGCCGCTTCGTCAATGATGCCCGTCGTGTACGCGACTTCCTCGTACAGCAGGGTGGATATCACCCGACATATATCTCCTCACAGATGAAGACTGCCGTCTAGCTCCAACAAGAGAGAACATAATCTGTGCCATGAAATGGTTAGTCAGAGGTGCGAGGAAGGATGACAGTTTATTTTTGCGCTGCAAGTCTCCTCCCTAATTGTCCATTTTCAAATGTCGTCGAAGATTCTGGGCATGGAGGTCAAACGAGAGACGAAGGTAAAGGACTTGTCCACGAAATCCGTATTTCTGAATTAGTCCTCTGCCCCACACGGCTGGTTTTATTGTCGATGACGATCTGCACGATCTCTTGGTTAAGCCCCTCCCAGCCAGTTGTCGCCTCACAGTAAGTCTCTCTTTCCGATCACCAAATCGCCATCTTGATTTACTCTTATCTAGGGTCTCTTCGACGCTTGTCACTCTGCAACTGTTCTTGATCTTCCCTACATATATTCTTCCCATGGGAGATTGAGAGGGTCTCATATTTCTAGCAAATCAAGACGGAGCAACAAGGCAACTCCAGCAGATGTGGCACGTATTACGTCCTGTGCACGAATCTCCGTTTTAACGCTCTTTGTAGATCTCGTGGACAAGCTGTCTTGACGACCAAACTAGTTCGGATACGTTCGCTGGTGGGGTGGCGGTGGGCGCCATGAGTTATGTAAGTCCCATCGCGTTTTACCGTTTCAAGCGAATCGATACAGGCGTTTGTCACTTCATAACGCAAAATCCTCAACAAGCTTATCACGACTTACTACGTCCTCTTCGACTCATTCTTCATCCCAGGTTCACCCAGAAGCCACAGTTGGGCACATTGGGCGTTTTGTCCATTAATGTTACTCCTTACTCTAACCTGCTCGATTCCTTAGGACACTAATTTGCAATTCGTCTTTTAATTTCCTGTGCGACTTACGATAGCCAGTTACCCCTTATTATTCGCAATTCTGCTGATATGCTTGCTTTGCCTTATGATGCGCTATTACCGTAATGAATACTTATTGTCCCTATTCGCGTTCTTTCTATATGTAATAATTTTTGTAGGCTCGACAAACCAATAAACACAATCCCTACAGATCTAGATGCTGTACAGGTTGTGAGTTGCTACCCACAATCAAAAAAGATTCATTGTCACTTTTTCATCTTATCGGGTCGTCGTCCCCAAGCAAAGAATTATACTGCGAGAGGAGGTAATTTGTCTAACATAAATTTTCAATTTGTTTTTGCTCCATTACGCGGCACGTGCGGGGGGGTCAACACGCTCGTTCTGATTGCTGCCTGTGGGGAATGGTGGAGATTCAAGATTGCGACTAGGAAGGCATACTCCACAGCAGGTGATATCCTAGATGGCGTGTACAACCGCAAGGCCTCGCAGATGGTGGATTATAAATCTGCACTTCCAAAGCCAAAGGGTCCAAGGCCTACGCATGCTTGTAGACATGTCGGTGATCGTGATGTGGATCAACTAAAACCCCTGGAAGATGAATGGTCGTCTTATATGAGCTTCGGATCAAAAGTGTTGTCCAACCAGCGTATGTACATTATTCATAAACTTTTGCGGGAACTACGAGATGGGTTGAATGGAGGAGGCATTCCTGATTATGATTCACAGGTGCGTATTCCTTTCTGGAAACACGGCCACAGACTGACTGTTATCTCAGGCAAGCGATGACGAATTAAATCTCACTGGAGATGGTGACAATCTCGATTAACTGAAATTCGGCCCTCCAAAGCCTTTTCATGTACTTTTACCTTCGCAAAGAATTTGAATCGATTTTTTTGTATCCCCTCGAAATTAAAGTGTTAGGTCATGATGGTCCGTTTGCGATGAACTTGGTATGTTTGAGTCTGCTTCCCATTCTCCTTCACCAACCTCTCCCTCCTCATCCTCAGTCATTTTATACTTGGACATCCAAGCGATATGATCAGACTCTTCATCAATGCGCTCGCCTAGCGGCGAGAGGGGCAGTGCGGTAGTAGATTGTCACAGATGGCGTCCTCACGCTTTCTGACTCCTCTTAACACTGTGGGCAAAAGCGCATTTATTGGGAGTAGCAAACACAATACGAGCATTAGGGGCTCGGTTCTATCCTAGCTGCCCGAGCCACGTCACTCGGAAGGAGAACTTCTAGTACGGACTTTAGCATCTGTACAGTATAAAGGGGGCGGGCCGCCATGAAGGCTGGCATGGCGTTGACCAGGACCTCACAGAGTGGTCCCACCAACGAAAGCTGGAGATAGCCCAGATGCAGGCCCGACACCGTCAACCGCGCTCAGATGATGGTCGTCCTGGATCAGGCCAGCCAGGATAGACAGCGACCCTTTCGGTATCTGCTCGGATTCTCGTCAGGCTGTTGATCGACCTCACAATGCTATACTTCTCCGCGCAGATAAACTAGGTCGTCTATCCTAGTTATAAGTAGAATGGCCGGGTTGACGTCCTCGGTTAACACCATTTTATGGTCTCCCGATTCCGAAGGCATCTACGCCTTGTTACATTGCTTACCATCCGAGCCAAGAGTTATTTCTCAGTGATGACAGCAATTCGAGCCCATACAAGCGTAAACTGCCCGACCAGTGACTAGGGTTTGAGAAAGCAGGGTGAGAAAACCCACGGATTGGTACATTTGACCGCCTTCAATGACTTCCAGCCTTCACTACCCCTTCATTGGATGTGACGATAAGGGACTCACCCGAACGCTGACGAAAATCCTTCCCTTGAAGACCCATACCTTGTTCTTGTGTTCTCTGGATTTGGCAGAACTGCGTCGATCCTCATGAACTCATTAATCTTTCTCGGACTTTTGGTGATCCTGGCTGGCCTGATCCAGGACGACCATCATCTGAGCGCGGTTGACGGTGTCGGGCCTGCATCTGGGCTATCTCCAGCTTTCGTTGGTGGGACCACTCTGTGAGGTCCTGGTCAACGTCATGCCAGCCTTCATGGCGGCCCGCCCCCTTTATACTGTACAGATGCTAAAGTCCGTACTAGAAGTTCTCCTTCC
>Ga0307517_10011390_pt1 | contig 12324 bp, 12 predicted proteins | sample 23_EM_MG_FD_194515 | JGI IMG/M metagenome (GOLD analysis project Ga0307517, IMG submission 194515) | Populus trichocarpa ectomycorrhiza microbial communities from riparian zone in the Pacific Northwest, United States - 23_EM | ecosystem: Host-associated > Plants > Roots > Unclassified | place...
AGCTGAACGCCAGACAAGGCTGGCATATCATCGCACAACACAGCCTGGGCGAGTTGGACTGAGTTGGGAAGGAGGGGAGCTGTTGCCTTCCCCTTGGAATCGAGGCCCTCGGTAAAGTCCTATAGAATAACAGATCCCATGTGAACGTTCGACTCAACGAGAACTTGTAGGGGAGGAGATACTTACATCGAGGTTAAGGACCTTACCGGGGACCATCATGGTGAAGAACTGTTCGGCGGGGGCTGGAATAGCACTGCGAACGGCTTGACGAACGGTCATGGAGATCTGAGCGATTCGCTCGAGATCTTCCTTAGACTGTTTCCCGATCTTGTCCTTCCCGGAGGTCGCCATGATATCAAAGAGGAGTGGGGATTGTAAGAGAACTGTCGGGGTGGGGTTGCTGAACTCCTTCTCCCAAGGGTCCCTGGCTTATATAGCATTTCGGATGGAGGACTTGAGCACCGCCGTGGTTCCCGAGACCAGCACCTGCTAACTAGAATCGATACCTGAACCTGTTTGTGCATTTTGGTGTTGGCGCAGTTGGTACGGAAAATGGATACCCCACGCTGTCAAGAGTCGCGAAGACGACCGAGGCATGGGGTCCCAGTCGTGGATTGATTGACAGAACCATCCAAAGAGGCGGGGGTAACGCGAGACGCTGAACATAGAACATAAACGATCCAGACGCATATGTGGTCACAGAATCGTCACCAAAATAGTATTTGAATAGGCCGCCCATAGTTTTGAAATCTCCGACTGGAATGTTGCACGTCAAGGTCGATCGAGAAGAGTGATTCTCCTGTCCACGTCCGTAGGAGTCAGAGGGAGTGGAGCGTTGCAATCGATGATGGGCTGGTCAAGAGGCTCGATCGCGTTTGCTGATCACAGCCGCGACGCGCACGTTTGTCTGTGCCGGAACGATCCACCCCGAAGAACGTTTTTCCCCAGTTCTCGAGCGTCGGAGGACATATCTATGGTTTTCTTCGTGAGTTTGTCACGGCCGATAAGCAAGGAGACCTCGCTCTGTCAAAATAACCTCTATCCCGATCTAGTTCGCTCGAAGACGTCTATTTTTAGCCGGCGTGGCAGACGAATTGACGGAAAAAATTGCTCTGCATGCAAACTAGACGGAGATAAGGCGTCGCCGGGGCTAGACAACTGTCAATCGAGAGATATTATTCCAGCGGTGAGCACCATGCACCACTCCGTCCATGGACTCGGTAGCGTACGAGCTAGACGCGAACGTACAAGCCCGTGGCCCACTGAATGAGAACCGACTGGCAATCGGAGGTTGAGAGGCTGTTTCGTATATGCACTGCTCGAGCGGTGACACTGGGCTTACAAAAAATCCATAGGCCATTGGGTTAGGTCTATGCACACGCCCTGACAGTCTCGCCTCAGCTGATCCCGTGGTCCTCTGTGGGAACAATGGAGTTAAGACCCCCGATAGTAATTTGGCGGAGGTCCGATCACTAATCCGGACCAATCATGCGGCTTCCAGGAGCGCTATGTGTCTGATCCGGACCAACCGGCACCTCCCAGCGCCTGCGCACACCCCCGGAAGTTCCACCCCACGACACCGGCTGTTCCCCGCACCTGACAGGGTCATCGACCAGCGCAAAAGAGGAAGCTCCCTGGAAGCTCCCCAGCTTTCAGTCGGCAGCGACACGCTCGTAATAACGGTTCCCTCACTGCTCGTCCCTCATTCTTGACCAAAGAGCTTCGCGCCCACTCCACTAACTCGCGAGCCCCGGAAATGAAGCTGGCCAACTAACAACCGCTCGCTATCGCATGCTATATTGGTCCCGTCCGTCGACTGGGGTTGATGCCGGTGAAGTCGGAGATTTGACCGTTGTAGAGTCGCAAGAGGGACAGAACTCCCCAGTTAAGTTTTGGGTCGAGAGCCGATAGCCATTACAGGTGTGATAGGGAGATGAACTCGCAGACATTGAAGTGGAGGTGCCAAGATGGCCGTCGGGGGCAAAAAATCGATATTTTGAGGTTTTCGACCACCTGTGATACTAGTCCGGACCGAATTTTTGCTCGAACCCTAAGCCGGTGCCCATTCCGGACCAGGCCCCCCGCAAAACCGGTGATTTTGGATCGGACCTCACGACCCGTTATCGGGGGTCCTATGACCATCCGTAAGGTCATACTGAGAGGAGGTTGATATTCATTCCCCCGCCCAACCAACCCCATTGCGGGGTGCGAAAGGCATATTCACTCTATTGTCTTCCTATTACGCTCACTGATAACGTGTAGGTGAGCTCACCGTGACGAGGCCCCGACTGCAGTCATGATGTGGGTGACACCCCGCTGACTTCACCACTCTCTGGAGCCGGCATTCGCACTCCTTGATCTCTGTGATTCGTCTTTATACTCATTGAGGTCATCTAATCATATTCTCTAATGTTGCTGTATCGGTTCCTCAAGTTAAGTTCGATCTTAGCACTTCCCCGCAGCAGACCGAGTTTCAATCGGGTAAAGGTTATCGTACGTCAATTTCGCCTTCATCATTACTAATGCAATGCGATCGCCGTCTCGTGCCGTGCTTTAAAGCCTCACAAGCCAATGGTTTCCAGCGCTCATCGGGTATCTTGTATGACGCAGGAGAGGTCCCAGGGTGGGGGATGGGGGGTGATATAGGTAGTATCAAGGGGAGGGACAAAACGGGTTTGCAGTAGATGTCATTTAACGTATATGCCACCGATGTTTGTGCGAAAGTCGGGGCTGTGAAGGATGTGGAGGACTGTAAAGAGCTCCTCTGAGATATTGAGACAGCAATGGACGATGGCGAGCCCCCGGAACTGGCGCCGCCCCCAACGCGTACTGAATTTCTATCCCCCGTGAACAGAATGAAAGTATCGACAGGACACCCCTTTTCCATCGCGCTGTTCGATGTCACTACCACGCCCGTGCCTCCCTCCCCTCCCCTTTCAGCCGTCCATAGACACCCAGATTTCAATTCTCTCGCCCCAAAGGCACTTCGGGCTTTTGCCCAGCCTATGTATATTTCGTGTTATCCCAAATACACGCATTTCATAGCATGAATACCATCCTCGTTCGTTCGAGTGCTGTCAAGATCCAAAAGTGACTGTAGAGAAAAATCTCGGCTTTTTGCATACGCTTCGCGCAAGGTACAGTTTGCAGGGAACGAATTAATGCAAACTATTCGATAAAATAGCGTATCGTAACTCCCCTCACCGTATTTTTCCAACCCGGCGACCTGGCGAGAGCGAAAACCGCCAGGATATCTCGCTCTCCGTTTTCTCGTCAGCCCTCTATCCGGAATCTCGATGGTGTACTCCTTGGGCTCACAATACGCTTGAAGGTTCCTCACCACTTCACCGCACCATTTCTCTTCAGGGTCCCCTGAGGTGGTCCAAGCGACAGCTCTAACCACGTCCATTTTCCACGATACGTCTCATGGTCATTTGGGTAACCTGACCTTCCCTGACGGCGGTAATCACAACCCTCTTCGACTTCTTCCCCCAGGGACCGACCCGGGGGTGAAGTAAGAGACACCGCCGTCGGAAATGCAGATAATCCCCTCGTGTTAGTCAATAAGTATTGTCTCTGGTCCGGGACCCTCAAAAATCTCCCCCATGGTCGATTCGCGTTCTGACACGGGCAAAAGGCAACGCACGCGCTGTTGACCCTCTTTCGGCAACTGTTTGATTAATTGCACCTGGGCGTGCTGCCTTCACTGTGGTACCCTGACACGAGGAGGCGACCGATTGAGCTATTCACGAGGGCGCTGGATAATATGGGGTGCTCTTTAAGTTCTTTGGAATCCGAGGAGGCTGAAAGACAATCAAGCATCGTGGAAACCGAACGTACTGGGTTCCGGTGTGGCCTCGACATAATCTCACGCATCGTCAAGGGAGGGAAGAGGCATGCGTGCTTAGAGGTGTTGACTTCTTGACGCAATCAGGGCCGACCGTCTCGGCAGCCACCAACCTTCCACCGATCAACCGCTGGCGAGTGCTGAATATCCTCCCTGTGACGGGGGAACCGTCGTTATTAGGTTCGACGAGACAATTGAGACCCAGGGCAATGAGCGGTTGATTGACGTATGGACGGCGGACGTCCTCAGTCCTCTCGACTCCGACAACTCGGAGGATCTGGTATCATGGACGCGTTGTCAGTTCAATAGTGTTCTCCTATCGAGGGGGAAGTGTCGAACCAACGTGGATCGGGCGGGCACGGGTAAGGTGCCCGGCACCTTCCGGTCGTGGTTTATGCCCGTAAACTGACCCAGATCCAAGGCTTCCGCCTTTGTCGCAGGCACCTGGCCTCCGAGTTGCATACGAAAAGGGTGTAGCGAGCCAACCAATACCACACGGTAAGGAGGGACGTTTATTGGATGTTCGCGTACGGGGATTTGTACCTGCCAGTATATCGGCATTTTGAGCGTGCAAAGGGGCCGTGAGACGTTGTTGAAGAGGTCGCAATCCTATTCGTCTCTGTTCGCATCCCCGGGCTTGGTTTTGGATCCGGGGATCCAAGTTCAAGTTAGGGGCTGCGAGGCTGTGGGAGGAGGACGAGTCCGTTGCATCAAAAAGAGGAAAAGAAACGGGACGCGCGGCTCCACCCGGAACGTCTTGTCTCTCCCCATGACAGCAACATCCTCAGATCACAACCCCCACTTGAACCGGACCCCACCCCCACCTTCATTTCGACTCTATGTCAATGTGCGAGCTCGCGAAGCCTTTCATAACTTCCTTTCAGCCTTGCGTTCTGGGATGAACCCCACGTGGCGATTTCTTTTTATGGAACAAAGAGGTCCTTTGTTAGATTCGCTGGCGACCCTTGACGACGACGAACGCCTGCACCTCCCAAGTCGTCCTAGAGCGTGTTCGTCGGACTGTACGCTCCAGCATATTGCGGCATTACGCACCCGACCCTCGGGGTCCGAGGATGGTAAATTGCGATGGTTGCTATCCTCTGTGTTCCTTCCACTGCCCTCACTCTTGTTGACTTTTCCCCGCTTATCGCATCACCTGTCTGACTCGGTCGAGGACGATTCTATCAAATATTAATCGCTATTCCCATAACTGCAGAACAGGGTCTCAAAGCGCGCTTATCTGCACGTCCATGCCTAGTGTGGTTTCTTTCACTCTGCCCATTCGTAGTGCGGCGCTGCATGTGTCCCGAACTACGATATCTCAGCTCTCTACTCTGCTACCGCACAGCAGCGCGACTGCCATTATGTGACCGCTCTTGCGTGATCTACTCTATTCCATACCGCCCCCTGACTTAGTGATGGTTCATCTGTTAGCAAATGTGTAGAGCATGTGGATACGGTGAGCCCTTGTGACAATGTGTAGCTTCTGCATGTCCACCCGTCCGCCAACCGGTGCTCTCCTTCATACTGGGGGTGGACGGGTTTTTGGCCATATATTTCTTACATCAGACGCACTGTCGGCGAAGAGGACGTTCCGTCGTGCCCCTCTGGTATATAACCTTTGTGCCCCTACCCGCCTGTTGGAGTTGCACCAGTTGAGTTCTTCCTTTCGACGGTATCGACAGCCTATCAAAGTCAACATGCCGGACGCCCATATCCCTGGGCCCGGGTGGATCAACTTTGACAGTGATATGGAGGGGATCGCGGGATCCGGTACGTGTTTCCCCTGTGCCTTGATCTAGACCAAGAGATAGTTGGCTGACCCTTATTACCATCGCCAGAACGGGAGGTCTTAAGCCGTCTGAGTATGAGTCCCTCCTATTATACACGGGGGACGATCACCAATGATGAGGGCCGGTCGTGGTGGAGCGGTCCCTCAAATCCAGATTTTCAGGCTTTCAATTCGTTTGGTACGTACTCACCGCATCCTATGAAACTTGATCCTCAAGTAGCCTCTATTCGCTGACCAGTGCCGAGGGTATCGCCGGAGTCACATCGCAACAGGTTGGCGGGCCCGGTGAGCGTGGTGTCGATGTGTCGGTGTTTGGATGTGAATGATTCATTGAGTTTTTATCCCCGGAAGCCCCCGCCAACGCCGAGACTGAGGACGATCCCGCTGCCTCCGGTCACCCATAGCCACAATGGCTACGACAACCCCTTAGGTGGTGGGGACAATATCCACCAGCCTACCCGCGAGTGGGCAGATGGTTCACCCCGAGATGGTGAAACATCCATGAGCTTGGCTGTCACCAAGCCCAATAATACAGAGAACGGAAACCAGTCGGAGGTAAGCAACTTTTTTTACCCCGCTAGATCGCATGCTCAGTACTAATGGCCTTGACGATAGTCAAGCACTCCGGATGCCCGAACCACCAGGCGCCTTTCCCAAATATGCGAGGCGCTGGAGATTCCTTCGACGGGAGCCGAACTCCTAACCCTCCAGAGAAGTATGTCAGCTTTTCCGAGAAGGTTTTTCGACGCTTGCCTGATCACCTATGATGCTAGTTATTGTGTTCTTTGGAGGTATAGTTCCCAGTTGGATCACCAGGGCTGACAGAAACAGGATGAAGGAAGCACGCCGTGCGTGTTACGAGGAGTTGTGGAGGTTGGTCGGACCCCCGACTGGGAGGCCCGCCAGTCTTCGAGTGCTTGACAGCGGTACGTGGTCGTCACTTCCATGGGAAGTTCGGCGGTCTGATTCTCGTGGGTCTGTAGTTTTGGCGAAGGTGACGTCACAAGATAACGGAGCGCTGGACCGCGGGGTGAGGCGCCAACCGTATAGGATGGTTCGTCTCGGTGATTGGTGAACGAGCCGAACACCCGTGTGGTTGGGGTTAGTAGCGAGCGGTGCGGTGTGTATGGGGATTCTTGTGAAAGCTCTCCTTTTATACGGTGGATCTGAAACCTCCGCATGGACCTTGGAGATGTAGCTGACCCCCCTATCTCCTCCTTTCCAGCTTCACTCCCTTTCAGCCGCTCGCTTTGACCACCCACCGTCTCACAGCCGTGCACGGGGTTCACGGACCTCTCACCGCAGCCCAGAACGTTTAAGACGCGACCTTAAGCGCTTACTATTGTTTCTCCGTGGTCGGCCCCGACTCTCTCACGACCTTTTCTTTCCCTTCCGTTACTCGTCCGCCTTTATTTCCATTGTTTTTCTTCTCTTGTACATGAATCCCGCATACGATGTGGACCCAACACCATCACTCTCAGCACTATCTTCGGATTCATCCCTCGCGTACATATTTATTGTCACGTCGATCGTGTTTTCTTCTCTCCCTTATACTTACCCCCACTTCCGGCTCCTCGTGATATCACGTCTACACATCGACTTTGTACACTAGTGGATACGCTGCGCAAGTACGTACTGTACCGTCTAACCTGATCCCTCTTCCCGGCGACCTGACTTGGGCTTGGAAACCTTGGAACTTTGCTTCATGGTAGGTCCCGACGTCGATGAGGCTCCGAACAATGACGGTCCAAAGGGCGGAGAACAATAAGGTCGCCAGGTCAACCGTGAGCGCGATGGTCTGGCGGTCCGCGCACATTTCGTGTAAGGATCGGGTAAGGGTCCAAGCAGCAGGTGTGTACTGGGCGCTCACAAACTGGACGACACAGCGCGGGGTACTCAGTACATCGGCTTCCAGCCCGTGTTAAATTGCAGCGTCCCCACTACCTTGTTCGAGTCCACGACGACCCAGACATAAAAACAAACGATGACGGATCACAACGTGTATTCATTGTTATCGTGAACATAGAGAGATAGAAAGAAAAGAAAAACGATTAAGACTACAGCGTGTATTTAACGTTCTCAACTCCCCAGTAACCCTAGCACATACGCGCCTCCTACAAATTCGCCTAGCTCAACCTCGGCAACGCCGGGACAATCTGCGAAATCCACCCAATGATCTGAGGAGACTTGATCGTTATCTTGCATCCCGTAGCGGTAGCCTCGCACGTCGAATTCGCTTGAGTGTCGGTATGAGAGAAACTGCTGCTGACGCTGAACGGTCCCCATCCGACGCTGGCGCTTCCGCTCGTAGTAGAGGTATGGAAGTGGGTTTGGATGTCAGACGTGTCGCCTTCGATCTCCAAAACGACGTTTGCGGCGAGGAGGAAGGCTGGAAAAAATAGCAGAGGTTTAGAATGGATCGCTAAAAGGAATGCAATACACACCTGTGGGGTACATCGGGAATAGGTCGTATCTGGCCAACTCTTGTTCACGGTCGAGTTTGGCAATGTCGGAACTAACGATATACGACTCGGGGTCCATCAAACTGGCGAGGGTTACAGGTCCCGGGCTGATACTATAAAGTATAAACCAAATCAGTATCCCGTCGCACAAGGGGAGGGAGGGAGGAAAGGGGGGGACTCACTAGTTTCCAGCAGCAACCCTCAAATCGTCATCATAGAACAACTCGCCCCTCAACCAGCTCCTCGTAATATCCACCCTCATACATTCAAACGAAGCCTTGATACTCGAATTCGCCATCTGCTTCGCAGCGTCGGCGGTGGCATCCGAATGAGACACGCCTCCCCCAACAGACCAAAGTCCCCAGCTGGCTCCACCGCCGACAGAGAAGGAGTTGGTAGAGGACGAGGATTGCTCCGCGGAGTAGCTCGAAGAAACTTCGACATTGATGGAAGTCCAGTAATCCGCTTCGATGGGAGTTTTTGGGTCCGTGTTGGATGGGACGTCTGGAGCGGCGGGTGGGATACCAGCACTGATCGCGAAGGTGTCTTGGAGGTCCCCAGCCGAATCCGTGGTACTGTCGAGCTTCCTGAGTTGTTCTTGGTAAGCGGAGATTTGGGCCGCGTTCGCTTCGACTTGTTTCTTGAGCTGTTCGCCTTCGTGGGCGAAAAGAGCGGCTTGAGCGGCAGTAGCGGTCTCGTTGAGTTTTGCGACGTTGCTCTGGTCGATTTCGCCGAAGTAGGCTGTCAGCTTATCACGAGCATCGTTCATTTCCTTGAACTTGTCGTCGAGGCCCTTCCTGTAAAAAAAAAAATCCCATTAGAAAAAAAGGTTGATGAGGGTGAAACCCGAGAAAACATACTTGTCTGGTTCGGTTCCAGAGTTCTCCTTCCTGGAAACGGTTAGAGTCAGCATTCATTCTCTACCCCGGGGATGTCATGCAAAAACTCACTTGGACTTTTCACTAGAGAAGTACATAAGTAAACACAAAGAGGTGGGGATCGTGAATGGTACTCACTACTGAGCAGAGGCGTTCTGGTACGCTTGTAAGGCCTTGAGGAACGTCGCAACAACACCGTTCACGGGGTCGGGAGGAGTTGGGCCAGTAGAGGGAATGGGCGGTTCGCTTCCATTGACAGAGCCCGGATTCTGGCATGCGGAGCATCAGCATCAAGTGCTGGCAGAGAAAATCAGGGACGGAGATGCCGCGCACCATGATCATGGCATTGAGGACGATGTTGATCTTCTCGAGCCTCGAAATCTTCCAAGTCAGAGACTCTACGGTCTCGCCCTTCGGTCCACCTTCAGCTTTCTTCTTCGCAAGCCAAGCCCAGTTCGAAGGGGTCAACGAGACTTTGTTATACTCGGTCGAACCATCAACATCCGAGATGATAGCAGCGCGCATCGCTTCCTACAGACGGAAAGGGCAGAGACATAAGAACAGAAAGGGGTTCATGCGTTAATGAAGCGACGTACCTTGCTGGCTTCGACCCTGGACATAGCAGAATCGTTGTCGACGATGGCGAAGTAATATTCAACCTCCTCCTTCTTTCCGAGAGTGACCCAGTCCATATATGCGGCTTGAACGTGATTGTTATACGTCTTTTGGTTCTCTCCGACCCATTTATCGTATGCCGCTCGTTGAAGAGAAACTGTGTTATTGGCGGGATCCTTCATGGCGCGATCCAAAGCGTCATCGAACGCCTTAATCTTACGTTCAAAGGCATCGGTGTACTTGGTCTGCTTGTCTCTGTACAGATCGATACGCGTCTTGTCGGTATTGGGACCGGCAGGGGCGGTCAACCAGTTCATGGCGGCCTGGTAACGCCTCTCAGAGTCATCAAGGACCGCGGTGTCTATTCCGTCGTCGACGCCGGTGGTGTGGCCTGCACGACACGTAGGGTAATCAGCACGGAAGCTATGGGTGCGATATCGGTTACTGACCGGCTGGACAGAGTTTGGTGAGAGTAGCAGCGTAACTCCTAGAGACGGATCTGCCGGTTGGACCGAGCTGAACGCCAGACAAGGCCGGCATATCATCGCACAACACAGCCTGAGCGAGTTGGACGGAGTTGGGGGGGAGGGGAGCTGTTGCCTTCCCCTTTGAATCGAAACCCTCGGTAAAGTCCTATAAGATGACGGACCCCACATCAGCGTCCGACTCGATGAGAACATGTGGGGAGGGTGTGGAACTTACATCGAAGTTAAGGACTTTACCGGGGACCATCATGGTGAAGAACTGTTCGGCGGGGGCTGGGAGAGCATTACGAACTGCTTGACGAACGTCCATGGAGATCTGGGCAATTCGCGCAAGCTCTTCTATGCTCTGTTGTTTGATCTTGTCCTTTCCGGAGGTCGCCATAATATCGAAGAGAAGTGGGGCCTGTGAGAGTTGAACGTTGAACTGTCGGGGTGCGGTTGCTGAACTCCTTCTCTCAAGAGTCCTTGGCTTTTATAGCATTTCGGATGGAGTATTTGAGCACCCCGCTAACTAGAATCGAGCCGGTTTATGCGGTTTATGCGTTTGCGCTGGTGATACGGAAAATGGGTACCCCACGCTGTCAAGAGTCGCGGAGACAGTACGGAGCGCGGAGCCCCAATCGCGGATTGGTGGGCAGAACCATTCGGGGAGGCGGGAGTAGCGCGAGGCACTGGAAATAAAACATAAACGATCCAGACGCGTATGCGCCGGTCACAGGGCGATCCCCGTCACCCAGCTTTTTTGAATGACCCGCCCGCAGTTTTGAAATCTCCGAACAGAATGCTGTCAATCAAGAGGGGTAATTCTCGTTTTCCTATAGCCCGCAAGAGTCATAGAGGGAATGGAGCGTTGGAATCGATGATAGGTGTGCCTGGTCAAGAGGCTCGATCGTGTTGGGGCTGGTCACGGCCGCGATGCGCCCGTCCGCAGAATTTGGCGGGATCGCGCACGTTCGTCTGGGCCAGAATGATCCAGCACCAGAGAACATTTCCCCCCAGCTTTCGAGCGTCGGAGGACAAATCTATGTTTTTCTTCGTGAGTTCGTCGCGGCCAGTAGGCAGGGATACCTCACTCTCTTGAAATGACCTCTACCACCGATCTCGCTCACTCGAAGACGTTCATTCTCCTCCGGCGCGACAGACTAGTTGACGGAATAAATTGCTCTGCATGCAGACTGGACGGAGATGAGAAGTCGCCGGGTCCGAGCCACTGCCGACGAGAAACATTATTCCAGCAGCGCCGACTCTCCGGCTAAGCACCCCGCATCACCCCGCTCATGGACTCGGCAACGATACAAGCTGAACGCGAACACACAATCCTGTGGCCCAATGAATCAAAACCGACTGGCGATCGGGGGTTAAGAGGCCGTTTCGTGTATCTACTCGAGCGGTGACATGCAAAGAATGAACAGGCCACCGGGTCAGGCCAAGGCACCCGCCTCGCCTCAGCCGACCCCGTGATCCCTCCTGTGCGTCGTACATTCCCGCGCCGTGATCTCCATTCCAATACGGAAAACATCTCCGTGTTATGTCCTTTCCCCGAGAGACTAAGGGGCAAGTTGATCGATGGTTGACCGGGCTCGGTGGCGAGTTCATCACCGGAACCGTGCCTACAGGAGCTTTCTTAATCCCGGTGCCATCGCGCAAATGCTACGAGATTACATCCACCTATACATGAGACTATCCCCGCACGATGCGTGTCGTCACTTCCAGCATCTTCTTCGCAAAAAGCACCGGGAGCAAGTGTCCTACACGCGCCTCAAACGCGTCTCTATCCGTCTCGGATGCAGCTATCACCTTCAACTTGAACGAACGCGTGGTGAGGTATTTAACCAACACCCCATCCAGGGCCATCCATTGGGCATACACTGCGGTCGAAAGTTGAGTCTCAGCGTTTTCACGCGTCGTAATGTCACCTGGCATATAGAGCGTTATTTCCTTTAGGTGGGAGGACTTGATGCTCTCGACCGCCGCCGTGATCCAGTCGACGCTGAGATTCGCCGCCCCGCATCGAAACACGATTGACCTGAGATATACAGCGAACGAGAGATCAAGTGGATGCAGTGTAGTTCCTTCTACCAACAGAGTGAGCCACAGTAAACCGATAGAAACAAACGCAAACGTACGTTTGGTGTGATTCAAGACTTGAAGGATCTCAAGGGAACCCGAACACACGTAAATCAAATCCATCATCGAAGGCATATCTTTGTCGCAGATCCAAGGAAGGATCAACTCCCGGAAATGT
>Ga0307517_10011391_pt1 | contig 12324 bp, 9 predicted proteins | sample 23_EM_MG_FD_194515 | JGI IMG/M metagenome (GOLD analysis project Ga0307517, IMG submission 194515) | Populus trichocarpa ectomycorrhiza microbial communities from riparian zone in the Pacific Northwest, United States - 23_EM | ecosystem: Host-associated > Plants > Roots > Unclassified | place...
ACCGTTAAATTGATAAAAGATCCGTTAGTTTTAACACCAATACCCAAACTACTCTTTGTTGCGTGGATAACTATTGGCTAACAACAATTTAAAGATTTCTCACAATAAATGGGCTAAATAATTTATTTCCATAAACCATAAGGACTAATTTATAAACTAAAAAAAACTCACCTCGTGTCGATCGCACCAAGGAAAAGTGGGTGGGAATTAGTTTCCGCGGATCAACCGAATTTGCCGTCGATTAATTGTAAGAAAAAGCGCTCCTGAGGTACCCAATTTACTTGTTTGCCACTGCCAGCTTCATCTTGTCTCGTCGTCCATGGCAATTGAAATATGCTCTCTCACTGGCTTCCTGGTAAATAATGAAAAAACCATACCCAATTAATCTAGGGAGGGACCAGCTTCGAGTGTATCGCCACTCTAATAACAGTCTCCGGAGCTAACAAAGCAAGGCAAGGGCAAGCCCTCAGCTACAAAACAAACGATCACATTTCTCTATAAAAAGCCAAGCAAATCGTTTTGGTTTCCCTGGCTCTCTTCTTCCCTTCCAATTCCTCTTCTTCTATTCTAAGGAGACGCTTTGGACCTCTCATGGCTGCTGCTGCTGCTTCCCTTGCCGGATCCAATGTCGTCGCCTTCAAATCAGCCGCTCATCTCGGCACCTCCGCTGATACCAGAATTGCTCACTTTCGGCCCTTGGCTCCTGTTTCCCGTGGACTCGGGCGTCGCATTTCTTTCCAGTCTGGATCGAGGAGCTCACTCTCTTCTTCTGGTATCTATTTTACTTTCAAAATTAGGGAGACAGGAGTGTGTCGCTGTTATTTATTGAATGGTAATTGATTGATTGTAATGCGTGGCAGGTGTAAGAGCTCAGGTCGCGACTGTTGAAACAGCGAGCGCGGAGGCGGCGCAGAAGGTGGAATCGCCTGTAGTGGTAGTGACTGGAGCCTCCAGAGGTATTGGCAAAGCAATTGCTTTGTCTCTGGGAAAAGCAGGTTGCAAGGTTAGTAAAAAATTCCCGTGTCTAACTTTTTTTTATCTTGGAAAATGGTGAATTATAGATACATCTTGTTTGTCTGATATTGCAGGTCTTGGTAAATTATGCTAGGTCATCAAAGGAAGCTGAGGAAGTTTCCAAAGAGGTAGGTGACTGATACTTGCTATAAAATTTAGCAGTTTAAGGTTATCTTAGGAGAACTTCTTGAAAACTTGTATTTATTGATGTGATTTTATTGATATGTATTCGACAACATAAATGTGATCTCTCTGATTTTTTAAATTTTAATACCAAGGCGTTGTTCAGTTTTGCATTTAGTGTCTCATGGTTCAAGGTCTTTTGTTGGTGGTGTTTTTTTTTTTAATTTTAAGCGTTAGCTGACCTCTGATGATTTCTGGCCATACGAAAATTAATCCTGTTTTTGCTGCCAATCAACTCTTTTCCACTAAGTGTTAAACTGACATACTTTAAAGAGCTCAAAATGTGAATTAGCTCCCTTGTAACCAGATGTGGCTGGCGAATAATGAATCCATTGCTTTCTTTCTTTTGTTGCCGTGCCAAATGTCTACCCTTTTGTTGTATGGCCTATGCTCCATGACCTTTTTGAAATGGAAGTAAATAATTACTAAAAATATAATATGATTTACTTTTTTGAGATGAAATGTTTGAGATTGTGATGTTTAGTTTAACAACTTCACCAAGTTTGTTCAATTTTTTTTATCACACCTGTAGATTTCAGTTCACTTCCTGTATGTGCAGTTGTCCCTTCTGTTTGCCGGAAATGGAGTTGTTACTAATTCATATTGCATGATTGAAATGATCACTGAGTTTATTTGATAATTTTGTAGATCGAGGCTTATGGTGGCCAGGCCCTCACTTTTGGGGGTGATGTCTCAAAAGAGGCTGATGTGGAATCAATGATGAAAACTGTGAGCAAATGTTACCTTCTGTTTATTGAATTTAATCATGAATATTATTTATAGTGATGCTAATGATTTGTCACATTTGTAGGCTGTTGATGCATGGGGAACTGTTGATATACTGATAAATAATGCAGGTTAATAATAATTCTATCTTTCCTTATTGCTTTCTGTTTTCATTTTCAGTCCTCATAATGCCACATACCTCTATTTCAGGAATTACACGGGATACATTGTTGATGAGAATGAAGAAATCTCAGTGGCAGGAGGTTATTGATCTGAATCTCACCGGTGTATTCCTCTGCACGCAGGTGTGTGCATTAAGATCCAACTAGTTTGATTTATCTTATGCTTGCGATTATCTTAATCATGCTGATATTGTGTGCTCTTTGCAGGCGGCAGCCAAAATTATGATGAAAAAGAGAAAGGTAAGCTCATATTCCCATCTTCAAGTTATTTGGTCTTCATTGCCCTTCACTAATTTTGTCCGGTGACATGTTTGTGCCCTTAAATGCCCAATTTGTTACAGTATTGAGCCTTTTTTCCCTGCAAGTTTAATTTTCTTTCATTCATCATGCACTTCTCTTATTAATAATTCTGCTTCAACAGCATCAGATTGGTGTTGAGAAGCTATCATAGACCGGAATTCCATTTCTTCATAATGAAACTTGTACCGAGAGCATGGAGTTATGTCTCGAAGTTAAAAATAACTTTAAGACTTGCCACTATAAGTGTTTCCAATGGGTGTATGTGTGCACGCTGACTTCTCCAAGTTTAAGGATACTATCAACTAATTCAGCTCCTTCGTAGCTAATACCTCGTATATAATAATTCCCAGAAATTAAATGATAACATTATACAAGTTCTGGTAAGTAAATTTTTTTAATTTTGTAGGGAAGAATTATTAACATAGCATCAGTTGTTGGTTTGGTTGGCAATGTTGGGCAAGCCAACTATAGTGCTGCAAAGGCAGGTGTTATTGGCCTGACAAAGACCGTTGCAAAGGAATATGCAAGCAGAAATATTAATGTGAGTTTTCAGGAGTTTTATCTTTTTGTTAGAGTTCTGCACTTTCCAAGTTTTTGCATGAAAACCAGGTCTAATTAAGATGATTTTCCAGGTAAATGCTGTTGCCCCAGGATTCATTGCATCTGATATGACTTCCAAGCTTGGGGATGACATTGAAAAGAAAATCTTGGAAACAATACCCTTGGGTGAGAATATATTTTTCCTAGTGTGTAACTTTTTATCAAGTTTCATATCGATGTTGGCCTTTTAAGTTTCTGCTGCAAATTATTCAAGGCGATGGATTTTCAAAGCGTTTGAGAAGCATTTTTGTGAAACCCATATGAAAGCCCTCATTATTTTTGCTTTTGGCAATGAGCTAATATGGCTATCTTACAGAGTTCATCAAATCTATGTTTGTTTCTAGTAGTATATGTGAATATTTATCCAGCTCTATACTTCAATTGAATGACGAGTCAATATTAGTTTAATCTCCGATTCAACAATTTGAGCCTTAATTAGCTGAAAAAAATTTCATGAACATCTCATAGAATTTTGTTCGGATGAGACTCATAATAATTGCCATGTTTTCAGGACGTTATGGCCAACCAGAAGAGGTTGCAGGACTAGTGGAATTCCTGGCTCTTAACCCCGCTTCCAGTTACATCACTGGACAGGTTTTGAATCTTTTCTGTTTTGTTCTCCCTTGTTTTGTAAGTTTTAATTTGCTTTTCTAAATTATTATCGGGGCTCTTAACTTGCTTTGTCTAAGCACTTACTTGCTATGCTATGCCATGGCCAAGAACTGACTGTAACGAGTTCCATTGGCAAAAACCAAGTGTTCATAAGAGCTCCTTGGCATGGCTCGCCTCACCCTGCCTTTGGCATCCATGGCAAGACTAAGCCAAGGGAAGGTCATCCTGCCCCTGTTCCATTTCCATGGTCGCTAACTTAGATATTACTGTCTTGCAGGTGTTGACTATCGATGGAGGAATGGTGATGTAAGTGACATGCCATGTCTGGCTAAACCGTGAAATCTCTGCACTTTGAAGTTCATACAGGTGGTTTTGGAACCGCGATTCAAGTTAGGGTATGATTAGCTTGGGCAAGACAGTTTGTGGCATAAAATAACGGTGTAATAAATGAGCACTCCCGACAAGTTTTGATAGAATCAACCATGAAACGGAAAAATAGAGAACGTATATCAGTTTTCCTAGGCATTGGCTGGCACATGGAAGTGTAATTGCTTTCGTATTAGTACAAAATATGGTGTTTATCAGAGTATGTTAAAAGATAAACCAGTGAACATGATTAGTTTTTTATTGGCTATTTCAGAGAATAAAATTCTTCATCTTATTTGTTTTTGTGTTTCAAAAATATTTTTAAAAAAATTTAAATATTTTTATTTTTTTTAGATTTAAATTAATTTTATTTTAGCATTTTTAGATCATAATAATTTTTAAAAAATAAAAAAAATTTATTTTAATATATTTATAGTAAAAATTACTTTGAAAATTAATTAAAATGATATTTCCAAACAGGACAGGTGTTTGAACAGTAATGGGAGTGAATATCTGGATTGAATGGGGTGGAATTTAGCCGATTAGAATTTGGATTTTGGGAAATCTCCTTATCTCTTGTCTTACTGTAGAGGAAGGTATTAGGGTTCAATAAGAGTTCCAATTTACTTAATTTCCAATTGATCATCATGCTATGCCTAAATTGTAAGAGGTGCAATTCCTACGTGGAAAATATCCGAATATGCTCGAGGGAATAAAGAACAAGGTAGGGCTTATTACAACCTAAGCCAAGCACCGACCTTTACTTTACTTTTCCTTGCGGAACACTAACTTTATTCTTCTTATCGCCTTTCCTTTTCCATGTCTAATTCTTGACCCCTGTGCTTGCCCAGGTAAAAATCTTGGCATCACCCAACCTTGATTGTTGCTTTTTATTTATGGTATGGTAGAAAACTGACAGTGACAGAATTGAATTCAGGGAATACACACTAAGATATTATTATAAGATATTATTCACCCTTAAATAGACTCACACCTCCCTTGTTTCCATCCCTCGAAGCCCTCCTTCTTCAAAGAATTCCCAACTCTCTATTTTTTTGCAGCAAGGATTCTTTGGCGATAACAGAAGTCTCAAAAAGCATCGATCCTGTGTTAATTACCTGCAGCCGGGTGATATGGATGCTCTAGTTCTCGTGTTTCCAACCCTACCCGGATTCTTTGCTGGGTTCATCTCCATGTATTTTTTAGGTTATTTTGTGTTTTTTCGAAACTGGGAACTGAAACATCGAAAAGAAGCTTCAAGCTGCCTCATGTCCCTAGCTCATGGCAGTCCTGCGGTTATTATGGCTGTCCGTGCACTACTACACAGCCAGACCTTAGGTACCTTTGCTAATCCCAACTCTGCTTTAGAAAACACAGTCCTTGATTTCAGTATGGCTTACTTCTTGGCAGACCTTCTTCACTACATGGTATTCTTCCCTGATGAAACTCTCTTCATACTTCACCATTTAGCAACATTATATGTGTTTGTCACTTGTCGTTATATGATCCATTATGGAGCACACGGACTTCTTCTGCTACTCATACTTGCCGAGGTTACAAGTGCTTGCCAGAATGTCTGGAGCATTGCCGGTAGCCGGAAAGCTGATGTTCCTGCCGCTGCAAGATTGCATGAATTTTTGGCGGTTCCGTTCTATGCCCTCTACTCTCTCGTTAGAGGTATTCTCGGTCCTGTCTGTTTGTTTAAGATGGGGGCGTTTTATCTGAATGGAGGAGCTCACGGTTTGATTCCTGCATGGGCTTGGATTTCTTGGATGGTTGTGATTGGAAGTGCAATATTGGTTAGCATATTGTGGGTTTCAAATCTCTGGGCAGAATGGATTAGAGAGAGAAGCCATCGAGCACAGAAGAAAGTTGGGTAGAGTTCGGGGGTTCTCTCGAGGGTTGCTGTATTATTTAAATTGGCTTTCGCAATTGTGGGTTTAACATGTGTCATGATGCCCTGCCCTGTAATTTGGGGGTTTGTAATTATACTGATAGGTGGGCTAGGAGAAGATAGAACATTTATCTAATCAATGAAATTGTTTAGCAGAGATCAAGTGATTTCTAGCATCTGTGTTTGCGTGATTACTTTGATGATCTATTGCAGGGACGAAAGTGGTTGAGATGCTTGACAAAATTATGCTTTAAACTTAAGATAACTGCATAGAACACTGAGAGGTGAAGTGAATGAATATAATACAGTATGTATTTATACCAAATATGCTGAGTTCGATTGTTAGAAAAGAACAAGATTGATCCCGGTGGTCATGAATCACTCAACCCATGCAATTAATTTACTACCATGCGGAAATCTTCTATCAAAACGAGTTTCCAGAATCCACTGTTGTTCCAATTAATTGAACATTCGGTGTGTTGGATCTTTAATTCTGATCTTGTGCTCCAGCTTTGTGCCATTTCGAGTTTGGGACATCCCTCACTGAGTTTAGGTCCAGTATTTGTATGCCTATAGTAATTGAAGCATTCATCTTGTCAGGACTCCCATGGTACTTGAGCTCAGCAAAAGTGCCACCTCCTTGTCCCTTTGCCTGTGTTCCTGGGTTTATGCAAATGGACTTCCTTTGCTCTTCCCCTTCAACCAGGAAAATCACCTGCGCCAGAGAGCACACAGTTAAAGGGTTTGAAGAAGATGAATCCATCATCCACCAGTCAGTTACATTTTGGAAACTATTTTGCGTTTTATTTTCTTGAAATTGAGACTAGAACTGTAAGGAATCAGGTATTTGGCATTATGTTTACCTTTATAAAGTACTTCATGTCTGAAGGCAGGATGAGAAAATCTGGAACTGAGGTGATGTGAAGAGCTTCTGGAGACAATTCACCACTTTTTGACTAGTTACCCTTCTCATTATTTCCAGACAAAACAACTCATCAAAGCTCCTGCCTACAGTCCCTTTCTTAATCTCTGAATTTTCAGAATCAAGTAATAGCCCCATCTAAGAACAGCGCCAATAAGTCTGGCGTGATATTTCCAGAGACAGCAAGGAACCCAAGCATGATATTAGATTCAAGAATAGAAAAATCATACTAGTATAAGTAATTAAGGTAACTTTCTGCCTGCGTATGCTTGCAGCTCAGTCAGAGGCTCAAATAATAAGCTGTCTGTTGTGGTAGAAGGACCCGAAGTAATAAGCTGTTAAGACAACAGAATTATTTCCTTAGGATTGAAAGATTGCAGGAATACTAGAGAGCAAATGCGAGCGCTCAATTTAATATTATATCTAATGCGACTTATGAATTAAAACATTGACAGATAAGTTAATTATTGTCTAAAGTAGTTATTTTAATTCCATGTTTTCTGTCAAATGCTCTACAATTTTAATCCCATAAAAGTGAATCATTTATACCATCCACGCCAGCAACAGCTATGAAACATGGTATGTGTGGCGTATGATCAAACACAAGAAATAACACAACATGGTATGTGTGGCGTATGATCAAACACAAGAAACAGTGTTATTCTAATATCCCCGTGTAATGCAGAAGACAAAGCTACATACAGCTGATATTACTATTGCAAAGATATGGCACACATAATCAGGATTAGCATTTAACAGTCTCCTCCCTGTGACTATCTTTCATATGACAAAAATATCCAAGAACACCTCGTCTGTCAGATCTTTTGACTACAAATCAAGGGATTGGAAAACTTGGTCCTGCTTTATCCTGGACACAACCCCGTCAGGGACAAACTTGGCCAAGCAGGGACTTTGGAGAGGCCAATACAGTTATGTTTATCACATTGCCTGACACACAGATTTCTTCCAAAGAGACCATATTTCAGACCATCAATTGGCATCGTTGCAGTATTGCTTAAAGATACCAGCAAGTAAATCTACTTGATCATGAAATTCCTAATATACATGTCCCTTCCAAGTTGATTGATGCAAATGAATAGCATAAAGGAAACTCCTGGCACTTCTTCTACCTGCTTTGCAGCATGATGGACCTTCTCATTTAGACGCCCTTCTCCATCACAACAAATCATTCCAACAGCAAATATACTTCTTTGAAACAATAGTTCAAATCAAATGCACGAATGCACGACTTTATAAGCATGGAAGTTCTTAACATAAAGCATAACGAAGAATTTAGAGAGCAATTAATTCATCAAAGGCCAACTAAAAAATAATCTTATTTTTTAGCCCAAAAAAAAGCCAATAAAGGAAGAGGGTGTAGGAAGAAACCTGGATACAAGAAATACTTACATAATTGATATGTCAGGGTCCCCCGGATACAAGAAATAATAACAAAATTGATATGTCAGGGTCCCTATACAGTTATTTATATCCATCAAAGATAAGCAAGCCATGGTGTTACATGCTGAAATGATTGTACTTATCTGAATGCGAATAAATACATAAATATCATTAAAGCAAACAGCAGCCAAGTTACATAAATATCATTAAAGCAAACAGCAGCCAAGTTACCTCAACTGTAGGGTCCCTCGGTTCCTCATCAGCCCAGAAGTGAAAAGTGCAGTTGCGTACTTTCTAATCCCATTTTCAAGTGCATTAAACTAAACAATGAGAGAATTATGTTAGTGCAATACAGAAAAAGTGGAGGTAAGAAGAACCACTTTATAGTTTATGCAGTAAGAAGTATCATATACCCTATCTTCAATCCTCTCATACATGAACCTTCAACCAGGATCTGGTCCCAATCCATGGACTATCAAGAACACCTCTTGCAAGGGTTAAGCCCTCTTAATAATTTCATCCTCAAGTTTCCCATGGCCATGCTCATCATCATCGTTCTCCACATCTGAAAGGTTATCAATGTTGAATTTGACCACAAACTTATCAGTACATCGTCCAAAGGGTGTCACATGTTCTGATGGTTTCCCAAAAGAATGGCCATTTACACACAATTTGGATGTTGAATCAGATGGCTCCAAGTAGAGTTTTAGAGATTTGTCTGTTGGAGTACTGGGGATTTCTTCTTTCAAATCTTCTTCATCATAATTCAAGATCCTAGACATTTTCAGTCCACGTCGAAACAAATTAATAGCAAAACAAAGAAACAGCAATCAAATAAACCACTCACATGTCCACATCTTTGCTTGGATAGATATGCAGACTGGGTTCCTCTTTAACAACAGCTTCTTTCAGTTCATTTTGCAAGTGCAACAAAAACCCATCCATTTCACCATTTTGATCTGTCGATTCATAGAGTTGCCTGCGACGAATTCACATTCCGCTCACACGGTTAAGATTGAAAGAAAATTTATTTGTTTTTACTTATGTGAAAATTAAAAATATAAATAAATAATCATGAAAAATAATAAAGAAAAAAAAAACATAGAGGGGGAACAGAAAATCACCTATTGAGATAGTATATCTCCCAGCTTGAGACGATGGATGATGGCTTCAGATTGTAACTTATACAGAAAGAAAGACCTAATCATAAAAAAATATGATCAGGACCTGAACCAGTGGCATTGCAAGAAAATTAAGGGGGAAAATATTTTTTTTTTCTATATTTTTTCATGTTTTCTCGGATATAAAATGTCAAAGTTTAAATAAGAGAAAGGAGATTCTCTCTCTCAAGACAAGTTGACGGTTAATGCCTTTCATATGCTTTTAAATTCTGTGTATTTACCTTTGTATGTTAAAAATATTTTTTAATTAAAAAATATTAAATTGATATTTTTTATATATATTTTTTAAAAACATCTAAAAAATATATTTGGGTTTTTTCTTTCACTTCCAAAAAAAAAATTCATCGATTTCGATTCTGCTCTCTTTCCTGAGGTTCTTCAGGATCAGATGAGAAAGTTTACTTCGAAACAATTTTCACCTGCTGTTGTGCTTTTATCATAGATTTATAGAAACACAAGAACTCCACGTTTGTGCTGTTCTTTCCTTTTTTTGTGCATGGTATATGAGCCATACAAGCGTTGAACCTCGAAACTTTAAGAAAGAAGATTGAGCTACACCTTGAACTTTGAACCAGCTAATCTTGAAAGATCAACACATGGCTAGCTGCAAATCTCATATCAAAATCTATTTTGATGCTTTATGTACAACTTTTTTTGATTTTGTACATAAAACTAAGCAACAAAGTGTTGCTTAGCATAACAGAAAATCACTTCTACTAGACCTAGGCAGTGATGGATTTGCATATCATGTTGATGGTTATGAAGAGAAACCCTAACATAAATTCCAGAATTGTTAAATTCGAGTTTCCTGCTGAGGGCACAACCAGCAAAATAATTGTTGATACCCTCTCTCCAAATTTGCCCTGCCCTTGTGATCGCTTTTGGAAAGATGTTCATGAGAAGAATTCGTAGTCCTTGGCTGTAAGGATGATATGCCTTAGGGCACCAATGGGTGACAGTATCATCAAGAGAACGCCAAGTATAACGCAGACCTGGAAAATATTGTTGAATTAAAATCAAATTAATCAGCTCAAGCCTCAAGGTAATATTGATTACTTTGCGTGAAGCAGTGCAGGTTGTTAAAGATTACATACCCAATTTGCTGTCCAAGAGAAGCCGAACCTCTTCGGTTTGTAGATGGAAAGCCACATGACGCAGGGGAGCTGCAAACAGTAGAGTTTTTTTTAGTAATAATAACATAAATATGCAGTAGGGTTGAGAGCTTACAAAGTATGTTGTTGGGGCAAAAGCAAATCCTCCGAAGAAAGAAAGCAGGCCATTGAAGAATGGAATACATATACCAACAAGCATTGTGAGCCCTGAAGCAACCAAGTCGAAGAAAAGATTTAGCACCCAAAGTTGCAGATGCAGACTTACAGAGGTATTCAGAACAGGTAGCTTGCTTGCTGATAGAAAAATAGAGTGGCCTGGAAGCTGCACTTACCAACATATACCGTGCGAGTAACAAAGCGAAGCATGAAAGAAGGAGAAAAGTGGAGTTTCTTCACCAATGCAGTTTCCAGCAAGTCGAACACTGCAATTGCATATATCTGCAGATTGGAACATAGAGACGAATATATATATATATATATATATATACACACACGATCAGTCAATACATGTGCATGCAAGTGCAGTAGGCCAGGAGAATAGACCAAGCCTCAACTCATAAGAAATAGAACTGATGATTACTAATAATATTAAAAAAAAAGAGCACCTGGTAGCTTCCAATAACATGAATGACAACAAACATGTTAGCAGCTGCAATAAGCCAAGATGGTTTCTGCAGTGAGATTAGAATGTTGTCGTCCACGCTGTTGCCATAACACCAGTATCCAATCAAGGCAACTGGGAAGTAGCAGAAGGCGACGACGAGATATGCAAGGAAAGCTCCTCTCCACATGGGTTTCTTGGAAGGCTTCTCTGGAGAAGAAGGGATTGTTGCTTGAATCTCCAAGACCACATTGTGACCAGCATATGCAAAAGCTACATCACCCAAGGCAGTGATAAAGTCAAAGAAAGCTCCTGTTCTAGTTCTTGCTTTGTAGCTGTAGTCGACATCAGGCTGAACCCCCTTGTTAAGCGTGACAGCCCAAGCAATTGTAGAGTAACTGCAAGCAATCATCATGATATCCAAATTAAGAAGGGTCTAATTGGATTATGCATATAGATCTAAAACGGATGGTAATTTAAATAATTATGCTTGTAAGGGAATTGTAACATTGTTACAAAGATATTAGTTACAACAGCCATTTGTATTTAATGGCTGGGCACATATGTACGTACCTTAAGGACATGACTGCTGCAGCCAGCGAGATTACACTAATGGAGTTGAGATTGGGAAGATGAGCCAGTACCATCTGAACTGAGGCGAAAATCATGATGAAGTATGTTAGCCTGATGTCTTTGCAGTTGGGGCAAACCACATCATGGAACTTCTTCAATGATTTTCCTCCAGTAACCATGTAGACAATATTTACTCCAACTTGAACAATTAGTTGCTGTGGCACAACAATCCAGAGACCCAGCTTGTCTCCAAACACATGTTGCCCTAGCTCATGGTACCTGTCAAATCGCTTGCCAGGCACCATCTCATGCATTTCGACCATTTGCCACAGAGTGTACAACGTGATCACCCATGACAAAACAAGTATGGCGATTCCTGGTCCCCTGTAATTTCATTAATGCAGAACAAGGAAGTATTAGATATGCTCCTACACACACACATATATTGATCTACGTATATATACCGATTAATTAGCAGCCAAATTAATTCAATATCATCTTTAAAAATGGTCCGATCATGATAGAAAATCAAGCATATATACCATCCAAGTTGAGCCATGGCATACGGGAGGCTAAGGACACCAGCACCAACCATGGCAGTAACATTGTGGAAGGTTGAGTACCACCATTTGGCTTTCCTAGAGGAAGTGATTGGAA
>Ga0307517_10011393_pt1 | contig 12322 bp, 14 predicted proteins | sample 23_EM_MG_FD_194515 | JGI IMG/M metagenome (GOLD analysis project Ga0307517, IMG submission 194515) | Populus trichocarpa ectomycorrhiza microbial communities from riparian zone in the Pacific Northwest, United States - 23_EM | ecosystem: Host-associated > Plants > Roots > Unclassified | place...
TTGCCTGCGCTGATGTCGCGGTGAAGTATGCCCACAGCACAGAGGGCCTTGTGCGCTGAAACATTGCGTGAGATGATAGCGACCTCCAATTATGAAACACCGACCTCGAATGGCATCTCTGAAGCCAGTGAGCAGATCGTTTTCCGACATGTATTCCCACATCGGGCGCCCAACAGTGCGAAGAATGAGCCGATGGAGAACGGGCGTCAGTGTTGCTGTTGAAAGGTCCTGACGATCTTTGTTCCTCAAATTCTGCACGGTACTTAATTGGGAACCCAACTAAAGGAAACTTGACGTCACCGCCGCATTCAAATGCAGCAACGCCTTTGGGATATGGATCTGGAATCGACATGTAAATATCAGACTCAGATGTCCTGGCACTGCTGCGCCAAGCCGTCTTCATGATCTTCACATCTTGTGCCAGGCTTCGGCGATGGTTGTTGTCTCGAACGCACTCCCTGACACGCCAAACATTGGTGCCTCGACCCAAAAGTGAAAGAGAGGACCATATCGGACACCCAATAGTGCACCACTCATGTCCACCGCATGACACCAGGGCAGAAGGATACATGTCTTTGGCACGCTGCTTAGTGAGCTCCTCGGTTTCCTTATCGGCCAAAACTTCAACAGTGGGGTCGAGACCTAGCTCGTCGATCGACAATTGACAAGCGAGACTGCGCACAACGCGGACGAGGATCTCGGTGTCCTTGAACATGTCGTGGATGGGAGAAAATGTGATCCCATCGCGATCAAAGATCCCGACGCAGAAGAGCATAAAAGGGCGGGCGGACATAAAAAGCCGCGCGTAGTCGGCGCACTGAGTCACAATTGGCGGTATCGAGCCCGGCAGCGCAGGCTTAGGCCCTTGCTTATTCGACGGCTTCACCTCGCCAAATGCGTCACGATCGCGCCATTTCTTCGAGCGGGTCGCATCTACACCTTCCGGAGAAATCGTCATGTCGGGACTGACACTGGGGAAACCAAACGTGTGAGGCTCGTCGGCTTTGAGCATGCCCTTCGTTTTCTCGAATTTGCGAAGTTCATTGGGCTCACCAAATTGCGTGATGTGATTCAATAATTTGACCTAAAAGAGAATATTCAGAGCAAGGAAGAAAACATCGTTGAGAAAGGTCCGCACCAAGGGAGCATACATCTTTTTCTCTTCTACACTTCCATGATTGCCGCTTTGAATATCCTTGTTTGGGTCATTGGTCGCGTCTTCTTTCTCCTCCTGCTCCAATTGGTCAGGTAATTTTGTCGAAGCTTGCGCTGCCAATTCCCTCAGAAGGGCAATATCGTCTGCAAAGGCGGCCGTCAAGGATTTAGCACAGTTCGTGACTAATTGTTTGTTGTGTTCATGAACGCGGAGCCGCGTAAATACCATGGTCTGATCGTAGAGGATTTTACCCGGGCCACGGAGATCGTTTTTGATCGCATCGCGACTGGAATCGATATTGGAGGTGAAAAGGTGGTTGAGTGCGCCAGCGCCCAAGAAGCGAGGGGAGATGACGGGATCGGGCATGGTGAACAACAGTACAAGTGATCACAGAAAGTTAACAAGGTTCGCGTATGATCACGTGCTGTCCTCAAAATGGACTAGCGATACAAGAGTCGGGAGAAAGATGGCTGAAAGTGAACTGTATTGATTGAGGGGTTTAGTAGCTTGCAGCTAGTATTTATAGTGTTTGAGTGGCCAAGCTGACCAATGAAGGAAGGCAGAAACATGGACAACGATTCCATTTTAATTGATCAATTAGTGGTACGGCCTTGTGCGAGAGAACAATGAAATTTCAGGAAATTTCTACCCTCGAAAGCAGCACACAATAGTGTATTTTTTATTGCTTCCTTGTAGTAACGTCGTACCTTGATTCCGATGCGAGAAATTTGAACACCACTTGCCAGTGTATTCTGTACCGCCAGGGCCCAGCTTTTCAAGTTGTTACGTAGATTATCATCCGTAGTGTGTTGGTAGTGTGCTCAAAATGACAAGCGATTGTAGTCTCGGGAGAAGGACAGTTGAAGTGAACTGTATTTACTGGGGAGATTTGGTAGCCTGCAGCTAGAATAAAAGAGTCATGTAACTTGTAAAGGAAGGCAGAAGCGTACCAGACAACGATTACATTTTTTAATTGAACAATCGCTGGTGAGAGCTGGTAGTCAACGTGGATTTACTTATCCTGGCAGCGTGCCGAGCACGCTAATCCCCGACTCATGCCGAACCAACCAAAATTCGGACAACTTGAAGTGATGGAGAGAATCAACATCTGCAGATCGTACTACTTAGTAGATGAGATATGGTCAATTGCAAGGCTGCACGCTCCGTTTGTGTAATTACTTATTTCCTTACTTCAGGAATGTGGGTTCTTTTCGCTGAAAAAATATTCTTGTCTCCAGGTATGGGATTGATGGTCGCGTGAGCTTCATGACCCAGTCAAGCCGTTAAATAATGATCGATATAAGTTTTCAGCACAATCTGGATACGTCTAGGTCATACAATCCCAAAGGTTGCTGCATTCAGACCGGATAACAGAGCATACACTGGACAAGGGAGAATTTCGTCCATCAGCTGCACCCCGAGTGATAATCCGTACATTATCATGGCACCCGGAAGCGTCCAGAGCAAAAAAAACATGAACACTGGTATCATCCCAGCGTAAATTTGTGCGACAGTGAACACTATTTTCGTAGACGGCGCCGGCGCGAATACCGCTTATTACTGGAAATCGCTTGTGAGGTTGAACAAATAGTCAATGACGCGCACTCACTGTCTGCTCATCAACCCATTGGGGATTTGCCCAACCCATCGACACGCCTGCGGTAAAAGGCCTGGTATGGACTAGGTTCGGAGCAAGCCAAGAGCAAGCCCTTTCTGCTTGGTGCTACAAACAAAGCCGAATATGGATGTTTGTTGAGTAAATAGAGCCGTTAAAGGCAATTTCGAGTGACATTATCAGGAAAGGAGTGTGTACAAAGTGCGTAGGTCCTCAAAATCCAAGGGGGCCCAGGATGTTAAAAATTGCACGGGGTCGGTAAATTTTTTTAAGGCGCTGGGCCTTACCCCCCTCCCCCCCCAAAAAGAATATGTCAAACCGAAAAAGGAAATTTCCAAAAAAAAACATATGTTGAAGAGTGATTAAAAACAAAAATTCTGGAATGTCTCTATTTAATTTGGATTTTAATATGGCTATGACACCTGTTTATGAGGTGCTCCTTTAAATATGAGGGACTTAAGATGATAGTGTGAGCCCATTATGTACATCTCATAACCACTTGTGAGTCATGAAAACACCCCACTTCTTTGGTTAGCGCCCATGTCAAGCTCAAATTTGATGTTAATGTCACTGGAAAAGTTACAACAGTGTCATTCAGGTCAAACAATCAGTATGATATGTCAAAATATATATAAAATTTAGCCCGGGTCACGGAACAACAGGCCTCCCTCTTGATTAGTAACAGTAATTCTATCTCAAAAAAGTCGCGTGGTGGACAAATTGATCACAAAGGTCGTATCAGTAGTAAGTACAGTACAGAGTTGACTTGAAAACCCATTGCTAAAATCTACATTCGCGAAGACTTGCAAAGTGGTTCTTACGTTCGTAGAAGACCTACAAAACTCGGTTCCTAAGAGAAACATGTGCAAACGATACCAGGCGGGCCTGACGTATACATCCGACACCCACAAGAACGGGATCTTGTGCAAGTGCACCCAACCCCAGGGGAGCCTGCAGGGGAGCCTGCAGGGGAATATCCAGTGGGAGAGGAACTACCAGAGGTCGAGCTGGATTGCCATACTTTGCCAAAGTATAGGTCGGCGTTGACATTACCAAGGTGGTTTGACTGAGCGTCGACATGGCCCCATATCTGCAACTCGTCGTCCACCTTTTTAACGTAGGCGCGTGCCTTTCCCTTCACGAGTTGAGTTTTATTAGTCGTGGTCAAAGTGAAGTTCTCGACAAGCTCGTCATCGACGTTCGTAAGCGAACCAGTAATGTTAGCCATATCAGACTGTCCGGTGAACGGTAGGACCAGGGATGGTCGGAGGGCGACGTTATTCGAACTTTGATCAATTCGAATGGTTACCTTGGGGTACATGTTAGCGTGCGGTGGGGAAAGGGGAAGTATTGATCACTGACGATGAAAGTCCCTATCAGCCACTTTGTAGCCACATATCCTTGGAATCCGGTGTTGTCTGAATCGGCTGTAGTATAGCCCTTGTCACCGTATGACGTGACATTTGTCTCGAAATTATCGATAAGAGCTAGAGTCCATGGTTATAAAAATGCGAGGTTAGAAGAAAAGATGGAGTGCCTAGCATGTTCTTGCTCTCATCGTAGGTGACAGAAGTATCTGTGATGAGAGGCGTGGGTATGTGTGGTGTAGCAACAGATGAATTTTTACTCACCATTTGCCTCACTGGTGAAGTTGACAACTTTCGAAAATACGCCCATTGCTCAAATGACTATGGATGATCGCATAAACCATACCTTATATGTGAAGAAAAAAAATGAGCAATTGTGATTGATAAAAGTACACGCGTTTCGGCTCACTAGCGCTCATTGATAACGGAGAGGCACAAACATAGACCTCCAGCTCGTGTCACTTGCGGTGGTGATCCATGTGATGTAGGCAAGCGCTCCGAACTGACAAGAAGGAGCGGTATCTAGACGCACGTAGGCGATAGTGTGTTGATGGAAGGTCTCGTCGAAGGTCACGGCTGAGTTGAAACAAATAAATGGGGTACGCCTGACCATATGATAGGGTATAGGTGGGTTGATAAAAGAAGCGTGTCGAAGATCCAGTTGGAACACTCAGCTGAACATCAGAGACGCCTGTCCATATGACGGGCACGGGGGCTAGATTGTCTTAGTAAAGAGGCACGGGTTGACAAATGCACATTTTATCGACAACGAGTCTGGGTTTCGAAAGGAATAGAAGCCAACGCAAGGAGTAATAGTGGAGTACAAAGTAGGTGTGCTGTCAATATGACGCGGGCATGGGGCTACAGCCTTTGTATAGCGAAGACATGTCGAAGTTTTGGTTGACAGACTTTCCAATCGATTGACAGAGACTGGGAATTCAAAACCAAAGGGAGCAAGTACGATTGCCTATATGAACGGGGGAATGGCAGCTTACAAAGAGGCTTACAATTAGTGTTCTGCTCCTATGACCCCGGAGTTGACGCCCAATTGTAAACCATGACGCTCTGATTGGTTAAGAGCGTGGGCCTCAGAGCGGTATCAAGAACCACGTAGGCGATAGTGTGTTGATGGAAGGTCTTGTCGAAGGTCATTTATTTGTGGAAGAGACTCGCAATTAGTGCTCTGTTCCTATGACCCCGGAGTTGACGCTCAATTGTAAACCATGACGCCCTGATTGGTTGAGAGCGTGGGAGCTGTGCTTATAGAGTGACCTCGGTTGTTATATGTGATCTGTAGTACCTTGAACATGCGTCCATCCTTTCCGGAGTCCCCTTTTAACTTCCTGTGTATGGAGATTGGCCGAGGAACAAAAATTTGTGTTCATTAATTGACGGGCGGTTCATTTAAACCGAGCCAACTGGTAAACTAGTATCCAACTAGTATCTCGACTCCAATCAGCAACTGATTGAACAATGTCGTATCAAATCACTGGTCGCGCAAACACGGGTGTCAAAAATCGCCTCTCGGTCTACGATCTGCAGAATAACCAGAAACAGTTTTCCCTCTTTATTCTTGCCTATCTCGTCGTCCAAGATCGCGTCGACGATGTTCAGAACCTCTTGTCGAACTTTACATACGCGTCTCCCTTGCCCGCCACATTTCAAGAGATTGCCGGCATCCATGGTTTACCCTACTCGCAATATTCCGGAGACCCAAACAATACCGACCCTTCTCACTATGATGGAAACGACAAGAAAGATACTCTACCCGCTCCTTCCAGATTCGGAGGTAATTTGCATCCTTCTTCATATATGGTGCATATAACACTGACTTGTCCATGCAGGTTATTGCAAGTATGTTGGAGAATTGATCAGCCCGCCACAGCTTTTCTGATCATGCCTCTCTAGTCACGGCTCCGTGCTTTTCCCAACTTGGCACCGAGCTTACATGCTGCTGGTTGAGGTATGCTCCCTCTTTTATCGATAGTTCGGCGCTGAGTAAATATCTTGTCTCTAGCAAGCCGTCGGAAACGTGGCTGTGGCATTAGCTACATATATCGAGGACAACTATTCCAGTGGGAAATGGCTCGATGATGCAAATGAGCTTCGTTTCCCGTCAGTCCATAGTATCGTCCTTTCTTCTCTGCGATGCTTACTATTGGTCGTTTCTTGCTGAGGCACTCAGGTTCTGGGATTGGGCAGCAGACGATGTTGTGACAGTTGGCATCCCCGATGCTCTCAGTAACGACAGCATCGAAATTCTAGACCCGACCGACTCGGATGGCACTGCCCAGACATCTATTGCAAATCCGTTGTCGTTCTACCTCTTCCCCAGTATTCCGCCGAGTTTCAAAGCAGTTACTTACCAAGATGACAATGACGTACGTACACATAACTCTCTTTCTCTTCTAGAGTACTTTCTTTGCACCCCTTGTGTTACGATCGACCACAATCATCTCACGCCCATGTTACAGAAAACACAAACGGCATATTTCGACCAATGGACCAAGACACTACGACACGCCAAGAGCTCACCGAGCGCTAACGAGAGCAATACCGTAGAGCTGAACCAGTCCGTTGTGATCGGAATTTACTCGTCGTTCTATTGACCATATACGTTTAGAGCCCTCATGGACCAAGCCACCCAAACAGATCTTAGGAATAAAATTGCCCGTTTGTTCACATTCAAAGATGATGGTTGCAACGGCGCAGAAGTGTGAGTACACGATACGGTTGGCTTTTTTTGCGTACGCTGAATTTTTTGCGAAAGTTGGGATGAGTTTTCGAATCATAGTATCGAATCATTGAGAGATATGAAGTATCATTCGGGTTCCCTTGAAGGAGTACACGACTCGATTCATGATATTATTGTACGTCAATTCCGCTTCGTGTCGTATGCGACAATTCTTCATCCCAATGTGTGGTCTAGGGCGGAAATGGAAACATGGTGCGGGCTTCAGCTGTCCCCATTGCTGTAACTAATACATCTTTCGTGAAATTTCCAGTCATTCCCCGATTATGTGAGCCATTCTCTCATCTTCTTATAAAGTTTGACAGTAAAGAGCATTCTCCCAGGCTGGTTATGACCCTATATTCTTCGGTACGTGACTTAATTCTGTCTGTCCTATTTGCCTTGTTCTAAAAATTTGCAGTCCACCACGCCTCCGTCGACAGACTCTGCACGTATTTTCATTCATTCTCCTGAGTTTAAGCTGATGCCTGGCATTGTAGTCGCTTTATGGGAATGGTGTTATCCTAACTATTGGATGAATTACAGTTACCAATATAACAACTCCACCTACCCTTGGACGCAGGTTCGTTTTGCATATAGCCGCGTGCGAATTCCGAGCGCTGATATCTGACCAGGGTCGTGGTACCTACTTCGAAGTTTATAACGAACAGGTCGATCCGGATAGTGCTCTTGGGCCCTTCAGAAATGGTCGGGACAAATACTGGAACTCATCCCAAACTCGTTTCCTGGATCCATCGGCTTTTCCGAAGTGTACGCAAACATCATTCCGTCTGTTGCTTAGGGCGCCTCCTGAAACGCTCTGTAGATTATGCCTATCCCGAATTCTCTGGGATCGATGTGACTAAGCCTGCTACGTCTGCGGACCAGCGAGAAAAAGCTCGTGAAGCTGTCCAGAAGTACTACGGTCTGGATCCCGACAATACAGAGACCACATTAACAGCTGCTAGACTGGGCATCTTCCAACCGCCCGCCCTCGAGGGACATAAAAGCTTCAATTACCGCGTCTTCATCGTCGCCGTTCAACTTCCAGAACACGCTTTCAATATGCCCTACACATTCAGGCTCCATTACCAGAAATCCGAATACGAAGAGGAACTCATCGGATCGGTTGCTGTCTTTGCAAGGCCAGATTATTCTCCCTGCAAAGGTTGTGCCTCCCGCCGCGATAATAGAAACATGGTCCGTGGTGTTATTACTATCCCGCCGACCCTTGTAGACCATATTATCCGCACGAGTGGTCAGTTGAACAAGGAAAATGTCCTGGAATCGGAGTTGGTTGCTGGGATCAAGAAGCTACTTAAAGGACGACTTTTGGATTCGGCCGGTCTTGAGTTAGGCGTCCATGCGAAGGAGCCCTTGACACACGGGCCCTTGAAACACAAAGAAACGCTTCCAAGCCATCTTGCTCCCGGTGAGATCGAACTACGGTCTTCTGCCATAGCACGACCTTTGGGCGGAGGACCTGCTCACTTTTACGATTGGAAGTATCACGAAGAAGTGTTCCAGGTACGTGTTCTGATTACTGTGGGCCGTGCCTCATCGCTGACTTGTTCTCTTCGTATCTGTAGCACGGATGGCGAAAGGGAAGAGGTTTTCCCGTAGGCTTGTGAACGCAGAAGAATCCTGAAAATGTATTTGTATGCCATCGCCTATGATTGTACTTGTATCTTGTCGTGGATCTCGAATCTTAACACCTTTGTGACGGGGATGTGTTCCAATTTTTTCTTTGTTCAATGGTAGCACCACCAAGCCTTTCTAAAATCAGTTCTGGCAAGCTAACACGCCAAAATTATTGTTACTTTTCCATTGAATTTTGCGCTATACACGCATTTCTCGATATATACTTAGAATTCCAGAGGATAAATATATAGTTTACCTTTTTTCTGATGACCCAGTTGGGATCATGGGAGTGACCGGATTCGAGGACATCTTATGGCGGCGGGATTCAGACTTTCAAACAAGTATTTCCATTTCGCAACCAAATACACTTCTCCAGGCTCATCTCGTGGATGGTCACATCGTCAAACTAGAATCAGGTTACCGAGACTAGGTTGGATGTTCCTCCATGTCGGGAATAAGCTTCTGTCACGTAGATGATCACTGCACATTTGGCCGCTGGTTCACTAATGGGACCCTTTTTGCGGGCTCTCGCGCTTTATTTAAATAAAGAAATATTGCAATTTACAGGGGCGATGGGCAGAGAATACAAGGTTATCAATAGTATCGCAGGATGGATTATCTTTTCAAAGCTGATGTGCGAGACGAGGGAGGGCGAGGACCATCTGGGAAACTCATCCTATAACCTGGGGCGCCTTGACCTCAGTTCTAGTAATGGACGTATAAGAGTGCGAGTAGCAAAACGAATGGTTGGTCGACATACCGGCAGCCGGAAGCAGTGTTCTTGCAGGCGGAGCCTGTGTCGGTGCTGGTGGTAGATGCAGAAGCATTACTTACAAGAGAGAGATCCTGCACGACACCTTCTCTGAGCCTCGTAGCCCCGTACGATCCTGTACCCTCCGGTTCCATGAAGGCTCAGCGGGTTGAAGGTGATGTCCTCAGGTACTTGGTTTTTTCAGATGGTCTAGTATTGAATGCGAGAAAAATCGAGGTCACTGATAAATCCACCGTTCTGTGCCTCAGTTATTGGGACATTGCCTACGCTGATGTCGCAGTGAAGTATTGCTATATTATAGAGGGCCTTGTGCGCTGAAACGCAATGTAAAATGATATAGTTGGAGGTTGCTTGAAACACCGACCTCGAATGGCCTGTGAGTAGATCGTTCTCCGATACATAGTGATACATCGGGCGCTAAACAGTGAGAAGAATGCGTCGATGGAAAACGAGTATCAATGTTGCCAGTGGTGCAAGGTTCCGACAATCTTTATTCTTCAAATTCCATAGGGTAGTTGGGAACCCAGTTAAATAAAACTTGACGTCACCACCATCACCACCACATTCGAATTCACCACCTCCAACGGGATATGGATCTGGAATCAACATGTGGATATCGGACTCGGGCCCTGTCCTGGCACTACCACTTTTAGTATCCTTCTTTGGATCACGCCTTCTTTCTCCAATTGGTCAGGCAATTTTTTCGAGGCTTGCAGTCGACCTTCAAGGATTCTGCACAATTCGTGACAAAACGTTTGTTATGTAACAATGTTTATCAACGCGCTCACCACAGAAGTGTGATCACGTGGTCGCGTAATTCCATTCACACGCCTGTTCTACTCACCTTTTTTCGGTCAGCGCGGTTCTCACTTTCCGCCAGGCCAACTTCTACTGCGATCTCTGAGATTAGAGACGCGATTTTCCATTAGAGACAACTATTCAAAAGGACCCTCAATCCATCTATACACTTACCCTCGCGTCCACCTTTGACACGCAGACCATGCTCTTACCTTATTTTCGCGGTTCGTCTTTCTTTTTCCAAGTAAATTATAAGGAAGGGACTAAACCTCTACTGTAGGAAGTTACAATCACCGCCGATGGCGCTACCATCCTCCTCCTCGCAGTCGAGCACCCCACTGGTGAAATCTTTGTTAACCGCACAAAAACGGGACAAGGAGGTAGGCGATAGGACGACGGCGAGCTCCTGCGCCGCGCGAATGAATTCGTCAAAGGATCACGATTGTGGCCAAGACTTCGATGTCGAGCACTATTATTGGAAAGTGTGTCCCTAGTTTCACTTTTATATATATCTTGGGCACTTTTTGACCTGGTGACCCGGTACTTCTATTAGGGAACACCAAGTCCCATGCTGTCGATCATCGGCTTGAGCCTCAGCCTGTTCTCTCCATCAGGTTTTTGGTCGTTGGCGTGCCCTATCATAGCGAATACCTCGCCGGCACCACGGAGAAGCTTTTTGAGGAAGATCTAGAAGACGAGGAACTTTGAATTGCCAAGAATATCAAGATTCTTGTCTACAACACCAAGGACGGTGCGTTCAATCGATTTTTCTCTAATATATGTGGACTAAATGCTCTTTTCCAGGGCCCGATATGCGCAATATTAAATCTCCTGTCACTCGTTTTGCTTTACAAATTTTCACGTCATCGATCCTCTGCAATCAAATTTCCAGGAGACGGCCACCCACGCCACAGACTTCGACCTGATAGCTTGAGCAATATTGGACTCCTTACGGCCAAGAACCTTGAAGGTCGTGGCGTTCGTGTCATTGTTGCTGGTGACAGGGGCAAAGGTGGCCCCAAGTTCTTTCGTTCGCTCGACATCAAGTTCGAGGAGCGGTGGAACAAGAAATAGGGAACTTGGTTCGCACCTCGTAAGTTTGACCCTGCTTCTTTTTTTACGCCGCTTCATGCTCTTCCCGTAGCGATAACAAACTCCACTGCTTTCTCTCGTCTTTGGGAAAACCCCCGATCATGCTCTCTGGGATGGCGCATTCGACCGTCAAGGCGGGCTTGGCTAGTCGATACCGGCTATCATATCAAGTCGGCTGGCTGCGGCCACTGCAATGCTGCTCCTCTACGCTCCAAGATTACCAAAATCCAGAAACTCATTCCCACTGCTATTGGCATCGCGCTCAATTCCCTGTGTATTAACCCTCGTCAGTTTACCCTGGTACCGTCACATACCACTTTGGTAAGACTCTCCCGGAGACATCTGCCTATACCAGGCTGGATTTGCGCCTTCGTAAGGATAAACATTGCCGTCCTCACACATCGATAACCTCCTCCAACGCATTCCGCGCCTCGCGCTGGACAGTAAGGAGTGGTTCGAATGGGAAGATGAGTCCTCCCCCCTCGCTGGCGCTTCTCTTATCTTCCGCATCCAGTTGCTAAAGATAGGACTGCATACCGCAATGTCTCGGTCTCTAGAGGTATCTTCAAGAACCAGTCGAAGGTTTTTGACAAGGTTGGCTCCGTCGACTTCTAGCAAGACGATTCACAGGGTCATCTTGTTGCAACATATCCTTCTTCAATAGCACCCCGCTTGGTCTCACCGCCCCTCTCCCAAATGAGGGTTATACGTTGACCAACTCCGATATCTCAATTGCGTTCAGTGCACCGTTGCCAGTGACGAATGAATCGCACTCGAAAATTTCTGGGGATTTCAACTTCTCCAACTTCCCTTCGGGTCGGACACGGCTATTGACCGATATGTCAAGGCGACAGGGAATGGGGTGTGGCAGGGAATAGTGATAATTGGGACTCACCGACTCGTACGGCAATTATTGACGGCCAGAACTTCCAATACACGGCTGATCCGAATGGATAAATCTATTTGGAAACCCCCCTTTCTAAGAGAAACCTTTTCAAGTCATTGACCCAGCTGCCTTGGCCTGTAAGTATGCTCGTACATAAAATGGCTGATTATAATTTATATGGCGGCCTTTTGCGCTCAGAGTAGTAGAAAGGTGGCTGAGCCGGACTAAGCCGAAGAAATCGTTTCAGTCATTTCTGTCTTAGCT
>Ga0307517_10011394_pt1 | contig 12321 bp, 10 predicted proteins | sample 23_EM_MG_FD_194515 | JGI IMG/M metagenome (GOLD analysis project Ga0307517, IMG submission 194515) | Populus trichocarpa ectomycorrhiza microbial communities from riparian zone in the Pacific Northwest, United States - 23_EM | ecosystem: Host-associated > Plants > Roots > Unclassified | place...
TCATCCGCATCAACTACCTGGTCTGCGTGGCGCTGATGACGCCCTATGTCCTGCTGCTGTTCCATTTATTGTATCCCGTCGATTTCAGGACGGTCATTTCGGACCGGGTCATCGATACGGCCATCGGATCGGCCATCGCCTTTCTGGCCAATATCTTCATCGTGCCTTCCTGGGAGCATGAGCAGATCGTAAGTTATATGGCGAAGATCATCGAGGATAACCTCCGTTATTTCAGGGATGTGTCGGGCGCCTTCCTGGGGAAGCCCGTGAGCGTCACCCAGTATAAATTATCCCGTAAACACGCTTTCGTATCCCTGGCCAATCTTTCCGATGCCTTCAGCCGCATGTTGTCGGAGCCCCGGAGCAAACAAAGAGACGCGGGCAGCATGCACCAGTTCGTCGTATCCAACCACATGCTTACCTCTCATATCGCCACCCTGGCCTATTATGCGCAGCAGCTGCCGGCGACGAAACTGGCCGCCCCGGAATATATTCCCGCCGTAAAGGTCATCGGCGTCCGGCTGGAGAACGCGTTGAAGGGCCTTCTGCATCTGCCCCGTACCGATGTGGCAGCGGCAGGTCAGGGCGGCCTGAGCCCGGTCGCCGCAAGCCGGGAGGAGCTGAAAAGGCTCAATCAAAAGGTGAATACATTGATGGAAACGCGTAAGGAGGAGCTGAACAATGCGGTCACGGACAGCCACACACGCCGGGAGCTTTCGGCGCTCAAGCCGATCGTCGACCAATTCAATTTCATCGATAAGGTCGCTTCGGATATCGAAAAATTAAGTGCGGGCGTCAGTTATTTGAACCCAGCAGCTCCCGCAGCTTCAACGCCAGTTCCGTCTTCGTGATGGGGATGCCCATGATCTTATTATATCCTTTTGCATCCACGAAATACTGGTCCCGGATGATCCTGATGAGCTGCCCGTTGTTGATCTCGGGCACCAGCACCTGTTTGAAGTTCCGCAGGATCTCGCCCAGGTTCTTGGGGAAGGGCCGCAGGTAACGCAGATGGGCATGCGAGACGGAATAGCCTTCCAGCTGCAGTTCGGCGGTGGCGCTCTTGATGGCGCCATAGGTGCTGCCCCATCCCAGGACGAGCAGGTCTCCTTTTTCGGGACCGCTGTCGATCTTCTGCAAGGGGATATAGTCTGCGATCCTGTCTACTTTCTCCTGGCGGATCTTCACCATATGCTGGTGATTCTCGGGATCATAGCTCACGTTGCCGGTGATATCCTGCTTCTCCAGTCCGCCGATGCGGTGTTCGAGACCCGGCGTGCCGGGTATGGCCCAGGGGCGGGCCAGTTTCTCGTCGCGGAGATAGGGAAGGAATTTTTCCTCTCCCTCGTTCAACCCCTTCTTGAATTTCACTTCGATGGGCGGAAGGTCTTCGGCCCTGGGGAATTTCCAGGGTTCGGCGCCGTTGGCGATATATCCGTCACTAAGGAAGATCACGGGGGTCATATGCTGTACGGCGATGCGTACCGCTTCGTATACGGCTTCGAAACAATCGGAAGGCGTGGAAGCCGAGACGATCGGCAGGGGGCTTTCCCCGTTGCGGCCGTAATAAGCCTGCAGCAGGTCGCTCTGTTCCGTCTTGGTGGGAAGGCCTGTGGAGGGGCCCCCTCTTTGTATATCGCAGATGAGCAGCGGGATCTCCAGCATCATGGCCAGGCCCATGGCTTCCGCCTTGAGGGCCATGCCCGGACCGGATGTCGTAGTGACGCCCAGGGCGCCCCCGTATGCGGCCCCGATGGCCGAAGTAATGCCGGCGATCTCGTCTTCGGCCTGGAAAGTACGTACACCAAAGGATTTGAAACGGCTCAGGTCATGGAGGATATCCGAGGCGGGGGTGATGGGATAAGAGCCCAGGAAAATAGGAAGGCCGCTTTTTTGCGAGGCGGCGATCAACCCATAGCTCAGGGCCTGGTTACCCATGATGGAACGATAGACGCCCGGGGCCATTTTTGCCTTTTCCACCCGGTAGGTGGTGGTGAAGGTCTCCGTGGTATCTCCGAAATTATAACCTGCCCGGAGGGCCCTTGCATTGCTTTCGAAGATCTCCGGCTTTTTCCCGAATTTATCCTTGAGGAACTGGATCGTGTTCTCCATGTCGCGATTGTACATCCAATACAGGAATCCCAGGATGAACATATTCTTCGCCCTGTCCTTTTCCTTGGTCCCCATGGTGATATCCTTCAGGGCCTCGCGGGTCATCTTGGTGACGTCTATCCGGATCAGCTCATAGCTCTCGAGGCTATTGTCTTCCAGAGGGTTCACTCCTTCGGGGTAATTGGCCAGCCGGAGGTTCTTGCTGTCGAAACCCTCGATGTTAGCGATGATCTTGCCTCCTTTTTTAAGGGCTTTCAGGTTGGATTTCAGGGCGGCGGCATTCATGGCCACCAGCACATCGCATTCGTCGCCCGGCGTGAAGATCTTATCGCTGGAAAAGCGTAGCTGGTAACCGCTGACGCCCGGCAATGTGCCCTGGGGTGCGCGGATCTCCGCGGGGAAATCGGGGAAAGTGGCAAGGTCGATGCCCAACAAGGCGGTGTTGTTGGTGAACTGGCTTCCGGTCAGCTGCATCCCGTCTCCGGAATCCCCGGCAAACTTTATCACTACGTCCTGTAGTACCTCTTCTTTTCTGTTCATATGGCGAAATTACTACAATATCCTAATTAGGGGCTAATTCGCCAAATCCTGGGACCCGGATGGAAGCAAATAGTGTTTATTCATAACGCAGGGCTTCGATGGGGTCCAGGCGGGACGCTTTCTGGGCGGGATAATAACCGAAAAAGACACCCGTAATGGCGCAGACGAGAAAGGACAGGAGGATCGAGGAGTTGGTGATCAGGGTAGGCCAGGAGAGCAGGATGGTGACCAGCTTGGACGCCGTGATCCCCAATGCCACGCCCAGCAGTCCGCCGGTGATGCTGATCAGGATGGCTTCGGTGAGGAATTGCAGCAGGATATCGATCCCCCGGGCCCCGATGGACATCCGCAGCCCGATCTCGCGTGTCCGCTCCGTTACCGACACATACATGATATTCATGATCCCGATGCCGCCTACCAGCAGGGAGATCCCGGCGATGGCGGCCAGCAATACGGTCAGCAGCTGGCTGGTGGAGCTGAAGGTATTGATCAGCTCCTGCATGGTGCGGACGGCAAAATCATCTTCATCCGTAGCCTTGAGGCGATGGGTGGTCCGCAGGATATCGGATACTTCCGCGGAGGCGGCGGTGGTGGAGGCTGCATCCGCAGCCGAAGTATAGATATTCTGGAAATAGATCGTCGACAGGATCCTTTTTTGAACGGTGGTATAGGGACCGATGATCACATCGTCCTGGTCCTGTCCGAAGGCGCTTTCGCCTTTCGGGGCAAGGGTGCCGATGACCATAAAGGGGATCTTGCCGAACCGGATGTATTTGCCGACGGGGTTTTCGCCATTGGGGAAAAGGTTGGTGATCACCGTCTGTCCCAGCAGGCAGACCTTGTTCATCGTCTGTACGTCCCGCTCGGTAAAAGGGACGCCGTCCTTTACGGGCCACTGACGGATAACGTCCAGGTATTGCGTGCTTACGCCCTGCATGGTGGTAGGCCAGTTGTTATTGCCGTAAATGGCCTGCCCTTTTGTGCTGGAGAGGGGGGAGACGGCGCTGAGATGGGAGGCCTGTTTCTGCAAGGCTTTCACATCCTCTAACGTGAGGGTCTGAACGCTGCCGGCATCCAGGCGGGCTCCGGCGGATATATTGCTGTTGGGGCGGATGATGATCATATTGGAACCCATGCCGGAGAGTTGTTGCTGGATGCTCTGTTTGGAACCCTGCCCGATGGCCACCATGGCGATGACGGAAGCCACCCCGATGATAATGCCCAGCATGGTCAGGAAGGCCCGGAGCTTATTACGCTGCAAGGCTTTTAACGCGATCCGTAAGAGGTTGAGCAGGCTCATGGTCGTGGTGGTTTGAATGAATGATCTTAATAATCTTCGGTCGTGGGCAGGGCCGCCAATACTTCTTTGGCGGAGCGCCTGTTCTCATTGATGCTGTCCTTTATGACCTTCCCGTCCTTCAGGGTGATAGTGCGGTTGCTGAAGGCGGCGATGTCCGGTTCGTGGGTTACAAACACGATGGTCTTGCCCTGCTGCTGATTGAGGTCCTGCATCAACGCCATGATGCTGTAGGAGGTCCGGGAATCGAGGTTGCCGGTGGCTTCGTCCGCCAGGATCATAACGGGCTCGTTGACGAGGGCCCGGGCGATGGCGACGCGTTGCTGCTGACCGCCGGACAGCTGGTTGGGCGTATGATCCAGCCTGTCCGCCAGGTTCACTGCCTCCAGGGCCCGCATGGCCCTTTCCTTCCTTTCCTTCGCGCTTATTTCCGGGTTATAGAGCAAGGGCAATTCCACGTTCTCCAGGGCCGAGGTACGGGGTAATAAATTATAGGCCTGGAATACGAAACCTATTTTATGGTTACGCAGGCGCGCCAGCTCATTCCGCGATAGATTACGCACGTCCACGCCGTCCAGGAGGTATTTTCCTTCGGAAGGTTTGTCCAGGCAGCCCAATGTATTCAGCAAGGTGGTCTTGCCGGAACCGCTGCTGCCCATGATCGTCAGGAATTCCCCGGCGACCACTTCGAAGGATACGCCCTTCAGCGCCCGCACCAGTTCGGAGCCCACGGTGAACTCCCGTTTGATGTCCTGCAATTCTAATATTTTATTTTTCTGTTTGTCCATGGATGGTTTGTTCTTTTTTATATCCAGGTCCTCCGCCGTCCGTTTATCTGGGCCCGCCGCCTTGGGGCCGGGTACCTCCTCCCCCTGACCTTCCGCCACCGCCGCCACCGCGCCTGGGCGGCATGAAGGGACTTCGCGGCGTGCCGGCGCCGGCCGCCGCCGCTTCCGCAGGAGATTGCACGCCTGTCACCACTTCATCGTCGGGCGAAAGTCCGTCGAGGATCTCCACCTGGGTGTCGTCTGTCAGTCCTGTATGCACTCTTTTCTCTACAAGGCTATCTCCCTCCCTGACCCATACCCAGGCGAGGGTCGCTTTTTTGGCGCTGCTGTCGACAACACGGCCGGAGCTGTCCACACGATGGCCGGAACTATCCTTGTGATGAGGGCCGCGGCCCGCAGTGCGGGACGAAGAATCCCGGCGATCGGCGGCGCCGCCGCCCGTATTTCCTGGACGCCCTCCGCGCCCGGCGCCCTGATTGCCTCTGCGCTCCTGGTGGGCCATTCCAACTTTGAATTGTTTGTCCATGGATTCGTCCGGCTTGAACTTGGTCGCCTTGACGGATACCAGCAGGGCGTTCTCCTCTTCTTTTGTATAGATGAAAATATTTGCCGTCATGCCGGGCTTGAGCTTGAGGTCTTCGTTGGGCGCGGTGATGATGGTGGTGTAGGTAACGACATTAGCGGACACCAGCGGCTGCAGCCGGATCTGGTTGACGGTACCATTGAAAGTGATATCCGGATAGGCGTCGACGGTAAAATTCACCCGCAGGCCTTGCTTTACATCGCCGATGTCCGCTTCGGATACTGCAGCCTGTACCTGCATCTTGGAGATATCTTTGGCGATGATAAAAAGCGTCGGCGTACTAAAGCTGGCCGCCACCGTCTGCCCGATGCTGACGTTCCGGGTTAGCACGACCCCATCGACGGGGGAGTAGATGCTGGCATAGGAAAGATTTTTCGAGGAGGCGTCCAGCTGCGCCTGTACGCTGGCCACGGTGGATTTGGCCGTCAGGTAAAGGTTCTGCGCGTTCTCATAATCCGCCTTACTGATGGCCCCGGTGTTAAAGAGCAGTGTTTGGCGGTCGAAATTACTTTTCTGATAGCTCATGGTGCTTTTGGCTACTTCGAGATTAGCCCTGTATTGATTGGCCTGGGCCTCGAGGAGGGATTTGTCCAGCTCGGCGATCAGCTGTCCTTTTTTGACCTTGGCATTGAAATCCGTATAGATGTTTTTGATGGTGCCGGATACCTGCGAGCCGACCGTCACCGTATCCACCGGCTGTACGGTCCCGGTGGCCGTTATGCTCCGGGAGATATAGCCGTAAAAAGGCTTTTCCGTTTGCAGCACAAGGGGCTTTTCTTTTTTCCGGAACCCGAAGAACCAGGTGGCTGCGCCTGCCAGCAGCAGTACGCTGATGATGGTAATGGACCGGATCTTTTTAGAGGAACTCATGGAACTTCGTTTTATAATTTAATGGCTTCGCCCATATAAAAATCATAGATCTTAATGCTTAGCGCCGCATTGTACTTCGCCTGTATATACGCCTGAAATGACTGGGTGTACAAGGTTTTCTGCTGCAGGTAATTCACGGTGTTGACGGCCCCTACCTTCAGCTCCTCGCCTGCGATACGATAGCTTTCCTGGGTGGCCTTGAGCTCTTCCACGGCTGCATCGTATTGCGCCTGTGCGTTCAATACATTTATATAAGCCTGCTCGATGCTTTGGGCCAGGGTGGTCTCGACGCCTTTTAAATTAAGCCGGGACTGATCTATCTGGATCTTCGCATTTTCAATATTGGTCCTTGCGATCCGGTTGGTGAAGATGGGGATCGATAGAGTCAGGCCGACGCGCTGAAAAAAGTTATTATCTATCTGCCCGAAGAAGCTGGTGGTCTGGTTATTGGAATAACCCGTCGCCAGCGCTCCCGATGCGGTAAGGGAAGGCAGCAGGCCGGCCCTTGCCTTCGCCAGCTCGTATTGTGCGATGCTGATACCCAACTGTCCGTTTTTTATTTCCGGCCTGTTCTGCATCGCCACGCCGATGACCTGTTCGAGATTAGGAACGGCTTCCGTAGAGACGACGGTATCCGGCTCCACGATATCGAAGGCAATGGTGGCGGGTAATTGCAGTAGTTGCTTGAGGGTGAGTTTATTTTGCCTTTCGAGGTTCCTGTTAGTCACCATCGTATACTTGTCGTTGGCCAGCTGCGCCTGCAAATCGATGAGGGCGTTCCGGGCGATGCTGCCTGCGTCGTATTGCTTTTTGCCCTGGTCTACCTGGGACTGTGTAGTATTCAGCAGGTCCTGGATGTAGACGATATTTTCTTTGGCCAGCAGGATGTTCAGGTAAGCCTGCGTGATCTGCAGGGTAATATCGTTCTCGCTTTGAAGGATATTCAGGTTGGCTGATTGCACCAGGAGGTTCTTCTCCTTTATATCATTCATCAGGTAGCCTCCGTTGTAGAGCGTGACGGCGGAGTTGACGGAGTAATTGCCGGATAGGGTGGATTGTGTCTGGAAGCCGCCTACTACGGGGTTGGTATTCTTGCTATGTGTGGCATTCTGAGATAAGTTGGCGGAAAGGTTGGGCCATCGGGCGGCTTTCGACAGGAGGTACTCCTGAACGCTGGTCTTTTCGGAAAGGCGCAGGCTGTTGATCTGGATATTATTCTTTTTGGCGTAGTCCAGGCAGGTCTGCAGGTCCCAGCGGACGGAGGGCTGCTGCGCGGAACTGTCCTGTGCGCGTGAAGCCGGCCCATGGAGCATACCCAGGCCAATGACACTGTATACGAATAAGTTCCGTAGCATATAGAGAGGCGAATATTTACCAGTTGGGGCCGGATTCGACGGCCTGATCAAGGTTAGCGGTGTCCTTCACAAAGGGCAGGGTGTGAGAGGAAGAATTACAAAGGGCAGGCCAGAATGAAGGTTCATTTACCCGCTGGTACAAAAAGGGGTGTTTTCCCGGTGGATGGGAGACATGATCAGGAGAATACTGGGCTTTTGAAGGAGTGCTTGCCTGCCGACCGGGTAAGCACTCCTTCACCCGTATGCAACTGGGGAATTTTCGCAACAGTTATTTCAGGGAAGGCAGGACCAGGTCGTTGAGCGCGCTCTTTTCAGCCGCCTTTTTCTCTACGTCTTCCGACTTACGGGGGGCCTGCCAGGACAGGAGCTCGAACTTATCTTTTCCGATCCGTACGTCGTCCTCGATCCGCACGCCGATGTTCCACCACTTTTTGTCGCAGGGGCTGCCGGAAGGAATATAAATGCCTGGCTCCACGGTGATCACCATGTTCTCTTTCAGGGTCTGGTCGTAATTACCTGCGTCATGCACATCCAATCCCAGGAAGTGACTGCAGCCATGGGGGTAGTAGGTGTTGACCTCTTTCTTATCCTTGATGATCCCTAGTTTGATCAGCCCGTCCGCGAGGATCTCGGTAGCTTTTTTATTCAGGTCACTGAATGGAACGCCTTCATGGCAAAGTTGGAAGACTTCTTCCTGCGCTTTGTAGACGAGGTCGTAAATGGCTTTTTGGTCCGGGGTGAATTTGCCGCCGGAGGGGACGGTGCGGGTCACGTCCGCCGAATAGCCGTGATATTCCGCGCCGATGTCCATGAGCACGAGCTCTTTCACGATATGGGTCTTGGAATTTTCCTCGTAGTGAAGGATGCAGCCGTTGGCGCCCGCCCCGACGATGGAGGGATAGCCCACGTATTCGGCTCCCAGTTTTTTGTGGACGTATTCCTGGATACCCTGCAGCTCGCCTTCCGACATGCCCGGTTGGATCGCTTTCATCACTTCCGCATGGGCGATGGCGGAGATGGAGATCGTCTTGCGCATCAGGTCCATCTCTTCCATGGTCTTTATCTCACGCAGTGCTGCCAGGTCTTTCGCGTACAGGGCGCTGCTCCACTTCTGAGAAGCTGCTTTCTGCTTAAAGGCGGCGAGGCTGGCGGAATCCTTGCAGGCCAGGAATTCCTTCATCGATTCGTTGTTGCTGTATTTTTCGTTACTGCCATAGCGCTGGCTGATAAAGGTTTTTATTTTTTCGAGGTTGGCAGAGGTTACCCTTGCCGCCAGCTGTTGCAGCAGTTCACTCACTTCTCCGTCATAATTGGCGGGGATGCCAGCCTTCTTTTTGAAGACCTGTAAGAGATCGTAGAGGTCGGCGGGATCGGAACCATCGTCATGGACATCATCGGGGATCCCCGCAAAAAGCACCTGGCTATAGGCGGAAAGGTCGATGGGATAGTCCTTGAAGTCTTTTCCTTCATAGACCTGGGAAAAGCCAAGCTCCGATCTTACCTTTTCCACGCCCATACGGCGGCCTGTCCATTGTTCGGCCTGCGGATCCCTCTTCTGAATGAAGAATAATTCATTGTAAGACGCCTGATTGGCCCCTGTCTGCCTCTCCTTAAAGATCAGCAATACGGCATTGGGCTCTTTATAGCCGGAAAGATAATAGAGGTCCGGGTTAGGATGGTAGGGGTAGGTGACATCGTTGGAGAAGGTGCGGGCAGGAAAGGCGAAGATGACGGCTACGGAATTGGCGGGCATCATTTTGCGAAGGGCTTCCCGGCGGCCGGCATGGAATTCCTTACTCAAATAATCGGTCGGAAGGCTTTCCTGGGAATAACCGTAGGCGGCAACGAGGATATACAGGGCTAAGGAATAGAGTTTTTTCATGTTAAAGGGATGTGTAGTATAATATTGTTAAAGTTAGAATTTAGGGTCAGGCTATGAATACCATTCATCAAATCTTTGCCAGTCAGGGTTTATTTCGCTAAATTTGTTAGTAAAGCAACGGTTATGAAGCGTTCGGGTTCCTCAGATCTTCCCCTGCATTATGGTTATGTTCCCACCTGGCTGGCAGAGCGGATGGCTAAACTGGGCCTGGCCATTACCGAAACGCTGATCAGCGAATATGGCAAATCAGAGGTGCTGCGACGCTTAAGCGATCCATTCTGGTTTCAAAGCCTGGGAGCGGTGATGGGTATGGACTGGCACTCTTCCGGCATCACTACTTCGGTCATGGGCGCCTTGAAACGCGCGATCAATCCGCATTCCAAAGAGCTGGGCATTTATATCTGCGGGGGAAAGGGGAAATCTTCGCGGCAGGCTCCGCAGGAATTGATGAGCGTGGCAGAGCGCACGGGCCTGGATGGCGATCAGTTGGTCCGCTGCAGCAAGCTCAGCGCCAAGGTTGATAATACGGTGGTGCAGGATGGGTTTCAATTATACATGCACAGCTTTGTGCTCAGTGATGAAGGTCAGTGGACGGTGATACAGCAGGGAATGAGCCCCGGTAATTCGACGGCCAGAAGGTATCACTGGCATTCCGCGGACCTGCGTTCCTTCGTCGATGAGCCCCACACGGCTATCTGCGGGACCCACCAGGGCGTGATCCTTAACCTGGCGGACAAGCAGGCTTCTCCGGCACGCGAGAGCGTACTGGCCGTGACCCGTGAAAAACCCGAACAGATGATGCAGGATATCCAGCAGCTGATCCTGCCCTCCCATCACGACGTACGTGCGGAAGACGTGGACCTGCGCCGCCTGGGCGCCATCCTATGGCTGGCGCATGACAAGCATCCCGCCGATTTTGAAGAGCTGCTGCTGCTGGAAGGGGTGGGCCCGCGTACTTTGCAGTCCCTGGCCCTGGTGAGCGAAGTGATCCATGGTACGCCGGCGCGGTTCAGGGATCCGGCCCGGTTTGCTTTTGCCCATGGGGGCAAGGACGGTCATCCTTTCCCGGTGCCGATCAAGGTGTATGACGAGACCATCGGTATCCTGCAGACGGCGGTGTATAAAAGTAAGATAGGGGAGACGGACAAGCAGCAGGCCATTCGGAAATTAAGCGAGCTGGCGCAGCGGGCGGAAAAAGATTTTATTCCTTCCGGTAAGCTGGACGAGCTGATCGAAAAAGAGAGGAATGATTCCTGGAAATATGGCGGGAGGACGGTGTTTGGCCGGGCTAAACCCAATAGCTCCGGTACAAAAGGCTGTCAGCTGAGATTGTTTTGATCTTTTAGAGTTCTGGCGATCTTTATCTCGGGATTTCTATCCAGCAGGAGGCTTGCTTTACGCGCTGTATCCTGCCTGTTCAGCCATTTGCCCATTAGTTTCTTAAAAACCTTCGCCTTTTCGGCTTTTTCTTTAACATAGTCTACCATAATCAGAGGTGCTTGACACAAAATTACAGCTTCGCTTAACCGCATTTTTTTACCGCGATCACTCATTCAAAAAGCTAATGGTTTTTCTTAGTTTTTGCTGCATGCAGCATGTAGGGTTTTGTAGTTATTTGCCGGGTGTTGTTAACAAGAGCGCCATGAACTCCCGGTGATGCATGGCCTGGGCTTTGCATATTCCTGGCTAAACCAGTTTAGTCATGCCCGAAGGCCCTTCCATTGTGATCCTAAAAGAGCTGGTCATGCCCTTTAAAGGCAAAAAGATCCTGGAAGCTACCGGCAATGCGAAGATCGATATGGGTCCGCTGCCCGGCGAGAAGATCAGGGATTTCAGGAGCTGGGGCAAACACTTTCTCATCTGCCTGCCGAAACAGACGCTGCGCATACATTTCCTCCTCTTCGGTTCTTACAGTATCAACGAGCAGACCAAGCCCAATCCCCGGCTGCACCTGAAATTCAGCAAGGGCTCGTTGTTCTTCTACATCTGTTCCATCAAAGTGCTGGAGGGTGAGCCGGACGAGGTCTACGATTGGAGCGGAGACGTCATGAACGATAGCTGGGACCCCGCCCGGGCGCGTAAGAAATTAAAAGCCATCCCGGAAACCCTGGTGGCCGATGCCCTGCTGGACCAGCACATTTTTGCCGGTGTGGGGAATATTATCAAAAACGAGGTTTTATTTCGCATCAGGGTCCACCCTGAAACGAGGGTCGGCGACCTTCCGCCTCGCAAGCTGACGGAACTGATAAAGGAGGCCCGGAACTATAGCTTCGACTTTTTGAAATGGAAAAAGGCTTTCGAACTGAAAAAGCATTGGCTGGCGCATACGAAGAAGACCTGCTCCCGATGCAAGATCCCCCTGATCAAAGTGCCTAAATTGGGAAAGACCCAGCGCCGGACCTTTTATTGCGGGAACTGTCAGAAGTTGTATGGGTGAGGGGATGGGTTCAAGGCCGCCAGGATATGCATTTTCTAGTCTTCCTTTTCTTCCTTGCGACGGAATCCGATCCTTCGGCGGGGAGGGTCGGGTGGATTGAGCATTTCCTTCAGGTGACCGAAGATCCGCTCTATCTGTTCATCGTGTCCGGTCAGCCGGTGCTCGATCTTTTCCAGTTCCAGTAAAATATCCTTGTGGGTCAGCAGCATTTCCCGCATCCGGGTAAATATCCTAATGACCTGGATATTGACGGCGATGGCCTGTTCGCTGTTGAGGATGCAGGAAAGCATGGTAACGCCTTGCTCGGTGAAGGCGAAGGGGGCATAACGTAAACCCTGGCGATCTGATTTGGAGGACGCAAATTGCGTCCTCCAAATATCGAATTCCACTTCAGTCAGTTCAAACATAAAGTCTTCCGGGAAACGTGCACTATTTCTTCGGACGGTTTGCTTTAAAA
>Ga0307517_10011396_pt1 | contig 12319 bp, 12 predicted proteins | sample 23_EM_MG_FD_194515 | JGI IMG/M metagenome (GOLD analysis project Ga0307517, IMG submission 194515) | Populus trichocarpa ectomycorrhiza microbial communities from riparian zone in the Pacific Northwest, United States - 23_EM | ecosystem: Host-associated > Plants > Roots > Unclassified | place...
GGGAGCACGACGCGCCGCAGTCTGATTGTGGCGCTCCTATCTCCCCCCGTTTTTCGTCTGTTGACTTGGATATCAGAACCCTTGTTACTTCATTCAATCCACCAGGCCGTTACCCTTTTTGTGGTTTGTTGTAGGGCAGTGTCGGCTACCGTGCAATCTCGGCCAAAGAGATTTTATACGGAATCCCCAACGCCTTTACACGCCCGTTGTTTCTTGTGTCACGTTATGGGCCCTTTGACTTTTGGGCGCTTTCCCGCGCCGTGTCCTCTTCTGGAAATTGCTTTCTCCTGCATGCCCGGCATCCTGATTACGTTGTCTGGTCCCCAGCCGACTACCCACCGCATCGGTCACGTATTTCGTCTGTCGTCATCGATTGCACACATTCCCAGCCCACCTACGAGTTACCAGTCATTCCGCACGCTGTGGTTTCATCGAGACCCCGCATCCCTGGTCAAGTGACGCCGCGAAATAGTGACAAGCACCGTTTCGAACGACATCGTTTTGATCCTCCCTCGGATGTTTTACAACCCTGGCGCTTCCCCGCCGTTTCGGAATCCATCCCAAGGGAAGCTAATTTCCAGATACATAAAAAGAGAGCAGACGGAAAACAGATGGGAAAAAAGTCAGCCAAATGATACACTCATGAGCGGACAACGCTCGACACCAAACCCCCAACAAGAATTCAAGTATTCAACCCAAACACATCCGGCAATGCAGCCCAAGCCTTCTTCCTCACATCTGCGTGCCCAGACTCCCACCTTCCCACACAGCCCTCGCAAAACCCAAGACAATCACCTCCACAGACCTCCCTCAGCGAGAGAACCTGCAATAACTTCGTCCCAGAGTGAACGGAATCCACGATTCGGTCAACGACCTCCCGGCGTGCTTCCGAAACCCCTGGACCCGTTGGGTTGCGTGAGGGGCAGTTCGGCCGGGAACAGGACCGGGAGCCCTCCGATCCAAAGATCAAGCGATGGGTCTCTTTGAGTTCCATATCACGGAGCACGATTAATCCCTTTATTGCTACTTGAAGGACTTCGGGGGGCAGCCGTGCACTTCTTGGGTGGCGTGCGTCCGCTAATGAGTCCGGACCCCTCCGAACCGCCATGTAGTATGCCATCGGCAGCGCGGACGTAAGTTTCTGTTCGACGAACAGATTGAGGACCGCGTTCGGGTGAGGAGTTGGTCCGCTGAAAACTCTCTCCCCAAGCACCTTGGAAGGAATGAGCCCCTCAAACGCCTCTGGGTATGCATCACGGATAACCTCGACCAGCTGAGATCGGAGAGCGGGTAGTTCGTACTTAGTGGTGACTCGGAGGAGAGACGAGAACGTGGTGAAATCCGGCACTACGTTCCGTTCAGGGAATCTGTTGGCACAGGTGGTCAATGGAACAATTTATCGGTACAGGGACGGAGCAACATACCCTGGGAGATATATCACTTTGAGAAGTGTGGAGAAATCTGCTGCCGTGTCAGAAGACAGAACACGAGGATAACCGTTGGGTGATTCTGCCGCGGCTAGGGCGCTTTGAGAGAACATCCGACGGAGGGCAGGAGAGTGGAAGGAAAGGATGCTGGTATGGACGCGGAATAGTATGTTCCAACACAGCACCTCGACGTTCCCGTCCTGAAGATAGAAGGTTTCATGTACAGACAAGGCCGTGGGGTGGATGATGAGAGGCTCGTCGTCGGAAGTATCGGTAATCGTGAAGTCGGAGAGGGTGGAGATGATTGTGGATGGAGACTGAGCGATGGAGGGTACAGGAACTGTCACTGTCTCCAGAGCGACAGCTGGTCCGGGTGGAGGAGGTTGGGGGGTTTGGGGTTCGATATCTCCATTCGGAAGTCCCAGGGACGTCATGACAGGGATTGCCGGAGGGTTCCTCTGATCTGTGCCGGCAGATTCTGACCTCCCAGCTGTAAATACAGGTGGGGGAGGGAGGCCCTCCCAGCCATTCTCCTTCAATACAACTACCTCCTGAAAATTCGTTTTAGTTCGATGGCTTTCACTGTCCGAGGCACACGCACTTGTACCAGTCTAACACACACTGGGTCGCGAGTGTAGTGAGTCCTGAGAAGCTCGAGGCAACGATCGACCACCGAAGGATCAGTGTACGCCCCAAATGTGGCACCCGCCAGTTTGAACAGGATGATAAGTGCGTCCGCCTGATGGTTATACAGTGTTCGGTGGGAGATAAGCGATTGAAGGATGTGGTCACGGATCACGGCTTCATCCACAAATCCGAGATTGACCCAGTGTGCGACGAGATTAGCGTCTGCATAGAAGTTGTCCACGACCTCTCCTCTGTAACTGTTCCCTCCATACCACACAATCGCCAGATTGTTGTCGAAGAATTCTCGGAGAACCCTCGTACAGAGGCGGTCTTGTAGTCCAAAGTTGTATGGGGCGAGAATTTGATCTGACTCCGCATCGCTCGCGAAACGAAGAATCAAGTGGGCAGTTGAGTGGATGAGTTCACCGCGATGGGGGTCTATCGAACTTGTCAGTCTGTTTTCCCAGATGGCGTCAAAGGTCAGGTCAGGCGGGATTTGGTCACGGGTTTGTCCAATATCGAACCAAAGGCGGTAGAACGCGAATGATTGTTCGTAGTTTGGGTCGGAAAGCACTCTGGCGGCCGTTGAGCGCAAGACTGTCTGGATGTCTGGCCGCTCCATTGCGATTGTGGCGGTAGGAGAGTGAACCTGGGTGGTTACGTAAACAAGTAATGGGAGTGGCTCTTGCAATGCGAATCTCACCGGACACCCCCCACGTTGCCGTTTCCTCAACGGAAAAAATAAAACTGGAAGAGAATCGGTCAGCCGAACGACGTATTCATACACGGGTACTATATGGTGCTTGACATCAAACTCTTAATACGAATTCAGGCCGTCAACCCAAACACATCCGGCAACGCAGCCCAAGCCTTCTTTCTTACATCTGCGTGTCCAGCCTCCCACGCTCCCACGCAGCCCTCACAAAACCCAAGGCAATCATCTCCACAAACCTCCTTCAACGAGAGAACTTGCAGTATCTTCGTCCCGGAGCGAGCGAAATCCACAATACGATCGGCGACCTTCTTATGTGCTTCCGAGAGTCCTGGACCCGTTACGCTGCGTGAAGGGCAGGTCGGCCGAGCACATGACCGGGAACCCTTTGATCCAAAGACCAAATAATGAGTCTCTTTGAGTTCCAACTCACGGAGCGCGAACAGGCCTTTTATTGCGACCTGAAGGATTCCAGGGGCCAATCTTGCGATCGCCGAGACGCGCCTGTCCATCAATGAATCCGGCCCCCTTCGAGCCGCCATGTAATATGCCATCGGTAACGCAGACGTGAGCTTCTGCTGAACAAACAGGTTGAGAACCGCGTTCGGGTGGGGAGTTGATCCACGAAAAACGCTTTCTCCAAGTTGCTTGGAAGGGTCAAGGCCCTCAAATGTCCCCGGATATGCGTTACGGATGACATTGAGTACCTGAGACCGGACGGTGGGCATATTGTACTTTGCCGTGGTTTGGAGGAGGGATGAGAATGTGTCAAAATCCTGCACCTGATCCTGTTCAGGGAATCTGTAGCCAGATATGGTAAACAGAACGACTCATCCGTATAGGGACAGAGTAACATACCCTGGGAGATACACGGTCTTTAGAAGTGTGGCGAAATCCTTTGCAGTGTCCGGGGACAGAATACGGGGACAACCATTTGGCGATTCTACCGCAGCCAGGCTGGGCTGGGTAAACATCTGACGAAACGTAGGAGAGCGGAAGGACAGGACGCTGGTGTGGACACGGAACAGTGTACTGCCACACAACATTTCAACGTTCCCATCCTCAAGGTAGAACATGTCGTGAGAAGTTATGGCCGTGGGATTGATGGAAGGTTCATCATCAGAGGTATCTGCAACCGTGAAATCTGACAGGCTAGTGATACTAATGGACGGAGACTGTTGGACGGGAGATCCAGGAATTGAGCCTGTCTCTGAAGTGGCGACTGGTTCAAGTGGAGAAGGCTGGGAGATCTGGGGCTCGAGACCTCTGTTCGGAAGTCCCAGAGATATTATGACTGGTGTTGCTGCGGGGTCTTTCTGGTCTGCGCCAGCCGGTCCTGGTTCCCCGGTTGTGAATACAGGTGGAGGAGGGAGGCCTTCCCAACCATGCTCCCGGAGACGGAATACCTCCTGAAAATCCACCTCAGCCTTTGGCTACCTTTCACTATGCAGAGCGCACGCACCTGTACCAGTTTCCTTTTCGCCGAATTACAAGTATCACAGTAGCCGTTGAGAAGCTCAAAGCAGCGGTCAATCACCAAAGGGTCTGTGTATGCCCTGAACGTGGCACCCGCCAGGGTGAATAATATGATAAGCGCGTTGGCCTGGTGTTCGTGCAGTCTTGGGAGAGAGATGAGCGACTGGAGGATGTGATTACGGATCACAGCTTCCTTCACGTATCCGAGGTTGGCCCACCGTGCGATGAGGTTTGTCCGTGTGAGAAACAAGGCTTGTTCTTGGCGCAGGTTTTTGGAATTGACAAGAGTAAGATTCTCCTTAAAAAACCAAGACACGGCTCTCGTACAGCGTCGCTCATGAAGTCCTGAAATGTGTTCGAACATTGTCTCATCAGCCTTCATGTCTCCAGTGAAACGAAAGAACAAGTGAGCGGTAGGGTGGATGAGCTCTTCGTGGTCGGCCTTTAAGGGCGTTGACCACACGAGTTTCGTGACGAGGTCGTCCTTGACCTGATCCGGGTCGATATGCCCATGTGCGGTCCCGAGGTCAAGCCAAAAACGATACTGTGAAAAGGTTTTATCGTAGTTTTTCTCGGATAAATTATTGAGGAGGTTACAGAGGGTCTCGCGAAAATCCGACATGGAGGTTGTGGTTGGGTACGACCGGACAATGCCGCGGATCCAACTCGGCTCGTCCCGGAGATCGCCATCGGCACCCAAGGTCATCCGGCACGGGTGTCGAGGAGCTTCCCTTCTCGAGAGGCTCTGCAGTCCTCCTCACATCTCTCCCAGTTTTCTTCCCCACTGGCAATGCACGAGGGACGGAACCTAAAGGTCTCCAGCCCGATCCCTCTGCGACGACTACCTCCGACTTCCAACCAACCCGAAGATGGGAAAAGGAGGGCCCCCGACTCTCAAGTCACCAAGATCACCACCACATCACACATGATCACAACAGGAACATATCTCGAACCATCCATGCATCATCTTCCGCCTCGCCGACACCTTCGGCGTCGAAAACGCACTCTAGCACGCTCGGAGGGGATCCGAAGAATAAGGGTCGGAACGATACAGGTGCTCGGGCGGGGGAATGGAGGATGTGTTAAAAAGGTTGGTCATACCTTTCAGGGATGATTATAGCCAGAAGATACGTAGGTTTCCCGTTCACCCACACCCTACCCGAAACTTATTGCTCGTCGTGTCGCCCTTGTATCCCCTCTGACATGAATCACACACACAGGTCGTGCTAATCGATACAAAACCGTCAGCAACAAAACGGAATTGCAAATCGCGCACCACTGTAATTCGCTGTCCACAATTTCTTTCTACGGCCCGTTCATCTCGGATCCAAATATCTGCATCTGCGTGGAGTTCATAGATAATGGATCGTTGGACGGGATTCGCAAGCGGGTTGGACCAACTGATAATGGACCATGGCGACGCCTGGATAATTTTTGGACCGCTGTTGTGGACCCCGTCTAGCGCAGCACTGGAACTGGACTTGAGCAACGTCGTTCAGGTGACTGAACTCGAGTTTTTGCCCGTGAACGAGTGTGGGAGATTAATCGATTATGTATAATGGTCGTCGAATGCGAGTAGGCGAGTGGTTCTGAAATAACGATGCGACGGTTTTTCAGGCTGGGTTCTGGGTTGCTAGAGAGCCTGTTTGCTCGGGTTAGTTGACTCTGAAGATCGTCATCAACCGTGGGGGGGTTTGGACCCTCCCTCCATTCCTGGCAGTGTTGGTCAAATCCATCTGTAAGTACCGCGCTTTTTTCGCCGCTAGGGTCGGCTACCGCGTGCGCCCGGTAGACGTGATTACTTAGTGGCCGTAAGGACGAGCAACCTGAGACGGAAACGAGCTTTGTTCATCAGCGTCTCCGCTGTACCCGCAACCGAGATTGGAGTTTCGAAGTCGACAACCCACCCTCCCTACCCCCTTTCACCGTTACACAACAACTATGATCTAACTTGGATCTAACGGCCCGGTCAGTCACCCGCGTTTCACTCCCCCTTTAGTTCCTGAATGCGTTTTTCCCAGCGTTGGAGTTGTGGAGGGGGGGTTGGATCAAGGCGTCCATGACGACTGAAGTACTGAACGACAACCGGCTGCCATTCATGTTTCAGCCCCTTGGTGATCTGGAGATGCCTGGTAGTGGGACTTTAGCTCCAACGTTCAACAGGGAAACGGTCAAATCTTCCCAAGTTTCGCAAAGTTAGCCTATCATATATCAACAGTCCCACCCCCTCTATTTACTCGACAAGGCGATCGGCTCGGTTTTGGAGCGGGTTTTGAGTCAAGGTTTTGAGTCGAAGCGTTGATCCATTCAAAATCTTCTACCCGAATCGCTTGTCGCGTCTTCTTTATGTGTCGCTTATTTTGAAGGCCTCGGTCCTTGGGTTTCTGTCTTTGTAAGAATCACGACACTTTGCTTATGCAAATAGCACGAAAATATAATTCCAGTTCGCTTCGATGGGTTGGCGGCTTGGCAGTTACTTAATGGGATATTTTTATGGGAACATAGTAGGTATTCCAGATTCGCGTGGTCCAGTGAGCATCATTGTCCGATTCGTCGGAGTCAGTCGCGGTCGGTTTACAGCCGCGCGAACGAGTACGCCCAGATGCACCCTTCTTGGGACCTTTCTGAGTTTTCGCTGGTCTCACGACCGGCTCCGGTTCTGTGGCACGGGGGAGGCGAGTGTAAGCATCTGAACAAAGCATCACACCCATCCCATAAACGACAACCAAAGGATACTCACCGGGTGATGAACGTTCCACAATTCCTGCCTCCTCTTCTCCGGCTTCCGTGCCGGCTTCCGTCCCTGGCCTTGATGGGACTTGGGGAGGAGGTGAACCCTGCCCCGCTTCGTCCCCGCTCTGGGTGAAGGCGCTACTATCGCTATCACCTAATCCAGTACGTTTGAGTTTCTCCTTATGTTTCTGTTTCTTCCCGAAATGGCTCCCTCTGGAATTAGGTACGTTGCCGGTCCCGGTGGGGATTGGCGCGATGGTGTTGGCGTTGGAATACCGGAGGACGGTCAGGCGCATCGAACTGCGAAGTAGGGTTCGAAGGACTCGTCGTAAGCGGATGAATTAAATTCTTCCTTGAAGCTTTGGTGCACCGCGAGGTTTTCATCCGGAGGTGGGGGGTTGGAACTAGAGTTGGGATGTCGCCGACGAACTCCTGCGAACGCGAAGACGCAAAAGTCCCAAAGCCCAACGCATGAGCGGAAGTACAAGTAAAATTAAGGAATGAATGCACCAGCGACGACCATAGAACACATGATTAGGTTGGAAAACTCCACGCGAGGCAGGAGAAGTACAGGGAGCAAGACGGACTCGCGCCATGTTCAAGAACATCCAAATCGTACATCCTCCCCAACCTGGCCCAAATATCCTGCATGGGAACTTTGAACCCCGTATCACTGTCGAATGGAGTTGTGCATGGCTAGAATGTGTACGTGGCGATAAATGCCGACGGGTCGAGTACGCATTATTGAACGGAAGAGGGAGACTTCGCCTTCCGCGCTGTCAAGGAAGTCCCCTGAGTCGGACATCGCCGTCCCTGTCGTGATAACGTGGAAGAAGGAAAGGATGGGCATCTCCGTCAAAGCGGCCGGCCAGGTGAATGATGAAGATGTTGGGACTCCAGGTAAAGTCGCTTTGCGGAGATTGCACGGGAGCCAACACTGTTCTGCAATAGACCACAAAGGAGTAACAGCCTGGGGGGTTGAGCAAAGTAGGGAGGGTTCTGATATCCGAGTCGGCAGATGGAAAACGGGGGAGATAGGTGCAATCGGATTGCGACGCGCCGTACTCTCCTCCCACGCGTACTTCCAAAACACGCTGCTCCAACTACGCCGGTTCGGCGTCGGGTTAGAGCCTAGGGTCTCGAGGGCTTGTGCAGGACCGCTGACGCGGAGAGAACGTTCAGGGTACGTGTTCCCCACAGGGCGATGTGTTATCAACGTAATGAATTGTTCAGACACACCAATTCCAACGGTAGACTTATGTGACGAATCGAAGCCACGTTCAGCCCATTTAAAACGGTCGGGTGACTGCAAGCATCAACGTCGTTCAGTCTACGATGAAGGGTTCGGCGTTTACTTCTCCACCCGGGAGGGGGGCATTGTTCCTCCGTATTCCTGCTCACCAACCGGGTATAAATCTAGGGCAGGACGGATGAAACCAACGACTCCTTATCCACCGAACCTCTCCTAGCCTACCTCTCGACATGACCAACAAGGAAGCCCTGCTTGCGGCGTCGCTTTGTGCCGCCGCATCGTTGGCTCTGATCTGGAAATGGCAAAAGAATAGGAGCAGACCGCCATATCCTCCGGGGCCGAAGGGGTATCCGCTCATCGGCAACATCTTGGATGTCCCTCAGGACGTTCCAGTATGGCAGGCGTTCGACCGTTTGGCACAGAAATTCAGCAAGTGTCCACTCTACCTTCACCGAAAACTGTCCAACTAAAATCCTATCGATCCAAGATACGGATGTGCTATATCTCAGGCTAGTGACAAAGGAGTTCGTGGTTCTGAGCAGCACCGAGGCTATCACAGAACTGCCGGATAAGCGGTCCAACATTTACTCCGATCGAGTGAGCTCCCTTGTGAAGCTTACATACACGCCCGCTGATGCAACGAGAGACCAGCCATACATACCGATGCTTGAGCTGTGAGCTGTCTGCATTGTCCAAGCTTCTTCCCTCGCTAACCGCCAACCTCAAGCATGGATGTGTACTCGTGGGATTTCAACATGTTTGATTACGGAAGCCAATTGAGAAGATGCCGCAGGCTCTTTCACGAGTTCCTGGGCCCGCATGCGGCATCGAGCTTTGACAATTATCTGAATAAACATACTTACCGCTTCCTCTCTCGTCTCGCTGAAACCCCCGATGATTTCCTGGCTCATATCCGATTGTCGGTCCTTCCACGCAGTCGTCATCGCATGTCCCGCACTTACTCCCAGTCCCTAGTATCACCGGGGCTCTTATCATGGAAATAACCTACGGTATGGACATCAAGTCCCACGAAGACAAGTTCTTGCAAGCCGCGGAACGAGTAGTGGATCTCATCGGATGAGCCGTAGAACCTGGCGCGTTCCTTGCTGATACATTCCCAATATGTTTGTTCACGAATTCTGGATCCCTATGACACCCGGCTGATAATCAAACCTCAAGTGAAACACGTCCCAGACTGGTTCCCTGGGGCTGGGTTCAAACGATTGGCCAAAGTCGGCCGAGAACTGTCTGATGTCGCCGTCAATGGCACAATCGATCACGTCAAGGAGTCTCTGAAGGTCTGTCGATGGCCCATACACACATCTCGTTTCTGAGACTGAAGAATGCTAAGGTCGATGGGACCAATGTCTCGATTGCCGCCTCGTGTTTCGATCGCGTAGCAGAGCTTGCGGACCAAGGATTTGACGAGAGTGTGATCCGATCGATGACCTCGACAATGTGCATGGGTAAGACAATTTGTTGGAGATACACTTTGGAGTACTCACCAACGAAACTATAATAGCCGCGTCTGAAGCCGTAAGAATTCCATCTTTCCAATATCCGTGTCTAAGCTCATTTGCGAATAACGGTAGACCCACTCGGTCCTGGGAACCTTCTTCCTTGCCGCGGCTTTACATCCTCACGTTGTGAGAAAGGCGCAAGAGGAGCTGGACAGGATCGTGGGAGTCGAACGTTTACCGCGGATCTCGGATCAGGAACACTTACCGTACATCTCCGCGTTGATCAAGGAATTGCTCCGCTGGGGTTACCCGGCTCCGTTTGGAGTTCCGAAATGTGCCATCGAGGACGACGTGTATAAGGGATATTTCATACCCACGGGTGCCACGATCACCGAGAATGTTTGGTAAGTATTATGTCTTATACGGCGACTATTGCAAAATGGCACGCGGGTGATCTGCTCACCATGCTGAATGTGTAGGGCAATATGCTATGACGAAACCGTATACCCTGCGCCGCACACGTACGACCCTGAACGGTTCTTGAAGGATGGGAAGTTGGATCGCTCCGTGAAGGATCCCGAGGATCGCGTTTTCGGAGCGGGTAGACGGTGCGACCCTGCACAGGCTGCAGTTCCCGCCGCTCTCTGACGCCTGTTGACAGGTCATGTCCCGGGCGATCATTTGCTCTCCGGACCCTGTTCCTTCATATTGCTTGTACCCTTGCCGTGTTTGACATTGAGGCACCGGCTGGTGAGAAGCTGGAACCAAAGTTCCATGAAACTTTCGTCCGGTATGTGATGCCTTTTGGTGTTTCGATTAAAGCAACCTGAAGGGAATCACTGATTTGTTGGGGGCTGTTGTCTCCGTAGACGTACCCTTCCTTTCAAATGCGTGATCAGGCCTCGATCAGAGGCCAGAATGAAACTAGTTAGAGATACGATGACGGGCTTGAACTAAAAGGAAGTGGTGGATATCGTGATTGTTGAATGTTTACCTTTGTACTTTCAAGCGCTTGACTCGCGGTTCTGGACCTGTATCACTATGGAAAACCTGCAGACGAACGATGGTAACAATGTATGATAGAGGTCTTGAGGATGACGATCACGGAATGTCTACGGATCCCCGAGATCGAGGTCTGTTGTCGGAATGTCTGAGAAGTTGTGCTGATGCCTGGGTTGATGCGCATGCGATAGCATAGTGGTCCCAGGACCGTCAACGTGAAGTATGGCAGCAGCGATGGAAGTTGTCCAGCATGGGGTTCGCCTTCCGTCGCCAAGAATTGTACAAAAGAATGTCTACCAGATGCATTCGTTCTCAAATATACTTCGACGAGCAGCTCAAGCCTGGAACGTAATTCGAGTGCTCACGCGCACGCGCAACCTAAAGTTTCTCCTAATCGTCCCCCGGATGCCGGTCCGGGATCCACCACCACCGACCTTTTCTTTTCCGCTTGCTCCCCTCCATCAGCAATCCCTCCCCCTCTGTTGCTCGACAAGAAGGCGATCGAGCCGGTTTTTGAGTCGATCTCGAGTCTAAGCGTTCAGTTCTCCATTCAAAATCTTCTACCCGACTCGCTTGCTCGGCAAGCAGATTGCTGGTGTCCCTTCAGCCTTTGCGGATGACAAGCCTCAGTCTCATAATTGCCCGTGCCTTTCGGGTTGCTGCACGCGCCCCCCGTATTTGTCGAGTCCGTGAGGCCAGAAAACGCGGTCACGATGCATATGCCCGGGTAACCTACCCGTAAATACAATAAAATATATCCGAAACAAGTGGTCATGGATAAGCTAGGTGTAACCAGTGCGTTATCCAAGGTTACCGTCGTATTTTCATCAACCAAGATGGCGACTATGTCTTGAACCCGAGCCGCGCCGTGCGATGCGCGGATCTAGGCCTGGTGTGCCGGGGTTCGGTGTAATGAGACCCGCACCCGCTAATCCGCCAGTTAGACGATATCACCCAGCTAATTGGTGAACTCACAGGCAAACCCGAACAGCCAGTGTGGTAGACATAAAAGGGGGGTGAACTCTGGCACCCGACGGGGTCGAACACAATTGCCGATCTGTGATCCTCGCACGGGCAAGTCGTTCGACCCCCATCATCAATGTCCTTGCCGAATAAACGAGTCGGATGGAAGATTTTGAATGGAGAACCTGATGCTCCAACTCGTGGGGATTGCCGATGCCCTCGGTTACGGCATCTGTCGAAGGGTGGTTAACTTGCGGCCACCACCCGTCGGATGTGGTTGCTCGGCAGACGGATTGCAGACTCCCACCTCACACGGGTCATCACCCCCGGGCTGTGTCGGAGGTTTGCGACACGTCGAAGCACAAAAGATGCTTTCAAGCGGTTGATGTATCTCGGGACCGACGCCAATCCGCCGCCTATCACAAACTCAAGTCGGTTTACCGCCACTCGTTAGCCTACGCATACGGTTGCTCGGGAGACCGACAGCCTCCCTATCCATCCACATCATCGTTCGCCCGGGTAGCCTCCCAACGAGACGCAATGCTCACGGTTGGCTGGACCCGCTTGGATTGGCCGTTTGGATCAGCCACTTGCTGACCTCGGGCACTCCGGGGGTGATCTTTAAGCGTTTAACATCAAATTAGACTCCCGATCGTGAGTGCGGCGT
>Ga0307517_10011397_pt1 | contig 12319 bp, 9 predicted proteins | sample 23_EM_MG_FD_194515 | JGI IMG/M metagenome (GOLD analysis project Ga0307517, IMG submission 194515) | Populus trichocarpa ectomycorrhiza microbial communities from riparian zone in the Pacific Northwest, United States - 23_EM | ecosystem: Host-associated > Plants > Roots > Unclassified | place...
TCGCCCGACAGCTTCATCGCCCAATTGTTCGAGACCAACCGCGCGTGGCTGCGCGACCATCTCGGCGCCGGCCTGCTCGCCCAGGCACGCATCATCGACCGCGATGCAGTGGTCGCTGCGATCGACGATCCGCGTCCAGCACATGGGACCGGATTCAGCCGCCTGTTGAAGCTGGCCGATGCCGAGAGCTGGGCGCGCGGCATCCTCGCGGATCATGGTGTGAGCTTTTGCAGCTGAGTTGCAGCGCGCCGGACCGACTCATACTCGGCACCTGGAATAGGGATGTGTTCAATCCGGTTGATTCCGTTGACGATGTCGGAGTCTTTCCGGCAGCCACCTCGAGTCGGCCCACGCTCTCCCAGGACCACTTTCTTGAGTGACCATCCAAGCGCCCCCTCGCAATAATTGCCCTTCAAGTAAAATAGAACCGTTTTGGATGTTTATTCTTATAACGACATAACCCCAATTCGAGTTGACTCAACGCACGTGTTCAAGTTGACAGTTGACTCAGTGCAGTTATTCACTTTATTCTGTCGCACTAGCTATAGTCGGAGGATGATAAGATGACCGCCCATCCGGACAAAGGCGACACCGCAGAACTGGCGACGTTTTCGCTCAGCGCCGATCAGAAAGCCCATATCGCCAAGGCGACCGGCGTCACGGTCAGCGAACTTTCGGTGCTGAGGATAACCGGTGCCGAGGCGCGGCACCTCAACCCTGCCCTTCTCCAGGGACACGCATTGGTTGCCTGCTGGTAGCGACCGCGAAACCGGTCCGGCGTTGCATCAGAACTGATCCACGCGAGGCAGGCTCCGGTTTCCACCTACCCGTAAGGCACGAGGACTTTGCGGCGTCCTTGGAACGTCTGCCCATTCGGTGATCCCAGTATCCGTTGCCCCCGGATACCGCTTTGGGCTGCCCCAGGGCACGCTGCATGGAATCCGTCGGCAACTGAGGAAGGCCGCACATGGACTTAAGGGTGCGTGGGCCGGACCTGCCGCCGGGAGTTGGCCGCAAGCCATTGTCCGTCCGTTTGGTCGACGGCCAAACTTCGCCGCTGCAGCTTGAAACATCGGCTGGCGGTTTTGGATTAACATTGAGCGCCGAGGGCTTGAATGAGTCGGTTGTCGCTGCCTGGCTTGCTCGGCACGCAGGCAGCAGTTCCTCTGCGGTCGACCCGGTCAGTCCGAGCGGAACTGCCGCGGTGGCGTCGCTGTCGACCTTTGTGCTGGCGGTCGATCCCAGGGTTGTAGACTTGGCGCGGCTCTACGCTGACGTGCTTGGTGCACCTCTTTGTCGGGCAGCGGATCCACTTGAGGTGGCCAGAGCGATCCGGGGCCTTCCGGATGGCCAAAGCGTGACCCTCATTCTGCTCAGCGATCGTTTGGACGAGGCGTTGTGCCAGTCGATCAGCGAGGCCAATCGATCTCGCCTGATCGAGGGGCGGCAGCTTGCCCGCTATGGATTTTTGAGCGCCTTGACGCCAGCGCATCTCGCTTGGTTGATCGTGAAGACCACTGTCCTGCTCGCCAGAATGCCGCTTTCGGCGGCCACCTTCGCCAACTGGGACGTGTCCGACGCGCGGGGGTGGGCTCGAACGCGAGAGGCGGCCTCGGGAGCGATGACCCTTTGCGCGATTGAGGCACCGTGGTGCGACGATCGCGTAGATGTGATGGCGGTCCGCGCCCATGGCGCTTCGTTCGATCTGTCGCTTGGTGAGACGGTCCTATGCTGTCACCAAGATCCGCCGCTCCCGGAAACCTATGCCAAGCGCGGCCCAACTTGTTTCCACGACGGGGTCTGTTTCCGGATGGCGGCGGGCAGTTCGCCACCGACTATCCGAATCCTTGCCCATCAGACCACGCCGCTTATCTGGTGCCTCGATAGTTGCGCGACCTTTGCGCTCCACGGCAATGCATTCGGTGCCGTGACTTACGCGTCCGGCCTGGTGGCGGGCGCGGCGGTCGGGGTGATCGGTCCGTTTCTCGACATCGTCACGTCAGGCGGATTGGCGCGCATCTACGACGGCATTCTGGCGACGGGCGGATCCCTTGGCGATGCCGTCGCTGCCGCGTGCGCGTTCGAGCCGGCGATGGGCTTTGACAGGTTTCTGCTGGTGGGGAGCCCGGACCTTCGGCTTTTGCCGCCATCGACCACCAACCCGACGGCAGAAATGGATGGCAACCGTTATCGGCTGCACGGCCGCAAGCAACAGATATGGCGCGTCAGGCCGATAGATCGCGCGGAGGGTTCGCTTGGCATTCTGGGCGACGACGGCGCCGACCTCTGGGCCGCGGCACATTGCGACGAGGTACCGGACGAAACTGGCTCGAGCAGCCTGCTGATCACGCTCGATGCGCCTGCCGATCTCGATGGCTGGCTGCACGTGGGAGCCGTTAGCGGTTCGCTCCAAGCACTCGAGCGCCTTGCCTCGCAGATCGCGGCGGATCTGGCGATGCTCCGTTTCTACCCGTTCGTCGATGCCGAGGACGACGACCTGGCCCGTTGCCAGAAATGGACGACAATGTTGTGCAGCAGCGCGGAGGACCGGAATCGTGTGCGTGCGCGCACGGATGCGGCCATCGCCCTCGCCCAACTGCATCTCGGCCTCGACGCCCTGCACGAAAAAATCGCCGCACGATTTATGGACACAGACGTCAGTCTTGACCGTCTTCCGGCAAATGGCTTCGATCTCGAACCGACAGAGCGCTCCTCCGATCGCTGCGCCCACTGCGACACTGCACTCTATGTGACGAAGGGACGATGGTCGTTCGATCCCTCCCATGTTCGTCACTGGGTGCAATGCCCAAACTGCGCCGGGATCGCGCTGGCGCACGAGGATAGCCCGCTGGTCGTCCAAGCCTTTACCGCCGATGTCGTTGGTACGAAGCTGGAGCTCGCCGCGCAACTCTGGAATCGCTCCGACGAGGCGATCAAGGTCACGCTCGCCGGCCAAGCCCGAGCAGGGCCTCCCGAAAGCCGATGGGAGCCGCAGCGGGTCACGCTCGACCCCAAAGAAACGCGGATTGTCACCGTCAGCGTTTCCGGACTGGAGGCGCCTGGCGTGATTTCCTATCGCTTGCTGGCGCTCTGCGGCGGAAACGTCCAGCTCCATGCGCTCCGGCGTGCTATCGACGCTCCTTCCAGCGATCCTGCCAACACCGCGCGCGCGAAGGTCCTCCAGCCATGAGCGCGGCGGCGGCCTATATCGTTCAATTGCCGTTTCCGGCGATGGCCGCGCCCCATCCTGAGGTCGCAGCTTATTATCAGGACTATGGTCGGGCGTTCGCCTCAGCGCACAGCGGCTATTTCGTTCCCGACGCGACATTGTGGGAACTCCCGCTTTGGGTTGCCCATCTCAGCGGGATGCTGGAAGCGATCGGTTACGAGTCCAGGCTGATCGATCTTTCGACGTTGCCAGCCGAGGTCGAGACCTGCGCCCGCTCGATCCTGGCGGCGACCAAACCGGGCGAGCGCGTCTTGCTGTCGCCCTTGGCGCAGAATTTCGACCTTGCGCTTGCGATCTCGGCGATTTTGATGGCGGAAAAGCGCATCACCCTGCTCGGCGGCAATATGGCAACGCTCGCTACGCCAGGCTCGGCGACCGCGATACACCGCGGCCCGGCAACCCCGACGAGCCTGGCGACGTTACTCCAGGGCAGCGAGAGCGTCCTCACTGGGCGACTTGAGGCCGACGCCGTGGCGCGCTGGAGACCAAGCTACAGGCTACTCGAATCCTATCGACGAAAGGTGCCGCTGCTTCGCCTGAACGCAAGCCATGGCTGCCTGTTCGCCTGCGATTTCTGCGGGGACGCCTGGTCGCGCAGCCTCACCATCGTCGCCCCTGACGTGCTGGAATATGAGGTCAGCCAGTTCGAGCGCCTGTTTCCGGAAACGCGGCTGATTTATATCGGCGACAAGACGTTCGGACAGTCGATGGAAGCCGTGCGTAACCTTCTGGCGGTTTTCGAAGACCGTCACGATTATCGGTTCGTCGTACAGACCCATGTGCTCGCGCTCACCCCGGATGTCCTTGAGGCCATGCGCCGTCTAGGGGTGGTCGCGGTCGAACTCGGCTTCGAATCTGCCTCTCCACGGCTGATGCGCAGCAACCGCAAGGCGAACCGCGATCCCGATTTCTTCCACCAGGCGATCCGCCGGCTGCGCGAAGCAGGCATGCGTGTCGTGCTCAACGTGTTAAGCGGACTTCCCGAGGAGGATTCGGCAGCGCACCGCGCGACGCTGGATTTCATCGACCAGACTGCGTCGGACGTCTGGCTCTACAATCTCTATAATTTCGTGCCCTACCCGCTGACTGCCCAGTTTGCGCGCATCCGCGACCGCATCGTGGACTGGCGTTTCTGCAACTGGCGCGAGGACGGCCTGCCGGTCTTTGAACCGTTGCACGTCACGCGCGAAGAGAGTTTCCGCTTCTTCGTCGAAAAGGTGCAGGCAGCTCATATTGCCGTGAAACGCCATGCCCTTGCGGCGCTGGATGAAACAGCCATCACCATGCCGGCGCTCGCGTCATGACATCGCCCTATGAGGATTTGCTGGCCGGCACCGATCTGGGCGAGTTCGCCGACGACCCCCGGCCGGGATGGGCCGGCCCGGCACTGCTGTTCGGTGGGCGGCAGTGCCAGATCGGCGCGCTCCCCGCTGTCGAAGTAGTCGTCGCAGGTGTGCCTTTCGATGCCACGGCAAGTTCGCGGCCAGGGGCCGCCGAGGGGCCGGCCGCCATCCGTCAGGCGAGCCTGGTCTTTTCAAGCTATGTCGACAGTCTGGGCGAGCACGATATGTACGACATGCGCAGCGGCGATCGGTTCCGCTACCGCAAGCGCGATCTCGTCGACATTGGCGATCTTCACGTCTATCCGACCGACCCGCTCAGGACCTTCCGGGCGGTAGCCGCGGAGGTGAGGCATTTGGCCTCGCGGGCTGATATGCTGGTCCTGCTCGGAGGCGACCACTCGATTAGCTTTCCCACCTTTGCCGGATGGAGTGCTGCACGCTTGGCCGCGAATCCCGATATCCGGCTGGGATATGTCCAGATCGACCATCATTTCGACTTCGGCGATACAAGCGCCATCCATGGCAAGCTCTATCATGGATCGAACGCGCGACGGATCAGCGAACTTGCCGGCATGGCGCCATGCCGCATCGCTTTTCTGGGGCAGGGTTCGGTCACCCGTCAGGGCCAGTTCGACGCGCTGCAACGGGATGGGTACCATATCGTTTCGGCGCGCGAGATTCGCACAAGAGGCGCGGAAGCGGCATTGAGCGGCGTCCTGGCTGCGCTTCGTGCGAATTGTGACATGATCTATCTTTCGCTCGACATCGACGTGCTCGATACCAGCGTGGCCCCCGGGACCGGCAATGTGACGCTGGGCGGACTCGATGGTGGCGCCCTACTCGACGTTACCGCCTTGCTGGCCGATCTGCCGATAGGCGCGGTCGACATCGCCGAGGTCGCGCCTCGTTACGATCCTAGCGGACGCACCGCACAGATTGCGGCCCGGATTCTGTTCGAGCTGCTCTATCGCCACGCCGTGGCCGTGCAACACGGGAGTGAGGGCGGAGAATGAGCTCCCCCAGCGCTATTGCCGATCCTAGTCGGTTGGAGCGTCTCCAAGAGAGTCTGGCGCGCCGGCTCGGCGAGCCCGGCGTCCGGGTGCTGCCCTTTCGCGAGGGAGTGGACTGCTGGGTCGATCGGGCCGAGTGGCCAGGCGGACCACCCTCAGTGATCCGCAGCGCCCGGATCGAACGGTTGATGACGCGTTATGAGGGCCTGGTAGATTTCGGGGCAGAGATCGAGAAGCAGGTCGTCGTTGCAAGCTTGTTTCGCGACCACGGCATTCCCACCCCAGCTGTCTTCGATTGGAGCAGATCTTCCGACCCCAAGACCGAACCGTCCTGGATGCTTCTCGAATATGTCGACCAGGAACCCGCAGACTGGAACGACCCGGCGCTCCAGCTCGACCTCGGCACAATTGCGCGGCGCATTCACGGCATCAAAACCCCGCCTGATCTGAAAGCATTGCGGCCACCCTCATCGCGCTGGGGCGCGTGGATAACGGACCGGATTCTCGCCCGCCTCGCTGCTGCAGCGACGTACCTGGACATCCCCGATCTGGAGCGGGTGCGTCATGCCGTCGAAGCCGTCGCGGTGACGCGCGAAGCGCACGCGCAGCATTTGCTTCATCTAGACTTGCGGCCACCCAATCTGGTGGTCGATCACAACAGGATCGTCAGCGTCCTCGACCTGGCGAACACCATCATCGGCGACCCCTGGCTCGAACTCGCACGTGTTCGTGGTTGCGGCCTGCTTACGCAGGCCTTCCTGCAGGGCTATGGCTGTGACGAAACCGATACCGACATGGGCGAGGCGCTCGATGTCTACGAATTGGACCTCTCAGCGCTCCTGGTTGTCGTCAGCCGGGAGGAATTCGACGATCCCCACCTCCATGTCGAGATGTCCGGACGTACCCGGTTCCTGGTGGAGCGAGTCCTTGCTCGAGCCAAGATATGAACAGGCCTCGTACACACCTGATCGAGATCGATGCCGATATTCTCCCAGCCGGCAACGGGGCAGCGTTTGACGCCATCGACGCGGCCGCCGGCGCGCTCGATCGCGGCGATGTGCTCGTTATTCGCACTCACCCGTCAGACGGCACGAAAGGCAGGGCCGTTCGCCGGGCAAGCAAGGTGCTGCGGGCGCTGCGCCAGCATATGGTGCACAACTGGTCGCTTCCCCGGTCCAGCCGCGTCGAACTGGACGCGGAGAGCCGCGGCGTGCCGGTCGCCCCATTCCGCTCGCGGCGATTTCTACTACCCCATCAGGACGGCGGGCATTGCAGTTTTCTGACGCCGAGCCGCCTCGATTGTGCCGGTCTGTCGCCTGAGGAGCGCGTCTATTCGTCGACCGTCTATTGGCGGCGCCCCTCCCACAAAATGTACCAGGGTTTCCTCGTAACCGAGCCGGGCAACACCCCGGGCAGCACCTTCTATTATAACGCCCTGGCGATGCTGGACGATGCCTTCGTTCATCAGCAGGGCCGCCCGCCGGCAAATATCGAAGAGCTGGCCGGGTTCGCCCTGCAGAATCTGCGCCGTTCCCGCGAACTGCAATCCTTGCACGGGTCGAGGTACCTGACGCTCGGGGCGTTCCTCGGCGCGCGCGAGCCGGCACACCATGTGTCGCCAAGCGGACCGCGGGCAGAAAGCGAGTTCTGGCCCGCCCAGTATCTGAGCTTGCCGAACCTTGCTGCTCTTGCCGAAGAATGCCCCTGCGGCAATTGCGATGGCCCAGGCGTGAGGCTTGTCTGTCATACCTGTTTGGAAACGCTTGGGCTGAGCTGGCCGCAGGTACGAGCGCGCTATGAGGCGACAATAGTTGCAGCGCGCCACGACCTGGTGATCGCGAACAATCTGACGCTGTTCCACGCCGCAGATTCCGATGAGCTACGCACCCTGGTTCCGATGTGCATCGTGACATCGGAGGCGGCGGGCCACGAATATGAGCGCTGGCTGGCGCGCCAATGGCGCAACCACACGCCGATCGACGAGACAGCGGTGGCAGCATGAAGCGGGAGGCCTTGTCCCGGCAGGCTCTGGCGCGACACGAGGCAGGTCACGTCGTTGCCCTGGCCGCGCTGGGCGGACTGGGTGGCTTTTCCTGGCGACGGCATAGTCGATACGAACTCGCGCACGTCGCAGAACCGCAAGTGGCGGTAGAGGCCTGGGATGAATCCGCTGCACGCGACCAGATGATCGCCAGGCGAGCGGTGGTCGCCTTGGCAGGTGGTGCGGCCGAAGGACATGCCATACTATCCGAAACAGGGCCGACCAATGATCCGGCGGTGATACACGCGTGGACCGGATCGGTGGACTTCGAACTCGCCCATGAATGGCTGACGCTGCAGCGCTATGATGGCAGCCAACCTGCGATACTGGCGGATATCGTCCGCCTGTTCGGCGAAGTTTCAGCGTTCCTCGCCCGCCCCACCCAGCAATATGCGCTCGCAATAGTGGCGGGCCGCATGATCGCCTTGCTGGACGGTGCCGATCATGCTGGGCAGACAGAACTTGTCCTGCCCGCCGCTCCCCTGATCGAAGGACTGGTTCTCGATCCGGCACCCCAGTTCGTGCTGCGGGAAACCATCCAAGCAGCCGGTGGCCGACGCATGACATGAGCGGATTGCCGCTCGCCCTTGGGGATCTGGTCCTCGACCGATTTCGCGGGATCAGCTTCGACCTGTTCGGAACGCTGGTGCTCCCGGAGGAAAGTCTCATGCCGCGCCTGGTAATCGACGGGGTCGAGTATCAAACGCTCCTGGCCGCTCCGTTACAGATCTTGGCGGAACACTTACCCGGTTTCATACCGGGCAACGTACTGTCTTCCTATGCTCAAGCGGTAGAGGAAACCAGACGGCGCCTGGCCGCCGATCGCGGCCGCGAACTACCACGGGAATGGACATTCCTGAGATGGCTCGAGCACCTTGGATTGCCCGATCCTAGCTTGGCGCGTACGCTTGCGTCGGCATTGATGGACGCGACGCTTCGGGCCGCAGCACCATCAGCGGACTTGTTGCCGCTGCTCGGGACGCTGCGCGACCGCGGAATATCGCTGGGTTTGATCTCCAACCTTGCCGACGCGGACGGCGGCAGACTGCTCCTAAAACATCTGGAGCTCGATCGGTATTTCGACGTGATGATCTTTTCCGGAGACCTTGGCCGGCGAAAACCGGACTCCCGAATTTACCTCCATGCCGCCCATCGCCTTGGGCAGCTCCCCGAAAACCTGCTCCACATCGGCGACGAATGGGAGGCCGATATTACAGGCGCATGCAATGCCGGTTTCACGGCGCTGTGGGTGGGTAATGACAAAAGTGGATATAACGACACAGCTGCTCTCAATGCCCCCATATGCCGCTTTTCCGAGTTCGCCGATTTCGTTCTGACCGAGTGAGCATCGGGCGCATGAATCCCTTGCCGGATTCGCCATCGATGCCCCCAAGGAGCCCGAACGGTCTGGACTCCCGATGCTGCCTAAGCACGACGCACGAGACGGCGGGTGCACCTGCCCTCACCTGCCCGGCAGCACGGGTTCAGCGATCGCGATCGGGCAGCGCCCGACGCAGTTGCTCCCAGCGCTCATATTGCGCCCGCTTGTCCGGCACCGGATCCTCATAGCTCCGTAGCCAATAGGCGAACCAGTCGATGTTGCGATCATAGACCGCAAGCCGGTGGAGCGGCTGCACCTTGTTGTGAAACTCGTCGGGATAGACGTACATCTCGATCGCCTTCCCCGCCTCGCGCAATGCGCCATAGGATTCGAGCGACAACCCCGCTTCGCGGTCGGCGACCTGGAACAGGATCGGCGTCGCGATGCTGCGCGCGTTGAGCGACAGCGAGATCGGTTTCCAATAGGCGCGGTCGTCGTCGACCGAGAGCGGATAGCCTGTCCGGCGGTTCTCGTCGCCCCAGGCCCAACCGCCCAGCACCAGCGATGTCAGCCGGTCGTCGCAGCAGGTGCTCATCGCGGCAGCCGCGAAGCGCCGCGAATTGACCAGGGCGAACTCGACCGTCGAGGCGCCGTCGCTGAGGCCGGTGATCCCGATCCGTGCCGGATCGATCGCGCCCGTCGCGATCGCCCTGTCGATGCCGGTCATCACCGCCGAATGGATGCTGCGCCGCTCGCCCCAATCGCGCTGCCCAACGGCAAGCACCTCTTCCCAGGTCGTGAGGCCCGGCACCGACACAGCAATGTCCGGCGGGCGCTCGAAACTCAGGACGGCAAAGCCCTTCGCGGCCAGCGGGAAGATGGGATATTCGTCGCCGGTGCCGCCGCGCAGGAACCCGCGGCTGTGGTAGAGGACGACGACCAACGGCAATTTCGCCGTGCCGTCATAGCCGGGCGGCAGGACGAGGTCGCCCCAGGCCGGAAGCCCGCGATCGTTCGACCAGCGCAGCCGCTCGACCCGCCCCAGGCGAAACTGCGCGAACTCGGGATTGGGATCGAAGATCAGCCGATCCCGTCCGGTCGTCAGGTCGATGGCGACGATGCGCCGCGGCGTGGTCGCGTTCTCGCGACCGCAAATGACCGCGTTGCCGCCCTGGATGCAGCCGGTGAGACTGTCCTTGGTCCTGAGCACGACCGAGAGCCGGTTGGTCGTCGGCGTCCAGCGGTAGAGCATTGTCTCCTCGCCGTGCCAGCCATCGCGGTTGAGGAAGACGACCGACCGTCCCGATCGGTCCCAGAAGATCCGGGTGATCCGGCCGATACAGGCGGCCAGCGCGCACTGGAGCTTTTCGCCGCCGGAGCCGGTCGCCCACAATTGACGCGGCGCTTCAGGATGCGCGGTGGCGGGCGTGGTCCAGGCCCTGGCGCCGGTCGCGCCCGCCGCGACCACGTCATAAGGCACGCCGGGGATTGGGGGCGGCGTCACCAGCATCTGCTCGGCGGGTGTCGCGGCACGCGTCTGCCCGGAGCCGAGATCGACGATGAAGCCCGCCGACGGCAGGTCCTTGACCCACGGATTGGGCCGCCAGCCGATCTCGGGGATCGTCCGCGCGTCATAGCGCCAGCCGCCCTCGCCTTCGCGGTCGATCTCGCGACCGGCGTCGATGCGGCTGACGCGCGCGGTATAGACGATGCCGCCGCTGTCGGGCGTCCAGGCAGAATCCTCGACGTCCGCCGGCGCGTGCGTCACCACCCTCGCCCCGCTGCCGTCGGCCGCGGCGCGCGCAAGCTGGACGGTCCCGTCGACCAATTTGCGCCACACGATCGACCGGCCGTCAGGCGACCAGAGCGGCACGATCTGCTGCGGGAACCCGGTCGCGATGAACAGGCCGCGGAAATTCCCGCTGAGCAAGGGCAGCCGTCCGCCGCGGTCGACAATGCGCGGGCGTCCCTTCCCGTCGACCGGCACGACCACCAACGCACTACAGACCGTATTGGTCGCCGGATCGCCGCGCGCGATGGCGAAGGCGAGGCTGCGCCCGTCGGGCGACAGCGCATAAGGGCTGGTCGCGCCGCCGATCACCTCGGGATCGCCCACGTCGCGGATTCGTGCGAGATCGCGCGTCGTGATGTCGCGGATCGCTCCGCCACCGGGCGTGCCCGGCAGCAGATCGTCGCACGCCGCCTGCGCCGCCGATGCCCCGAATGCCGCCGCGGCAATGGCGAGCACGCTGGCGAGGCCTCTTACCATGACTTGCTCACCGTCAGGCCGAGCACACGCCCGAACGGCGAATAATTGGTGCTGTCGTACGGCGTGTCGAGGAACAGGGCGGTGGCGATCGGGGCGGGTTTGGCGTTGAACAGGTTCTGCACCGAGGCGATCACATCGATCCCGTCGAGCAGGCCGTGTCCGCGCCTCGTCCGGTAGCGAAGCGTCAGGTCGATCGGCGCCATCCCGGCGATCCGCGCCGCGGGCGCCTGGCGGGTGTCGCGGACCGGGCCGATATAGTTGAGGTCGGCGGTCATTGTGAGCCCACCACCGGTCCAGCTCAATTCGCCGCGTCCGCGTAAGTGCGGCGGGTTGAACAGCACCCCGGCGAGCGGCGTGACCGGCTGACCGGGCCCGATCTGCTGGTTGCTGTCGAGATAGCTCATGTTGAGCGTCGTGCTCAGCGTGCCGCCGCCCAGCGCGAAACGATAGCGCCCAAGCACGTCGACGCCGCGCACGGCCTGACGGCCGGCATTGACGCTGGTGTTGTCGACGATCGCGGCGACCGTCGCGGGATCATAGGCCCCGCTGGTCAGGTTGGTGAAGGTAACGGCCTGAGCGATCGCCGCAGCCTGCGCGGCGGTGCCGGGCGCAAGCGTGACGCGGTCGCGATAGAGCGGATTGGAGAGTGCCGCGCTTTCGAACAGGATCGGGGTGACGATGCGGTCGCGATAATGGATGTTGAAATAGCTGATCTCGAGTTCGGCGCCGGCGAGGTGACGCGGATGGATCGCCAGCGTCGCCGACCAGTTGGTCGAGCGCTCGGGCCGGAGGTCGGGATTGCCGCCCTCCAGCAGGATCGCCGTGGCGCCCGTCGCGCCGCCGAGGCTCGGCGCATTGTAGAGATAGGCCGTGCGCGGCGAATATTGCTCGTAGAGCGTCGCCGCGCGAAACGAGCGGCCCCAGCTGCCCTTGAGCGAGACGTCGGGTGTCGGGGCGTAGATGATGCCGAACTTCGGCGTCGTCACCGTGGCGAGCCCTGGATAATTCTCGTAGCGCGCCGCGAGGCTGAGATCGAGACGATCGATCGCTGGGACAGACTGACCCGGTCCGACCAGCGGCAGGCTCAATTCGGCAAAGCCGTAATA